>ERZ779876.3380-NODE-3380-length-9888-cov-31.268280_pt1 | contig 9888 bp, 7 predicted proteins | sample MGYA00511068_ERZ779876 | MGnify/ENA primary metagenome ERZ779876 (study PRJEB29588, sample SAMEA1970858) | human gut metagenome | biome: human gut; feature: human-associated habitat; material: faeces | place: Denmark | collected 2008/2010 ... | reverse complement strand
CAGCTGCCGGAGCGGTGCTTAAGCCGCAAGGCGGGAATTGTGCGGTGTTGCCCTATCCTCACTCCCCTTTTGGTGAGCGGCTAGCCTGCAATTCGACGTATTATTGAGGTTACCATTTCTATCCACACTCTCCTTGCGGAGAGCGATACGTTGGGGGCAACCAAGGCCGATGCGGCATTTCTATCCACACCCTCTCACAGGGAATGACTGGCATTTATTCATGGCTCTGGTAATGTTACACAAACTTTTACCGATGTTTGTGAACAGAAAAACACTCGTACTGGGCACTGGCATGGCATTTTTGCTGGCTCAAACACTCGTGCATTTATTTCATGTTCTGCTTCTGCTATTTTGTGCAGGCAATGCTTATTTCATCAGTTTCTGCAGCGTTTTCAGCAGCTCATCCACAACTTCGTCATTCCCGGCACGGATATCATCCGCCACACAGGTGCGGATATGGTTTGCCAGCAGCTCACGGTTGAACGCGTTCATCGCCGCCGTTACCGCCGCCGACTGCACCAGAATATCCGGACAATACACTTCGTTTTCCACCATCCCACGGATGCCCCGAATCTGCCCTTCGATCCGGTTCAGTCTGTGGACCAGACTTTTATACTCTTCTTCACTGCGATGCTTTGTTTTGTGTGCACAGCAGCAACACGGTTCCTTCTTTTCGTTTTCCTGCATTATGTTACCCTCCCATCACATGCAAGGTACCCCGGCGGGGTATATTCACTATATACCCCGCCGGGGTACCTTGTCAAGTAGATAATATAATATTTTTATATTATTTTATGCGAGAGTTTTTTACTATAGCAATTTTTAAAATTAAAGCGGATATCCGCATGAACAAAACCACCCTGAACAGTCAGAAAGAGAAACATTCCATACTCTCCTTGCGGAGAGCGACGGTAACAAGTGTTGCAAGGGTAGCAACGACAGTAATTTCTATCCACGCTCTCCTTGCGGAGAGCGACGCGAACTGGTTTGACTTGTGGGGATGGGCGGAATATTTCTATCCACGCTCTCCTTGCGGAGAGCGACTTCAAACTAGCAAGCTGTGCAATCTACTTATAAACATTTCTATCCACGCTCTCCTTGCGGAGAGCGACAGTCACTACCGTAGTAGTAGTGGGCCCTTCAAGTGATTTCTATCCACGCTCTCCTTGCGGAGAGCGACAGAGCCAACCGCCTTGCGCACGCCCCACCACATATTTCTATCCACGCTCTCCTTGCGGAGAGCGACGGCACGAAAAAATTCAGGATGCCCGTGCCTGCCATTTCTATCCACGCTCTCCTTGCGGAGAGCGACCCACCAAGCGTGATCAGGCAACCAACAACCAGCCGATTTCTATCCACGCTCTCCTTGCGGAGAGCGACCGATATGCACACTTTGAGCGGCTATTGCGACATATTTCTATCCACGCTCTCCTTGCGGAGAGCGACTGGGCGACCCGATGAACAAGGCTGACCTGACCCAGATTTCTATCCACGCTCTCCTTGCGGAGAGCGACGTAGTTGCTCTTATGATGGCGCGCGTGTTGTTACTATTTCTATCCACGCTCTCCTTGCGGAGAGCGACTTGAATTGTTCGCGAAAAGGTTTTGCAATTCTCTGATTTCTATCCACGCTCTCCTTGCGGAGAGCGACTGTATGACACATACGCAAAAGTCTTGCGTGTCAACATTTCTATCCACGCTCTCCTTGCGGAGAGCGACCAAGTGGGGCAAAAACGATTGCGGCAGAAGTTGGCAATTTCTATCCACGCTCTCCTTGCGGAGAGCGACTACTTGGACGCGGGGTAGCCGTGTGACGTATGTGATTTCTATCCACGCTCTCCTTGCGGAGAGCGACCCGCACTGCTACCAACAGACGGCCTATTTTTTTTATTTCTATCCACGCTCTCCTTGCGGAGAGCGACGGCACAAAAAAATTCAAAACGCCGGTGCCTGCCTATTTCTATCCACGCTCTCCTTGCGGAGAGCGACTACTTGGACGCGGGGTAGCCGTGTGACGTATGTGATTTCTATCCACGCTCTCCTTGCGGAGAGCGACTTCACGAGCGTTGTAAGTTCAACCGGAACAATCGGATTTCTATCCACGCTCTCCTTGCGGAGAGCGACTGTTACAGTCTTAGGCATTCAGCATCGTGCCGGCATTTCTATCCACGCTCTCCTTGCGGAGAGCGACCGTCTGTTCCTCATTGTTCGGCACCTCTTCAACAATTTCTATCCACGCTCTCCTTGCGGAGAGCGACGGCATCAGTAACATAATCAATAATATAATTGATGATTTCTATCCACGCTCTCCTTGCGGAGAGCGACCGGAAAGGTCAGAGTAGTGGAGCCGGGATTGGAATTTCTATCCACGCTCTCCTTGCGGAGAGCGACCAATAATTATGGTATACATGCGTAGCGTTAGCAATTTCTATCCACGCTCTCCTTGCGGAGAGCGACACGTCTATCATAGATACGAGACTTAATATAATTGATTTCTATCCACGCTCTCCTTGCGGAGAGCGACGTTTACAAGCGTTGTAAGCTCAACCGGCACAATGGATTTCTATCCACGCTCTCCTTGCGGAGAGCGACAAGCTGATAGCGTGACACAGTGGACGGCTCTTTGATTTCTATCCACGCTCTCCTTGCGGAGAGCGACTTAAGGTACTCGGAACAATCAGCGCCACCAAAAATTTCTATCCACGCTCTCCTTGCGGAGAGCGACCCCCATAATACAAAAAATAACTGTATTGACTGTTGCATTTCTATCCACGCTCTCCTTGCGGAGAGCGACTGTTGGAGCAGTCCTCGAGCTACACTGCGTACTTGATTTCTATCCACGCTCTCCTTGCGGAGAGCGACGCAATGTTGCTTCGTGATTCTACTGGCCGTTCTGTTATTTCTATCCACGCTCTCCTTGCGGAGAGCGACGGTATCTTATTAATACCTATCATAGGATTTTCGGAATTTCTATCCACGCTCTCCTTGCGGAGAGCGACCCCCCCGTCCGCGATATTATCCAATGGGAAGGCATATTTCTATCCACGCTCTCCTTGCGGAGAGCGACTCTATCCAATCATCAGTCTGTTAATTATACTCTTATTTCTATCCACGCTCTCCTTGCGGAGAGCGACAATGTTGCTTCGTGATTCTACTGGCCGTTCTGTTATTTCTATCCACGCTCTCCTTGCGGAGAGCGACACTTGGGCGCGTGGAAGTCGTGTAACGTATGTCGAATTTCTATCCACGCTCTCCTTGCGGAGAGCGACCTTTTCTGAGTTGCTGACAATTCATCCGATTTGTATTTCTATCCACGCTCTCCTTGCGGAGAGCGACTGGTACAAAGTACAAGGATGCTGTTGTATTCTTATTTCTATCCACGCTCTCCTTGCGGAGAGCGACGCCACCGCCAGGGCCTTCAACACCAACCTCAGAAATTTCTATCCACGCTCTCCTTGCGGAGAGCGACTGCAAAACTAAACATAAGACAAATCCAAAAAATCATTTCTATCCACGCTCTCCTTGCGGAGAGCGACAGAATAGCAAGCACAGCAAGTGTAGCTACACTTGACATTTCTATCCACGCTCTCCTTGCGGAGAGCGACGGTGCGCACTATGACAATTATAATCTGCATTGTGTTATTTCTATCCACGCTCTCCTTGCGGAGAGCGACCACTTGCTGTGCTTGCTATTCTCCTGCACTGCCGATTTCTATCCACGCTCTCCTTGCGGAGAGCGACCTGTCAAGGGCAAACCGGCTTCGCCGGTTATCGGAATTTCTATCCACGCTCTCCTTGCGGAGAGCGACCCGTACATGGAAAATGCGGTTGTCCGTGATTGCTGATTTCTATCCACGCTCTCCTTGCGGAGAGCGACGCGATGTTGAATGCCTAAGACTGTAACACCCATATATTTCTATCCACGCTCTCCTTGCGGAGAGCGACCATCATCAGTCAGACAATCTTTATCTGGGTCGACATTTCTATCCACGCTCTCCTTGCGGAGAGCGACTTGAAAACGCCTTGCGTCAAATTGTCGATAGATGTATTTCTATCCACGCTCTCCTTGCGGAGAGCGACCTTGGCAACGTGGAAGTAGAATCACGTACGTGGAAATTTCTATCCACGCTCTCCTTGCGGAGAGCGACATTTAAGATGCCGGTGCCGGCCTGCATATACTCATTTCTATCCACGCTCTCCTTGCGGAGAGCGACCGACTTAGAGCCATCCAACACCCGAAGATTAACATTTCTATCCACGCTCTCCTTGCGGAGAGCGACTAGAGTTTCTGAAACTCTTGTACCCAGGCAGTACCAGAATTTCTATCCACGCTCTCCTTGCGGAGAGCGACGAAAACCCCTTGCGACAGATTGTCAATAGATGTATTTCTATCCACGCTCTCCTTGCGGAGAGCGACTGAGCTTGTTTTGTCATTGCTGGAACAGCTTCGGCATTTCTATCCACGCTCTCCTTGCGGAGAGCGACTTCCGAATACGACAAGATGCAGGGTAATCCGAAGTTATTTCTATCCACGCTCTCCTTGCGGAGAGCGACTCGAAAACCGTGCGCAGGATCTGGCGAATGTTGCATTTCTATCCACGCTCTCCTTGCGGAGAGCGACGTTACAGCAACAGTATTCTTCTTCAGATTCATGGCATTTCTATCCACGCTCTCCTTGCGGAGAGCGACGCCATGAAGAAGCCGACGAATACCAGAGCGTTAGAATTTCTATCCACGCTCTCCTTGCGGAGAGCGACAGCGTTCTCGTGGTGGCTATATTACTAAGATTGACATTTCTATCCACGCTCTCCTTGCGGAGAGCGACAGCAAAAGTGCACAAAACAGTGGGGCACTTTTGCGCATATGAAACAAATTTTATGGAGATTGCATCTTCATGCTGACAGGCAAGGCTGTATTTTACCCTTTCTGCCCCTGTTTTTTCCATATTTTCTGGTGCGAAGGAACCGGGAATTTTATGATTGCCTTCCCCTCGCACTAAGCAAACAAGATTCCATCCTGATCAAAATCCGGGTGCAGACCCACATGCTCGACTTTGCTTTTGTAATGGTTTCCCAGTTGATAAAAGCGCAGGCTGTCCGATTCCGAATCGATCAGTTCGGTCAATTTTGCTTTGAACATCGTGTATTGCGCGGCATCCAGCAGGCACTCAAATACGGAGTTTTGCACCCGCTGGCCGTAGTCTACACAGACTTTTGCTACTTTGCGCAGCCTGCGACGACCGGCGGCTGTTTCGGTGTTGACATCATAGGTTACAAGCACCAACATAACGGCACCTCACTTCCAGAAAAACGGTGGGTACACTTCCAGGTCGCCGCGCAGAGCACGGGCCAGCAAAAGCGCCTGAACATAGGGCACCAGCCCCCAGGGCAGTTTTTCTTTCAAAAACGGATGGGTGATCTCTTCCTTCTTTTTGTTCTGCCATGCGGTCAGGAAAGCTTTGCGGCCATCATCCGTCAGCAGTACGGCACCATTTTCCTGTTTTTGCAGGTGTTTTGCCGTGATGATCTTTTGATTGATGCAGCTGATGACCAGCCGGTCTGCATAAACCGCCCGCAGTTCTTCCATCAGGTCAAGTGCCAGACTTTTGCGGCCGGGGCGCGGGCGGTGCATAAAGCCAACATAAGGGTCCAGGCCCACAGCGGTCAAGGCGGATGCACACTCCCGCGCCAGCATGCTGTAGGCAAACGAAAGCAGCGCATTCACATTGTCCAGCGGTGGACGGCGGCTGCGTCCCTCAAACACAAAATCCTGCTTTTGCTGTAGAATCAGGTCATTCAGGCAGTCAAAGTAGCGCTGGGCTGCTTCGCCTTCCAGGCCGCGCAGCTGTTCCGGATCATCGTTGGTCTGTATCAGCGGCAGCGCGGCGGCCAGCTGGGTGGAGGTGCGTTTCAGTTTTTCGACCGGGACACGCTGGGGATGATCGCGGGTTGCGCGTTCCAGCACCCAGCGTGCGTTATACACTTTACCAAGAATAAAGCTCCGGGCATAGCGACAGCTCTGGGCCGGGTCATCCGACACGCGGTACTGCGTCTGACGCAGCAGCACATTGCCGCGTTCTTCCCCCACGGTGCGGGCCTGAAATCTGCCATACGGGTCAAAAAAGCAAAGGTCAATGCCCCGCCGGGCACAAGCTCCCATCAAAGCGGGGCTGGCACCTGCGTAAGTAAAGCAGACGATGCCTTCCAGCGCATGCAGGGCATAGCGGTGGGTTTCCTGCTTATTGCGGGTAACAACAAGGTTTTCGCCATCCAATGTCAGGTAAGCGTCCTCATTGATGACAAACAGGGTGTTGAGCAGCTTTCTCATGGCGCGCCCTCCTCAATATGCTCCCGCAGATACGCCGCCGGGTCTGCCTGCTGATACAGCGCCGGCAGGCAAAGCTCTTTCAGTGAGCAGGCATTGCAATGCTTGCCGGGTTTGCTTTTTGGGGTATAGCCGCGCGCAAACAGGCGGTTCATCTCATCCGCCATGGTCTGCGCGGTGCTGCGCAGTTCCGGTGTCAGGGAAACAGGTTCCCGCTGCCGGGTTTCTTCATAAAAGATTTCCCCTTCCGGCACCTCGCACACCAGCATTTCTTCCAGCGCCATGGCCTGTGCACAGAGCTGCAAACGGTCGGCATCGTTTATCTTGCTGCGGCCATGCTTATATTCCACGGGCATGGGCTGCCACAGGCCGCGGCGGCCCTGCAATGACACGCCGTTTTGATCCTTGTGAAACTCTACCACATCGCAGTCGCCGGTCAGTTTTAAGCGGTGGCTGACGACCCTCATACCGCGGGCGATCAGCAAATCGCCGCGTTTTTCCGTCAGGGTAACATCATGGCAGCGGGTATGCTGCAGGCGGCCTTCGGCGGTGCGTTGGTTTTCGGACCATTGTTGTTCCAGGTACGCAAGTGCCCATTGGCGGCGGCAGAATGCAAAGTGCTGGATGCCAGACATTTGCAGATAGTCATCAGTATTCATCATACACTTCCGGTGTCAATCCGTTCAGGGTATCGCAAGTAATATTATAATCTTCCACCCGGTGTGCTTGTGCCACACTTTCTTTTAGCTCCACATGCAGACAGCGATGGACCTTTGCCGAAGAATACTGTCCGTTTTTGCAGTTATGACGCCACCAATACAGGCGAACCACCTCCATACTGCCATCCGGGCGGGCAGAGGAAATATCGTTTTCAAACAGTGTGCGCAGCGTTTTTTTGATGATTTCTGCATCTTCATCTGTAAAGCCGGTCTTTTCTGCCAGCTGGCAGTTAATGCTGCCAAAGGTTGTGTACACGCCAAAAGCCACACGGTGCTTCATACCCATGGTATCGCTTGACTTCTTTTCGCCAGTCGTACCGTTCACGCTCTTTGTGATCTGGATATCATCGACATCAATCGGATCCACGCTGAAAGCCGGATGAATAGATACCGGGCCGCGCACGCCAACGGAAACACCATCGCCCTTGGATTCTTTCCCCTTAAAGGCAAACACCTGGCCAAAGCTGCGCACATCCAGCCAGGTTTCACAGGCAGCCTTTGCATAAGCATCTTTATCTTTTTCAGCCTTTTTCACTGCTGGGCAGCCGTCTGCACGGTCTTTCAGACTTTTGAAGCCATCATTGCAGCGGTCGTCCGACTGGACAAACACATTCTGGCCAAGGTCCATCATGCGGTTGCGGATCTTGCGTTTCAGGCACACATCCGAAATTTCACCCAGTCCCTCATACGTTTCGCGCGGGCGGTTTCCGTTCAGCGGGTCACCGTTCGGGTTCGCATGGTTTACAGCAATCACAAGTGCAAAGTCGATTTTATTCTGCAGCACAGCCATCTTTTATTCCTCCTGCTTTTTTGCTTTCGCTTTATATTCTGCATTTTCGGCCTTAAAGTCCATCATCTGGTCGGCATAGCCAACCAGATACAGCTCACCAAGTCTTTTGTTCGTAAAGTTTTCTGTGCCAATCTTATGTAATAATTCTTGCATCATCGCATACCTTTGGCTATCCATTCCGTTACGGTTTTTCATTCTGTTCAGGTACGGATTTAATTTTTTATCCAAAAGAAGTGTTGTTGCTGCCGGGTGCAGAGCAAACGCGGTTCTTAAACGTTCTGCATTTGTCAAACGTTTTTCGTTCTCATTTCCTAGCTGAATCAACGCCCGTCTTTCAATCTGTTCTGCACAGGCTAAAATTCTCCCAAACAAATAGTTTCGGTCTTTAATGGTTTCATCAACATTCATCGGATAATCCACCTTCTTATTTCTATGATAGTACCCACGCACAAGGGCGCAGGCAATGTTTTGTGTTTTTTGTTGTTCCCAATAATCCAGGCCAATGCTGTTTGTTGCCCGATCTACCGCGCTGATCATCAAATCCCGCGGGAAGCGCTCCCCATTGGTAATACAGGGAATCAGTCGTTCGATTGTGGCTTGTTTCAGCTTTGCATCCACTTTTTCGCCATAGGCTGCTTTTGCAATGTCCGCCGGGGCAGGCGCACCAACAAAGACAACTTTCTTGATCTTGGGCTTTTTGCCCAGTTCCGTCGGCTCCTCTACACTGCGGTATTCCAGCTGCCATTGGAACGTATCGTGCCAATCCTTTATATTGGCAAGCAACTTAGAGCCCTGCAGTTCCTGATAGTACCGGATGGACAACCGGCCAGGTGTAGCAGAATCCAAAATCATGACCGCCGTTTGGGAATTGTCCTTCAACTGGTGCTGATACCCCAGAATGGCCCGGTTAAACTGCCGTGCAATTTCTTCTTGGGTATCCGCAGGCAACCTTTCTGTATCTTCCTCAAAATCGTCCCAATCATCGCCTGCTAGTGGATTATATTCCTGGGCAATATCGAGAGTATCCCCCAGCACATTGGGTACTGCTTCGTTCTGTGTTCCCCAAACAAGTACAGTCTGTTCCCCTGTATTTACCCCTTGCTTGCTGACCAACCATCGCAAGGCGCTGTGTGCCTTTTGGGTTGTTTCATAACCAATCGAAAGTGCCTGCGCTGCATCCGCAAAGCGCCCGCGGTAAGTATAATTCGTATTGTCATTGCTGGATATCAGCTTTGCACGGTCACCTGGGTTGCGGATCTTATACGGGCTTAATGTAGAAACCGGCATTTTGATTCCCTGAACTGTGCAATAGTCAATATCTTTTAACTGTGTTTCATAAAAGCGGATAAAGCTTTCTCGGACTGTTGTATCACGCGACAAATCAACATTGTCAACACGGAACCGGACAAAAGATTCCGTCTGGTCACTACCGGTCAGCGTATCCAAAATAGGGGGCTTGTCTTCTTTGTTTCCCTGCCATTTTGTTGGCAGAGTTCCATTTTCATCTATAAACAAAATATTTGCCTTGACCAGGTCTGCGATCAGGCATTCTTTTTCCAGGTAGTGCAGGACTGTACACACAGCCGGGTGGGCATAAGGAGATGTACACCACGCTTGTAACTGCTTGTGGTAAAGCGGCCATCCGGATTCTTTACTACCACCAAAAGTGGGATAATCTGCCGCAATATATTGCAGTTTATCCACTAGCGGGTGCGGCACCATGCCGGATGTCCGCGCCGAAGATTCCTCTGTGCAAGGAATGATCGTTGTCCTTTGATCTTGTGCCAGCAAGCCTGCATACTGAAAGTTTCCGTCCTTGTCCAGCTCCACTTCAATGTTGACCTGCTGCGTCGTGTGAGCCACCGGCAGTAGTGGAACTTTTCCAGGCTGCTGCTTTCCAATTTCTGACACGCTATTCTGGTAGGTTTTATAGCAATAGCTAAGCCAGCTCATTCCTGTATCACCTCCCTGTACAAATCATCGCAGTCGCTGACTGTTTCCCCCAGCGTAAAGGTCTTCATCTTTTGCGGGTGGATATCGCGCACAATTTCGCATT
>ERZ779876.3377-NODE-3377-length-9891-cov-3.547377_pt1 | contig 9891 bp, 9 predicted proteins | sample MGYA00511068_ERZ779876 | MGnify/ENA primary metagenome ERZ779876 (study PRJEB29588, sample SAMEA1970858) | human gut metagenome | biome: human gut; feature: human-associated habitat; material: faeces | place: Denmark | collected 2008/2010 ... | reverse complement strand
CCATCCGGTCAGGATGGAACGGCTCGATGTCCTCCAGCTTCTCGCCGATACCGGCGAACTTGATGGGCTTGCCTGTGATTGCGCGGACGGAAAGCGCCGCGCCGCCTCTTGCGTCGCCGTCCAGCTTGGACAGCATCACGGAGTCAATATCCAGCCACTCGTTGAAGCTCTGAGCGGCGTTCACCGCATCCTGACCGGTCATGGCGTCCACAACCAGCATGATCTCGTCGGGCTTGACGGTGGCCTTGATGTTTTTCAGCTCGTTCATCAGAGCCTCGTCCACATGCAGACGGCCGGCGGTGTCCAGAAACACCATGTCATGGCCGTGCTGACGGGCGTAGAGGACGGCCTCTTTCGCCGTCTGCACCGGGTCCTGCGTTCCCTTTTCAAACACGGGAATGCCCAGCTTTTCGCCGCAGACCTTCAACTGCTGAATGGCGGCGGGACGGTAAATGTCGCAGGCGACCAGCAGCGGGTTCTTGCCCTGCCGCTTCATCAGTCCGGCCAGCTTGCTGCCGTTGGTGGTTTTACCCGCGCCCTGCAAGCCCACCAGCATGACCACCGTCGGGCCGTTGGGGTTGATGTTGATATGCTTGGTGTCGCTGCCCATGAGCTTGCAAAGCTCCTCGTTGACGATCTTCACGATCATCTGGGCTGGAGTCAGGGATTCCAGAACGTCGGCGCCGATGCAGCGCTCGGTGACGGATTTGGTAAAATCCTTGACCACCTTATAGCTGACGTCCGCTTCCAGCAGCGCCATGCGAATCTCCCGCATAGCCTCCTTTATGTCCGCCTCTTTCAGGCGTCCCTTGCCGCGCAGTTTTTTGAAGGTCGCGGAAATCTTTTCGGTTAAGCCTTCAAATGCCATACTTTACTCCTCAAAGTCCTGAGCAGCTTCGATAATCTCCCCTGCCAGAACTGAAACGGTTTCATCCGGGTACGTTTTCAGGCGTTCCGCCGCGTCCAGAATCGTCCGCAGCGCATTCCGGTTCCTGAGATCCCGGCCGACACAGCCGATGCTATCCTCCATTTTCCGGAGAAGCGCCTCCGTCCGCGTCAGGTTGTCGCTTACGGCCTGACGGCTCACGCCCATCACCTGAGCGATCTCGCCCAGAGAAAGATCCTGATTATAGCGCAGATCAAAACATTGCCTCTGTTTGCCCGTCAGCAGTCCACCGTAATAGTCATACAGAAGCGACATTTCCAGCGCGTCCATTCAGAACCTCCTGTGTCAAGTACATTTCCTTGACTGTCGGGTATTATAGCACAGACTTTTCCGCCTGTCAAGTATTTTTCCTGTACAGGTCAGAATGTAACTTCCCCATCATGCGCAAGCAAAGACGCGGAAGTCACGCCCGCAAGCCCCATCACTTCCCGGACCAGCTTACCGCCCTCGTCCGTCCGCAGCTCCAGAACCAGATCAAGAGAATTCTCCGCCAGATTCCGGGACTTGATGCGGTAATGTTTCGCGTATTTTCGCACGGTCTCCACCACCGCGTCCTCCGCGTCGAAGTTATCGGCGTTGACCACAAAGATCATGGGCGCGCGCGCCACGGGCAGCCTGTCCAGAATCAGGATGCCAAGGGTCATCACCACGGACAGAATGACCGCCACCTGGGCAAGCCCCGCGCCGCAGATAATGCCCACGCTGATCGACCAGAAGAGGAACATCAAGTCCATCGGCTCCTTGATAGCTGTACGGAAGCGGACGATGGACAGCGCGCCCACCATGCCCAGCGACAGCACCACGCTGGACTGCATGGTGAGAATCAGCGACGCCGTGATCACGGTGACACCGGCCAGCGTGATATTGAAATTCTTGGAATAGAAGGTCTTCCGGGTCACGACCCGATAGACGAAAAAGATGTATAGTGCCAGCAGGCACGCCACGCCCAGTGCCGTGACCACCGTCAGCGTGGTGATCTCCGTGGAGGCGAAGCCCTCCAGAAAGGATTTCTTGAAAATATCTTTGAAGCTCATAACTCTCTCCTCATCTTGTATATCTTCTGCACAGTGCGTACTTGGAATATGCCGTCTGTCTTAAGTCGGACAGTTGAAGACTCTGGTGCAGGAAGTCCGGCAGGTAGGCGTCATATTTGACTTCCAGAAGCTGCTGCCCCAGCGGCATGACCGGCCGGTGGGGTATCCGCTCACGCAGGAACTGACTGACATCGCTGGAGGAAACTAAGTTGGTGTCCAGTGTAATGCGGACGTTGCCGTTCTTGTAAACGAAGGGAATGCGCTCGTATTCCACGATGACCACGGGGTGCAGGCGGCGGGTCATCATCTGCGCCGTGAGCTTTTGGAGAAGGGGCGGCTGGTCGGCCACATTGGGCACTATCTTTCCCGCCATCAGAAGCTCTGTCTGCTCCCGGGTCAGCGGGCAGGATGTCTTATGGGTCATCCCCCGCTCCTTACGCTTGCATTCCAGACTGATGCGCTCGGCGCTGCCGTTATAAATGCGGATGCGGAATTTCTCTCTGGGATCGGTGCCGTTTTCATTTTCCAGAAGACAGCGATCGTCATAGTCGTCAAAATACAGGCTGCGGATGGTGTAATGCCCGTTCTTCGCGTGGGCGTCCAGAGAGATCAGCCCCGACAGCCGGGTTCTGAGCATGGTCACCTCCGCGCTGCTGATGAGGTATTTCAGCTCATGACGAAAGTTGACCGGTTTTGGTTCTCCCATGTCTGCCCTCCTTTCGGCTGCGGTAGATGTCCACCGCAACGATCAGCACCCCCAGCACCATAAATGCCGCCAGCGGTGCGTAGCGGAGGATGGAAGCTTCCTCCGTGGCGTATTCCTCCTCCGCGGCTTGCTGGTTCTGGGTATACTTCAGATAGATGTCCGTGTCCTCCCATATGGGCTGGGACAAATCAAACGGTTCCTCTGTCTTTTTATTATACCAGCCATCGTAGGTGACAAACGGCGTACTGATGTAATCCCGAAGCTCTGGCATGACCTCTCCGGGGCAGACATAGTAGCGCAGCCTGACGCCGTCTTCCAGGAAAACGGTGACTTTGCAGTAATGCTCGTTTTTCAGCCACAGGCTGTCCAGAAATTCTATACGCTCCGACAGATAATGCTTCATCCACTTTGCTTCCAACGCGGCGTCTCCCGTTCCCCAGCGAAGACGGTTCATAGCGGCAGCGGCGGAAATTTCCTCCGCGTACCGGTCGATCTGCTCACCCACTATGTAGTCCAGCAGCGGGCGGAATTCCGTTTCATAAACTGACGTCAGGCGGCTGTAAAATACCTCTTTCAAGTAAAGTTTTGCGTACCACTCGGAGCCCCAGATGCCCTCGATACTGGCAAAGGTCATGTTTGGGCTTGGCATTGACCATGAGAATGTATTAGCAAATGAAAGGTCATAGTCCCACACAGGCCCGGCGCAGATCTTTCCGTCCGCACCGTCCCGGAAAAACGCCTGACTGCGCACTCCGGCATCAACGTTCGCAAAAACTTCCTCGATCAGAAATCTTCTGACCCAGGAGTCCATGTCAATCAATCCCTGCCAGCTCTTTCCCGTGACCGGGTCAATGCCGTCCTCGGCAAGAATGGCGTTTTCCGCCGACTGCCATGTGCTTTTCAGTTCCTCTGTAGAAATGTCCGAATAAAGAATGCGAAGCGCCGCGTGGGAATCCGTGGTAAAATAGGTTCGCTTCCGGGAAATAAAGCGGGTCTCCCAGTCCTTGGACACCAGAAAGCTGCCGTCTCCCGCAATATCGACCCGCTCGGGATCTACCTCGTTCCGCTCGGTCAGCAGGTACAGCCCCGCGTATTCGCCGTTCAGGTACAGATCCACCCACCGGCATTCTGGCGTGTAGGGCGGCCCAACTGCGGCAGAAGCGTCCAGTACGATTTTGTTGCGCAGGTGGCTGGAATCGTAGGCATTCGCCAGCAAGATCCACTTTTTTGCCTTGCCCATGCCCAGAAGGTCGGCTCTGTCAGAAAGGGTCATGCTGTATGGCTTTTTGGCCGCCGCCCATGTGGATTGTCCCCGCCCGCCTATGGATTTGACCCGCCCGGAATAGTCCGGGCTTCCGTCGGCCTTGTAGACCCGGATGCGGCCGGACTCGCTGTGGTCAAGATCTTCATGAATATAGTCCATGCTGCCGGAAGCCACGTCCAGATAGATGGCCGCCACATTCCCCGACCGGACAAAGGTAACGCTTCCCATGCTGTCCCCCGCCCCGTTCGTCAGATTGTAGGGCTTGTCCAGAACCAAACCGCCGCAGGACATGCCGTCGGTCAGCACCGTGCCGTCCAGCGCCAGCGTTCCCTTTCCGCCGACCCGGAATCTGGCCTCGTCCAGCTCCCCGTAGGACGGCAGGAAAAAGTAGCTTTCCCCGGAATCCGACTGCCAGCAGGTGATCTTCTCTTTCGAGCTGCCGGAGGAAATTTCCAGAGAAAGGGTCGTCCCCTGTTTCGGTTCTTCGTGCCAAGCAAGCAGGATCAGCCCCGCAAGCAGCAGCGACAGCAATATGATAAATCCTCGCCCAAACCGCATTCTTTTCCTCCGATGAAGCCGGTTTCTCAACCGACAAATACTGCTTTATTTTTCTGGGGTCTATCTGAAAACCGGAAACATGACCAACAGCAAGGGATTTTTCGCCTGATGAAGCCATTTTTTCGCAGGAATACTTTGTGTATTGCAAGGAAAAATGGTGCACAGCAGGCGGAAAAGACCCGCTGTTTGGGCGTGTTGATGGTTTTCAGATAGACCCCAATATACGATAGCATATTTTATCCCCGGTGTCAAACGGGATGCCGCATGATTTCTACCCGACCCGGTACCAGCGCACTTTCTCCGCCGTGCGCAGAAAGCCCAGCTTTTCATACAGGCGGATGGCTTTTGCATTGGTGGACGCGACTTCCAGTGTCATTCCCGCGCCTTCCACCAGCGACATAAGCGTGTGCATCACCCGTTCCCCCGCCCCGGGTTTCACGGAACACACCGCCAGAAGTTCGGTGTCCTTCATCCAGCCAATACCAAGAAGTTCCCCGGCGCTGTGGACAAAATACGCGCCGCCGGATTCCAGAATTTCCTTTTCATCCCCGGCGGTCTGGGTCGCGGCGCAGTCAACGCCGCGCATCCGCTCGTTGCAGAGCTTTCGCCATGTTTCCGCCGTGGCTTCCGTCACCGGAAAGATGTTTTCCAGCAGCTTCGTATCCACCCACGCTTTTCCCCGCATTTCGTAAACGGCGGCGTGCAGCGGATACTGCGACAATTCCTCGTGGCCCTGAGCATATATCTTCTCCGCTCCCGCCATGCGGCAGAAGGAAATGCACTCCTGCAAAAAGGGCGCGAACCGCCCCGGCTGTACGTCCTGAAAGCGGATATAGGCTTCCTGACGATAGGGAATTTCCTTTAAGATCAGGCTGGCCACGCCGTCGTCTGTGGCAAAACATGGAAAGTCCTTCATTTCTCCGCCTCCCTTTTTTTGCCCCATTATACCACCGAAGCAGTCTATGAGCAAGCGGGAAGCATTTCCAGAATCAGGAAATTTTATTGTGCAATCTGCATATAGAAATACGCTTTCACTGTATTAAAAAAACAGTATACCTTCCAATCTTTTTGCAAAAATTGTAACATATTGGAATAAGCCCTTGATTTCTGGACAAAAAACTGTATAATACCAGTTGTATGGAATTCAACAGTAAAGGAGGTTCGTTCCATGAAGAAGGTCATCTGCAAGAAAACATACGACACCGAGACCGCAACGCTGATCAAGGCTTATTCCTTCAGCCAGCTGGGCGATCCCGCCGGTTACGAGGAAGACCTGTACCAGACGCCCGAGGGCCTGTACTTCCTGCACGTAGGCGGCGGAGAGACTTCCATCTACCCTGCCGAGGATATTGTCCGCATGGCAAAGACCAAGGTAAAGGACTGGATGGAGAAGCATTAACGTGATACATACCGATGGGGAGCCTGTGAAAGCAGGCTCCTTTTTTCTTGACAAAGATGATATGATGGAAGCAGATATAAGCGTTGAAGGATGAACGTTAATGCAAAAAAAATGTTTACTTCCGGTTCTGCTGGCACTGCTGATGCTGCTCAGCGGCTGCCGGTCTCAGGCACAGCCGGCACAAATTGCCGCTACGACCCTGCCCGTGTATGAATTTACCTCCCGGCTCTGCGAGGGTACGCCCCTCACCGTCACCCGACTGGTGACGGAAAGCGTCTCCTGCCTGCACGACTACTCCCTGAACGTCCGTCAGGTAAAGGCGGCGGAGGCCGCCGAGGTCGTCGTGATCTCCGGCGCAGGGCTGGAGGATTTTCTGGACAGCATTCTGGATGATTCGGATATCATCGATTCTTCCGAGGGCATCGCCCTTCTGCATATGGAAGAAGAACACGACCACGGTCATGAAGATCACCACCACGAGGACGACCCCCACATCTGGCTTTCCCCGGAAAACGCCAAGGTGATGGCAGGAAACATCTGCGTGGGGCTCTCCCAGAGGTATCCCGAATATGCGGACACATTTTCCGCTAATCTGGACGGACTGCTGGAAGATTTGGACGCACTGCAAAGCTATGGAGAATCCAGCCTGTCCGGCCTTAAATGTCGGGAACTGGTGACGTTTCATGACGGCTTTTCCTACTTTGCTCAGGCGTTTGATCTGACCATTCTGGAAGCGGTGGAGGAAGAATCCGGCAGTGAAGCCTCCGCTCAGGAGCTGAAACACCTGATCGGCGTTGTCCGTGAAAATGATCTGCCCGCGATTTTTACCGAGCGCAACGGCAGCACCTCCGCCGCCGGGGTCATTTCCCGGGAAACCGGCGTGACTGTTTATTCGCTGGACATGGCCATGGCTGGTGACAGCTATTTTGACGCCATGTACCGCAACATTGACACCATCAAGGAGGCATTGGGATGAATCTATCACATCACGGCGGTTCCTGCGGCCATTCCTGCTGCCTTCGGGTAGAGAATATGTCCGTGAAAATCGGAACCGACTGCATTCTGAAGGACGTGAATCTTCACGTCCACTGCGGCGAAATGGCCGCCATCATCGGCCCCAACGGCGCGGGCAAATCCACCTTCCTGAAAGCCATTCTGGGACAACGGGAGTACGAGGGCGTCATCGCCTTTTCCGAGCCGGGACAGCGAAGCAAAAAGCCCCGCATCGGCTACGTTCCCCAAAGTCCCGCTTTTGACCCCAGCGACCCGGTCAGCGTGTCCGACCTGTTCGCCTGCTGCATGAGCCGCCGCCCCGCTTTTCTCGGCCTCGGCAAGGCCATGAAGGACACGGTGGCAGAGTGCCTTTCCCGGGTACACGGAGAGGAACTGGTCAACAAGCGGGTAGGAACCCTCTCCGGCGGCGAATTGCAGCGGGTGCTGCTGGCGCTGGCGCTGGAACCCATTCCCAACATTCTCATTCTGGACGAGCCGCTTTCCGGCGTGGACGTGGAGGGCATGGAGACATTGATGGACATGCTGGACGAGATCCGCAAGAATTATGACCTGTCCATCCTGATGACCACCCACGATTTTTCCCTGCTGCCCCGGTACGCCGATCAGGTGGTGCTCATCGACCACGGCGTTCTGATTCAGGGCGACCCGCAAACCGTGCTGGATTCCGAGGAATTCCACCGCACCTTCCACATGAGAGGAGGCCGCGCATGAGTATCTGGTACGCGATTTGGGACGCACTTCCCTTTGAAATGCTCCACTGGGACTTTATGAAAAACGCCCTGCTGGCGCTGCTGCTCATGGCGCCGCTGTTCGGCATTCTCTCCACCATGATCGTCACCGGGCGCATGAGCTTTTTCTCCGACGCTCTGGGACACTCCGCCTTTACGGGCATCGCCATCGGCATTATCTGCGGCGTGGCCGCCCCCATCTGGGCGGCGGTTGGCTTCAGCGTGGTGTTTGCCCTGCTGTTTTCCTTTGTCAGAAGCCGCTCCAATCAGGCGGCGGATACCCTGATTGGCGTGTTTTCCAGCTCCGCCGTTGCGCTGGGCATTTTCGTTGCCACCGTGGGCGGCGGCAGCTTTACCCGGTACAATAAATATCTCATCGGCGACATTCTCTCCGTCACGCCGGGAGAAGTCGGGCGGCTGGCATTGGTTCTGCTGGGTGTGGCGCTTTTGTGGGTATTTGCGGCAAACCGGCTGTTTCTGACGGCGGTGCACCCGCAGCTCGCCTCCTCGCGCGGCATTCCGACGGAAAAGACGCAGGCGCTGTTCACGGTCTGCATCGCGGTCGTCGTGACCTTAGCAATTAGCTGGGTGGGTCTGATGGTCATTAACTCCCTTCTCGTTCTTCCTGCCGCGTCGTCCCGGAACATTGCGCGAAATTTGCGGGAGTATCACCTGTTTTCCGTCCTTGGCGCGCTGTTCTGCTCGATTGGCGGCCTTGTAACCGCGTACTATCTTGGCTGCTCGGCCGGCGCGACGATTGCGCTGTATCTCGCGCTCTATTTTACCGTTACCTTCTTCTTCCGCAATACGCGGCAGTAGATTCCGACAAGAACATACCTGCTTTTTTGCAATTCTTCAAATTACACGTAGGGGGCGATGCCCACATCGCCCCAAGGGCAGTTTGAATTCGCCGGAGATTTCCGTAAAAACGGTACATTCTGCCGGGCCAATGTGGGCATTGGCCCCTACGCATAAGTGATACTCTGCACAACGCAAAACGCTCGGGAAGCGATGCTTCCCGAGCGTTTTTGGTTCCACTTACGGCAGATTGTTATAGCACTGCTCCAGCTTTTCGTAGAGAAGGCTGTCGACAAACGTCCTCTGCGCGTCCGTCAGCTTCCAGTACGCGTCCCACGCCTTCTGCACGGTCTTCGCCGTCTTGGTCGTGACGTTGTCCGGATCGAGCTTTTCGATCTGTTTTTCGACCTTCTGCGCCGCGGACCGGTTCTTCTTGAGCGCCTTCTGGCAGTTTTTGAGCGCGTTCTGCTCGTCCTTCGTCGTGAAGCGCTGGAAGAGCTTTTTGTCCGCGTCAAACATGTCCTGCGCCTGCTCGTAAAGCGCCGCCATGTCCTTGTCCATGTGGTTCTCGTCAAGCTGAGAAATTAAATTGCGCAGTTCCTCGCTTTTCTGCATGCCCTCGTCAAACGCAGCCTTGCTCTCGAGCAGCTTCTGCTCGAGCTTCTCATCGATCTTCAGCCCGCGGTGTTCTACCTCCTGCACGGTTTCGAGCGCCTCGTTGAGCTTGTCTTCATCGGAGGCCTTGATCTTTGCCGCCGCCGGAACCTTCTTGACGAGCTTTTCCGCGTCCTGGATCAGCTTCTTGTTGTCCTGCAGCTCCTTCAGGCGGGGCAGAACTTCGTTTTCCAGATACGCTGCGTTCTCCGGATTGACAAAGCTCTTCTGCTCTTCGGGCAGCTTACTGTACGCCTTGCTGACTGCGTTGACGCGCTTTTCGTGCGCGAGCGTCATCTCCGCCGGCGTATCAAACGGGAGGTTCTTGATCTGCGCCTCGACCTTCTCCGCCGCCTTGCGGTTTTTCTCGAAAGTCTTTTCCGCCGCCGTGAGCTGCGAGTAGAGCGTCTTTACCTGCTTCTGCTGCGTTTTATCGAGCTGTTTCAGGTCGATCTCATCATAGCACGCGCGCGCCGCGTCGATGGCCGCGCCGTCCGTGTTCCAGACCTTGTCCTTCTTGCCCGGAACAAGCTCCATCAGCTTCTCGAAGCGCTCGACCGGGTCGGCTGGGAGCTCAGGCTCCTTCCGGAGCTCTTCCATGCGCGAGACGCAGGCCGTGAGCTTTGTCTTCATGCTTTCACTGACAAGCGCCTTTGTCTCGTCGTCCAGCGCATCAAAGGCCGCCTTCGCCGCGTCCACCAGGTCGCCGTCTTCCTTCGTCAGTGCATCCGCCTCCGGAAGCGCTTCGATCTGCGCCTGCATCTTCCGCGCCGCTTCCTCGCGCCGCTCC
>ERZ779876.3365-NODE-3365-length-9926-cov-2.829298_pt1 | contig 9926 bp, 9 predicted proteins | sample MGYA00511068_ERZ779876 | MGnify/ENA primary metagenome ERZ779876 (study PRJEB29588, sample SAMEA1970858) | human gut metagenome | biome: human gut; feature: human-associated habitat; material: faeces | place: Denmark | collected 2008/2010 ... | reverse complement strand
TGGTCCCGACCAACCAACCACATTGTTGGATGTATAACCCCGAAAGCTGCGAGCCTGATGGAAAACGGAGATGCATAGTTGTGCAATTCAATCCCGACTTGCTACAAACCGGCCTGTCTTTTTTTACCGAATGGGAATATGCCGCTCACCGGTTATCGGCAATCCAGCAAGGCATCCTGCTGACAGGCGAAACAGCCGGAAAAATCAAATCCTGCTTAGAAGAAATGAACCTCCTGAATGCAAGCGAAAGGATGCTGATGTTGATCCGCATCCTGCAACAAATCGGAACCACAACCGATTTAATCCCTATCGGTTTGCAGGAAACGGCATTCAACGGCATTACCAAAAACATGCAACGCATGCAACTGATCTTCAAATACGTCATCGAGCATTACAAGGAGAAAATAACTCTTTCGGACGCCGCAAACGTAATCAGCATGAGCACAACGGCGTTCTGCTCGTTTTTCAAACGTGAAACAGGCAAAACGTTTACAAACTTCATCAACGAATACCGGATAGAGGCCGTTGGCACTTTACTCCGCAACTTTCCGGATAAGGACATTAACGAAATAGCCTGGCAATGCGGCTTCACCGACATTCCCTACTTCAATCGCTATTTCAAAAAGATGAAACAGATGACTCCGAAACAATGGAGATACGAAATACAATAAAAAAAAGAATATCCTAATATGAATGCAGAAATTATCCGATTCTTAGACGATTTACGACGAAACAATAATACCGTTTGGTTCCATGAAAATAGAGAACGATATGACAAACTTCGCTGCGCTTTTATCAATGAAGTACAAGAGTTAATCGAACGAATCAGCGTATTTGATCCTGATATACGGGGATTGGATGCCCGGAAATGTCTGTTCCGTATTAATCGCGACATCCGCTTCAGCCTCGACAAGTCGCCTTACAAGACTTATATGTCAGCCTGTATTGCTCAAGGAGGACGTCATAGTATCCGGGGAGCTTACTACTTTCATCTTGAACCGGAATACTGCGTACTGTCCGGTGGTATCTGGTATCCCAAACCGGAAATATTGAAAGTCCTTCGACGTGAAATATACAATAACATAGATGAATTTGTTTCCATCATCGAAGAGCCTTCCTTCAAAGCTCTGTACCCGTCACTCGAAGGGGACATGCTAAAACGTATCCCGGCCGGTTTCCCCTCCGATTCTCCTTACGGTCATATATTAAGGCACAAAGACTTCAGCGTTATAGGTATTAAGCCCGACAGTTTTTTCAGCCAGCCGGACTGGATGGAAGAAACCATCGATTGTTTTCGAAAGCTTCTTCCATTCAACCGCTTCCTGAATGAAATTGTGGATGAATATATGGGAAATCTGTAAAAATACTATTTCCCGCAAATATCCTTAAACGGACAATACATGCAGGCTTTGCCGTTCGGGGTTTGCACGAATGGGGTTTCTGTGTCGAAGATTTCATCCAAGCAATTTCGCAGGCTGTCTTCAAAATCCGTGCGATAGTTGGCGAAGTCCAAAACCTGTTCTGTTTTGAACCGGTCTGTACGATGGTAAATTCCAGGATCGAAAGAGGAAGAAAAGAGGGTCCTCATATAATAGATACCCGGCTGAATAGCAGTTGAAAGCTGAACAGACCTGTTATACATCCATGCATACATAAAGACCTGCATAACCGCTTTGGAACGATCCGTATCTGCTTTGTCGAAAAGAGCTTCTACAGAGGTAAACTGCGTCGTCCCGCCCCCACTCTTATAGTCAATAATGCGGACGACATCGCGTACCTCGTCTATACGGTCGATAAATCCTTTCAACTGGATATTGCTTTTATCCGTCAATGGAAAAAGGCATTTTATCTTCTTTTCCGATTCGATATAACGGAAAGGAGTCTGTTTTGCGTCACGTTCCAGCACTTTCTCCACATATTTGCGAATCATCTCGCCGATCAGGAAGTTTTGTCCGGTGAGTGGACGAACAATGTCCGTTTTAAAGAAAATTTCGGCAAAGGCACGGGCAACTGCTCCCGTCAACATAGGCGTATCTTTTCGGATCGCTTTCAGCAGATCAGCCGTCACCATCTTTCCGCAGAATGGCTGATACAATTCTTCCATCACCTTATGCAGGATACTTCCAAAAACATTACTTTCGATCGTCTCGCTTACCTCCTCTTCTTCACGTATTCCCTCGACAACGGAGAAATAGAATTTAAGCGGACAATCCAGATAGGTATTGACTGCACTCGCCGATATCGCCCGCGTCCCGCCACTCCGGAAATCAGCCAGACGGTTCATGACTTCCTCCGTCTTAGCTACCTGCAAGGCAGGAGTCTTGGAAGAAGAGACATTGTAAACAACCAGCTTATTCTGTATCGGCTCCTCATAATGATAATGCAACTGATGCACGAAACGGCTAACCTCGCCTGTCTGCAATCCGTTGCTTCTTGTATCATAAAGCAGACTGACATGGCTGGCACGATAAATCAAACGATAGAAATGATACGCCCAAACACTGTCCTGATGTTCGTATGTCGGCAAACCGAATCCACGACGAAGATTATAAGGAATAAATGAATTAGCCGCTTTCCTCAACGGGAAAATTCCTTCATTCATCGAAAGGATAATCAACCGGTCAAAGTCAAGCGCACGAGTCTCCAAAACACCCATGATCTGCAAACCGGAAAGAGGTTCACCATGGAAAGGAATCGTAATTGTGTCCGTCACACGTTTCAGCAAACGGAAATAGGTGTCGATTTTCATCTCTACATTCGCCTCCCGCATGACTTCCTTCATCCGGTTAACCGTAGCGAAATAATGGAAGATAAACTCCTGTTCGATGTCGTTAATAGTTGAGAGTTGAGAGTTGAAAGTTGAAAGTGGCTCCGTGTCACTATTTACACTTTCAACTTTCAACTTTCCACCTTCAACAGCTTTATTCAGTTCCTGCAACACGTTAATCAAATAATCGGAGAAAGTTTCCACCGCAGTCACCGGAGTAAAGAGGATGGACAACAATGGCGTCTTATTCAGATCGTCATACGATATGTAAATCTTGTTGTTTTCTGAAATATCTTTTACCAGATTAGAAACCACCTCCGGAGAAGTAGTCGAGATATACCGATGGTTCAGGATTGGCAAGACATCCCGGAAATAGAACACCGGCCTCCGGTCCACATAACGAATATTCTTTTGCAAAGCCAGAATATATTCCATCAAAGATGCAACCGGTGTACCGGCCAACGGATATCCCATCGTCACATTGATCCGTTTGATCTGTTCGGGAATGGCATTCAGAACCGGAATCAACAAATGTTCATCCGGCAGAATCACAGCCGTCCGCAACGCTTCTTCCGCACTCATTTCGTCTTCCTTGCAAAGCTCGTTCAGAATGCTGCACACTTGCTTTGCCTGTCCGATTCCGGAAGGGATGCCGATCACCTCGATCTTCTTTTTGTCGTCATCTTCATTGTCAATAGTCAATTGTCCATTTTCAATTAATTGCGACGGGAATTGCCGCAAATTGCGCTCCACGAAGTAAGAGGCTTTATTATCTGGGTCCGTCACTTTCGGAGAGGCGTAATCCCAGTAAAAATCAGCTATTCCCCGTTTTTGCAATCCGGAAAGGAAACGTTCTTCAGCCACCGAGAGGGCATTCAGTCCGACAAATACAACCTTTGTATAGGGCAGGTCGCAACATTCGTCTTTCTCCATCTGTTCGACAACTTCCCGGAAAATCATACCTTCATATCCTTTGCCTTCGGTGGCAAGCGCTTCCCGCAAATCGGTATATAGGGCATATAAAATCTGCCAGACCGCCAGAAATTGTTCCTGGTTGGGCGTATCTCCTTTCGGGTAAAAAGAAGACCAAAAAGTCCGGATAGCCGCAATTTGTTCAGGGCTCAGAAAACTAAAATCATTCTCTATCTCACGCAGGTCCGTCACATTGGTGAAGAGCATACGGGCATCTGCCATATATTTATCGATATCGTCAAAATCATTCAGCAGCATTTCCCCCCAATACAAGAACTCGTCGAACGTTTCGGAAGAACCGCTATGTCTCAAATAAATATCATATAGTTTAAACAGCATGCTGATCCGATCGGCAGCCTGCTTTCCGCTCAACTGTACAAACAGATCGTTGATCGTCAGGATCGTCGGCGAGAAAAGAGGCTTCTCAGATACTTCCGACAAGTATTTCTGGAAGAACAGCCCGGTACGGCGATTCGGGAAAACAAAGGCCAGACGGCTCACTTCCGCCCCGTATTCAGAATAAAAAAGGGATGCAACCTGATATAAGAATGGTTTCATTAATTGTTTGGATTAATAAATGATGATTTATCAGTGTATATTACTGTAATATATTTTCTATCATTTGTATTTCTTCCGCTGAAAAGGCTGTATTTTGTAACGCCTTCAGGTTATCTATCAACTGTGCAACCGAACTGGCTCCCACCAGGACGCTCGTCACCCGGTCGTCTTTCAACAGCCAGGCAATCGCCATTTCCGCTAACGTCTGTCCGCGTTGTTTGGCAAGGTCATTCAGTTGTCTTACTTTATTTATTTTTTCTTCCGTCACCTGTTCACGTTGAAGATGGCCTGTAGATTTGGCCGCACGCGAATTATCGGGAATACCGTTCAGATACTTATCCGTCAACATGCCTTGTGCCAATGGCGAGAAGGCGATCATCCCTACTCCTTCCTGCTTCAACAGAGGCAACAAGTCCGGTTCGATCCTGCGATCCAGCATCGAATAACGCGCTTGATGAATCAAGCAAGGCACACGATGTTCTTTCAATACGGCAAGTGCTTTTTCCGTCTGTCCGGCAGTGTAATTCGATATCCCGACATACAGGGCTTTTCCCTGGCGGACGATGTCAGCCAATGCTCCCATCGTTTCTTCGACCGGCGTCTGTGGGTCCGGACGATGCGAATAGAAAATATCCACATATTCCAATCCCATCCGCTTCAAACTCTGGTCAAGGCTTGCCATCAGATACTTGCGACTTCCCCAGTTGCCATACGGACCAGGCCACATGTCATATCCGGCTTTTGTGGAAATAACAAGTTCATCCCGATATTGTCCCAGACCTTTCTTCAGGATACGGCCGAAATTTTCCTCTGCCGATCCATACACAGGACCGTAATTATTGGCAAGATCAAAATGTGTAATCCCATTGTCGAAAGCGGCATACGCAATCTGAATAAAGTTACTGAACACATCTACACTGCCGAAATTATGCCACAATCCCAGAGAGATGACCGGCAATAGCAATCCGCTCCGCCCACAACGCCTATAAGCCATATCGGCATACCGGTTGTCATTTGCTTTGTACATTTCCATATAAAGATATTTTTATTACAATGAATCTTTTCAGATATACAAATATAATCAAGAATACCAAAAGAACGGGCAATTCGGATAAAATGATCGCTTCTCGGAGGAAACAACATCAACCGGGTATAAACAAAAAAGGCTATCCTCACGGACAGCCAATCTTCATTGTTAACCTTAAATCTAATACCATGAAAAACACAGTGCAAATATATGAACTTTATGTTATGTAGCATACATTTTTACTTGGAAAATTCATTTACTTAACCATGTTTAACAAAATCATGCTACAAAACATAATTTTAGATACACATTTGGCTTCTTCGAGAACCTCCAGTTCCGGCTTTGTATACAAAAACAGCATATTCGCATAACTTTATCCGAGTATCAAGAATAACAATCCATTTATATTCCCTAATTTTACAATGTTTTTACGGAATCACATGATTATCACAACTTTTATCACAAATAAACAAACCAATAAACGAAATATACAAAAGATCACAAGAGACGGAACAAAAGAAAAAACAGATCTGTTTTGAAATTGGCGTTAGGATCTTATATGCAATAGATTAATGTTTTATATGCAACACAATAGACATCATATGCAAAAAACGGATATGCCTCATTTTCCTACACACAACCCTTTGAAAAAAGAGCTGAACCTGGAAAATATTTACCAGAAGCTTCCGATAGGTATCGAGCTATACGACGAAGAAGGCAATTTGATCGATATCACGAATGAAATAAATATACGGGAGAAACTGCGTGCGGCTGAACAAGAACAGCGACCTGCTCTTACAGCTGATCAACGATATTCTCGATTTCTCAAAAATAGAAGCCGGCACATTCGACATTCATCTGAAGAAGTTCGACTTCAAAGAAATTTGCGAGGAGATCTATGCCGTCCATACCTTAAAAATACCGGATCATGTACGCTTCTCTTTCAACCGGGACTTACCCTCCGTCAAACTTAACTCCGATCCGAAACGGCTCACACAGGTAATCTCCAATTTCCTGACCAATGCAATCAAATTCACATCCAATGGCGAAATCAAACTGGATTACCGATTGAAAGAAAATAAGATATATGTATCCGTAACAGATACCGGCATCGGAATCAGCGAAGAAGCATGCAAAAACATATTCGACCGTTTTGTCAAACTGAATGCCCACAAGCAAGGAACGGGTCTCGGACTATCCATCAGTAAAAGCATCATAGAAAAACTAGGTGGTAATATCGGTGTCTGCTCCACTTTAGGAAAAGGTTCCACATTCTGGTTCACGCTTCCGCTAGCAACAAACGGGGTATCGGACACACGATAACACAAGGGAGAGGAAGGCCTATTTCATCCTCGTATCGGCTCCCCACATGAGTTTTTCACGGAGAGTCTGATAAAAAGTATGGTTATATCGTTTGATCACCTTGGTCGTATAATCGGCTTTACTCACCCGCAGCTGTATGCCGGTCGGGAATATCTCGGAACGCCCATCAAGGGCGATCAGAAAATATTTGTTCCGGCTTTCCACCCCCAGGGTGATCGTAAAGGAATCCGGAATTACCAGCGGACGGACATTCAACGAATGAGGTGCGACCGGACTCAACACCAAATTCTTACTTTGCGGAATGATAATTGGACCGTTCACACTCATCGAATAGGCCGTCGAACCTGTCGGTGTAGAAATGACTAAACCATCAGCCTGATAAGACGTCAGATATTCCCCGTTAAGCGCCGTATGGATCGTAACCATGGAAGAGGTGTCCCGCTTCAGGATCGCAATCTCATTCAAGGCATAATTATAACCGTGAAACACCCGGTCTTCCGTATGAAGGCGCAATAAAGTACGTTCTTCCGTCTTATAGTAGTTTTTAAATAATTCGTCCAGTGTATCTTCAATATCATTGCTCGCCACATCCGCCAGAAAACCGAGGCGGCCGGTATTGATGCCCAAAATGGGGATGTCCTGCTTATTCACCCTGGCGGCAGTACGCAGGAATGTCCCGTCTCCTCCCAGACTCAACGCCACATCCAAATCAAACTCGTCGCTTGTCAAGATGCCCGATACCGGCGGTTCATAGTTCAATGCATCCGTAAGGAAGAGATAAAAGTCACGGTCCACGAAAACCTCAGCCTCCAAAGAAGCCAGTTTTTCAAATAAACGCTTAATCACAAGTTGCTTGTCCGCCTGATACTCACTGCCAAATATTCCAACCTTCTTCATCCCCGATTCGTATTTTTCTAATTGTCAATTATCAATTGTCAATTGTTTATATGTTCATATAACGGACCAATTCTTCCATCCGCTGCTGCAACAGGTCGTCCACCATTCCTTTTTCCATGAAATAATAGAGGACAGTATAATTAAAACGCTCAAAACTACGGATCACAGGAGAGACATCTTCCAGATCTATTTTGATAATCAGATGCAATCGTCCGGTTGTCTTATCCGTATAGGAAAGCAGGCTCAAGATATGCGCATTATTCGCCTCGATCAAACGGGCGATATCCGTCATCGAATAATCCTGCGGCATCACTTCCAGCACAAAAACACTTCCGGCCGTATCGGCATTGCAAAGCTCGGACAGGATATCGATCAGTTTATCGCGCGTAATGACCCCACGATATTCTCCCTCCGTACTTACGACCGGAAGGAGGCTCAACTGATAGCGGGTGACCAGTGCCAACGCCTCATAGATATGGGTATCTTCTTGAACACTAGGTAAAAACAGAACCGGATCACCGATAATAGCAGTTGGATCAGGCATCGCCAACAGGTCTTTTTCCGAAACCAGACACCGATATATGTTTTCGCTTAACAATGGCAGATGCTTTAACTTAAAATCATCCATCAAGGCTAATGCGTATTCCCCAGTGTCAAAACTTTTTAACACCGGAAGTTCCTTCGTTATGAAATCTTTCACCAACATTCTTCTGTATATTCCCTAAATACTGCTAAATTTGCCGATACTTTTGTGCAAATGTAATGAAAGAAAAAAGATATAACGATATACGATGACAAATTTAAGTGTAAACATTAACAAGGTCGCAACCATTCGCAACGCACGCGGTGGCAATGTACCAAACGTATTAAAAGTAGCATTAGACTGTGAAACTTTCGGTGCACAAGGGATTACCGTTCATCCCAGACCGGACGAACGTCATATCCGATACAGCGATGTGTATGCCTTGAAACCGGAAATAAAAACAGAGTTTAACATAGAAGGTTATCCTTGCGAGAAGTTTATAGACCTGGTTCTGAAAGTAAAACCGACGCAGGTGACACTAGTGCCGGATGCTCCCGATGCCATCACATCAAATGCGGGTTGGGACGTGAAAGCCCATTTCGACCAGTTGAGCGAGTTAGTCGAAACTTTTACCTCACACGGTATCCGTACTTCCATATTCGTCGGAACGGATCTTGAGAATATCGAACTGGCTGCCAAGACAGGAACCGACCGCATCGAGTTATACACGGAACCTTATGCGACCCTCTACCCTGTAAACCGCGAAGAAGCAATCGCTCCTTTCATCTCTGCCGCCGGACTTGCCAAAAACTTAGGATTAGGCGTAAATGCCGGTCATGATCTGAGTTTGGAAAATTTGGCTTATTTCCATCAAAACATTCCGGGGCTGGATGAAGTTTCCATCGGTCATGCCTTGATCAGCGATGCTCTCTATTACGGGCTGAAAGAAACAATCCGTTTATATAAAGAATGTCTCGTCTATTGACAATAGACAATTAACAGATAATTCATAAATCACAAATCCATATTTAGTACTTAATATTATCTATCAGACGAACCTCTCCGCAATAGACCGTAATACATCCTACCGGATAAGTCGTATCGGACCAGTTCTTGATGGACTCCATCGTATTGCCATCTACAATCTCATAGTATTCCACACGCATAACAGGGTCGGCATTTATCGTGTTGATTACATAGTCGATCACCTCCTGCACGCTCTTTTCGGGTGCAAAGTTAGCACTTTCTTTTAACGTACGAGCTATTAATGGAGCTTTTTGACGTTGTTCAGGTGTCAAGCGCACATTACGGCTACTCAAAGCCAAACCGTCTGCCTCGCGCAAAATCGGACAGTCGTTGATTTTCACCGGTATATCCAATTGCTTCACCATAGCACGGATCACAGCGATCTGCTGGAAATCTTTTTCACCGAAATAGGCGTTATCCGGTTCGACTACATAAAAAAGTTTGCTCACGATCTGAGCGACCCCATTGAAATGTCCGGGACGGCGCGCCCCTTCCATTACGGCCGAAACAGTGCCGAAATCGAATGTGCGGGTATCAGGCTCCGGATACATTTCTTCTGCCGACGGAGCGAATACATAGTCACAACCAGCCGGTTCCAACAGAGTACAGTCTTTATCCAACGTACGAGGATACGTTTCAAGGTCGTGCTTGTCGTTAAACTGGGTCGGATTGACAAAAACACTAACTACACACACGTCATTTTCTTTCACACAACGTTCAACCAGGCTCAAGTGTCCGTCATGCAATGCTCCCATAGTGGGGACAAAGCCAATTTGTTTGTTATTACGCTTTTCTTCAGCGAGATAACTCTTCAATTCTTTAATGCTGTTTAC
>ERZ779876.3359-NODE-3359-length-9940-cov-9.073040_pt1 | contig 9940 bp, 8 predicted proteins | sample MGYA00511068_ERZ779876 | MGnify/ENA primary metagenome ERZ779876 (study PRJEB29588, sample SAMEA1970858) | human gut metagenome | biome: human gut; feature: human-associated habitat; material: faeces | place: Denmark | collected 2008/2010 ... | reverse complement strand
TTGTTGGGACATTTTCAAAAAATAAACATTAAGACATTATCATAAAATAAACACAGCTTTTAAACTATCTATATATAAAAATTGTAAAAAAATTAATTTTGTGCTATAATTAATAAAAAAGGAGGTATTTTCTATGATTGCAAAAATAGTTGTTAATGTTTCATCAAGTAATGTAGATCAGACATATGATTATAAAATACCTTCCGAAATGGTTTCTTTCGCAAAAGTTGGTTCACGCGTAAAGGTAGGATTTGGTCTATCAGACCGAGTTGTTATGGGCTTTATTATGGAACTCCGTGATGAACCTACCTATGAAGGTTCTTTAAAAGATGTAATTGAAGTTGTTGATTATGAACCAGTATTAACAAAAATGCAATTAGAACTTGCAGAAAAAATTAGAGATGATGCGATATGTCCACTAATTAGAATATTAAATCAAATGATTCCTAATGCTTTAGTATTGAAAACTACAAAATATTTAACTATCAAAAACTATCAAGCAGTGGATGCTAGTATTGCTCAATTATTCAAAGATAATGAAAAAATACCATATCAAAATAGCTTAAAATCGTATGATAGCAAAATTGCCAAAGAAGTTGCAAATAATAATATCGAAGTATCATATCAAGCAAATCAGCTTTGTACTGATCACTATGTTAAAAAATATTTAATAAATCCCACTAATGCATATAAATATATTAACGATTTACGCAGTAAAAAACAAAAGAATTTAATTTTAAATCTCCAAAATGAAATAGCATTGACAATGGATGAAATAGTTGAAAAATATGGAACTTCGAGGGCTATTGTTTTAGCATTAGTAAAAAATGGCTATCTTGATGTAATAAATGAAGTAGCTTCAAGAATTAAAATAAGAGAAATTCCAATTGATAAAAAAATTAGACAATCAAAGGATGAAACAGTAGTACAATTACTTAATTCTCTTGACACTGCTAATAAACCTATTTTATTTATCCCAAAAGATAATACCCAACAAATAGATAGCATAATCCAAATTATTAATAAGTATCAAAAGAAACAACAAAATGTTTTGATTATTACCCCAGAGATTTTGAGTAGCTATCAGATAGAAAATATAATTAGAAAGAAAACCGGACTTAGTATAGCACCTATTAATTCAAAATTATCGGATGGTGAATATTACGACTATTATAAGGAAATAAAAAAAGGTAACTATCCAGTTGTAGTTACAACTCCAGTAGGAGCGCTATTACCATACAATAATATTGGTGCTATTATAATGCTAAATACCGATAGTGACAATTACTATAATGATCAAAGCCCTAGATATAATTTAAAAAAAGTAATGATAGATTATGCTTCATTACTTGGTTCTCGAGTAATTTTAACTTCATTTGCGCCAAACATTACTGATTATAGTTATGGGCTCAAAAATTATTATCAAATAATTGAAAGCATAGAAAGAAAAGAATTACCAGTAGTTCATGTTGTTGATTTAAAACAAGAATTACGAAATGGAAATAATTCACCAATTTCTCAAAAATTACTTATTGAAATTTTAAAAGCTAAAAAAGCAAACAAAGTATCAATTCTAATTGTTAACAATAAAAGTTATAGTTCTTATGTTATGTGTAGAAGCTGTGGGAAAACTATTACTTGTCCTAGATGTAATATATCTTTACAATATAACAAAAAAAATAACTTATTAATTTGTCCAGCGTGCTCATATCGAGTAGCTTTTACAAATGAGTGTCCAACATGCTCAAGCAAAGAATTAAAATTTGGTGGTTTTGGAATGGAACAAATTAATGAAGAATTAAACACTAATTATCCATCAATTACTACCGCAATCCTAAATGAATCCAATTATGATGATTATTATCAAATTATGCTAGGTTTGGAAGAAGAAACAATTGATGTAATCATTACAACCAGTGTTTTAGCTAATAAAATTGATAGTGATAGAATTGGTATGGTAGGAATTATAAATCTTGATAGTGTTGCGAAAATACCAACCTATGATGCAAACGAAAGAGCATATGAAATGTTGACATATGCTAAAGAGTGTCTAAATTCTTCTGAAGATAGTTTAGTTATTCAAGCCTATAGTTTAGATGAAATATATTTAAAGACTTTCTTGTTAAATGACTATCATGCTTTTATTAAAGAAGAGTTGAGTGTAAGAAAAATTTTAAAGAATGAACCTTTTTATTACATAAATAGAATTTTTATTAAAGCAAAGTATGATTTAATGTATAAGGAAGCAAATGAAGTAAAAAAATATTTACAATCAATGTTAGGAAAAGAAGTATATGTAATAGGACCTACATATAATCATCAACATCAAATGGTTCAAATAATTGTTAAACATCGCATCAATGATATTGGTGAAATTTATAAAAAAATATATGAAAAATATCAAACAACAACTGTAACGATAATTATTGATCGTTATCCTAAATATATTTAGAGGTGATAAAATGTTAAGAATTGTATTTATGGGAACACCTGAATTTAGTGTGCCAATTTTAGAAGCTTTAATTGAAAAATATGAGGTTATAGGGGTAGTAACCCAACCAGATAAATGCGTTGGTAGAAAAAAAGAATTAGTGGCATCACCTGTTAAACAATGTGCACTAGCTCATAATATTAAAGTATTTCAACCAGAAAAGATTAGAAAAGAATATGAAGATATTGTTGCATTAAATCCTGATTTAATTGTTACTGCCGCATATGGACAACTAGTAGGCATGAAATTACTTAATGCACCAAAATATAGATCAATTAATGTGCATGCTTCATTACTACCAAAATATCGTGGTGGTGCACCAATCCATCAAGCAATTAAAAATGGCGATAAAGAAACGGGAATTACCATTATGTATATGGAAAAAGAAATGGATGCTGGAGATATTCTTGGTGTAAGAAAAGTAAAAATTGAAGATAGTGATACTTGTGGAAGTATGTTTAATAAACTATCTTTAGTTGGAAGAGATTTATTACTTGAAACAATTGATAAATTAGTAGAAGGAAAAATCACCCCAATAAAACAAAATGAAAATGAGGCTACATTTGCTTATAATGTAACAAAAGAAGAAGAATTAATAGATTTTAATGAAGAAACCGCTACTGATGTATTTAATCATGTACGTGCATATAATCCTAATCCCGTTGCTCATATGCTATTAAAGGGTGAGCCATTGAAAATTTATGAAACTAGAGTTTATGATTATAAACATAACTATGAACCAGGAAAGATATTTGTTATGAATAAGAATCATGTTTATGTTGCATGTAAAGATAATACAACAATTGAATTATTAACTGTTCAACCAGTTGGTAAAAAACCGATGCCCGCAAGTGATTTTGCAAATGGCGCATTAAGAAAATATTTATAAGGAGATTACTATGTCAAAACCAAAGTTATATTACTCAAGAGAAGAAATGCAAAAATTAAATACTGATAAGTTGTTAGAACGTGGCGTTACAATCGAAGAAATTGCGAAAATTGCGTATAAACAACAATATCGATATAATAAAGATATAAAAATGGAAGATTGTATTGAAAGTGTTGAAAAAATATTATCATTAAGAGATATTTTTCATTTAGTACAACTAGGAGCAGAAATTGATAGATTGACTGAAGAACATGCTTTTAGAGGACCAATTCAAACAATAATGGAAAATGATTTAGGAGTTTTTGGTGTTGATGAAATATTTGGTTTAGATATTGCAAGATTATATGGTGCAATCGGTCAAACTAATTTTGGTGATATTGATGTTAATAAACCAGGAATAGTTGCTAAATTAAATGAGGAAGGTAAATCGGGTTCACCGGCTTGTCATACTTTTTTAGATGATATCGTTGGCGCAATAGCTGCTGCAGCGTCTACAAGAGTAGCGCAAATATGGTCTGAAGAAGAAGCTCAAAAAGAAAAATAGATAATGGAATCAATTAAAGAAATATTTAAAATTGGTCACGGCCCATCTAGTTCACATACGATGGGACCGTGCTTTGCAAGTGAAGAATTCATTAAAAGGTATCCTAATGCGACAAAGTATAAGTGTACGTTATTTGGGTCACTTGCAATGACTGGTAAAGGACACTTAACCGACTATATAATAAGGAAGACTTTTAGTCCTAAAGAATGTGAAATTGTTTTTAATTATGACAAAGTATATAGTTATCATCCCAATGCAATGCTATTTGAAGCTTTTTCTGAAAACCGAAAAGAAGGAGAATGGTTAGTTTTTAGCGTTGGGGGTGGAAGCTTAAAGGAAGAAAATGAGGATCGTGGTAAATCTAAGAACGAAATTTATCCTCACAAATCAATGAATGAAATATTGGCATATTGCAAATCTGAAAACTTAACAATACCAGAATACGTTAAACGTTTTGAAAAAGATATTGATTCATATTTAGTTAAGGTTTTAGAACAAATGCATATTACATTAAACAATGGATTATCGTCCGAAGGTTATTTACCTGGTAGACTTCATGTAAAGAAAAAAGCCAAAGAATTTTATCAAAAGTATCTATCTAATCCAACTAGAGAATCACTAGTATATGCGTATGCACTAGCAAATAGTGAAGAAAATGCTTCTGGAAATATTGTTGTAACTGCACCAACTTGTGGTTCATGTGCAGTTGTTCCAGCCGTTTTATTGAGCTTTCAAAAAAATAACAATGTCAGTGATGAAAAAATAATTGAAGCATTAATGGTTGCGGGAATAATCGGCAATATCGTAAAAACTAATGCTTCTATATCAGGAGCAGAGGTAGGATGCCAAGGCGAAATTGGTGTTGCATGTTCAATGTCATCAGCTGCCTTAACATATTTAGAAAATGGCGATAATTATGATATTGAATATGCGGGAGAAGTAGCACTTGAACATCATCTTGGAATGACTTGTGATCCAGTAGATGGTATGGTTCAAATTCCTTGCATAGAAAGAAATGCGGTTGCGGCAATGCAAGCATACAATGTTGCAAGCTATGTTAAACTTGCTGGCCACAATCATAACATTACACTTGATAGTGTTATACAAGTTATGAATGAAACAGGCAAAGATATGCACACAAAATATCGAGAAACATCAACAGGTGGACTTGCCATCCATAAAAGAGGATAACATGGAACAAAATGAACAATTATATAAAGAAATAAAAAATAACGCCCGTTTTACAGTAGAATGTTTAAGCCTTAATCATGAAGGACAAGGTGTATGTAAAATAACTGGCATTAAAGATGGTGAATTATTTGAAAACTATCCCATTTTCGTAGATGAACTATTAAAAGGTGAAAGAGGCATAATTGAAATAACTAAAGTATCAAAAACATATGGTTATGCCAAAATAGTTACTTTATTTAAAGAAACAAAGTCTAGTGACCATGTTGTGCCCAAATGTTTACTATCAAAAGAATGTGGCGGTTGTAATTTAATGCATATGAGTTATGACTTACAATTACGATTTAAACAACAAATGGTAAAAGAAACTATGGAAAAGATTGGTAAATTAAATGATGTGAACGTATTACCAACAATAGGAATGGATGTACCATATGAATATCGTAATAAAGTACAAGTGCCATTTAGAAAAAAAGGATTTAAAACAATATGTGGTTTCTTTAAAAGAGATTCTCATAATATTGTTCCATTTTCTAATTGCTTAATCCAACCTGAAATTTCTAGTCAAATTATTAATTTTACACGAAATCTTTGTAATGAATATAAAGTGACTGGATACAATGAACTAGATAATAGTGGCTTAATAAGACATGTATTAGTTCGAACAAATAGTGATTTGTCACAAATAATGGTGGTACTTGTTTTAACAAGTAGAGAACTACCAAATGAAGAAAGCATTGTAAAAAAACTAATTACAAGATATCCTAACATCAAGTCAATCGTTAAAAATATTAATAATGTAAAAGGTAATACTATTTTAGGTGATGAAGTAATTACTATTTATGGAAGTGATACTATTACAGATGAACTTTGTGGTTTAAAATTTAATATTGGCCCCAAATCATTTTATCAAGTAAACCACCAACAAACAGAAAAACTATATCAAAAGGTCGTAGAACTTGCAACATTAAAAGATACTGATACAGTAATAGATGCCTATTGTGGAATAGGAACAATTGGACTTATTGCCTCAAAGCATGTAAAAGAAGTTTATAGCGTTGAAATTATCAATGAAGCAATAAAAAATGCTAAAATAAACGCAAAAGTAAATAAAATAAAGAACATAACTTTTGTATGCAACAAAGCTGAAAATCAAATAAAATTATGGCAAAAATCAGGCATAAAAGCAGATGTCATAATTGTTGATCCACCTAGAAAAGGTTGTGACAAAAGTTTACTGGAAACGATTGATGAAATGCGAATACCTAAGATTGTGTATGTTTCATGTGATCCTGCAACCCTTGCTAGAGACTTATGTAGCTTAAAAGAGAAAGGTTATTATATTAATAATATTCAACCTGTTGACATGTTTCCACAAACATCAAACGTTGAGTGTGTAGTTTGTCTTGAAAGAAGATAGGTAAAAATAGGTGTTTTATGTCTATTTTGAACTAAAAAATAGAAAATTAAACAAAAATTCATATAAATAAGTTTAAAATACTATAAAAATAGCATATACCTTTGGTAAGTTCAACCTAGGTTTAAGACTACCAAAAGTCCAAGTGTGAGGGAACATAAAAGTGAGTTTTAATATTAACGTGAACAAAAGTTTATAACTAGACAGATAATTATTTTATTTGTATTAATAGAACCATGAGTAAGCATAATGCAAACTAAAGATTTTTTCTTTTGTTGAAAATGAATTTTTTTGTGTAAACAAATTTTTAAGTTATAAAACACTATCATTTTTTTTAAAATCATGATATAATATGTACGCGAAAGGAGTATATGATATGAATAAAAAAAATAATGCATTAGTAATGCCTGTTGTAAAATGGGTAGGTGGTAAACGACAATTATTAGGTGATCTTAAAAAATATACTCCTAGTAAAATAAATACTTATTATGAACCATTTTTTGGTGGTGGAGCTAATTTATTTGCAATTCAACCTAAAAATGCGGTTATTAATGACTTAAATGATGATTTAATAACAACATATAAAGTTATTAAAGAAAATGTTGAAGAATTAATTGAAACATTAAAAATTCATGAAGCAAATAATACTGAAGAATATTTCTACAAAATTAGAGATTTAGATAGAATATCTTCAACGTATAGTGCACTTGGTAATCTTGAAAAAGCAGCAAGGCTAATCTACTTAAATAAAACTTGCTATAATGGTTTATTTAGAGTAAATAGTTCTGGGCAATTTAACACTCCATATGGAAAATATAAAAATCCTAATATTGTTAATGAAGTGGTATTACGTGCAGTAAGTAAATATTTTAATGATAATAATATTCAAATAATATCAGGTGATTTTGCAAGTGCAGTGTCTAATGCTAAAAAAGGCGATTTTGTTTATCTTGATCCTCCTTATGACCCAGTTTCAAATACTGCAAGTTTTACAGGATATAATGAAGGTGGATTTAATAAAAATGAACAAGAAAGACTAAAACTTGTTTGCGATGAATTAAATAAAAAAGGTGTTAAATTTTTGTTATCGAATTCCAATACTGAATTTATAAAAAATTTATATAAAGAATACGACATTATTACTGTGAAAGCAAAGCGTTCTATCAACTCAAATGGAAACAAACGTGGTGAAGTTGAAGAAGTGTTGATCAAGAATTTTTAATTATGGCTGAAAGTTTATTAAATACTGCATGGGAACAATTATTTGAAAAGTATAGTATTCTTGATGTCGTACGAGAACATGGTAATTTTATAATTACTGCTAAACAAATCAAAGAGTTTAGAGAACCACGTCTAATGACAAAGTTTGACCATTCAGAAAATTTACCCGAAATATTTAAGAAAAATGGTTTATCTATAATGCCTATATCAAGAAATGATTTTATAATTTCTAACCATCAAATGTTTTGTGAATTGAAGGAAATTAATAAAGATATTATCAGGATTGAATTTCCTAATTATATTCAAAGTATTGTACCTACCATGATCACAAGTGAAGCTATTGCGTTGAATTGCGCATATTTAACTGGAATGCTTGAAGATTTTTTAGAAGATGAACAAATAGTTCCAACGGTAAGTGGTAGAATGACATCAAGTAAGTTTTCTTTTCAAATAATTAATACATTAACAAGAAATTATGATGAGTTATTAGTTGAAAATTCTCAAATTGAAATTGATGGTGCATATGAAGGAATTAATTACTTAAGTTTAGTTGAAGCAAAAAGAAACATAAATACGGACATTTTGATTAGACAGCTTTACTATCCTTATAGATTATGGTCACGCAAAGTTGATAAAAAAGTTAAAGTAATTTATTTCGTATATAGTAATGATATTTTTAGTTTCTTTGAGTACCAGTTTGATGATTATAATAAATATAATAGTTTAAAACTAATTAAACAAAAAAATTATTCATTAGAAGATATATCAATTACGTTTAAAGATATTACTGATATATCAAAAGAAATTGAATATGTTGATGAACCCAAAATTCCATTTCCACAAGCTGATTCATTTAAAAGAATTATTAATCTGTGTGAATTGATTAATGACAATGAAGTAACAGCAGAAAAGATAACTGAAGAATTTGAATTTGATCCTAGACAAACTCAGTATTATACAAGAGCTGCAATGTATTTAGGGTTGATTGATAAATGTTCAAAAGGAAAAAATATTGTGTATAAATTATCCTCTATTGGTGAAGAGACAATGAAAATGAAATATGTACAAAGACAACTTGAATTTGTTAAGTTAATTCTTTCTCACAAAGTATTTAATATTTCATTTAAACAATTCTTATGTGCTGGAAGTCCACCTTCTAAAAAAGAAGTTGTTGCACTTATGAAAAAATGTAATTTGTATAATATTAAATCCGAAGAAACATTTGAAAGAAGAGCAAGTACTATTATCTCATGGATTGATTGGATAATTAACATTGTTCAAGAATAAGAAAATTAAAATTAAAAATCAAAAATACACTTTTCTACGTAATATTTAAGTAGGAGGTGTTTTTTATTTTATATAATAATGATTGCATTAAAGTAATGAAAAAAATGAAAAGCGAATCGGTAGATGTTGTGTTTGCAGATCCACCATACTTTCTTTCTAATGGTGGTAAAAGTATTTCAAGTGGTAAAGTTGTATCTGTTAATAAAGGAGAATGGGATAAAAAAGAAAACTATTGTGATATTAAAAAATTTACTAAAGAATGGATAACTGAATGTTATAGAATATTAAAGATTAAATGTAGCATTTGGATAAGTGGTACTTATCATAATATCTTTGATATTCAAAAAACATTAGATGAGGTTGGGTTCAAAATAATCAATATCATCATATGGAAAAAAATAAACCCACCACCACTTATTTATAAAAACAAATGTAGGTTTTCTTATGAATTTATTATATGGGCTGATAAAGGGCATGGCCATACATTTAATTACAAAGTAATGTACAATATAAATAATGCTGAATTAGAGGACGTTTGGAAATTGCCAGCAGTATCAATGAGTGAAAAAAAGTATGGTTATCACCCAACTCAAAAGCCTGAATGTTTGATTGAAAGAATTATTAAAGCATCGACAATTGAAGGACAAATAGTATTAGATCCATTTATGGGGAGTGGAACAACAGGTGTTGTATGCAAAAGATTAAAAAGAAGATTTATTGGTATAGAAAAAGAAAAAAAATATTATGAAATATGTTTGAAGAGAGTAGATTGTTGAAAAAAACAAGGTTTAATGGTATAATTAAATAAAAAAGGAGTGATATTATGTCGTTTAAACCAGAAGATACAACAATTAAAGATCTATTATATACTAATATAAATTATATTATTCCTAGATATCAAAG
>ERZ779876.3345-NODE-3345-length-9978-cov-5.110652_pt1 | contig 9978 bp, 7 predicted proteins | sample MGYA00511068_ERZ779876 | MGnify/ENA primary metagenome ERZ779876 (study PRJEB29588, sample SAMEA1970858) | human gut metagenome | biome: human gut; feature: human-associated habitat; material: faeces | place: Denmark | collected 2008/2010 ... | reverse complement strand
GGAGTCTATGCAAAGTGCATCAACGCCTGCTTCAACAAGCGCGGGAACGCGCTCCGCATAGTCGCGGGTGTTGATGCCCGCGCCGACAAGGTAACGCTTGCTGCTGTCGATCGATTCGAGCGGATTAGCCTTGTGGTTGGAATAGTCTTTGCGGAAAACGAAAAACTTAAGATGCCCCCTGTCGTCCACAATGGGAAGGGAGTTGATTTTGTGATCCCAAATTATATCGTTTGCAATCTTAAGGGTAATATCCTCGGTTGCATAAACAAGGCGGCTGAGCGGAGTCATGAACTCGGAAACCTTCATGTCAAGAGGCATTCGGCTGACGCGGTAGTCCTTATCGGTAACAATGCCGACAAGCTTGCCCGTGCCCGTTCCGTCCGCCGTGATTGCAACGGTGGAATGCCCGGTGAGTTCGTGAAGCTCAAGAACGTCTTTAAGCGTTGCATCGGGACGAAGGTTGGAATCGCTCTTCACAAAGCCCGCTTTATGTCCCTTTACGTTGCGCACCATCTGAGCCTGATCCTCAATGGATTGGGAGCCGTAGATGAAAGAAATTCCGCCCTCCTGGGCAAGCGCAATCGCCATCGTATCGTTTGATACGGACTGCATGATCGCGGATACCATCGGGATATTCATGGTCAGGGGGCACTCTTCTTCGCCCTTGCGATATTTCACCAGCGCGGTTTTGAGGCTCACATTGGCAGGAATGCACTCCGCAGAGGAATAACCGGGAACCAGCAGATATTCGCCGAAAGTGCGGCTCGGCTCGGAATAATAAAACGCCATTTTACTTTTCTCCTCCGTCCAAATCTATATTAGTAGCATTATAGCAGAAACCGCCGCAAAAACAACGCCTTTGGGGAAAATAAATGGCGATTTAACATCGATTTTGCTTCCTTTCCTTGCATATCCGCAAAATTCCCCGAACGATTCAGAAAGCCACCGTGCGTAATGTTCACGCTCAGTGGCTTTTTCTGCATTTTCAAAATTTTCTTTTTCAATATTTTGATTTAGAGTGCAGTTTTTCCTGCAATTTCGTCCAGTGCCAGCTTGTGCAGGCCGAGCACAACCGAAGCTTCCGGCTTTTCTGCCAGGCGGATGTCCGGATGGCCCCACGGCGTCCAGGCATACTTATGGACGTGCTCTTCCAACGGGCGGCGCAGATCCTCGCCCATGCGGGCGATGCCGCCGGAAAGGATAATAACCTCAGGATCGTAGGCGATGATCAGGTTGCAGAGATTGGCACTCCAGCAGTCGAGCGAACGGCGCAGGAGCTTGACCGACAGTTCGTCGCCCTTGTCGGCGCAGGCCTTAAGGTTCTTGTAGTCGATCACATCAAGATCTTTCAGCATACTGGTTTCAAACAGCGAATCCTTGTGCGCAAAGATGGGCAGCGCCCAGGAGCTGGCGTTGGCTTCCATGCAGCCGATGTTGCCGCAGTTGCAGGGAGTCGCATCAGGACCGAATTCAATGACCATGTGTCCGCCGATACACGCCGCCTGAAAATGTTTGCCGCGCACGAGCTTGCCGTCCATCACTGCCGCCGCGCCCACGCCGGTGCCGAAGATGGTCAGCGCCAGACCGGTGACGTTCTGATTCGCGCGCAGCGTGATGGTCAGGAAGCTGAAGATCAGCGAGGCGATCGCGCCGGCGAGGAAGGCGAAGAAGATGCCGACGAGGATGGCGACGAAGCCGTTGGGGGAGGAGGAGAGCTTCTCATAGTAATACACGCCGCCGAGGCCGAGCGCGCCGCCCATGAACATAATGCCCTCCACGCCGAGGTTGAGGTTGCCGGACTTTTCCGTCAGGATCTCGCCGAGCGTACCGAACAGCAGCGGGGTGCCGTAGGTGATGGCGGCGATAATGAGGGTGATAAGCAAAGTCATTCCTTAGCTGCCTCCTTTTCGGTCTTCGACGAGCGGAAGATGAGTCGATAGTTGATGAAGAACTCGCAGCCGAGCATACAGAAGAGCAGGATGCCCGTGATGATGTCGGAGATCGAGGCGGGCACGGCCAGACGGGTCTGGAGTGTTTCGGCGCCCTTGGAGATGACCGCGAGCATCATGGAAATGGCGATCATCGCGAAGGCGTTGAGCTGGCTGAGCCATGCGACCGTGATGGAGGTGAAGCCGACGCCGGCGGCGACGCCGTCGTAGAGCGTGGTGTTCGCGCCGGAGGCAACGATAAAGCCGACCAGACCGGAGATCGCACCGGAGAGGAACATCGTGCGCATCATGACATGGCCGACGTTCATGCCCGCGTAGCGGGCGGTGTTGATGGAGTCGCCGATGACGGCGATCTCGTAGCCGTGCTTGGTGTGGTTCATGTAAACGTGCATGAACACGACGAGGATCAGCACGATGATCCAGCCGCAGTGAACGCCCAGGACCTTCGGCAGTGTGGCCGCCCTATCGAACTGGGGGATGATCTGCGAGCCGGGACGGCCTTCCCACGGACCGCCCTGCAGCCAGCGGACGACGCCGATGATGATGTAGTTCATCATGAGAGTGAAGAGCGTTTCGTTGGTGTTCCACTTGGCCTTGAAGAAGGCGGGGATCAGCGCCCAGATGCCGCCGGCGACAGCGCCCGCCAGACCCATGATGAGGAGCAGGACAGCGGACGGGACCTTGCCGACCCAGTAGAGGGCGAAGTAGCTCGCGGCGATGGCGCCCGCGGTGATCTGACCCTCGGCGCCGATGTTCCAGAAGCGCATCTTGAAGCAGGGGGCGATGGCCAGCGCGCAGCCGAGCAGAGGCACGGCGAGCTTGACGGTCTGACGGATGGCGGTCTTTTTGCCGAGCGCGCCGGTGATGATGGTGGCGTAGCCGTCGATCGGCGTGGCGCCGTCGGGCAGGGCGATCATCATGACGAGGCCGCCGAGCAGGAGCGCGAGGACGATGGAGGCAAGGCGGATGCACCAGACCTTCCAGGGCTCCATCATGTCCCGCTTGGCGAGACGGATCAGGGGTACCTTATTCTCGTTATGCATGGACCGCTTCCTCCTTTCCGCCGCCGACGCGGGTCATCATCAGGCCGATCTCTTCCTTGGTGGCGGTGCGGGCATCGACGATGCCGCTGACCTTGCCGCCGCAGAGCACGAGGATGCGGTCGCACAGCTCAAGCAGCACGTCCAAATCCTCGCCGACGAAGATGACGGCGACGCCCTTCATCTTCTGCTCGGTCATAAGGTTGTAGATGGTGTAGGAGGTGTTGATGTCCAGACCGCGCACAGCGTAGGCGGACATCAGCACGTTCGGCGCGGACGCGATCTCGCGGCCGACGAGCACCTTCTGCACGTTGCCGCCGGACATACGGCGGACGGGGAACTCGGTGCTGGGGGTGACGACCTCCAGCTCCTTCCAGATGTTCATGGCAAGCTCGTTCGGATCCTTGCGGTTGACAAACACGCCCTTGCCCTTCTTCCAGGAGCGGAGCATCATGTTGCCGGTCATGCCCATCGAGCCGACAAGGCCCATGCCGAGACGGTCCTCGGGGACGAAGGCGAGCGCGACGCCGGACTTTTTGATCTGCATCGGCGTTTTGCCGACCAGCTCGGACTCCGGAGCGCCCTCGGGCGTGTAGCGGATGCTGCTGCCCTCGGCGACGGGATAGAGGCCGGCGATGGACTCAAGCAGCTCGCGCTGACCGCTGCCGGCGATGCCCGCCACGCCGAGAATCTCGCCGCCCATAGCGGTGAAGGAGACGTGGTCGAGGCGGACGACGCCCTCGTTGTCGTAGCAGGTGACATCCTGCAGCGTCAGGCGCGGGACGGGATTCTCATAGCGCGGACGGTCGATGTTGAGCGTGACCGCGTGGCCGACCATCATGTCGGTCAGCGCCTGCGGGTTAGTCTCGCTCGTGTTGACCGTGCCGATGTACTGGCCCTTGCGCAGCACCGCGACCTTGTCCGACAGAGACATGACCTCGTGTAGCTTGTGGGTGATGATGACGATGGCCTTGCCGTCGGCGCGCATATTGCGCAGCACGTTGAAGAGCTTTTCGGTCTCCTGTGGGGTGAGGACGGCGGTGGGCTCGTCGAGGATGAGCGTGTCCGCGCCGCGGTAGAGGACCTTGACGATCTCGACCGTCTGCTTCTGGGAGACGGACATATCGTAGATCTTCTTGGTCGGGTCGATGTCGAAGCCGTAGCGGTCGCAGATCTCCTTGACCCTGGCGTTGGCAGCCTTGATGTCCAGCTTGCCCGGCTCGTCGAGACCGAGGACGATGTTCTCCGCCGCAGTGAACACGTCCACGAGCTTGTAGTGCTGGTGGATCATGCCGATGTGGTTGTCGAAGGCGTCCTTCGGCGAGCGGATGGAGGTGAGCACACCGTTGACGTAAATTTCACCCTCGTCGGGGAAGTAGATGCCGGCGAGCATATTCATCAGCGTCGTCTTTCCGCTGCCGTTTTCACCGAGCAGGGAAAGGATCTCGCCCCGGTTGATGGTCAGGTCGATGCTGTCGTTTGCGACGACCTTGCCAAAGCGCTTGGTAATGTGTCTGAGTTCAACTGCACAATTGTTGTCCAAGGTCCTGTCATCCTTTCTTTCGAACCCGGCCGGCGGGGAGACCGGCGGTCGGGATCAGGCTGCAGCCACCTTACCGGAGAGGGGGACCGCGTCTCCGATAATTGCTGATTATTCAATACCTATACTAACATAATTCAAGCATGATGTAAATGGAAAAGCTATCGTCGAATCCGTCAAAATTCGGAAGAAAAAACCGGAATAATCCACAAAAAGTTTGATTCCCTAAAAAATTTTCAGTAAAAAGTGAAAAAAGGAAGCCGCCCGCAGGCGGCTTCCTTTGATGTAAGGGATATCTTAGAACGCGGAGTTGAGCCACTCGATGCCGTCGATCTTGATGGCGAAGTAAGGAGCGGACTGGAAGTAGGACTCGTGGAAGGCACCGTCGAACACGGCTTCCTCGGAGTCGGGGGTGAAGTCGCCGTCGGTATCCAGAGCGAAGGCGGAGGTCAGGGTCTCGCCCTCCACGGTGAAGGTGGAGGTGTCGAAGACCTTGATGGAGCCGTCAGCCAGACCGGCCTCGACCTCGGCGAGCTTCTCAGCGGTGCCGGGGGCGGCGATCTTTTCGTTGAGCTCGGTCAGGACGACGTCGCCGTGATCATAGCCGTAGCAGTAATCCTGATCGAATTCCTGGCCGTTGGCAACGCTCTCGATGGCATAGACGAAGTAGTTCGTCCAGTCGATGCGGCAGCCGATGATGGAGGCATCGGGAGCAACGCCGGTCATGTCGTTATTGTAGCCGGTATGGAACGCGCCCTTGGACTGCGCCATGGTGGCGGGGGTGGTGTTGTCGGAGTGCTGGGAGATGAGCTTGCAGCCGAGGTCGCACAGAGCGGAGGCGGCGTTGGACTCTTCGGTGGCGTCAGACCAGGAGCCGACGAACTGGACCTTCATGGTCACGCTCGGGCAGACGGAGCGGGCGCCCAGGAAGTAGGAGGTCATACCGGAGATGACTTCGGCGAAGGAGTACGCGCCGACGTAGCCGATGACGGCCTCTTCGGGCTTGATGGTGCCTTCGTCGATGAGCTGCTGGAGCTTCATACCGGCAGCGACGCCGGCGAGGTAGCGGCCCTCGTAGATGTTGGCGAAGGCGTTGTGGGTGTTCTCAAGGCCATCGTTCCAGGAGCCCTGGTTGGTGCAGCCGACGAACTGGATCTCGGGATAGTCGGGAGCGACCTTGAGCATGAAGGGCTCGAAGCCGTAGGAGTTGTTGAAGATGAGCTCGCAGCCCTCTTCGGCCAGCTCGATGTTGGCGTCCTCGCAGGTGGAGTCTTCGCCGATGTTGTACTTGACGACCCAGTCAACATTGATGCCCTTGGCGGCGAGCGCCTCGGTGGCGGATTCCTTACCGCGGATGAAGTTGTAGGTGTAGCCCTGATCGTTCTCGTCGCCGATGCAGATCATGCCGACCTTCAGGGTCTTGCCTTCGGTGTTGTTGCCGTTTTCTTCGGACGGCTTCGTCTCGTCGTTGCCGCCTTCCGTCGTGGCGTTGTTCGCGGTGTCCTTCGTTTCCTCATTGTTCCCGCTGTCCGTACCGCAGGCGGCGAACATGCCGATCGCGAGCACGAGAACGAGAAGCAGCGCAAGTACCTTCTTCAATCCTTTTTCCTCCTTGATATTGTTGGGTCACCCCAATGTGCATTCGCCGCGGTTCGTCCATGACGAATGTTTGAATCTATCATACAAGATTTTTTTGCAAGACACAATAGGCATTTTGCAAAATCTTGAAAAAATTTCCTGCGAAACATTCGGAGGAAATTCCACGAAACAGGTCGAAAACAGGGAAGAAAAAGAAAATCGGAAAAATCTGAAAAAAGTGCTTGCAATTCCTCGAAAACTTTGTTAAAATACCATTCTGCACGGTGGATTTTTTATGTTCGCCGTCAAATCCCAACCGGAGGAGGTGTTTGGTTTGCCGAATATTAAGTCTGCCAAGAAGCGCGTCCAGCTCGCTGAGGTGCGTAACGCCCGCAACAAGGCTGACAAGTCCGCACTGAAGACCGCACTCAAGAAGTTCGAGGCGGCTGCCGCTGAAGGCAATCGCACCGAGGCCGAGAGCGCTTACAAGGTCGCAGTGAAGTCTGTCGATAAGGCTGCTGCTAAGGGTATTCTGCACAAGAATAACGCCGCGCACAAGAAGAGCGCGCTGACCCTGAAGCTCAACAGCGTTGGCTAATCGAGCGAAAATGAGAGCCATCCTTTCGGATGGCTCTTTTTTTGTGCTCAAAGGGGCACTGGCTTATCCGCGCGATGCGCGGAGGGGTAATGCAGCGCTTGGCGCTGCTGCCAGGTAAGGGGGCCATTCTCTCACGTGAGAGAATGGCCCCCTTTGTTTGCACCCCTGCGGCACGCAGAGACTAAGGTGCAGCGCACCGCGCTGCTTACTTTTTATTCGGATTATAATAATCCGTCTCCTCCGGCAGGACGATCGGCAGCCCGTTCTGATACACCGGAATCGTCTGGAACTTGAATCTCGACACCTTGTGCTTGCGGTCGATCTGCTCCTTGATGGCGGGGTCGACCTCGCCCTTGCGGATGTACTCGTTCACCGCGTGGTAGGTAAAGCCGAGGTTGTCCTCGTCCGTCTTGCCGGTCAGGCCGTCGGACGGCGGCTTGATGAGGAAGCGCTCGGGCAGGCCCAGCTCCGCGCCCAGCGCGATGACCTCCTCGGTCGTGTACATGCCGAGCGGCGAGAACGCGCCCGCGCTGTCGCCGTAGATCGTGCAGTAGCCGACCCAGTCCTCGGAGAGGTTCGAGGTGTTGATGACGATGCCGCCCTCCTCGCTCTGCGCGATGGCGTACAGCGTCGCCATGCGGATGCGGGACGGCAGGTTCACCTTCGTCTGGCGGCTCGCGTCGATGCCCACGCGCGCCATCTCGTCGAGAATGCCGCTCGTGCCGCCGTGAATATTGAACGTGTAGTGGCGGATGTTCAGCACGTCGACAAGGCCGTTGGAATAGTCGATGTCCGGCTGCACGCCGTCGGGCATCAGCACGCCGACGACATTCTCGCGACCGTAGGCCGCCACGCTCAGCGCCGCCGTGACAGAGCTGTCCTTGCCTCCCGAAATGCCGATGACGGCGGTCTTGCCTCCGCAGGCCTTCATCTGCGCGCGCATCCAGTCGAGAAGTCCCGGAAGCTGCTGCTTTGCGTTGAATTCTGCCATAGTCTTTTGCTCCTTCATATTACTTCAGCAAAGCGGGAAGGCTCCCCTCCCTGCTGAGAAAAAATTTGCTTTTGTTGTACCACACTTCCGCTAAGCTTTCAAGTACCCTTCGGCCTGCTTTAAAAACATTTCCCGATATTTTCCGTTCTGCGCCATCAGCTCCGCGTGCGTGCCGGATTCTATGATTCTTCCATCGGAGAGAAGATAAATTCGGTCCGCGTCCACGACCGTGGAGAGCCGGTGCGCGACCATAACGGTGGTCGTCGGCGAGCGGTCGAAGATCAGCTTTGCGATGCGGTACTCGGCGATCGGATCCAGCGCGCTGGACGGCTCGTCGAGGATGAGCAGCCCAAATTCGCTGTGCAGCAGCCGCGTCAGGCATAGGCGCTGCGCGTCTCCGCCCGAGAGCACCGCGCCGTTTTCGTCGAACTCCTTCGTGACCTGCGCGTCCAGAGAAAGCCGCAGGCCGACCTCCTCAAGGCAGGATTTGAGCCGCGCATCGTCCGCGTCGGCGTAGGCCGTCATATTTTCGCGGACAGACAGCGCGTACAGGCGGGACTGCTGAAACGCGATGCCGATCCTGCCGCGCAGCGTGCTCACGTCATAGTCCGCGATCGGGCGGCCGTTGATCTGCACCGTTCCTCCGTCCGCGTCGTACAGGCGGAGCAGGAGCTTTGTGAGCGTTGTCTTTCCCGCACCGTTTTCGCCGACGATGGCGATCTTTTCCCCCTGCGCGATGGCAAGGCTTAAATCGCGGATGGCAAAATCGTCACTGCCGCCGTAGCGGTAGGAGACGTGGTCGAATCGGACGGAAAACGGGCCGTCTGACGCTTTTTCGCCGTCTGTCGACGCTTCGATGGTCGAATCTGTGTCGAAAAAGTGCTGCACCTTCTGCGCGTAGGCAACGCCTAAGGCGACCTGCGAGCTCCACCAGCCGAGCGCGTTGAGCGCCTCCTTGAGCGCGAGCGACGAGGCGATCAGCGTCGCATAGACGCCAATGCCGCCGATATTGCCAGACATCACGCCCCATGCGACATAGACCGGCACGGCAAACGTCGTGCCGAGCTGCGCGAGGTTCGCCAGAATATCGGTCAAAAATTCCTTTGCGCCGTATTTTCGATAGATCGCGGCCCTGCTCTTCACAGAGCCGTCGAACAGCGAAAAAAGCGGCTTTTTGATGTTTGACGCGCGCAGGTCGGCGACCGCCGTATGGTCAAAAAACAGCCGCCGCAGATAGTCAGCCTTCCGCTGGTCGTTGACCATGGCCGTCTCACGCTCCACGGACACCCTGCTCCAGTAAATTTGCGCATACGCGACAAACGCAGAGCAGCCCAGAACGATGAGCAGCAGCGCAACGCCCTGCGACGCGATCAGCGCGCCGTAGACAATGCATTTCGCGACGCCGCTCAAAAGCGAGAAGAGATTTTGCAGCATCTCCGACGACTGCGAGGCAAATTTCTCCGTCGTTAGCTTGTAGCTGTCGAAATAGCTCGGATCGTCAAAGTGCCGGTAGTCGACCGTCAGGGCTTTTTCGTAGATCGACCGCTCGATCGTCCCCTCGATCTCCTGCTTTTTCCACCGGAGGTAAAAATCCTCATACACCGCGTGGAGCAGATTGAGCGCCAGCGCGAGCAAAAGGTATGTCAGGCCCGTCAAAAATGCCGCTTCAAACGGCTTTCCCGCTTCGATCATTTCGATCACCGCCTGCGCCAGCGTCGCGGAAAAATACCCCGCCGCCGGCACAAACAGCACCGATGAGATAAACGAGCCGACCATTAAGGTCTTGCCGTACTTCCACCAGGGCGCTAAAAGGAAGCAAATGCTGCCCCAGCCCTGCCTGAGCTTTCCAACCGTCTTCTCCGGAATCAACCTTCTTTCTGTAATTGTCGTTGGTTTTATTCTTACTTAAACTGATTCACCGTCGCGGCATTATTTTCCCACGCGGCAGGCCGCGCGGGAGCCCTGTTTTATTCCATGTCTTACGGCGGCGAAGTGAATCCGCCGCTCGCGCCGCCGGACTTCCGGCGAAAGGCCACGCTATCTCTTACTTAAACTTGTGCCACTCATTAACAGCCATCTCATCGCAGCGGTTGTTGTACTCATTCTCCGCGTGGCCTTTGACCCAGTGATAGTGCATTTCGTGCCGGGCGATGAGGGACAAGAGCTGCTCCCACAAATCGACGTTCAGCGCGGGCTTTTTGTCGCTTTTTCAAAAAAAATCAAAAAAACTTTAAAAAAAGTGTTGACATTCTGATAGCCTTATAATATAATAACACTTGCGT
>ERZ779876.3337-NODE-3337-length-9996-cov-18.136807_pt1 | contig 9996 bp, 7 predicted proteins | sample MGYA00511068_ERZ779876 | MGnify/ENA primary metagenome ERZ779876 (study PRJEB29588, sample SAMEA1970858) | human gut metagenome | biome: human gut; feature: human-associated habitat; material: faeces | place: Denmark | collected 2008/2010 ... | reverse complement strand
GGAACCGTGTGACCATCAACCGCGCCCAGCACAAGGCGACGCGCTACTACATGGATGAGTTCCACCGTGCAGCGACACGTTGTCGCATATAAACTCTGCGTGGGAGAAATCCTGCAAAGAGGTAAAAGTGACGGAAAGGCATTGCCTTTCTAACTGATATTCCGAGGAGTGGAATGATAGGGTAACGCCTTGAAACGCTCCCCCTGATACTGCGTTGGAGGAAACGGGGCGCAATTCCCGTGACTGACACAGCACGCTGAAGTCGGCTGGACACACTCGCCCTACACGAGTTAAAAGACGGTAGGGCAAAGACGAGCCAGAGGTGGCCGTGAGTGATAGGCCGGGGGTTCATAACCGCATATGGTGAGTATGCTTAACGCTGACAAAATCCTGAATGTACAAGTCTAAAATTCGAGTGGTCAAAAAGGCCATTGCCGCAAGTGCGGCGTGTGTGGGGTAAAGTACGATTGGTGAATAGGAACCACCCTGCGGTGTTACAGGCACCGCCCAGCACACAGGCTTAAAGGGGAACCTAAGTGCGGTTGGAATTAAGAATAGGAATATCGGAACGTGGAAAGTCTCCGGCGTGGAGCTATTGCGGGCTATGAAGCGCTGGAAAGGAAAGCGGTGTCGCCACTTACCGGAGATACCGTATAACTTTCCTTAACCGGAGAGGAAACAGCAGCCATGTTACCTGTGAAGCCGTGAAAAAAGTAAGCGGTGGAGGGAAGGGCTGTAGTCAGGGTAAGATTGCAAGAAATTATTATGTTACAGACAAACTCCATAGGTTCGAGTAAGACTAAGAAAGGCCAAATCCATAAAGGAAAGAAGGCCGACTATGGCAACAAAAGACAAGGCAAAGAAGAAAGCAAAGCTACGCCATGCGGAATATTATGACTTCCAGAAAGTGCAGGATAAGCTGTATGCAGACAGTCAGAACGGCAGGATATTCAAACATCTCACAGAGATTATTGCCCTGCCGGAAAACATACGTCTGGCATATCGGAATATCAAGGCAAACCATGGGAGCAAGACCGCTGGCACAGATGGAAGGACAATCAAGGATTTAGAAAATCTTCCTGATGAGAAGCTGGTCGCACTGGTTCAAAGAAAGATGAGCTGGTACGAGCCGCAAAGCGTCCTGCGTGTGGAAATCCCCAAAAGCAGTGACCCGACAAAGAAGCGTCCGCTGGGAATCCCAACTATACTTGACCGCCTGATACAGCAGTGTGTGTTGCAGGTTCTTGAGCCAATCTGCGAAGCAAAGTTCCATGACCATAGTTTTGGATTCCGTCCAAACAGGAGCCAGGAACACGCTATTGCTCTGGTATATAAGAATATACAGCTATCGCACTATTACTATGTCGTGGATATAGACATCAAAGGTTTCTTTGATAACGTAAATCATGGCAAACTGCTGAAACAGATGTGGGCAATGGGTATCCATGATAAAAAGCTGTTGAGTATTATCTCGGCAATGCTGAAAGCGGAGGTTGCAGGGATTGGTTTCCCGGAAAAAGGCACGCCTCAGGGCGGAATTATTTCCCCGCTCCTGTCAAATATTGTGCTGAATGAACTGGACTGGTGGATAGCCAGCCAATGGGAAAACTTTCCTACCCGGAAGAAATATGCCACGGGAATAAACTGCAATGGGACGGAAAACAAAGGAAACAAATATAAAATGCTCCGGGACTACACAAAGCTGAAAGAAGTTACCTGTGTACGTTACGCAGATGATTTCAAGCTGTTTGCGAAAAGTTACCGTCAGGCCGAGAAATTATTTTACGCAGTGGAGGGCTGGCTGAAAGGTCGGCTGGGGCTTGCCATAAGCCCGGAAAAATCTAAAATCGTAAATCTGAAAGACGCGTATTCAGAATTTCTCGGCCTGCGCATTAAGGCGACAAATCACGGCGGCGACAACAGACCCAAATATGTAGTCGAGAGCCATATCAGGGAGAAATCGCTTGATAAAATCAAATCAGATATGAAAAGGCTGATACGAGATATTAAATTTCCCGGACACGGAAAACGTGCAGAACATGCGGCAGTAACCCGTTTTAATTCTTACGTGATAGGTGTCCATAATTACTACAGCATGGCAACATTTATCTGCCATGACTTCCATGAACTGGCCTTCTCTGTCCACAAAAGCCTGAATGCAAGGCTGAAAAAGCGTCTGAAAACTGCAAAGGAAGTCAGAAAGCGAAAACTTGGATATGTAGTTCCTGATTATATCAAGGAACGCTATGGGAATAGTGAACAGTTAAAATTTGTCCGGGGATATGCGCTTGCACCAATAGGATATGTAAAACACAGAAATCCTATGATGAAGCGGAATATAACCAACAGTTACACGCCAGAAGGGCGTGAGGCTGTCCACAAAATGCTGGGAAAAAGCATAGATACAGGCATTATGCACTATCTCATGCGTAACCCAATCCCCTATCGGACAGCCGCATACAATGATAACCGTATTTCGCTCTATTGTGCGCAGTACGGAAAATGTGCGGTAACCGGGCGAAAGCTCGAAATAAAAGAAATACACTGTCACCATAAGTTGCCAAAGTATCTGGGCGGAACGGATGAATATAAAAATCTGGTAATTATCAGTGAAGATGTCCACCGCCTGATACATGCAACTTCCCCGGAAACAATCAGGAAATACCTTGAAAAGCTAAACCTTGACTCCAAACAGTTGAAGAAGCTGGAAAAACTCAGAAGCCTTGCACAAGTTGAGAGTTGTCTGAAATATAACGCAATCTAAAACCTTGATGGCAAGCCGGATGAATTGAAAGGTTCATGTCCGGTTTAGAGCGGGGGAAAATCCGGAGATAACATCAAAGGATTACCTATCGCTATTTCTGCTCAAGGAAGAGCAGACTGCGGCATACAGCGTTGAAATCTGGAAGCGGTTCCGAAAATGGGGCGGCATCCCGACCGGAATCACCCAGAATGTAAAGGATTTGCTGGCTTCCCGCGAGATTGAAAACATCTTCGAGAACTCGGACTTCGTTTACCTTCTGAACCAGGCATCCGGCGACCGGCAGATTCTCTCGAAGGCGCTGAACATCTCGCCCAGCCAACAGAACTATATCACCAATTCCAACGCCGGTGAAGGTTTGATCTTCTACGGCTCCACCATCGTTCCCTTCAAGGATGACTTCCCGAAGGACACGATGCTCTATCGTTACATGACAACCAAACCAGAGGAAACCCTGAACAACTAAGGAGGACTGCCTTTATGAAAAAGAATATGAACGAGAACTTTGAGATCACCGTTGATAAGATGACCGAGATTTTCGGCGATACGCCGGTTGAGATGAGCTTCCGCGAACTCAAGGAGGGCATGGACAGCTTCTTCGGCCTGATGGGGCTGACCGTGGAGCTGGTCAACCTGATCCACAAGGAAGACGATCTGAAAAAGCATCACCGCGCATACCTTCATGTCCGCGAGGAAATCGCCAAGTGCGCCGATGAGGCGACGGAGGCCATTGGCGCTATGATCGACTCCATTCAGGAGAAAGACCATCTCTACCGCGTGTCCGGTACGCCTTCTGCCTTTGCTATGGATGAGGAAGATGAGGATGAGGACGATTTTGTCACCATCCCCAAGGAGAAGTACGACAGCATGGTTGACGATCTGCTGACGATGGCCGAGCTGATCGACATGGTATCGGATATGCGCACCAAGGATGTCCGTGCCATCCGGGAGCTTGGCAAGTTCATCCCTGCCTATGCTGCCTACGAGCGCGACCGTCTCTCCCTGTACCGCGAGGCAGCAAAGGAGGCCGAGGACATCATCAACCGCTGGGACGATGAACTGGATGAGGACGATGACTACGAGCCGGACGAATATTTCTCCGACTAAGCGCTGAATCCATCTGACGGGAAGGAGGTAGTTTCCATACAGCTTGATACCATTCATACCGGCGATTGTCTCGAAATCCTGAAAACCCTGCCCGATGAGAGCGTCCATTGCTGCGTGACCTCCCCTCCATATTATGCGCTGCGGGACTATGGCGTTGACGGGCAGATTGGACGGGAGGCAACCCCTAAAGAGTACATTGCGCGTCTGACCGAAGTGTTTACCGAAGTCAGGCGCGTCCTGCGTTCTGATGGGACACTCTGGCTCAACATTTCCGACACCTATGCCGGGAAAGGCAATCAGGGCGACCATGTGGACGCTAAGAATCCCAAAGGCCGGAACGGTCAGGCTGTGGCTCTCAACTACAAGGTTGAGGGCTGCAAGCCAAAGGACATGATCGGCATTCCTTGGATGCTGGCCTTTTCGCTGCGCGACTCCGGCTGGTATCTGCGCAACGACATTATCTGGATGAAGGAAAACCCCATGCCGGAGAGCTGCAAAGACCGCTGCTCCCGCTGCTATGAGCATATCTTCCTTTTCTCCAAGTCCCGCAAATACCATTTTGACTACAAGGCTATCTCCGAGCCGATTGCCCCTGCAACAGCGGAACGGCTCAAGCGCGGGACGAAGGGCGGAAACAAATACGCAAAAGGTGTACCGGGACAACCACAAGTACAAACCATCAACCGCCGTCGTGAGCGCGGAGAAATCACAGATGCCCAGATCAACCCGCTTCGCAACAAGCGGGATGTCTGGATTATCAACACCGTCCCCTTCAAGGGCGGTCACTACGCAGCATATCCGCCGAAGCTGGTTGAAACCTGTCTGCTTGCCGGATGCCCGGAAGGCGGCGTTGTCCTCGACCCCTTTATGGGCAGCGGGACAACCGGCATGGTCGCAAAGCGGTTTGGCCGTCACTATGTCGGGATTGAACTGAACCCGGAATACACAAAACTTGCCGAGGCGCGGATTGGAGGTGAAATCTGATGCCTCATGATGAATTGAAGCCCAAAGACCGGGTTGTCCTGCGGATGACCAGAGACGGCGCTGTGGAAGAAAACCTCACGGAAGGCACTTCGGAAAAGGTGTCGAAGCGCCTTGAAGATGCCCAGCTTGTCGCGCCCCATGACACGGAAACCGGCGATCTGGCCGAAGAGGTCAGGAAGCGGCGGCAGCTCCGCCCGGATGAGCTGGAAGACGCAGAGGGTCAGGCTCAGGCTGAAACACAGCCCGCAGATGCGGCACAAGAGTACAAGCCGGGTGATCTTCCCGTCAGCGATGATCCCACATCGCATACTCTGCACTCTGAGACATACCATGCCCATTCCGTTGACTACGGAAAAGCATTTGCCGATACTGCTGTTACCGGCAAGGTCAGCAGACCTCGTGCTGAAAGGCAGATTGACGGGGAGGCTGTTTTGGAAAGGGCGGCTGAAACCTCCGCCGAGATACCGGACTTTAGCGGCGATGCCCCAGCTTCCCGGCGGATTGAGCGTTTGGAGCGCAAATCCCAGAAGGCGCATGAGCGTCTGGATGCCGCCCGTGAGAAACTGCCCACCAAAAAGGTTCTGAAAAAAGAGCGCGTCTTTGACGAGGAAACCGGCAAAGGCAAAACCCGGCTCTACTTTGAAGACGAGTTAAAAATCCCCAAGGGGCAGAGCAAATTGCAGTTTGAGGCAGACAAGACCGTCCGTAAGGTCGGCGATACTCTTGCCTCCGGCATTCACGGCAAAATTCATGAGGTGGAGCAGGAAAACTCCGGTGTGGAAGCCGCCCATAAGACGGAGATTGCCGCCGAGTCCGTTGTCCGTCACTACCAGCACCACAATGAGCGCAGCGCGAACAAGCCTTTTGAGAAGGTGTCCAAGCTGGAACAGAAGGCCGAGGCCGCTGACCGGAAGCTCCATTTTGAGAAGACGGTCGCCGAAAATCCTGAGATGAAGACTTCCCGCGCCAATATGAACAGGCATTACCAGAAGCAGCACATCAAGAAGGAATACGCCGCAGCTCGCAAGGCCGGGGCGCAGACTGCATCCACCGCCACCAAATCTACCGGAAAAACCGTCCGGGAGAAAGCGACGGATAAGGTCAAGGACTTTATCTCCAAGAACAAGAAGGTCTTTGCATGGCTGGGCGCGGGGCTGATGATCCTTATCCTGTTGTCTGCTGGGATTAGCTCCTGCACGGCAATGTTCACCTCTACTACCTCTTCTGTGATCGCCACTTCCTACCTCAGTGAGGACGATGCCATGAAGGGTGCGGAGGCGCAGTATTGTCAGATGGAGGCCGAGCTGCAATCGTATCTGGATAACTACGAGAGCACACACGACTACGACGAGTACCATTTTGACCTTGATGAGATCGAGCACGATCCCTATGTGCTGATCTCCATTCTCTCAGCTTTCAATGAGGGCGAGTTCACGCTGGATGAGGTTCAGGGGCTTCTTCAAACGCTCTTTGACCGGCAGTATATCCTCACTGAGGATGTGGAGGTCGAGGTGCGCTACCGCACCGAGACGCGGACAGACAGCGAGGGCAATGAGTATGAGGTCGAAGTCCCGTACAACTACTACATCTGCACCGTCACACTCGAAAACTTCAATCTCTCCCATTTGCCGGTCTACATCATGAATGAAGACCAGCTCTCCATGTACTCGGCGTATATGTCTACCCTTGGCAACCGCGAGGATTTGTTCCCCGGTTCCGGCTATGTGGACAAGTACATTGAAAACCCACCGGATGACTACACGGTCAATGCGGAGTATCTGACGGACGAGAAGTTCGCAACACTCATCACAGAGGCCGAAAAGTACCTTGGCTACCCGTATGTCTGGGGCGGCTCAAACCCGTCCACTTCCTTTGACTGTTCGGGATTTGTCAGCTATGTCCTCACCAACAGCGGACTTGTCAACACCGGGCGGCTGGGTGCGCAGGGGCTTTACAATGTCTGTTCGCCTGTTTCCAGCGCCGATGTGAAGCCAGGGGATCTTGTCTTCTTTGTCGGCACATACGACACACCGGGCGTTTCCCATGTGGGCATCTATGTGGGCGACAATGTGATGTTGCACTGCGGCGATCCCATCCAGTACACATCCATCAACACTTCCTATTGGCAATCCCACTTTTATGCCTTTGGAAGACCCAACTACTAACCGAAAGGAGCGTTTTTATGAACCCGAAATATCAGAAGGTTTGCGCGGAAATCGCCAAAACCGAGAAGAAGGTCGAGGACCTGCAGGGGCAGCTCAAGGAGCTGTACGACAAGAAAACCGAGCTGGAAAACCTTGAAATCGTCAACACCGTCCGTGCAATGGTCATGGACAAGGATCAGATCATGTCCTTCCTTGCCGCGATGAAGGACAGCAAGGCGGAAAAGCCTACCACTACCCAGCAGGAGGTGACGGACAATGACTAAGAGAAAAGGAATCCGCCTTCTGGCGGCGCTTGCACTGTGCTTCACGCTTTGTATCTCGTTCACTGTACCCGCATTCGCCTATGCGGATGATACCGAGCAGGAGCTTCCGATCACGGAGGCAATCCAGCCCGAGGCAACACCGGAAACCGCAGCACCCGAAGAGCCTGATCAGTATGAGGGCGAGCCGATTGACGGTGAAGGCAACGCTTATACCCGTGATCTGCTCTATGACAAGGCGACGAATAAGCAGTTCATCACAGTACAGACCAAGACCGGCAACACCTTCTATGTCGTGATCGATTACGATGCGCCCATTAACGAGGAAGAGGAACAGTACCAGACCTATTTCCTCAACATGGTGGACGAGGCCGATCTGCTTGCCCTGTTGGATGAGGAAACGGCATCTTCACTTACTACCTGTAACTGCGATACCCGCTGCGAGGCCGGAGCTGTAAACACCGAATGCCCTGTCTGCAAAACAAACATGAGCGAGTGTACCGGCGCTGTACCTGAGCCGGAAGAGCCAGTCGAGGGCGAGGAAACCGAGGTGCCCGAAGAGCCGGAAAATGCTTCCCCGAACATTGCCCTGATCATCGGTATCATCGCGCTGGTCGGCATCGGCGGTGGTGCATATTACTACTTCAAGTTCGTGCGCGGCAAAAAGCAGAAGGACGAGGATCTGGATTTCTTCGATGACGAGGGTTATGAGGAAGAGCCGTATATCAACGAGGACGAAGAGCCTGTCATTGCTGACGACGAGGATGACGAGGCCGAAACCAAAGAAACGGAGGAAACGATTTGATCTTAGTGATTGCGGAAAAACCGAGTGTTGGAGCCGCTATCGGGAAGGTGCTGGGCGCTTCCTCCCGTAAGGACGGTTATCTCGAAGGAAACAACTACATCGTCTCATGGTGCGTTGGTCATCTTGTGGGGCTTGCGGACGCAAGCTCCTACGATGAACGCTTTGCCAAATGGCGGTACAGCGATCTCCCCATCGTCCCGGAGGAATGGCTGTTTGAAGTCCCGAAGGACAAACAGAAGCAGTTCAAGGTGCTGCGTGACCTTATGCGCGATAAGCGTGTAACCGAGCTTGTCTGCGCCACCGATGCGGGGCGCGAGGGCGAACTGATTTTCCGGTTGGTCTACAAGAAAGCCGGTTGCACGAAGCCTTTCAAGCGCCTGTGGATCAGCTCATTGGAAGACAGCGCAATCCGAGAGGGCTTTGCCCGTCTGCGAGACAGCGGCGATTATGACCGGCTCTATGAAGCCGCGCTTGCCCGTTCCAAGGCAGATTGGATTGTTGGCATCAACGGCACAAGGCTGTTCTCGACACTTTATCATAAGAAGCTGGTGGTCGGACGCGTGCAAACGCCTACGCTGGCAATGCTGGTGGAGCGTGAAGGCAAAATTTCCACCTTCCACAAGGAGAAATACTTCAATGTCCATATCAGCCAAGACAGCCTGACGGCGGACATGGAAAAGGTCAAAACCGAAGACGAGGCGAAGGCGATTGCGGCGGCTTGCAATAAAATGCAAGCCGTCGTTTCTTCTCTCAAGAAGGAGACGAAGACGGTCACCCCGCCGAAGCTTTATGATCTGACCACCTTGCAGCGGGAGGCCAACCGCTACTATGGTTTTACCGCCCAGCAGACGCTCGATCTGGTGCAGTCCCTCTATGAGAAAAAGCTGCTTACCTATCCCCGAACGGACAGTCAGTTCATCACTGAGGATATGGAGAGCACCGCTCGTCAGGTGATCGGCATTGTCTCCCGCAAGGTGCCGCTCTTTGAAGGCATCATCCACGAGCCGGACATCGGGCAAATTACCAACAACGCCAAGGTCACTGACCATCATGCCATTATCCCCACCGTCCAGTTTGAAAAGCAGGACCTCGCCGAGCTGCCGGAGTCGGAGCAGAAAATCATCCGGCTTATCGCCATGCGCCTTCTGAGCGCTACCGGTGAGAAACACATCTATGATGAGACTTCGGTCACGCTCACCTGTGAGGGTTACGAGTTCAAGGCAAAAGGCAAAACGGTCGTGCAGGATGGATGGAAGTCGGTTGAGCGCTGCTTCAAGGAAACGCTCAAGAGCAAGGAAAAGGACGAGCCGGAACGCTCGCTGCCTTCTCTGAATGAGAAGGATATTCTCTCTTCTGTCGATTCCAGCGTCACCGAACATTACACATCCCCACCGAAGCCCTACACCGAAGACTCCCTTCTGTCGGCTATGGAGACTGCGGGGAATGCTGAGTTCGACGATGATACCGAAAAGAAAGGGCTTGGCACTCCCGCCACCCGCGCCGGTATCATCGAAAAGCTGGTCAAAGGCGGCTTCGTTGAGCGCAAGGGCAAATCTCTCGTGCCTACAAAGGACGGCAACAACCTTGTATGCGTCCTGCCCGAACAGATCACTTCTCCTTCCATGACGGCGGAATGGGAAAATACCCTGATGCAGATTGAGCGCGGCAATGCGGATGCGGACAAGTTCCTTTCCGGCATTGTGGGGATGACCTCCGAGCTGGTCAAAGCCTATCCCTTCCTCTCTGACGCCGAGGCAAACCGCTTCGATACCGGCAGAGAGTCCATTGGCAAATGTCCGCGCTGCGGCTCGCCGGTCTATGTGGGCAAGGGAAACTATTACTGCTCGAACAAGGAATGTTCCTTCTGTATGTGGGAGGACAATAAGTTCTTTACGAGCAAGAAAAAGAAGCTGA
>ERZ779876.3334-NODE-3334-length-10012-cov-5.177262_pt1 | contig 10012 bp, 7 predicted proteins | sample MGYA00511068_ERZ779876 | MGnify/ENA primary metagenome ERZ779876 (study PRJEB29588, sample SAMEA1970858) | human gut metagenome | biome: human gut; feature: human-associated habitat; material: faeces | place: Denmark | collected 2008/2010 ... | reverse complement strand
GGTCTACCTCGGCGTGCTGCTGCACGAGAACTTCCGCGTCGACCGCCTGCAGATGACGGACGATGGCATCTGCAGTCTGCTCAAACTCGTCGCGGACCGGAGCAAGTTCGAGCTGCTGCGCCGCTGCGCGCGTCAGCCGTCCTACTGCCAGCAGCTTTCCCGGGAAATGGGACTGACGACCGCTACCATCTCGCGCCATATGAGCCTGCTGCTTGAAGCAGGCCTCGTCCGCGCCCGCAAGGGCGAGAGCCGCATTTACTACACCATCGACCGTGAGGCCGTGGCTGCCCTCTGCGACGCCGGTTACACGACGCTCCTGCCGGAGCAGCTTCACTGACAGGGTGATCTTTTTGCCTGCTTTTGGACAATCGTAAGAATTTCCCTATTGCGGCTTTTTGAAAAATACGGTAAAATAGGGTCGATAATTCGTGCCGCGTCAGCGGCAGACTGGTGGTAATCGTATGAGTGAAACCAAGAAAAATGCAGTGAAGCGCATCGGCGTGCTCACGAGCGGCGGCGACGCCCCCGGTATGAATGCGGCCGTTCGTTCCGTTGTCCGTGCCGCCGTGTACCGCGGCATCGAGGTCGTAGGCATCCGCCGCGGCTGGAACGGTCTGATCAACGGCGACATTGTCCGTCTGGACGAGCGCAGCGTGGCACATATCATCGACCGCGGCGGCACGATCCTCTACACCGCCCGCAGCGAGGAATTCCGCACGGAGGAGGGCCAGAAGAAGGCCGTCAGCACCTGCAAGCTCCTCGGACTGGACGGCATCGTCGCCATCGACAAGAACGACGTGAACCTGAGCAACGCCAACATGAGCAGCCACACGCCTGCCGGACAAATGATGACATTCGCATCGGAAGTCACCAAAGACTATACCTATAAATATCTGTTGCCGAAACGTTTTGCCGAAGCGCACCAGTTGGGCGATATCCATATTCACGACCTCGATTACTACCCGACAAAGACGACCACCTGCATCCAATATGACATGGACGATCTCTTTGAACGTGGCTTCCGCACCAAGAACGGCAGCATCCGCACACCGCAAAGCATCCAAAGTTATGCTACGCTTGCCACCATCATCTTCCAGACCAACCAGAACGAGCAGCACGGCGGACAGGCAATCCCCGCCTTCGACTTCTTCATGGCAAAAGGAGTGGCAAAGTCTTTCCGCAAACATCTGGCTTCGTTCATCAACTTCTACGTGGCGATGGAAAACGGAACACAGGCGGACGAGAAAGCAATCCGCACCTTAATCAAGGAACATCTGCCCTCTATCAAATCGACCGAAGCAGAACGCGAAACATTGCGCATCGCCCTGGTAGCCCTGCAAATCATTATTGACAAGGAACACCTGACACGCATCGCAGAGAAAGCGTACCAGCAGACAAAGAAGGATACACATCAGGCGATGGAAGGCTTTATCCACAACCTGAACACCATGCACTCCCGTGGAGGTAACCAAGTGGTATTCAGCTCCATCAACTACGGAACGGATACTTCCGCCGAAGGCCGCCTCGTGATCGAGGAACTGCTGAAAGCCACCATCGAAGGACTCGGAACACGTGGTGAAGTCCCCGTATTCCCGATCCAGATTTTCAAAGTAAAGGACGGAGTTTCTTACTCCGAAAAGGACTTCGAGAAAGCGATGAAGGCGGAAAACATCGAAGACGCCATGCGGGGAACTTACGAAGCTCCGAACTTCGACCTGCTGCTGAGAGCCTGTCAGACTACATCGAAAGCGCTTTTCCCGAACTTCATGTTCCTGGACACGCCTTTCAACAAGAACGAGAAATGGAAAGCAGACGATCCGAAACGGTATATCTACGAGTTGGCTACAATGGGATGCCGCACCCGTGTATTTGAGAATGTGGCAGGAGAAAAGTCATCTCTGGGACGCGGAAACCTTTCATTCACCACACTGAACATGCCGCGTCTCGCCATCGAAGCACGCATCAAGGCGGAAAATCTGATTGAGGGTGAACGCAACAAGGATGCCATCGAACAGAAAGCGAAAGAGATTTTCATGGAGTCAGTCCGCAATATGGCGACTCTTGTAGCCGATCAACTGTACGAGCGCTACCAGTATCAACGCACCGCACTGGCACGCCAGTTCCCCTTCATGATGGGAAATGACGTATGGAAAGGCGGCGGCGCACTGAATCCGAACGAGCAAGTGGGCGATGCGTTACGCAGCGGTACGCTGGGCATCGGCTTTATCGGCGGACACAATGCAATGGTGGCACTTTACGGAGAAGGCCACGGACACAGCCAGAAGGCATGGGACACGCTGTACGAAGCTGTAATGGAAATGAACAAAGTGGTAGACGAATATAAAGAGAAATATAACCTGAATTATTCCGTACTTGCCACACCTGCCGAAGGACTTTCGGGACGTTTCACCAAGATAGACCGACGGAAATACGGTAAGATCGACGGCGTGACGGACCGCGACTACTACGTCAATTCCTTCCATGTGGATGTGAAGGAACCGATCAGCATCACCGAGAAGATCAGGCGCGAAGCTCCTTTCCACGCCATCACCCGCGGTGGACACATCACGTATGTGGAACTGGACGGGGAAGCTCAGAAGAATGTACGTGCCATCGCGAAAATCGTGAAGGTCATGCACGACGAGGGCATCGGCTACGGCTCCATCAATCACCCGGTGGATACCTGTCACAACTGTGGATACAAAGGAGTAATCTTCGATAAATGTCCGGTATGCCAGAGCGAAAACATCTTACGCATGCGCCGTATCACCGGATACCTGACAGGTGACCTCAGCTCCTGGAACTCTGCCAAACGGGCGGAAGAAAAGGATCGCGTGAAGCACTTGTAGAAGTTGAAAGACACTCATTTATTTTTTACTGAAGTTTCGTAAGTTGTTTGGGGCTGACTAAAAAGAAAGAACTTTTTACAACCACCCCTTCTACAGATACTTGTAGAGGGGGTAAAAATCAACTTTTCGACCTTTTTAGTCAGCCCCAATCCATGCGGGATACAGCACATGCGAAACTTTAATTTTTATTTTAAGATGAACACTCTCAATTCTGCACTTTCAGCTCTCCACTTATTATCGACTTATCCCGAAACGATTGTTGACGGTGAAGGCATCCGGTATTCGATTTATCTTGCGGGATGTTCTCATCATTGCGTCGGCTGTCACAATCCGGAGAGCTGGAATCCGCGGGCGGGAGAACTGCTGACGGAGGAAAGGATTCAATCGATCATTCGGGAAATTAAAGCCAATCCATTGCTGGACGGGGTTACTTTTTCGGGAGGAGATCCGTTTTATAATCCGGAGGCTTTCCTGCTTTTTGTCAAAAGGGTAAAGAAGGAAACGGGGCTGAATATCTGGTGCTATACGGGATACACGTACGAAGAGATTCAGGCTAATCCGCGCTTGAAGGCTGTACTCGACTACATAGATGTGCTGGTGGACGGGCGTTTCGAACAGGCGCTCTTTTCACCTTATCTGGAATTTCGGGGAAGCAGCAATCAGAGGATATTGAGAATAGGTAATAAGTAATAGGTAATAATGGTGGGGGAGGTTTTGTATTAGTTTAGTGCGGGGGGAGCTACTACGAACTGTTGTGGGCGTGTCTCCTGCGCTAAAAAAACTTATATTTCAAAGAAGATTGAAACACGTACTTCTTTGTTTTGTTTACATTTACAAACAAAATAAGGTTCTACTAGAATAAGTTTTTTTTATGATACAAGCCAATAATACCACTTCTATAGATGAAACCGATGGACTGCCAATGCCGAGACGTATCTGGGCAGTGGTTTCCATCGGATTCGCACTTTGTATGTCGGTGCTCGACGTGAATATTATCAACATCGTACTCCCTACGCTTTCGCACGATTTCGGAACTTCTCCTGCTGTAACTACGTGGATTATAAATGGTTATCAATTGGCTATCGTTGTTTCGCTGCTGTCTTTCTCTTCTTTGGGGGAGATTATCGGTTATCGGAAAGTGTTCCTGTCGGGCATTGGGCTGTTTTGCATCACTTCGCTGATCTGTGCCTTGTCCGATTCATTCTGGACGCTGACGATTGCACGTATCTTTCAGGGATTCAGTGCGTCGGCCATCACAAGTGTGAATACGGCGCAGCTGCGCTACGTATACCCGAAAAGCCAGATCGGGCGGGGAATGGGAATCAATGCGATGGTAGTGGCGATATCGGCAGCTGCCGGTCCGTCGGTGGCAAGCGGCATACTTTCGATAGCCAGCTGGCACTGGCTGTTTGCTATCAATGTACCGCTGGGGATTACGGCACTGCTACTGGGTATCAAGCATTTGCCGAGACAGGAAGAGCGGTCGAAGCGGAAGTTTGACTTCGTGAGTGCGATAGCCAATGCGGTCACGTTCGGGTTACTGATTTATACGCTGGACGGATTCGCGCATCATGAGGAGATGGATTTCCTTGTGCTGCAATTGATCATATTGGCCATCGTAGGAACGTTTTACGTACGGAGGCAACTGACTCAGACGACTCCGTTGCTGCCGTTGGACTTATTGCGGATACCGATTTTCCGGCTTTCGATTCTGACGTCTATCTGTTCGTTTATCGCTCAGATGGCGGCCATGGTGTCTCTCCCGTTTTTCCTTCAGAATACGTTGGGGCACAGCGAGGTCATGACAGGATTGTTACTGACTCCGTGGCCGTTGGCTACACTGGTGACGGCACCGTTGGCAGGTTATCTGGTGGAACGCATTCATCCGGGGATATTGGGGAGTATCGGGATGGCGTTGTTTGCCGTCGGACTTTTTTCACTTTCGGGGCTTACTGCCGAATCGTCCGATATCAGTATAATTCTTCGTCTGATGCTTTGTGGAGCCGGTTTCGGGTTGTTTCAGACGCCCAATAACAGTACGATTATCTCTTCCGCCCCAACGAAACGTTCGGGCGGTGCAAGTGGAATGCTAGGAATGGCACGTTTGCTGGGGCAGACGTTCGGTACTACGCTGGTAGCGTTACTTTTCAGTTTTGTCGTGCACAACCGGAGTACGGCGGTCTGCCTTATGGTCGGAAGTGGGTTTGCTGTTGTGGCGGCGATTGTCAGCAGTCTGCGGTTGTCGCAACCGTCTACGCTGAAAAGAGAAACGAATCGGTCATGACGAATAAAACTATCTGTCATCGGGAGCGAAAATCATAGGAGAAGAAACTAGGATCAATCCAGAAAACCGGTTGTTTCCGATTTGTTTCTTTCACGTATTGTTATGAGCTAAATGATAGTCGGTTCTATCTTCCATTCTCCTCCTTCGGGAAGGAGGAGAGTTAAGTTACTATTGTGTACTACTGTTTAGTTCATTCCTTTGCACTATCGAGCTAAAACCAGCTTTTCGGACTACCCCAAAGAATGTTAATGATTTAACATTCGTCTCCGGGCATCCAAAGAGCCAAAAGGAGAAAGGGCGTATCATCGTTGGCAGACTAAGGCATTTATCGTATATAGAAACGGCGCTTTAACGTAGTGTTAAAGCGCCGTTTCTATATACGATAAATAGTACACTATATTTTACTGTATTTCAACAATATACATTGCTTCATCGCCGACATCCTCCTTTTATCCGCCAGCAGTCCGCTGTCGCCGGGATTGCTGTTCTGACAACTTCCGGTCTGCACGAGGGGAGGACGGATGTGTGTGTCTTGCCAATCCCTGCTTAGAAGAAGAACCTCAATATGTCATTGAAGTTTGCCCAGATCAGCAAGCCGAACAGAAGCACCATACCGGTCATCTGAGCGTACTCCATAAACTTGTCACTCGGTTTACGACGGGCTATCATCTCGTAGAAGAGGAAGAGCACGTGTCCGCCGTCCAATGCGGGGATCGGAAGAATGTTCATGAAGGCAAGGATGATGGAAAGGAAGGCGGTCATGTACCAGAACTGGTGCCAGTCCCACGTAGCAGGGAAAATGCTTCCGATAGTACCGAAGCCGCCCAACTGTTTGGCTCCTTCTTTCGAAAAGAGATATTTCATGTTGCCGACGTATCCTTTCAAGGTCTTCACACCCAGAGAGACGCCTGCGGGGAAAGATTCAAAGAATGTGTATTCCTTTTTCACCATAGGCAACAGACGATCCGTTGTCAGATTGGCAACTACACCCATCAGATAAGCGGAATCCACGCGCAGGGAAGTCGTATCGGTCACACCGCCACGCACATACGTCAGCGTGATCAGACGAGGGTCGATGCTGTCTTTCAGAAGTGCTTCGGCGTTTTTCTTACGTTCCGCCATCGTCTGCTTGAAATCAGAGAAGGAGATGGGTTTCCCGTCCAATGCGATGATACTGTCGCCCGGCAGGATGCCTGCCTGCGCAGCGGGAGAATTAACCACCACACTGTCAATCACATACGGGAAACGGAAAGAAGCAAAACGAACGCTGTCTGCCATCAGGCGCTGCATCATGTCTTCGGGAATGTAGACGGAGGCCTTCTTGCCGTCACGAAGCACTGATACCTCACGGGCATCGGCTATCTGACTCAGCATATCGCCGTCATAACGCACAAAAGGCACATTGTCGGCAGACAAAAGGATGTCGCCATCCTGAAAACCGACCGCTTTCGCCGTTTCGTTGAAGTCCATACCGAGGGGAGCTTCTTGGACCTTTATATACTGGTCGCCCCAAGCGAAAAGAATCATTGAATAAATAAAAAGTGCCAACAGGAAGTTGAACAGCACACCGCCCACCATGATCAGAAGGCGTTGCCAAGCCGGCTTGGAACGGAACTCCCAAGGTTGCTCAGGCTGCTTCATCTGTTCGGTGTCCATCGACTCGTCTATCATTCCGGCTATCTTGACGTAACCGCCCAGCGGCAGCCATCCTACCGCATACTCCGTATCACTTCTCTTGGGTTTGAACTTGAACAAGGTAAACCACGGGTCAAAGAACAAGCAGAATTTTTCTACACGCACCTTGAACAACCGGGCAAAAAGGAAATGCCCGCCTTCATGAATAATAACGAGCAAGGATAAGCTCATTATCAGTTGCAGGGCACGAATTAAAAATGTTTCCATATAGTCTATTTACAATTTAAAGCCTCATCCAAACCCTCTGCTCATAAGAGGAAAACCGAGGCGCTTTCTAATTTATATTACTTATTTATATTTTTCATTGATCACGGAATCAATTCCGGTGCTATCACGGAATCAGCTCCGCAGCTATTCTCCGCGCTTCGGCGTCGGTAGCCACATAGTCGTCGTAAGCAGGAGCGGCTACAAACGCGGCACGTTCCATTGTCTTTTCGATCACATCGCTCATACCGAGGAAGCTGATGCCGTCCCGGAGGAAAGCGGCTACCACTACTTCGTTGGCGGCATTGACGATGCAAGGCATATTTCCGCCCCGATACATCGCCTCATAAGCCAGGGCAAGGTTGCGGAAACGTTTCGTATCCGGTTGCTCGAACGTCAGGTTCGTGCACTGGGTGAAGTCGAGCCTGTCGAAAGAAGAGCAGATACGGTCGGGATACGAGAACGCATACTGGATGGGCAGACGCATATCCGGCATGCCTAGCTGTGCCTTGACGGCACCGTCCTCAAACTGCACCATGGAATGAATGACCGACTGCGGATGCACCACCACCTCGATCTGGCTGGGCTGCACGCCGAACAGCCATTTCGCCTCGATGACCTCAAAGCCTTTGTTCATCATGGATGCGGAGTCAATGGTGATCTTGGCTCCCATCTCCCAGTTGGGATGTTTCAATGCCTGTGTCTTGGTGACGGACTTCAGCTGCTCCAGCGTGCAGGTCCGAAACGGACCGCCGGAAGCGGTCAGTATCACCTTCTCAATCGGGTTCCCGACTTCTCCCGCTAAACACTGGAAGACTGCCGAGTGTTCAGAGTCCACCGGCAAAATGGGAGTGCGGTATTGCTGTGCCAGTTGGTTGATCAGCTCTCCCGCCACCACGAGCGTCTCCTTATTGGCAAGCGCAATGGCTTTCTTGGCACGGATGGCGTTGATCGTCGGCTTCAGTCCGGCATAGCCCACCATTGCCGTCAGCACCATATCCACCGGTCCGGCCTCCACGATCTGACAGACCGCATCGATTCCGGCATATACTTTGATCGGAAGGTCGCTCAGCGCTTCCTTCAGTTGGGCGTACTTTTCTTCGTTGGCTATCACCACCACTTCCGGCTGGAACTTGCGTGCCTGTGCAATCAGCAGTTCTACCCGGTTGTTGGCCGTCAGGGCATAGGCTTCGTAGAGGTCGGGGTGTTCTTCGATCACCTGCAACGCCTGCGTCCCGATAGAGCCCGTAGAGCCTAAAATAGCTATTTGTTTCTTCTTATTCTTCTTTTCTGAATCCATTATTATCTAATTCCTCTGTCACTTGTCACTTATAATCGTATATCCCACTTCTCGTCATTGGCTTTAAAACACGATGTACTTCTCCGGATTGACAGGATGTCCCTTGTACCACAGTTCGAAGTGGAGATGCGGCCCTGTGCTGAGCGTTCCACTGTTTCCCACCAGTGCGATGGCTTCGCCTCCTTTCACGCGGTCGCCTTCTTTTTTCAGCAGCGAGCCGCAGTGCTTGTAGATCGAGACGAAATCCTGACTGTGCTGTACGCCTATCACGTAACCGGTTTCGGCGGTGTAGGCGCTCAGAAAGACGGTGCCGTCCATAGTTGCCAGCACGCTTTCGTTGGGGTTGGCGGCAATATCCGTTCCAAAGTGTTTCTTATCGGTGTTGAAATGGTCGGAAACCATTCCACGGGTCGGACGATACAGGATCAGTCCGTTGACATCCGGCTGCGAAACGATCGTAGTCAGATTATATTTTTCATTTTCTTCGTATTGGCGGCGAAATTCCTCTTCACGTCTGGTACGTTCCATCAGGGTGTCTTCGCGGGCGGCGGTCAACGAGTCGAGCGTCTGCACGCTATCTATGGGCACTTTTCCGCTGAAAATATCCTGTATGTTCATGATGTAGAGGTTCTGCCTGTTGAGCAGTTCCTGCAAGGAATCCACACGGAGCGCGTTGTCCACAATCTGACTGCGGACTTCACTGTTCATATATCCGGGGAGGTAATTGCGCAAAGGGGTGAAGGCAATGATGCAGGCGGCAATCAGAAAAAGCACCGCCAGCACGGACAACAGCACCGAAAGCCCGTTCAGCTTGGATACCCGAAGCCCCACGATTTCTTCAAGCGTATTCTCATTGATAATGGTGAGTTTATACTTGAACTTGAAATTGTTCCAAAATGCTTTACTCCGTTTTCTTGGCATCTTTATTAATTATTAATCTTCCTCCAAATCTTCCAAATTCAACAATCCTTCAGGAAGCTCGACTGTGATGAGCTTCTTTTCCTGATTGATTTCCACTATAAATTCTTCCTGTGCAGGGACGAGGAGTTCTTCTCCGTCCTCCTGTTCGACCACAAAAAGGGTGTTCACCGTAGCGGTATCCACTTCGACCACTTCGCCCAGCTCGCCGTGACGAACGTCTTCCATGCGGAAACCGACGAAGAAGTTCCACGACAGTTCGCCGTCTTCCGCCTCTTCCGCGTGCTTCACCGGGAAGTAGACTTCGACGTTGGTGAACATACGCGCGCGTTCCGCCGTTTCTATGCCTTCAAGCTTCACCAGTGCGGTGGAGTCCGAACGGAAACGGTATTCTTCGATGAAAAACGGTACGAAAATACCGTCGAGCAAACAGATCAGATAATCGCAGTCCACACGGTCGAAGATATCGTCCGTGAAGGTAAACTGCAACTCGCCGTGAATGCCGTGCGGCTTGTTGAATAGTCCGATTTTATATACTTCTTCTTTCTTTATCATATTCGAGTGATTCTGGCGCCGATGGCGTTAAGTCGTCCTTCGATGTTCTGGTAGCCACGGTCTATCTGTTCGATATTGCTGATCGTGCTGGTTCCTTCGGCGCTCATGGCGGCGATGAGAAGGGCGATCCCCGCACGGATATCGGGCGAAGTCAGTCGGGCGCCGCGCAGCTTGAAGCCGTGGTTATGTCCGATTACTACGGCACGG
>ERZ779876.3330-NODE-3330-length-10027-cov-2.566787_pt1 | contig 10027 bp, 9 predicted proteins | sample MGYA00511068_ERZ779876 | MGnify/ENA primary metagenome ERZ779876 (study PRJEB29588, sample SAMEA1970858) | human gut metagenome | biome: human gut; feature: human-associated habitat; material: faeces | place: Denmark | collected 2008/2010 ... | reverse complement strand
CGTCGGACGGATTTTTTGAGAATATTCCAGCAGCGAAAAGGGCTTGCTGCCTGCAAAGAGCAGGCGGCAGGCCCTTCGTTTTGCCGGAAAGTCTGCGGCGAAAGCGCGGAAACGGAAATAAACCGGCGGCCGGTCACGGTCATCGGGATTTTGTATCCTTCTTGGAAAGCGCGCGGCGGCAGAAATAGGCTGAATGTGTATGTTTGCGTGAAGTGTTTGCAGGCAAGATGGAAGCGGTTATGGTGTATCTGAAAACAGCACTTAGATGTGCAAAATGCTGAAAGTGACACACGAAGCGGTGACCATAACAAAAGCGAGAAAGGAGGCGTCCCGTTTGTCATAGCGTGTCTCAGCGCGGCGAAATTCCTTGAGCCGATTGAAGAAACGCTCTACTACATTCCGCCTTTTATTCGTCTCCTTACCGCCGTATGCACGCAATCTTGAAAGATATATCTTAATAAGCGCATGGAAGGCGTTGTAAAGTAGTTTTTAAAAAAAACGCTGCAAAAGGAAGACGCTTTCAGAGGAAAATCCACCTCTGAAAGCGTCTGTATTGGTTGTTTAGACGATTCGCTTGTACAAATTTCTATTGTATTTCAATTTGCGGCAAACCCTTTTGTAATAAGTCTGCGGCAGAAATCAGCTCTGCAGGCACTTCACAGTCCACAGCCGGTTGTAGCCGTCCTTGTTGCTGACGAAGCCTTCAACATACTTGGTGCAGGCCTCGACCGTAAGCGGATGGCAGATGTACAGCTGCGTGCAGTTTTCATAGATGATCTGGTTGAGCTCGGAGTAGACCTCCTTGCGTGCTTCGGGATCGCTCAGACTGCGGCCTTTCTCGATCAGTTCATCTGCCTTGGGATTGTCGAAGAAGGAGCGGTTGCCGGGCTTGCCCTTCTGCGTGGAGTGGTAGCACGGATAGTAGGTGTAATCGGCGTCACCGGTGGCAGTGATCCATGCGGAGAAGCCCATGTCATGCTCGTGTTCGTTCAGAGCCTGAATGTACGTCGCCTGCTCATAGGTGCGGATATCGACGTTGATGTTGAGTTCCTTGAGCATCTGCTGGACGACCTGACAGATCTCGAGACGCTGCTGAGACTGGTTGGTAACCATGATGAGGTCGCAGCCGTTGGGATAGGAGGACTCAGCCATGAGCTGCTTTGCCTTCTCCAGATCGTAGTCATAAGTCGGAGTCGGGGTGTAGCAGGCAACGATCGGCGCGATCATGCTGTCAGCAAGCGTGGCGCTGCCATGAAGGATGGTATCGATGATCTTCTGGCGGTCAATGGCGTAACAAATGGCCTGACGAACCTTCAGATCATAGGTGGGACGATCCGCATCGACCAGATTGAAGAAGTAGTTGAAGCAGGTCATGGACGGCTGCGCATACTTGACCAGATCGGGGTTGGCGTCAATCTTGGCTACGTCGTTGGCCTCAATGGAGTAGGCAATGTCGACCTCACCCATTTCCAGAGCGATGACGCGCTGTGCGGCCTCAGGGATGACCTTCATGACAAGGTTCTTGGTCGCGGGCTTGCCCATGAAGTACTCGTCAAACGCCTCGAGCTTGACAGAGTCGGACGGGTTCCATTCGACCATCTTGTACGGACCGGAGCCGATGGGATGCTGAGAGAAATATTCATCGCCGTTGGCCTCGATGTAGGCCTTGGGCACGATGGCAGAGAAGGGCATCGAAAGGTTATTCAGGATCGGAGCGTAAGGCTCTGCGCAGTGGATGACAATGGTGTTCTCACCGGTGATCTCCACACTCTCGATGAAGCTGACGATGTAGTTGACATAGTTGGAGGCGATCGCACGATCAAGCGACCACTTGACATCCTCAACAGTCAAGTCGCTTCCATCGTGGAACTTGACGCCCTGACGGATGGTAAACTCCCAATCCTTGTCGTTGAGCTGCTGATAGCTCTCAGCAAGCAGCGGCTGGGGGTCGCCGTCACCGATGACTTCCAGCAGTGTGCTGAAAATGTTGCAAGTGACCGTAGCGGCAGTTTCCTTGCCGATGTGCGGGTCCATCGAGGTCACGTCTGCACTCTGAGCCCAAACGACGGTGTCCTTGTAGTTGCCGTTGGCATCTGTCTGCTGGGTGTCCTGGGTGGCGGCATCGGCGCTGTTATTCTGGTTGCTGTCGGTTGGCTTGCTGCAGCTGGTCAGCACCAGACAAAGCAGCGTACAGGCGGCGAGAAGAAGTGCGAGAAGTCGATGTTTCATGATGTTCCTCCTTATATTTGCGTTCTTTCCTTGGCGTTTACGCCATTGCATCCTTGAATTGCGCGGCCTTGATGCAGGCTACGCTGTGACCGGGCTCGATCTCGCACAGCGGGATGTCGCCTGCAGTGCACTCCGGTGTGGCATACGGGCAACGCTTTGCAAACCGACAGCCGGGTTTGGGGTTGATTGGAGATGAAAGCTCGCCTTTGAGCGGAATCTTGTTCATTTTGACCCGCGGATCCGGGATCGGAATGGCGGACAGCAGCGCCTTTGTGTAGGGATGCACCGGTGCACGGAAGAGCTGCTTTGCATCGCAGATTTCCACAACCTGTCCCAGATACATGACCATGATCTGGTTGGACAGATGCTTGACAACGCTCAAATCGTGGGTAATAAACAGATAGGTAAGCCCCATTTCCTCCTGAATATCCTGCATCAGATTTAAAATCTGCGCCTGAATAGAGACATCCAGCGCGGAGACCGGCTCATCACAGACAATGAACTTCGGCTCGAGTGCAAGCGCACGACCGATGCCGATTCTCTGCCGGCGACCGCCGTCAAGCTCATGCGGATAGGCATTCACAAGACGCTGGGCAAGACCGACGCGGTCCATAACCTGACGTACATGGCGGTTAAGAGCCTCTTTGTCGCTGGGCTTATACTTGCCCTGAATCAGAAGCGGCTCCGCGATGGTCTGGCTGACGGTCATGCGGGGGTTGATGGATGCAAACGGGTCCTGGAAGATGATCTGCATGTCCTCACGCAGCTTCTTCATCTCTTGCTTGCTGCATGCGGTGACGTCCTTGCCATCAAAAATCACCTTGCCGTCGGTCGGCTCATGCAGGCGAAGGATGGTACGTCCCAACGTGGACTTGCCGCAGCCAGATTCGCCAACAACGCCGAGCGTTTCACCCTTTGCGAGGGTAAAGTTGACGTCATCTACGGCATGGAGCTGACCGGAAGCAGTCTGAAAATACTTTTTCAGGTGTTCAACACTCAGAATGGTTTGCTTCGATGCGCTCATTTCTGATCACCTCCTGCGTTGGTATTTTCGGCGCGGAAGCAGCGAACCAGATGCCCGTTTCCAACGTCTATCATTTCCGGGTGCTCCTCGCGGCAGCGGTCGGTCGCGTACTGACAGCGTGTGCAGAATTTGCAACCCGTCGGCAGATTGGTGGGATCCGGCATCAGACCTTCAATCGGCACAAGGCGGTTCACATCCTCATTCAGCTTGGGAATGGAGTTGAACAAGCCCTGTGTATAGGGGTGCATGCGGTTTTCAAAGATCGTAAATACGTCTGCATATTCCACGACTTCGCCGCCGTAGATGATTGCGACCTGTTCACAGGTCTGCGCTACGATGCCAAGATCGTGCGTGATGAGGATCATCGACATGTCAAGCTTTTTACGAAGCGCCTGGATGGTGTCAAGCACCTGCGCCTGAATGGTGACGTCCAGCGCTGTGGTTGGCTCGTCTGCCAGCAGGATTTTCGGGTTGAGAACCAGCGAGATGGCGATGATGACGCGCTGTTTCATGCCGCCGGAGAACTGGTGCGGGTAATCATTTGCACGCTCGCGGCTGATGCCGACGGTCTCCAGCATTTCCAGCGCCTTTTCCCATGCCTGCTTCTTGCCGATTTTCTCATGCGCCATGACAGCCTCGGCAATCTGGTCGCCAACCGTCGTGACGGGGTTAAGGCTGGTCATGGGGTCCTGGAAGATCATGGAGATCTCTTTGCCGCGGATGGATTGCCGATGCTTTTCCTTCATCGTCAGAAGGTCTTCCCCGCGATAGAGAATCTTACCGCTGACAATCTTGCCCGGTGGACACTGGATCAAACCCATGATGCTGCGCGCCAGCGTTGTTTTGCCCGCGCCGGTCTCGCCGACGAGACCCAGTGTTTCGCCCTCGCGAAGCGTCAAGGACAGACCATTGAGCGCGTGGACGCATCCGCTGTCGGTGTCATACTGAATGACAAGGTCTTCTATTTTCAGAATGTCGCTCATAGCAGGCCTCCTAGTTCTTCATACGCGGATCGAGCGCATCACGCAGGCCGTCGCCGATGATGTTCAGGATCAGAATGGTAATCATAATCGCGGCACCGGGCATAACGGTGATGTGCCATGCGTCACGGATGTAAGTACGAGCGTTGGAAAGCATTGCGCCCCATTCTGGCATCGGAGCCTGAATGCCCATGCCGATGAAGGAAAGGCCAGCGATGGAAAGAATCGCGCTTGCCATGCCCATCGTGACCTGAACGATCATGGGGGACAGGGCGTTGGGAACGATGTAGCGGAAAATGATGCGTGCATCGCTCGCGCCAGCCGATCGGGCGGCCTCGACGAACTCCTGATCCTTGATCGTCAGTACCTGTGCGCGAATGACGCGTGCGAAGGTCGGCGTCTGGGAGATGGCAATGGCAAGAACGACATTGACGAGGCTGGGACCCATTGCTGCGACGATCGCCACAGCCAGCAGCGTCGTCGGAATTGCAAGAAAAACGTCCATGATGCGCATGAGGAGCGTGTCCATCATGTTGTAGTAGCCTGCGACTGCGCCAATGATGCCGCCGAGTACCGACGCGCCGAGTACGGCAAACGCACCCATAAACAGCGAGTACCGCGTGCCCCAGATGATGCGAAGCAGGATGTCGCGGCCAAACTCATCCATACCGAGGATGTGTTCCTTTGAGGGCGGCTGCAGGCGCTGCAGCAGATCCTGAGAAATGACGTACTTGTCGTAAAATGAGTTATGCGTGACAAGGTCGATGATGATCGTGGTGATCGCCATCAGCGCCAGAAGAATGAAAATAGCGAGTGCGCCAAGCGCGAGCTTGTTCTTCTTAAAGCGATACCATGCTTCTGCACCGAGCGTGCGGCTCTGATAAGGCATATTCTGTGCTTTTTTCATAGTCATGCCTCCTGTTTCTTTGCACGCAGGGCGAGCTTCTTGCCGTTCTTTTTGTACTGCGACTTGATGCGCGGGTCAACAAATGCGTAGAGAATGTCAACGAGCAGATTGACGACCGAGAAACTGACCGACATCAAAATGACGGAGCCGAGTACGGCTGGCGTGTCCTTCGTCTTGATTGCATCGAGCATATAGCGTCCGACGCCGGGCCAGGAAAATACGGTTTCGGTCAGCATGGAGCCGCCGAGCAAATGACCGAACTGCAGGCCTGCGCTGGTGATGATGGGAATGAGCGCATTTTTCAGCATATGGCGCGTCGTGACCTGCGATTCGGAGATGCCTTTTGCACGGGCAGTAGAGACATAGTCCTGACGCATGGTCTCCAACACACTCGAGCGCGTCATACGCATGATGGTCGCCATGATACCGGTGCCCAGTGTCACCGCTGGGAGGATCAGGCTCTTAAGCATCGGACCGGTGTCCTCGCCCATACCCTGTGACGGCAGCCAACGCAGCTTCAGCGCGAACAGGATGACCAGCAGCAGACCAAGCCAGAAGTTCGGCATCGACACCGAAATCAGTCCGCCGACGGATGCGACATTATCCAACAGGGTATATTGCTTTTTTGCTGACAATATACCCAGTGGTATGCCGAAAAGCAACGCGATGAGCATACTGCTCAAAGCCAGAAGGATCGTGTTGGGGAAGCGCGAGAGAATCTGGTCAGAGACGCTTAGCTTTGTCTTGTAGGACTTGCCGAAGTCTCCATGCAGCAGATCCCAGATATAATTGACATACCGCTCGAGGAACGGCTTATCCAGACCAAGCTCCGAGCGCATGGCCTCGGCTGCTTCTTCCGTTGCATTGTCGCCAAGTACGACCAAAACCGGATCGCCGGGGGCGAGTGACAAGATGGAGAAGACCAGGAAGGTCACGCCGATCAGCACTGGGATCAGCAGCAGCAATCGCTTGAGAATCAATCGAAACATAGTTTACCCCCTATTCTTTGCCTGCCAGGCAGCAGACTTATTCAAATGTACCCTTGACAAGTACCTGCTTGTCCTGCATCATGATGCGGCCCTTTGCTAGCATGGTGTCGATCTGATAGCCCTCGTCCAGAAGGACCAGATCAGCATCACTGCCCTCGGCGATGCAGCCCTTGCGCGGATACAGCTCCAGTGCACGGGCGACGTTTGAGGTAATAAAGGGCAGCGCCTTTTCCAGAGCAACGCCCTGCTGGGTCACCATTTCGTAGACCACGCGGTAGAGGTTTGCCATGTCGCCGACACCCATACCGACAATGTGCTCATGCTTTTCGTCCCATTTCGGCATGCTTCCGTTGGAGTCGGAGCTGATGGTCAATAATTCGGGAACAGCCGTTTCCATCAGACCGGGGAAAAACTCCGAAACGCCGGCCTTCGCGGTGATATCTGCATAACCACCCATGTGCGTAAACTGTGAAGCCTCCTCCAGCCGGCGGCCGAGATGTGTCGGGCGGAAATGGGAGATGGGAATATCTGTCGTGCGGACGATGTCCATGAGCGGCTCAATGCCTTCTGGCGAGGCACCGACATGCACGTGCAGCTCACCGACCTTGCCGGAGACGAGTGACGCCATGCGGATGTCAGAAACCAGACGGATCAGCTCATCGCGGGTGGGATGGCTGCATCTGTGATCAGCAATGGCGAGCTTACAGCCAATGATCTCGGAGATGTAGAGAATATCGTTTGCCACAGAGCCTGTGATGGTTCTGGGCGGATATGCGTAGGAGTTCGTCAGACAGTAGGCCGTGATGCCCTCGTTGTTGAGTGCCTTGGTTTTTGCCAGCAGCAACTCAGGGCTCTTGGTGTAGCCGTCGGTTCCGAGCAGACCGACGAGCGTCGTCACGCCGGAGGTAACGGCCTTGGAAAGCTGGAATTCCGGCGTCCGGGTTTCGAAACCTCCCTCACCGCCGCCGCCGACGATGTGAACGTGCTGGTCGATGAAACCGGGAACGAGCATCTTGCCCGCCGCGTCGATCACGGTCAGATCGTCGCGCCACGGCTCGATGCAGTCCGCGATCTCAAGAATCTTGTCATAGGCCAGCAGAACGTCCTTTTTGCCAAGCGCCTTTGGCGCAAACACCTGTGCATTTTTGATCAGAATCATTGAAAATTTCCTCCTGTGTTCATTTTAACGTTTGACGCTCTATCTCAGCGCGAACAAACTGTTGATCCTTCTGCGGAATGCCGAACTTTTTCTCGAGCTGCTCGATCCGCACCTGTGCGGTCAAAAATCTCTCACGGTCGCTGAGCAGAAGCCCAGAAGCGAGTACCTCGATCATCGCGATCATCGAGGTGACAGAGTTAAAAAACACATCGTGTTCCGTGTTGCAGGTCAGAGACATGTCACACGCCTGCGCCACCGGAGAGGTCAAGCTGTCTGTGATGGAGATGCATGTGATCCCGGCCTGCCGCAGATGCTGTGCCAGTTGGATGGTCAGCTCTGCGTATAAGGGGATACTGATGAGGACAAAGACATCCTCCTTTGTGGCGTGCACGAGCTGATCACAGGTCTGCTTTTTATCCGAAGTATCGACCAGATGGGCCTCACGACCGATCCGCTTGAGTTGATAGAGAAAAAATTCCGCTACGATCCGCGTGAGATGATGTCCCGCGACAAAGATGCGCCGCGCATGGTTCATCCGGTAAACGATCTGCATGAAACTTTCAGTATCCAGATACTGGAATGTCATATCGAGTCCGCGCTTTTCGCCGTCGATGATCTTGCGGCAAGTGTCGTTTACATCGGTCGAGCGCGCGAGCGACATACGAACCTTTTCGTTCGGGCTCAGACGCATGCGCACATACTCCTGAAGCTGGCGACGGAAAGCCAAAAAACCATGATAGCCCATATTGCTGCAAAATTTCAGAACGGTCGCATCTGTTGTGTGCGTTGTCTGTGCAAACTCGCGCAGTGTCTGGAAGCTTGCCTTATCCGGATGCTCCAGGCAGTAGTCTGCGATCCGTTTTTGAACGGAGCTGACTTCCGAATATCTGGAACGGATCGTTTCCATAATATCCATGCAGTCACCCCTTTACAGTTCCGTCATTCGTGGCGTCTCAGGCAAAAATTCCGATGGCAGACCGAACGCTTCAAAGTAGCGGCACATCTGCATTGGTGCGAATTTTTCTGTGGAGTAATGCGTACCGCCGAGAAGATTGACGGCACTTGCTTTGGCGGCCTCGTGAATGGCCCCCACCCAGGGCACCTCCGGATTCGTCACGCCGGTTATAAAGGTGTTGACACCCCAGTCGCGGAGCTGCTCGTAAATCTGCGTGTTTTTTGCGCCGCCTGCCATGATGGCAAAGCGCCCGCGCGAAAGCACGTCCTCTGCGTAGTTGTAGAGCTTGACAGCATGCCCGACGACGCGTTCCATCGCCTGCGCAAGTTCTGTCGCCGTTGAAAACGGCGAGGTGCAGACAACACCCATGCGCACCAGATTCTGCTCAAAGAAGGAATCATACGGCTCAGCACCAAGTGCCCTTGCAAGGTTCACACCGGGAGAAAACGGGCTGTTGCGGTCAAGTGGAATGTGATAGGTAAACAGCGAGATGTGCCGCTCCTTCAGAAAATCAAGCCATTTCTGCGGGATCTGCGGTGGTGGATCCGCTGTGTTCAGCCGCTGCGGCTTCGGATGATGCGTAAAGAGCATGCAGGTGTTGGCGTCCAGCCGTTCCAGCTGCTCAAAGACTTCCGGGCTTGCGAAGGTCGCGGTATATACGCGTGTAATTTCCTCGGTGTTATCCTCCTGAAGCCCGATCACCGGAAAGACCTCTGTGCAGGTCTGCGGCTGGAAAGTCCACTCCAGCCAGCGGTAGAGCGTAGATGATTTCATCGCACGTCCCTCACTCTGCATCCAGCGGAATCTTTTCAAAGGCGCGCATAAAGTCAACAAGGAAATCCGCCGTCGTGTTCAGCATCTCCGTGCCCCATTCCACCGTAGCGGTGGAGGGATGGTCGGGCCCGTACCAGCCGTTGTCCGTGATCTTGCGGTTGGTGCGCGGCAGCGGCAGGGAAATGCCGCGGAATTCAACTCTGCGCAAACCGCAGGCGTGCAGCTCGTCGGTCGGATCCTTCGGCGCGTTGTCGCAGATCAGTTCCTTGCGCACAAGCTTCGGGTCGATCGCCAACATCGCAGCCGTTTCCTCGCCAGCACCGTGTCCGCCCTTCCACGCAGGGTTGAGATCGCCAGCGACGGTCCACCAGTTGAACACCGTGCCGACAGCGTTTTTGCGGTCAAGATATCCGCATACCTTTTCCAAGGCGTGCGTGTTGCCGCCGTGACCGTTCAGAATGACAAAATAGCGGCAGCCCCACCGATACAGGCAATCACAAATGCGCTGCATAACAGCCTCCAGCAGATCGGAACCAATGCTGACGGCACCGGGCCAGTCCAGATGCCAGTCACAATCGCCATAAGGGAGGGTCGGCAGGATCAGAACGTCGGACTTCTGCTCTACCAACTCAAGGAGCTTCATTGGGATCAGCGTGTCAGTTCCGAGCGCATTGTGCAGACCGTGACACTCAATGCTGCCCACGCTGAGCAGCGCGATTTTGTGATCTTTGAAATAGGCCTCTACTTCCGGGGAATTCATTCGTTCCAGACGCATCATCTTTCCTCCAGTTGTTTATTTGTAACTTAAAGCATTCGCTATAGTTCTATATATAAGATATAGCGAATATTGCATGCTGTGTCAATGCCTTGTTCTGCTTTTTTACAATTTTTGAGTAAATATACAAAAAAAGAATGTCGAATTTGTAAAAAACAACAATTTGCAAAGACGGATGGATAAGAGTCCAAAAATATTATCAGCAAGGAAGACTTTGAGCTTGCTCAGAAGGTCA
>ERZ779876.3324-NODE-3324-length-10045-cov-1.837237_pt1 | contig 10045 bp, 9 predicted proteins | sample MGYA00511068_ERZ779876 | MGnify/ENA primary metagenome ERZ779876 (study PRJEB29588, sample SAMEA1970858) | human gut metagenome | biome: human gut; feature: human-associated habitat; material: faeces | place: Denmark | collected 2008/2010 ... | reverse complement strand
ATGATCAATCAAGGAGTAAAGGCGGATGGCTAATTTTGCGTTGATCGGCGGAAGCGGTTTGGACCAGTTGTCTCTTTTAGAAGGCAAGGTCATTGAGAAAATTGACACTCCCTACGGTAAAGAGCCGGTCGAAATTTGCCGTGGAGTGATTGACGGACTGAACATCGTATTTTTATCTCGGCACGGGACGACTGAGAAGAAGCCGCCGCACATGATTAACTATCGCGCCAACATTTGGGCTCTTTCACAGTTCGAGCCCAAAGCCGTGATCGCATTGGCTTCCGTCGGCGCTGTTTTGCCTGAAGATGATATCGGTGCGATTGCCGTACCCGATCAGATCATTGACTATACCTGGGGCAGAGAAACCAGCTACAACACCGGCAAAGAGAAGTTCATTAACTTCATTGACTTCACTTATCCGTTTGATATGGATTTGAGAGAAGCAATTGTTGATGCTTCTGAGGAGCTGGATCTTCCGATTATTGACGGCGGTACTTACGCCTGCACTCAAGGTCCGAGACTCGAAACGGCGGCCGAAGTTGATCGCATCGATAATGACGGCGGTCACTATGTCGGTATGACACTGATGCCCGAGTCATGCTTGGCTAGAGAGTTAAATCTCAAGTACGCAGCGATTTGCCAGATAGTCAATACTGCAGCCGGCCGCGGAGCCTCTGAAAAAGGCATCGTGCTTGACGATACGAAGGAAGCTCTGACTAAGGCGACAAAGGAAAGTGTGAATTTAGCTCTTGCCACATTCCGCTCATTGGCTGATTAGAACTTTTGTTGACTAAAGCAAAACCCGCCGTTGAGGCGGGCTTTGCGTTTCCGAAGGGACCTTAACTAAAGCTCCAAAGCTTCCAAAACGGCCTTTTCAAATTCAGCGCAGAAGACGGGATCCCGCAGCTTAAAGCTTTCGATCAGGAAGACGTCCTCCGCCCTTTCTCCCAGCGTCGTGATTCGGGCTGTCACAAGATTGATTCCGTACTGCACAAAGACTCGCGCGATGGATGCCAAAAGGCCGAGCCGGTCGGTTGTGACGATCGAAAGCATGTATTGTCTTCCAGCGGCATCGGGTCGTAGCGAAGCCTGCGGTGAGATCGGGAAGAGCTTGGATTGACGGGACGGGCGTCCGCGAAGAGGCGGCGGAAGCTTTTCAGCCAAATCCAGTTTTTCTGCGAGGATTTCTTGGAAACGAGCGAACTCTTGTTCGAAGTTGGGGTCTGAGCCGTCGTCAACGACGATGAAAGAGTCGACCACTCGTCCGTCGCGCCCCGTGTGGATACGGGCTTCGGCAATGGACAGACCGTATTGCTGCAGATTAGAAACGATGCGGGCAAAAAGTTCGGGGCGGTCCTGCGTCAGGATAAGAATTTCGTGTGCGTGTTCCATGCCGCGCAGCGGTCTGGATGCGACAAACGACTTCGGAGAATCGAGATGCGGCAGTAATACCTTGGCGTGCCAAACGATATTCCGCACGGAGTGCTTCATAAAGTATGCAACGTCAAAGTTATCCCAGAACTTATTAATTCGATCTCTCTGTTCAGGCGTAAAGCGCGTCAAGCGCAGCGCATCTTTACGGCGCCGGGATACCAATAAATCTCTGTCGATGCCTTTGCCCTTAAGGAAACGGGCGGTCGAATAAAACAGATCTTCAAGAAGTTGGGCTTTCCAGGCGTTCCAAATTTTCGGTCCCGTCGCTCGGATGTCACAGACGGTAAGCAGATAAAGACTGACGAGGCGCTCCATCGTTCCAACTTTCTTGGCGAAGTTTTCAATAACCTCCGGATCTGAGATGTCTTGCTTTTGGGCAACCATACTCATGGTCAAATGCTCACGAACGAGGAACTCGATGTAGTCAGCGTCCTCATCGGCGATCTCAAAATCTCGACACATCTGCCGAACAATCTCCGCGCCGATTTTGCTGTGGTCCCCGCCTCTGCCTTTACCGATGTCGTGGTAGAGAAGAGCAAGAACCAAACGCCAGCTTCCCTTCATTGCCATCATGAGTTCGGTACAGAGCGGCAGCTCGTGGGCGTTTTCACTGTGTGTGAAGTTTCGGAGATAACGAATTGCAAGGAGTGTGTGCTGATCGACCGTGTAAGCATGGAACAAATCATGCTGCATTTGACCCACGATTCGGTTGAAAGACGGCAGCAGTTTTCCGAGCACGCCCCAGCGGTTCATTTCTTCCAAAGCGTGCCAGACGCCTCTGCGTCCTTGGATAATCTTCAAGAATGTCTGACGATTGACAGGATTTTCAGCCCATTCTTTGTTCATCAGAGAATGAACTTCAAATAAGGCACGGTAAAGTCGGGAAGACTTCATCGGAATGTCCGGATGACGTTCCTGAATTAAAAAGGCCTCGAGAATTCTTTCAGGGTTCTTCACGAAGACGTCGGGAGACTCAAGGCCGAGCACGTCGCCCTGACGCACAAAACCGCTGCAAATGGGTTCACCGGTTTGTTCGGGCTCTTTAGAGTAGCGCTCTTTAATGGCCTGAAGAATGATGGAGTTGAGCTGGCCGATGGTTTTTGCATTGATGTAGAAGTGCTGCATCATCACTTCACTCGGACGCCGGCCGACAGTCCCGACAATGCCCAGCGCTTTAGCCAGCGGTTCCTGAATTTCGAAAATCAATCGGTCTTCGTGGCGGTTGGTGAGCAAATGCATATGAATCCGCAGCCGATAAAGGCTTTTGGTGACAGATTCCAAAAGTTCGCATTCTCGGCGGGTGATCAAGCCTTTTTCAAAGACTTCCTGCCAAGTGTTGCCGAGACGAGCCGCCCTGAGCACCCAGATCAAAATATTCAGATCTCGAAGACCGCCCGGGGCTTCTTTAATGTTCGGCTCCAGAGCATAAGAGGACTCGGGGGACTTCAAATGCCGCTGCTGCTGTTCGATGAATTTTGCCCGATAAAACTTTTTAAGATTCAGATTCTTTTCCATCGTTTCCGAATAGGTCTTAAAAAGCTCTTCATTTCCGGCGATGAGGCGCGACTCAAGCATCGCCGTTTGAGCGGTAATGTCGACTTCGGCTTGTTCAAGGCATTCTTCGATGCTTCGCACCGAGTAACCGACGGTCAAACCGAGCGACCATAAGTTGCCGATCACATCGGAAATCGTTTTTAAGTCCTTGTCTCGGACGCCGTCAGGCAGAAGGAAAAGAAGATCGAGGTCTGAGTAGGGAAATTGCTGCTCTCTGCCGTAGCCTCCGACGGCAACGACAGCAACATCCTCGGATAATTGATTCAGCTTGAGAATCTCCAAGACTGCCTTGTCGGCAGCCTTGGCGTGCGCAGAAAGATAGGCATCGGCGTCAACGTCCGCCAAAAACTTCTTTGCTAAAACTTCTCGCTGATCTTTAAATTTTTTGACGATTTCGTTGATTTCCATAGCCTTGAGATTCTTTCTTTATTAATTTAGGCAGAAGGTTTTATCCATGAGGGAGCAGGCGGGCATTTCGGCGAGACCGTCAGAACTTCGTATCCGGTTTCAGTGACGAGAATCGTATGTTCCCACTGGGCGGAAAGACTTCTGTCTTTGGTTACAGCCGTCCAGCCGTTCGGAAGAATGCGAAGTTCTTTTCTTCCGGCGTTGATCATCGGCTCGATCGTGAAGATCATGCCGGGCTTCATGACAGCGCCGGTGCCGAGCTTGCCGTAATGGCAGACCTGAGGATCTTCGTGGAAACCGACTCCGACCCCGTGACCGCAGAATTCACGAACGACGCTGCAGCCCTGAGGTTCGACAAAATGCTGAATTGCATAGCCGATATCTCCGAAATGGGCGCCGGGACGCACGATTTCAATGCCTTTCCACATGGAGTCGAAAGTGACATTAATGAGGTGTTTAGCAGCAACGGAAATATGGCCGACGGAATACATACGGCTGGTGTCTCCGTAATAACCGTTTTTAATGACGGTCACGTCAATATTTAAGATATCGCCGTTTTTGAGCACTTTCTCATTTGGAATACCGTGGCAGATCTGATGATTGACGGAAATGCAGGTAGCTTTCGGATAAGGATTGGTGCCGTCCGGGTCGTAGTTAAGGCAAGCGGACTTGTCTTTGAGGACGTCTTCGGTATATCTGAGCATCAAATCATCGAGGTACTCGGTGGTGACGCCGGCTTTAACAAACGGTTCAATGTAGTCGAGAACCAAAGCCGCATCGCGGCAGGCCGCCCGGATGCCTTCGATTTGTTCCGGGGTCTTAATAAGAATATTGTCAAACATTGATTAAATCTGACTCGAAAAAGTTTTTCAATGCCGCAATTTTAGTGGATTCACCGATGAGCGGAGTTATCTCAGCCTTATATAGGTCAACCGGAAGAAAGGTGGCGATCATTCTTTAAATCGCCGCTAAAACAAGGTTTCATTTGTTTTGTCTCAAAAAGGAACGTCAAAAGGTTGTAACGCCTCTTTTCAAACGCTTAACTCTTTGAAAAAGCATGATAGAATTCCGCCCCGATCCGGACGGAAACGTTTGGACTTTTTTGTTAAATAGCGCAGTCTCACAACAGGGTTCCATTCGGAAAACGTGAGGCTGTTGGAATTAAACCCTAAAGGAATTAAAGATATGTCATCTCTGAGCATGCGTGAACTGCTCGAAGCTGGTGCACACTTCGGTCACCAGACTCGTTTTTGGAGCCCCAAAATGTCCCAGTACATTTTCGGCTCTCGTAACAAGATTCACATCATCAACCTCGAAAAGACTGTTGCTAAGTTCGACGAAGCTGCCAAGTTCTTAACAAACCTGGCCGCTCAGAAGGGCACCATCCTTTTCGTCGGCACAAAAGGCACTTCCCGCGACGCCATCGTTGCTGAAGCCAAACGCGCCGGAATGCCTTATGTTGATCAGCGCTGGCTGGGCGGTATGCTCACCAACTTCAAGACGGTTAAGGTTTCCCTGAAGCGTCTTAAAGAAATGGAACAGAAAGTTGCCGACGGCGCTCTTGAAAAGATGACCAAAAAAGAAGCTCTCGACTTCACTCGTGAACTCGAAAAGCTGAACAAAGCTATGGGCGGCATCAAAGAAATGAACGGTCTGCCCGACGCTCTGGTCGTTGTTGACGTTGGCTACCACAAGATTGCTATTCAGGAAGCTAACAAGCTTGGTATTCCTGTTGTCGGTATCGTTGATACGAACCACAATCCTGCCGGTGTTGACTATGTCATCCCGGGTAACGACGACAGCGCCCGCGCTGTTGCTCTTTACGCTAAAGGATTTGCTGACGCAATTCTTGAAGGCAAGAACAAGAACCTTGAAGACACTGTCAAGGCTGCTAAAGACTCCGACTTCGTTGAAGAAGCCGCTGTCGAAGAAAAAGCTGAGTAATTCGCCTCTTCTTGTCTGAAGTACCAAGGGAAGGGGCGTTCGCGCCCCTTTCTTTTTAAACCAATTATTTTTTAAGGATAAAACAATGGCTGTTATCACTGCCGCAATGGTTAAAGAACTTCGTGTTAAAACCGACGCTCCGATGATGGAATGCAAAAAGGCTTTGACAGAAGCAGACGGCAACATGGAGCAGGCTGAAGAAATTCTTCGCGTTAAGCTCGGCAACAAGGCCACTAAGGCTGCTAGCCGCATTACCGCTGACGGCGTTGTCGCTATCTACATCGACGAACCGGGCAAGATCGGCGCTATCGTTGAACTGAACTCCGAAACCGACTTCGTTGCTAAGAATGCCGACTTCATCGCTTTCGCCAACGATATCGCCAAGCTCGTCGCCGAAAACAAACCGGCTGACGTTGCTGCTCTTTCCGCTCTTCCGCTCAACGGCTCTACCGTTGACGAAGTTCGTAAAGGCCTGATCGGCAAGATCGGTGAAAACATCTCCATCCGCCGCTTCCAGATCATTGAAGGTAAAGGCAAGCTCTCTACATACATCCACGGCGGCGCCAAGATCGGCGTTATCGTTGACGTGGTCGGCGGCAACGACGAAGTTGCTCACGACGTGGCTATGCACATCGCTGCTTCTAAGCCGAAGGCTCTCGACAAAGACGGTGTTGATCAGAACCTGATCGAAACAGAACGCCGCGTTGCTATCGAAAAAGCTCGCGAAAACGGCAAACCGGAACACCTGATCGAGAAGATCGCCGAAGGTTCCGTTAACAAGTTCCTCAAGGAAGTCACGCTTCTTTCTCAGCCGTTCGTTAAGGACGACTCTAAGAGCGTCGGCGAACTCCTGAAGAGCAATGGTGCTACAGTATCTGCATTTGCGCTGTTTGTTGTCGGTGAAGGTCTTGAAAAACGCAACGACGACTTCGCTGCCGAAGTTGCTGCTCAGGCTGCTGCCGCACGTGCCTAATTGTTGAACTTTTTTCGGAGTAAACGATGAGTAAGTCTGAAACGCCTAAAACCAAACGAATTCTGCTGAAACTCTCCGGCGAAGCCCTTATGGGCGACAACGCCTTCGGCATCAGCCGCGATACGCTTAAAAGCATCGTCGGCGAAATCAAGGAAGTAGTTGACTTAGGCGTTCAGCTTGCGATCGTGGTCGGCGGCGGCAACATCTTCCGCGGAGTCGCACTCGGCTCTACCGGTATGGATCGCGCCACCGGCGACTATATGGGCATGCTGGCCACCTGCATGAACGCAATGGCACTTCAGGATGCACTGAGAAACGCCGGTGTTGAAGCCCGTGTCCAGTGCGCCCTGGATATCGACCAGGTTGCCGAGCCGTACATTCGCGGCAAAGCATTGAGCCATCTGAAGAAAGGCCGCGTCGTGATTTTTGCTGCCGGCACCGGTAATCCGTTCTTCACAACGGATACTGCTGCAGCTCTGAGAAGTGCGGAAATCGGAGCCGATATGGTTCTGAAAGCCACTCAGGTTGACGGCGTATTTACCGCTGATCCTAAGAAGGATCCCAACGCAAAAATGTATAAGTCTCTGACCTTCGACGAAGCCATTCAGAAGAAACTCAAGATTCTGGACGCCACGGCTTTTACGCTCTGCCGCGATCAAGGCATGCCGATCAGAGTCTTCAACCTTCATAAGCCCGGAGCGCTCAAACGCGTTGTGCTTGGAGAAGACGAGGGCACGCTCGTTCACGTTTAACCGAGAAAAAAACGGATACAAAAAGCTCCGGGTCTGCATCAGCGGGTCCGGAGCTTCTTTTTCGGCCGGCGAATTACTTTTCGGCTTTTTCGCGTTCGGAAGATTTTTCAGCTTCTTTCTTTTTGAGTTTGTTTTCTGCGTGGATCTTGTCGCGCAGTTCATCACTCTTTTGTTCCTGATCTTTCAGGATTGCGCCGAACATTTTTTCAATTTTTGCCATAGTTCAAACTCCTTATCAGATGTTTTGAGCTTAAGCGCGTTTAGCCGAGGAGCCTATTAAACCAACTCGAATCGAGCGGTTTGAGGCTATTGCGCTCCGTGGTAAACTCAACGAATTAATAAGGCTGTCACTGCCGCCGGTGTTTTATTTCGGCGGATTTGACCGCGTCCGTGATTTTCTGCTCACCGGCGTGCGACTAAGTTTTGCGACTTGCAGCCGAGAAATCTGCAGAGATTGGAAATTGACATGACAACTAAAGACATCTATTCACAGTCCGAACATCATATGAAGCGTTCTATTGAAACGCTCAAAGAAAACCTGATGAAGATCCGTACGGGTCGTGCTCATACCGGTTTGCTCGAACATATCACCGTCGATTACTACGGCTGCCCGACCCCGATTTCTCAGGTCGCTCAGCTCGGTTTGGCCGACGCCAGAACAATCACTGTTCAGCCTTGGGAAAAGAAAATGGTTGCCGTGGTTGAAAAAGCAATCCGCAACTCCGATCTGGGTCTGAATCCGGCAACTTCCGGCGAAGTCATCCGTGTCCCGATGCCTCCTCTGACAGAAGAACGCCGCCGTGACTTAACGAAGGTCGTTCGTTCCGAAGGCGAAGAAACTAAGGTTGCCATCCGCAATCTGCGCCGTGACGCCAACAACAAGGTTGCCGCGCTCGTTAAGGAAAAAGAAATTTCCGAAGACGACGAACGCCGTTCCAATACTGAAATTCAGAAGCTCACCGATAAGTACATCGGTGAAGTCGACAAGCTGATTGCCGAAAAAGAAAAGGAAATCATGACCGTTTAATCGGTTTTAAATCCTATGACAAGTCAGGAATTGACTGCAAAGCCACGTGAAAGGGTGCCCCGTCACGTGGCTATTGTTATGGATGGCAACGGAAGATGGGCCAAGGCCCGCAAGCTTCCGCGTCTCATGGGCCATCAAAAAGGGGTAGAGTCCGTCCGAACTGCAATCCAGACTGCGGCTAAGGCCGGAGTTCAGCATTTGACGCTCTTTGCTTTTTCCAGCGAAAACTGGAATCGGCCGGCCGAAGAAGTGAAGGGCTTGATGAAGCTTTTTCTCGTGAGTCTGCGCAGAGAGATCGCCGCTCTCAATAAAGCGAATGTTCGTGTTCGTCTCGTCGGTGATTTGACAGCTTTTTCTGAAGAACTTCAGCAGCAAATCGCAGATTCAATGAAGATCACAGAGAACAACACGGGTCTTACGCTCAATGTCTGCGTGAATTACGGAGGCCGCTGGGAGATTCTTGAAGCTGCCAAAAGATCTCGTGAGGTTCCTCCGGAGGAGCTGACGGAACAAAAATTTGCATCACTGCTGCCGTTAGCAGATTCCGGAGATGTGGACCTGTTTATCCGCACGAGCGGAGAGGAGCGCATCAGCAACTTTATGCTGTGGCAGCTCGCTTACGGGGAGCTCTATTTCACGAAAATTTTATGGCCCGATTTCACCGAGAACGAGTTTTTAAATGCGCTAAATTGGTACTCTAATAGAGAACGTAGATTTGGTAAGACTTCCGAACAAATTCAACAGGAAGCGAAAAAGGAATAGTTCATGTTGCTGCAAAGAGTCATCACCGCCGTTGTGTTGTTAATTATCATCATCGGCGCGCTTTTAATTTCCCCTCTCGCTTTCACGGCGGTGGCCGCGATTGCCATCGGATGCTGCTTTTGGGAGTGGCTCCGGATCTGTAAATGGAATAACGGAGTCGCTATGGTCTGCGGCGTTTTGCTGACGCTGGTGGGCATCTTCCTGACCCCCCAGATCCTGGTGTGGATGCGGACGCCGGAGGACGTGCTGCCCCAGTCCATCCAATATTTCCGATTGTACTTCATGGGCAGCCTCTTTATGATCGTCTACAACGCCTGTATGGGCATTTTGCAGGCGGTAGGAGACAGCCGCAGTCCCCTGCGCTACCTCATCATCTCCTCCATCACCAATGTGACGTTGGATCTGATCTTCGTGGGAGCGCTGAAATGGGGTGTCAACGGCGCCGCCATTGCCACGGTGGTGAGCCAGATGGTCAGCGCCGTGCTGTGCTTCCGGAAGCTGATGCAGGCGGACGGCCCCTATCGGCTGGTTCCCAAGCGCATCCGCTTCGAGCTGCCGATGCTCAAGCAGATCATGGCGCAGGGCATCCCCTCCGGTGTGCAGAACTCCATCATCGCCATCGCCAACGTGGTGGTGCAGTCCAACATCAATACCTTCGGCTCCGATGCCATGGCGGGCTGCGGCTCCTACGCCAAGGTGGAGGGCTTCGTGTTCCTGCCCATCACCTCCTTTGCCATGGCGCTGACCACCTTTACGGGGCAGAATCTGGGCGCAGGGCAGTATGACCGGGCCAAGAGGGGGGCACGGGTGGGCTTCACCTGCTCCACGCTGCTGGCGGAGCTTATCGGACTGACACTACTGCTGGTGGCCCCCTATGCCATCGCCCTGTTCAACGATGACCCGGCGGTCATCGCCATCGGCGTACGGCAGACCCGGACGGAGGCACTGTTCTACTTTGCACTGGCTTTCGCCCACAGCATCTCCGCCGTGATGCGGGGAGCGGGCCGGGCCAAGATGCCCATGTACACCATGCTGGTGTGCTGGTGCGTCATCCGTGTGACGTATATCACGCTGGCGCTGAAGGTGTGGCCGGATATTACCACCATCTTCTGGGCATACCCCATTACGTGGTGTCTCAGCTGCGTGGTGTTTCTGCTGTATTATCTGAAGGCCGACTGGGTCCATTCGTTC
>ERZ779876.3322-NODE-3322-length-10049-cov-3.567040_pt1 | contig 10049 bp, 6 predicted proteins | sample MGYA00511068_ERZ779876 | MGnify/ENA primary metagenome ERZ779876 (study PRJEB29588, sample SAMEA1970858) | human gut metagenome | biome: human gut; feature: human-associated habitat; material: faeces | place: Denmark | collected 2008/2010 ... | reverse complement strand
GCGCTGGCCGCACAGGTGGAAGCCCTGGCCGACAAACCGGAGGGCTTTGCCGTGCTGGACCCCGCCGTGGAGGAGCCTATGAAGGCTGCCATCCGCGCCGCCGGGGCTGACGGCGACAGTGTGGGCGGCCTGCTGGAGACCGCCATCCTCGGCCTGCCCGCCGGGATCGGTGAGCCGTACTTTGACAGCGTGGAAAGCAAGATCGCCCATCTGGCCTTCTCCATCCCCGCCGTCAAGGGCATCGAGTTCGGCACCGGGTTCGACTTTGCCGGGCTGCGGGGTTCCGAGGCCAACGACGCCTTCCGCATGACGCCGGAGGGGGCCGTGGTCACCGCCAGCAACCACAATGCCGGCATCAACGGCGGCATCGCCAACGGCATGCCCGTGGTGTTCCGCACGGTGGTCAAGCCCACTCCCAGCATCTACAAGCAGCAGGACACCGTGGATTACCTCACCAAAAAGAATGCCGAGCTGTCCATTCAGGGCCGTCACGACCCCTGCATCGTGCCCCGGGCCGCCATCGTGCAGACCTGCTCCGCCGCACTGGCGGTGGCCGACCTGCTCACGGCCCGCTACGGCGAAGCCTGGATGACCCACCCCACCAGCTTCCGCAAGGAGGACGACTGATATGGAATACGGACTTATCGGGGCAAGGCTCGGCCACTCCTACTCCAAGATCATCCACGAGATGCTCTGCGGCTACAAATACGACCTGTGCCCCCTGCCCACCGAGGAAGAGGCCCGTGCCTTTCTGACCAAGCGGCAGTTCCGGGCCATCAACGTGACCATCCCCTACAAGAAACTGGTCATGGAATACTGCTCCTACATCGATCCCCGGGCCAAGGCCATCGGGGCCGTGAACACCGTGGTGAACAAGAACGGCCTGCTGTACGGGTACAACACCGATTACCTCGGCTTTGCCCACCTGTGCGACGCCCACGGCGTGGACTTTGCAGGCCGGACGGTGCTCATCCTTGGCACCGGCGGCACCCACAACACCACCAACGCCGTGGCGCGGGACAAGGGTGCCGCAAAGGTGCTCACGGTCAGCCGCCATCCGGACCCGGAAACGGGCGAGCTGAGCTATGCAGAAGCCGTGCACAGCGGTGCACAGATCGTCATCAACACCACGCCCGCCGGCATGTACCCCAATGTGGGGGTGTGCAATCTGGATGTGGCCGCCATGCCCGGGCTGGAAGCCGTAGTGGACGTGGTATACAATCCCGACAAAACGGAACTCATCCTCCGGGCCGAAGAAGCCGGGGTTCCGGTGGCCGTAGGCGGTCTGGAGATGCTGGTAGCACAGGCTGTGTATGCGGCCGAATATTTCCTGGACCGCAAATTCGAGGACGCCCCCGCCGAGATCCGGCGCATCACAGCGGCCCTGCGCCGGGAGATGCTGAACATCGCCCTCATCGGCATGCCGTCTTCCGGCAAAACGACCCTGGGCAAGCTGCTGGCCAAGCAGCTGCACCGGCCCTTCGTCGATCTGGACGAAGAGATCGTCAAAGCGGATGGCCGCAGCATCCCGGACATCTTTGCCGCTGAGGGGGAGGCAGGCTTCCGGAAGCTGGAAGCCGTGCAGACCGCCCGCTTTGCCCGGGAGAACCGGCAGGTCATCTCCTGCGGCGGCGGCGTGGTCAAAGACCCGGCAAACCTCCGAGCGCTCCACGCCAACGGCATCGTGCTCTTTATCGACCGGCCGCTGGAAGATCTTCTGGTGGGCGGCGGAAGGCCCCTTTCCACCAGCCCTGAGGCCCTGAAAACCATGGAAGCCCAGCGCCGCCCGCTCTATCTGGCGGCAGCGGATGCTGTGATCCCCAACAAGACCACCCCTGCGGATGCCGTGACGGCGGCAATGGAGGCGCTGGATGAAATTTTTAGTCATTAACGGTCCCAACCTCAACCTGACCCAGTTCACGGAGCCGGGCATGGAGGGGCAGATCGATTTTAATACACTGCTGGATTATATCGAGGCGGGCTGTGCCCAGATGGATGTTCAGGTGGACTTTTTTCAGTCCAACCACGAGGGCGACCTCATCGATGAGATCCAGTCGGCGGCAGGCCGGGCCGATGGCATCATCCTCAACCCGGGCGGCTACGCCTATTACAGCGTGGCCATTCTGGAAGCGCTGCAGGTGTGCGGCGTGCCCGCCGTGGAAGTGATGCTGGCCGACCCCAGCGGCAAGGAGCCCTTCCGCAGCGTGGATGTGGTCTCCTTTGGCTGTCAGGGCCGCTTTGCAGGCGAGGGGGTCAGCGGATATCTCCATGCCTGCGCCTACCTTGTGCAGCTGCTCCGGCTGGATGGCGGCGCGCAGACGCACCTGGTGCAGTAACAACCCTCTCAGTCTCGCATTCGCTCGCCAGCTCCCCCGAAGGGGGAGCCCTTGGCAAGTAGGGCAGGCTGTGCAGCAAAACTGAAAGCATAGAGACAAAACAGAAGGGAAAAGAAACAAGATGATCATTTCGACCAAAAAAGGCACCCCCAAGGAAGAGCTGGAAAAGATCGTAGACAAATTCGAGAAGCAGGGCCTGGATGTGACCCTGATCACCGGCAAGGATTACAATGTGTTCGGTCTGGTGGGCGATACCACCAAGATCGATGAGCGCGACGTGCTGGCCAACCCCTGGATCGACAACGTCACCCGCGTGTCCGCTCCCTATAAGCGGGCCAACCGCCTGTTCCACCCCGCCGATTCCATCATCGACTGCGGCGGCGTGAAGATCGGCAGGGGCGAGAAGATCGCCGTGATGGCAGGCCCCTGCAGCATCGAGGGCGAGGAGCAGGCACTGCGCATTGCCAACGGCGTAAAGGCAGGCGGTGCAAGCCTGTTCCGCGGCGGCGCTTATAAGCCCCGCACTTCTCCCTACTCCTTCCAGGGTCTGGAGACCGAGGGCATCCTCGATATGGTCAAGGCCCGGGAGGCCACCGGAATGCCCATCGTCTCCGAGCTGATGAGCGAGGACCGGATCCCGGAGTTTGAGGAATATGTGGACGTGGTGCAGATCGGTGCCCGCAACATGCAGAATTTCCAGCTGCTCAAGGCCGTGGGTAAGATGCACAAGCCTGTCCTGCTCAAGCGCGGCCTGTGCAACACCATCGAGGAGTGGATCATGTCCGCAGAGTATATCATGGCCGGCGGCAACGAGCAGGTCATTCTCTGCGAGCGGGGCATCCGCACCTTTGAGAAGCTGATCCGCAATAATCTGGATATCTCCGCTGTTCCGCTGGTTAAGATGTTCAGCCACCTGCCGATCATCATCGACCCGTCCCATGCAGCAGGCCGCCGTGATATGGTGCAGCCGCTGTCCCGCGCAGCCATCGCTGCCGGTGCTGACGGCCTGATCATCGAGGCGCATAACGATCCCGCACACGCCCTCTGCGACGGTGCACAGTCGCTCGACCTCAACCAGTTCGATACCGTCATGAAGGACATCAAGCGCCGTGCCGAGTTTGAAGGCCGCGTGATGATGCCGTAAACGCAAATAAAAAGACCTCTCCTTACTTGGAGAGGTCTTTTTATTTGTAATGGAGAATTGAGAATGGAAAATTGAAAATTAAGGAACGGCGCGGAGCGCCGTATTTTAATTGTCGCGCTGTGCGCGGACACATTCATTCTCCATCTTCCATTCTCCATTTTCAATTACTGCGCCAGCTCCGTCAGAGCACCAAACGTATATCCTGCCTCCTCCCACTTCGTCAGCAATTCATCGAGAATCCTCGCATTGGTCTCACTGGTGGAATGCAGCAGCACGATCGCCCCGTTATGAATCCTCGGCAGCAGCTTGGAGAATGCCTACTCATCGGTCGGCTGGTTATCCGTATACCAGTCCACATACGCGAGCGACCAGAAAACCGTGGTATACCCCAGCTCCTGCGCCTGCCGGAGATTCTCCTCGCTGAACTTGCCCTGCGGCGGACGATAAAATTTCTGCATCGGCTGACCGGTCAGCGCGGTGTATTTCTCCTCGAGACCGTTCAGCTCTGCCGCAAACGCGCTCTTATCCGCAATGCCGGACATATCCGGATGGTGCAGAGTATGGTTGCCCACGATATGCCCCTCCGCTGCCATGCGCTTTACGAGTTCCGGTGCGGTATCAATAAAGTTGCCCACCACGAAAAAGCAGGCAGGCGCGTTATGCTTTTTGAGCGCATCCAGAATGGCAGGCGTGCAGCCGTTCTCGTAGCCCGCGTCAAACGTCAGGTAGATGGTCTTTCGGCTCGTGTCACCGACGTAAAACGCGTTGTACTGCCGCAGTTCCTCGGCGGAGACATTGCCGACCGGCGGCTGACCCTCGGTTTGGAACGACAATCCCCAGTCGCTGACAGACGCGGGAACCGCCTGTTCGGCGGCTGTCGGCTCAGCATTTTCGCGCGGAAACAGGATGAAAACCGCAGTCAGAACCGCAAAAACGCTAAGTCCCACACCAATTCGGTGCAGACCCGTGCGTGTGATCGTGATAAACATAGCAGTGCCCTCCCTTGCTCTACCCTATGCGCCCGCATGGACAGTATGACGGTTTTTGCCCGCCAATTTGCGACAAACTGCGGATAGACAAATCCCACCGTTTTCCTGTACAATGGTAGTAACACCTATGTGAGGGGGCACAATATGAAAAAGAGAAACCGTTTTACCGCTGCCGCACTCGCAGCGCTGCTGCTCGCCGGCTCCGCGCCGAGCGCGCTCGCACTGGATGCCACACCGCCGATGTATCAGCAGTTTGGGTATGACAGTGCGGAGGAGTACATGGAACAGGAATCATCCTACGGCGTTTTCGATTATGATACGCTCAGTGACCATTATCGGCAGCACTTGGACGCCGTGCGCAGCAATCCCACGCTGGCGGTTGAATACTGGGGGTATGACGATCTGGAGGGGCTGTCCTTCGGCTGGGACGGTGATTTAGAGGAATGCTATCGTGATACAGCGCGTGCCATGACAGAGGGCGATGAATACAAACTCCGCTGTCAGCTTTCCGTGCAGCTCAACGGCGCGTATGTCCACTTTGCGGACGCACAGCCGGAAAAGGTAAACGGGCGCGTGATGGTTCCCTTCCGCGCCATTACCGAGGCGCTCGGCGCTGAGGTAGACTACAACGCAGGCGCAATCACCGCTAAGAAGAACGGACAGACGCTTGCTTTCTCGCTCGGCGGCAAGCAGCTAACCATAACCGATGACAGCACCGGCAAGGTTATCAAGACCACCGCTGTTGATTCCGCACCGTACAAGAAGAAGGGCCGCACTTATGTTCCGGTACGCTTTTTCGCGGAAGGCTTCGGCCTTACCGTGCAGTGGGAAAACAGTGTGCAGACCGCTGTTTTGTATGACCGCGATGCACTGATTGCAGACATTGACAGTCACTTTACTGTGCTCAACCAGTGGCTCAAAGCACAGCCGTCCTACGGTCAGAATGCAAAGGCACTGAGCAGCACCATCAATGTTTCGACTGACTACACTCTGTATGATTCCATCGCAGGAGACAAGTCCTATCGCGCAAGTGCAAAAATCAACGCACTGACCGATGAAAATGCCGCAGAAGTCCATCTATCCGCTGATTTGAGCGATCTTCCCAGTGAATATTATCCGAATTATTCCTCTATCCCCTTTGTTACGGATGATTCGTTTGAGTGGTCCATCTTCCGCACACTGCGCAGTTCTGACAAGAGCACGCTCAAAAATCTGCAAGTTGATTTGTGCGGCAGTGACTCCGGTGCCGGCTGCTTTTACATGCGCAGTCCTGCCCTGTCGGAGATGTACCGCGGCACGGAAAAGGACCGTCCGGAAGAACGCACCGCCATGAAAAACGGTGCATGGGTCAATGTTGCAACGATGGACACCGTATTCGGCGCAACCGATTTTGCCGAACGCTGGTCCGAACTGGCACAGGGCAAGGTGAATACAGTCGGTGAATCCATCGTCATCAACAGCGAAAAAAACACCTATGGGTACGAATGGTCTAAACTCTTTGCCGATGCCTACGAGGAATGCCGCAACTGGGAAGCACTTGCAGGCGACAGTCTGTTCACGCGCAGCGGTTCGCGTTATACCGCCAATATTGATCTGCAGGATATGCTCGGCAGCGATCCTGATACTTCAACCAGCACAATAAAGTATACGCTGGATACGTCGAACGGTTCGATCTCCGGTTCTACATCGAGCAGCTATACCAACTGGTATACGCAGTCTATTACGACGATTGAATTCTCCGGCAATCTGCGCAGTCTCAGCTTTACGCGCACTGAACAGGTCAAAAACAAGAGCAAGCTGGTGCGCAGAAGCACACTTACCGCGTCTCCGACAGATACCGCACCGACCGCTAATCCGCCCAAGGGCAGCAAAATCATTTTGTGGGATACGGAAAGCACCTATTATGATGAGGACGGTAACGAAATCACCGATATGTCTGATTTTCTTTCGACATTCCTATAAACATAAAAAGAGCAGATGCCAAGCATCTGCTCTTTCTCTATCCAATTCAGGAACTTAACCGCGCAGCTGAGCGCCGAACTCGGTCTCAAGTGCCGAGATCGCGGCACGCATTGCCTTGTCGCACTCCTCATCGGTGAGGGTATGGTCGGGTGCGCGCAGGGACAGCGAGTACGCCACGGACTTCTTGCCCTCCGGGATGCCCTTGCCCTTGTAAACGTCGAACAGCTTGACCGACTCGAGCAGCTTGCCTGCTGCCTTCTCAACAGTGGCCTGCATGGAGGCTGCCGGAACGGCATCGTCAACCAGAACCGCGATATCGCGGGTGGAAGCCGGGAACTTGGGCAGCGGATGATACAGCTTCTCCGGGTCGATGGCAGCCAGCAGCGCATCCATCTGCAGCTCGGCAGCGAGCACCTCGCCGGACAGACCGTAGCGTGCGGCAACGGTCGGATGAATGGTGCCGAATACGCCGATCTCCTTACCGTCGATCAGCACCTTGGCACAGCGGCCCGGGTGATAGGACGGGTTGGCCTTCTCGGGAGCGAAGGACGCGCCCTTAATGTTCAGCTCACGCAGCAGCGCCTCGATGGCACCCTTGAACTGGAAGAACGACAGGCGGCCGTAGCTGCCGAGGGTCAGGATCTTCTCCTCGTGCGGCAGAACGTCCGGGTCAGCCTTGCCGTCCTTGACGGTCGGGGTGTAGATGGTGCCCAGCTCGTACAGCGAAGCGGTCGGGTTGCGGTGTGCGTGGTTGTGTGCCAGATTATCCAGCATGGACGGCAGCACGGTGGTGCGCATTACGCTGAAATCCTCACCAAGCGGGTTGAGTATGGTGGTGGAGATACGGCGCGGGTCGTTCTCGTCCCAGCCGATCATGTCGTAGAACTTCGGGGAGATGAACGAATGGCTCATGGACTCGTCAAAGCCTGCCTCGCGGCAAACCAGAGCGGCAGCGCGCTCCGCCTGCTGAGACGGCGTGAACTCACCCTGTACCATCTCGCCTGCGTACAGCGTGGTCGGGATCTTGTCGTAGCCGTACATGCGGGCAACCTCCTCAGCCACGTCGCACATGCGGTTGATGTCGGTGCGGAAGAACGGCACAACGACCTCGTTGTTCTCGATCTTGAAGTCCAGCTTCTCGAGCAGCTTCTGCTGCTCCTCAGCGGGCAGCTCCAGACCGAGCAGGGCGTTCATCTTGTCCGGCTCGAACGGCAGACGCTTATGGTTCGGGTCGGAGTTGTCAACGTCGATAATGCCGTCGATGACCTCGCCTGCGCCCAGCTGCTCCACCAGCTCGCACGCACGGTTGACCGCATCGAGGGTCATGCGCGGATCAAGGCCCTTCTCAAAGCGGCCGGAGGCCTCGGTACGCATGCCGAGCGCCTTTGCGGTGATGCGGACGGTCGCGCCGTGGAAGTTCGCGGATTCGAAAACGACAGTCTTGGTGTCGTCCATAATCTCGGAGTTTGCGCCGCCCATAACGCCTGCAACAGCAACCGGCTTGTCGTTGTCGCAGATGGCGAGCATCTTGTCGCTCAGGTCGTGATCCACGCCGTCCAGAGTCTGGATGGACTCACCGTTGCGGGCACGGCGGACAACAATGCGGCCATCGGACAGGCACTTGTAGTCGAACGCATGCATCGGCTGGCCGTACTCGAGCATAACATAGTTGGTGATATCAACGATGTTGTTGATCGGACGAACGCCGCAGGCGTGCAGACGCTCGCGCATCCACGCCGGAGACGGCTCGATCTTGATATTCTTGACAATGCGGGCGGTGTAGCGCGGGCACAGGTCGGTGTCCTTGACCTCGACCGACATATACTTGTTGATGTCGTCGCCCACGCCCTTGACCTCCGGGGTCTTGACGCTGAACGGACGGTCGAAGGTAGCCGCAGTCTCGCGGGCCAGACCGATCACGCTCAGGCAGTCCGGGCGGTTGGACGTAATCTCAAAATCGGAAACCCAGTCGTCCAGACCGAGCACCTTCTTGATGTCCTCGCCAACCGGAGTGCCGGCGGGCAGGAACAGGATGCCGTTTTCGCACGCATACGGTACGCAGCCGTGGGACAGACCCAGCTCCTGGAACGAGCACATCATGCCGTTGGACGGCACGCCGCGCAGCTTGCCCTTGGTGATCTTCACGCCGCCCGGCAGGGTGGACTTGTGCAGGCAGACCGGGCAGATCTCGCCAACGGACGCAGGCGTTACATTGGGTGCGCCGGTGACGATCTGCACCGGCTCCTCCTTGCCGACATCGAGCTGGCAGATCTTCAGATGGTCGGAATCCGGGTGATCAACAACCTCGAGGATCTTGCCGGTCACAACGTTGTCGATCTCCGCGCCGAGGTAGTAAACCTCCTCGACCTTGGAGCCGGACATAGTCAGCTTGGCATCATACTCCTTCGGGGTGATGCCGTTCATATCGGTATAATCCGAAAGCCAGGATAATGGCAGTTTCATTGATAGGAACACTCCTTTTGGTGTTATTGTTGTCCGTAGGGCGCGACGACTCGGCGCGCCGTATTTGCCGCCTGCATATACTTACGAGCGGCGCGCCGGGGTCGTCGCGCCCTACGATAATACGTATCGCTTGTAACATGCGGGAGAGTGCGGCGGGATGAGGTCATCCCGCCCTACGGGTGCAGGTTTAGAACTGGTGCAGGAATCGAACGTCGTTCTCATAGAACAGACGGATATCGTCGATCTTGAAGCGGCCCATAACCATACGCTCCAGACCGATGCCGAAGGCGTAGCCGGAGTATTCATTCGGGTCGATGCCGCTCATCTCAAGCACCTTGGGGTGAACCATGCCGCAGCCGAGGATCTCGATCCAGCCCTCGCCCTTGCAGAGCGGGCAGCCTTCACCGTGGCAGCGGTAACACTGGATATCCATCTCCGCAGACGGCTCGGTGAACGGGAAGTGATGCGGACGGAAACGAACAACCGTGTCCTCGCCGTACAGCTTCTTTGCGAACAGCTCGAGAATGCCCTTCAGGTCGCTCATGCGGATGCCCTTATCGACAACCAGACCCTCGATCTGATGGAACAGCGGAGAGTGGGTTGCGTCAACGGCGTCCGAACGGTAAACACGGCCCGGCGCGATAATGCGGATCGGCGGCTTGCGCTTTTCCATCGTGCGGACCTGCATCGGAGAGGTCTGCGTGCGGAGCACAACATTATCCGAAATATAGAAGGTATCCTGCGTGTCGCGTGCCGGATGGTCCTTCGGAATGTTCAGCGCCTCAAAGTTGTAGTGATCCAGCTCAACCTCCGGACCCTCAGCGATCGAGAAGCCCAGACCGAGGAAAATCTCCTTGAACTCGTCGAGCACGATGTTCAGCGGATGCTTCTTGCCGATGACAACGTCCTCACCCGGCAGGGTAACGTCGATGGTCTCCGCCTCCAGCTTCTTTTCGAGCGCAGCCTGCTCGATCAGCTTCTTCTGCTTGTCAATGATGGTTTCGATCTCCGCACGAACGTCGTTGATCAGCTGACCAACAACCGGACGCTCCTCTGCGGCAACGTCCTTCATGCCCTTGAGCAGCGCGGTCAGCTCACCCTTTTTGACATGGATCCCGCAGAGCCTCCCGAGCTCCTTCATCGTCGCGATCTCGA
>ERZ779876.3312-NODE-3312-length-10085-cov-17.222034_pt1 | contig 10085 bp, 8 predicted proteins | sample MGYA00511068_ERZ779876 | MGnify/ENA primary metagenome ERZ779876 (study PRJEB29588, sample SAMEA1970858) | human gut metagenome | biome: human gut; feature: human-associated habitat; material: faeces | place: Denmark | collected 2008/2010 ... | reverse complement strand
CCGTCGAACACACCCTTAAAGCCTTCGCTTCCGTCGGTCGCACCGCGATTAAACATAACCATTGACGTTGCCGTGATGTTTGCGCCCAACCGGAAATACCCGCCCCACAAAGTTGCACTTTGTTCGCACGCCTTGGCAATGGTAATCCAATTTGCGTAGTCGGTAGCATTCTTCAAAACTTTGCTTATAAGCGTTGCAGCAATCGTTATTGTTTTACCGCTATCGTCTGTCACGACAATTTCTTTTTTTCCGTAATTGTAACCGAACGCCGAACGAGCGACAGTCAACTTGCCGTTTGCAAAGGTAAAACCGCTTGCATCGAGCACATTACCTTCCATTGTAACAGAAGCGACGGTTCCGAACGTAAAGCCTACTGCCGTACAATCGATTTTCAAGGCGTTGTCATTAAGTTTAACGGTGTCGTTGTCTACGAGTATATCGAGGTCGATATCCTTTGCACCGAGATCAATACTATTTACGACATATTTTTCAGGTGCGGGTATGCCGTCGTTAACGTTCCAGAAGCCGTTGTTATTCCAGCCTGCCAACGCCTCTTGCGTTTGATCATTGGCTTTAAGTTCATCAAAGTTTGCAAAGTATGCAATAGCCGCATAGTTGTTGCCCCTGTCGCCGATAGATTGCTCGGGGTTGTAATTTTCACTCGGACAAACGCCGAACACTCCGCCAAACCCGCTTGCCGTGCCGGACGTCAAAATTCTGAACGTTGCCCCGCTTCCGACGACAGTTGCTTGACTTGCGTCAACAAATACGTTACGCATAGCGCAACCGGCTCTGAAATTGGCAATGGTTCCGTTGTATTGGCTACCTGCGGAAATTTCCGTATACTGCACGTATACGTTTTCGATCGTGCCTTTACCTCCGGACGTAAGGAAGTTACCCTCGCAGGTGATTCTGACGTTAGTGAACGCAATATTTTTAAGCACTCCGGTCCCGGTCATCGTAGTAACAAATGCTTTACTGTCCCAACTGCTTCTGTTAAGCCCGTCGATGATATAACCGCAACCGTCGAACACACCCTTAAAGCCTTCGCTTCCGTCGGTCGCACCGCGATTAAACACAACCATTGACGTTGCCGTAATGTTTGCGCCCAACCGGAAATACCCGCCCCACAAAGTTGCACTTTGCTCGCACGCCTTGGCAATGGTAATCCAATTTGCATATTGGTCGGAGGTCGTGATCGTCATTGTAACGACAAGAGCGTTTATTGTAACGTTGTATGTTTCGTTTTTGTCGGCTACGCTTATGCCAAATGCCTTTTCTCCGTATATACCGAGCGGCAAAACAGTGGCAAGACTGACGATGCCGTTCTGAGCTGCTGCATGGTAAGTCGCTTCGTCTGTAGTAAGCGTTACTTCCGCATTTCCGTTGTAACCTATGGTTGTCAGATCGAGTTTACCATCGGTCGCTTTTCCATTTCCGTTGTCCACGGTCGCAGCAAGATCAATCGTTTGTTTGGTGCCGAGAGTACCGGTAACGTCCTTTTTGCCGCATTTGCAAGCCTCCGTATGCAAACCATCGCTTTCGCTTACCGTGATGTTGTGCTGCGGGGTTATCGTTAAAACTTTTTCCGCGCCCGTGTAGTTGGAACTGTCGGCAACTGCAGCCTTGACATAATAGGTTGTACCATAGATAAAAGCGAAGTCTGCGAGTTGTTCTTTTGTATAGTAATCGTTACCGTTGTCGGAATAAGTAAACGTTACCGCCGTGCCGCTTGCGGAAGTTGCTGTAAGCTCAGGGACGGAATCTCCGCAACGTACGGTTACGTTGTCAAGAGAAAAGTCGATGCTGTCGGCAATTTTGGCAATGGTTACGATAAGTTGTTGTTCCGTATCGACTACATTGTAGTTAGCGTCGGCTACAGCTTTGTAAATAACCATGTACTCGCCCGCGTCGGTTGCCGTGGGTATGTCTGTCGTCCACTCGCCGTCACCGAGTTTGTATTCGATTGTCGCGCCGAGCGCACTGCCGGCAACAATAAGCGCCTGCGATTCGCCGTTGTATGTCAAACCCGTCTTTGCCGTGGGAGCGGTTACTTGCGCGTCGGCTTTTGCTATGGTTACGGTAAGTTGTTGCTTTTCGTCATCGATTAAGTCACTGTGGCTGTCGTCGCCGAGAACTTTGTAGTACACGGTGTATTCGCCTGCATTTGTCGCCGTGGGTATTTCAGACGACCAAATGCCGTCGACTCCGAGTTTATACTGCATTGTACCGCCGTCAACAACGCCTGCCGTAATCAGATTAAGAGCATCGCCTGTGTAAACAAGGTTTGCAACAGCCGCCGGTTTCGTTGTAAGTGCGGTTTTTGCACGAGCGATATTAAATTCCGCCGTCTTTTCTGCTCCGTCGTAGTTCGCCGTTGCGACAACTTTTGCTTTGACAAAGTAATTACCTGCCATTGTCGGAACGGTTTCGATAAACGTCCCGTCGGCAGTCGCGCTGTAAGCAAACGTCGGCGTGCCGAACTGCGCCGCAGCAACGGGCATTTTGGGTTCTTCGCCGTATGTCCAACCTTCCAACGACAAAGCCGTGATTTGGTTAGGCGCCTTGGTAATAGCGAACTTCAAAGTAACCTTGGTTGCATCATCGCTGTCAGGCGTTGCCCATTCGTACTTTGTTTCATCGGACAGTTTCAGTACAACGTCGTATTCTCCTACATCCGTACCGCCTTCGTTGAAAACAATCTCGTAGCCATCGTTTTGCGGTACTACCGCGGTCAATTTACTGCCCGTGTAGACCTGCGAAGCAACGGTAGGAGTTTCCAACTGTGTTTTTAACTCTTCTATCTCGCATGCGGCAAACGTGGCAAACAAAGCCGCTAATGCAAAAAAGACCGTCAACACTCTGAGAATTTTTTTCATATCATTTCCTCCAGTTATTTTTTCGCATTGTCAGGTGTTCTGCAATGCGTAATTTCCGTTATGTCCTTACTTATTTATCATAAAAAATCAAAATGCATAAAGAAGCATTAAATTATTTGCAAAATTTCTTCAAGTTTATTTACTTTTTTGCAACACAAGCAATCCAACCCGCTTTGAGTTATGTTGCCGCCGTTAAGTCCAACGACGGGGAACCCGGAAAACCGCAACGATAACACACCGGCAGCACTGTCTTCGATACCGATGACAGTTGTCGGATCGGTTACTTTTAATCCCAAATATGCCAGTTCGGTATAAATCCACGGATGCGGTTTTGAAGCAACTTCGCCCAAAGTGCCGTAATCGCCGACATCTTTGCGGCGTCCTCCGGTAATGATTGCGTCATAGAAGAGGAGTATGTCGGGCAACGCATGACAAGCGAAAAGGCAAAAATCTTCAGCTTGGGATTATTGCGCTTAATTGTCTTGATTACTTCGATGCGCGACGAAACTTCTTCTACGTCCATATAATGCAGTCTTGACGGTACCAGACCGCCGTACAACAACATATCTACGGCAAGTATCAGGTAGTCGGCGTCAGCACATTGTTCGGTTAAAAACGCTGCGATTTTTTGATAGTCTGCGGGCTTCTTTTTAAGTCCGAGAATCGACAACGGTGGACAAACCAGATTTATTTCGTTGTTATTCTGTGCAAGAAATTGACAAAAAGTATTGTTGCACGGACGTTCGTCAAGCGGTAAATATACAATTTTTTTCATGGTCGTTATTTTTTTATTTTATTTTTATTTTCCAGGCGATAAGTAGTCACGTAACATCACGTAACAGGTCGGTACGTGAAACTTACCGCACATTGTCGGGTTTAGTGCAAACAGGTGCTTTTCCATCTCGCCCCCGTCGGTTTCCAAACGATAGGCATTAAAGTAGATTTGTTCGACGGGCATGTTTAAATATCGGCTTTTTGCTGATATGTATATCATCTTCTTCGATAATAACGGAAGCAAATTCTCCGCACTTCGGACACTCCATTTCCACCTTGGTTCCGTTTTCGCCTTTACAAAGACGTCGACCGCATTTCGGACACATTGCATATTTCATTGAATACAACCTCCTTCCTCCCAAGCCTTACATCCGATTTGAATTTAAGCAACTGTTCAAGCACGGTCGGGATAACTCCAATGCAACAGTCGCTCATCGTCCGTAATTTCTATATCTTTGCGCTTTCGGGGCGTAAAGCGCATCAATACCTTAATCATACATCTTGATACAACTGACCAAGACTCCCTGTATCTCGCAATCCTTTACGACAATATCTTTCATCTCTTTGTTTTCGGGATGCAGAATGACTTTGCCGTTTCTTCTGAAAATACGTTTCAAAGTCGTTTCGCCGTTTATCATTGCCACGACAATCTCTCCGTCATCCGCCGTGTTTTGCTTGCGGATTACTACGAGGTCGTCTTTTTTGATACCTATATCAATCATACTGTCGCCGAACGTGCGGAGCATAAACAAGTCGCCGTTTCCGAAAATAGAACGCGGAAGAGCAAAACTTTCTTCGATATTTTCTACCGCGTCAACAGGCTGTCCGCAGGCGATAGAACCCACAAGCGGCGCAATCGCAACTCCACTCGGTCTGAGCTTCGGTGGCACGGAGATATTGCCGATTCTCGTCCTCTCGATTCGTCCCTCTCTTTCAAGTGCCAAAACGTATCTCTGCACAAGATTGAGAGAACTCATACCCACGCCGTGCATAATCTGACGGTAGCTCGGTGATTTTCCGTGCTTCTTCTGATATTCGGTGATATAGTTCTCCACCCGTTCCAAGGTGTTCGGATTCAGCGTTCTCATTGGTTTGTCCTCTTTTCTCTAAAATTGAACTCTGCGTTCAATTTAGATTGTGAGCGTATTATAGCATACTTTTTTTATTATTTCAACTTTTCACTTCCCAATATTGGGCAGTGAACAATTTTTTTATTGTTTTTCCGAAAAAAATTATGCCCTTACCGAAGTAAGAGCATTATTTGTCTATTGTATATATCCAACTTTATTAACCGATATTATACCTCGTTTTATCATTGATATATTTATCGTTTCTAACGGTGTTGAGCTTAATTGACTACGCACCTCTGTTCTTTGAAGATTCGTAGTCGGCACTTCTGTTCTCGGAATATCTATAACATCAATGCCAAGTCCCTTTAATACGCTTTCGGGAAGAGAATAATCTTGATCGACTAATCCAAAGCAAGTAAAGCCACTATCCACACAGAAAGAAATAAGTTTTTTCTTTCCTATTTGATATACAACAGAAAAAGCTGTTCCAATTAGACTTCCTATCAAATAGCCCACAACAGGAACTTGCAAGTTTAACAGTGTTCCAATCGCTACACCGATTTTTTGTCCTACAAGGAATCCGGATGATACTATTACTGAATCAATGAATCTATCGCCCATTTGTTTCGCAGACATTTTCCCTGAGGCTACTAAAATACTATTCTTTGCTGTTTCAAGAACGACCGAAACAATAGTACCGAGAATAGATGGATTTACTTGCTTAAAAGTTTCTCCAAATTTCCCTTGAACGCATCCCATATACAAAGCACAGGAAATAGAACCTCGCAAAAAACCTTCTGTTCCGGATGAGATTGCTTTCAACCCCATTTGCTTTACTTGTTGAAGGTTTATCTTTTTATTCTTGATTAAATAATCTATTGCCTTGTAAATATCAGGAGCGAGTTGCATTGCAACAGTTACAAAAGCCGCAGAATAACCCGCATCCATTATTTTTTTGAAAATTTCTCGATTTGTTACGCTATTGGAAAAACTAACGCCGACATCTTCGCCCGATAAATCCTCGCCTTTCTCTTTTACTTTTTTCGCTAAGGCAATACTTTCTTTTTTTGATAACAGCTTCGATTCAACTCCTTCACCGTCTGAAATTCTATCTGTAAGATGTTGACTTGTATATTCATAAGAAGAAGCGACCTCTGGTCTGCTATCTGCATTCTTCATGGCTCTCTGTTTTGCTACCGCAATAGCGCCATCAAGTTGATCAGACGGAACGACTTGCTCTTGTCCTTGATATTTAGGCGCCCCCAAATCACGAGAATAAGCGGCTTGTGCTGTCGCACTTTGTTCGCTTGTCCCCATATACTTTGAGCTATATGATTGCCCGAAATTCGTTGCAATATCTACTGAAGCATATTCTGTGCTTCCCAATGTTTTTGCCCTATGTAAAGACTCTGCTGCAACTGCACTGATATTAAATGTTCCTGCGTGCCAATGTTCCGCAAGATAGCCACCGAGAACAGCATCGGTTTGATTGCTTTTGAGCTTTCCCAAGTCTTTTACCATAGCATCAATTGCTTCATTAACGCGACCTACGTAATCTGCACCGACTTGTGTTGCTATACTCGACGAAGCGATTTTTGATGAGAAATTCCAACCTTGGATTATTTCATTTTTTTCTTCCATCATATCTTACCGTTTACGAGAGCATAAATTTTTCAAGATCCTGTTGATACATCTTTATTATGCCGAATAAAAGTTGCTGTCGCCTTATTGAAGAATAATTCGTCAACACATCCTTTATTCCGCCTGCGGTTTTCGATGCAAAAACAGATATGTTATTCCATATCTTTTTCGCCCCTCTTTCCTCCGGCTCATCGGTTACAGCAATTTCTTTCGTTTCATTTTTTAAGGATGCAGGAACAGGCAAAGCAGAAAATTCTTCGTTGAATTTTCTCAACTCCTCCTCTTTTAACGCTTTCGGATTTGCCCAAACAATAGCTTGATTACCAGCCCAACCATAACACACTCCAAAATCATCATACTTTACGTCAATTATCGGAATGAGTTTGTCAGTACCTTTTATATCTCCTAAAAATAGAACTTTTGAATTCAGGGTGCCTTGTTTCTTCTGCTCTAACCACATTTTTTCCGTCCACGTTACAACCTTGATCGAACCGTCTGTTGTCCCTACTGTTTGTTCCTCATCAATATCGTCTTTTGTTTCAACGAGTTTTTTTAACTGATTTGCAAGCAACTCGTCTTTGTAAACAACTACTATGATATAGCGATTGAAGGGCAACCGAAAGAGCAGATTTATTATCATCGTTCCATACAAGATATTTTTAACCTTTGTTTTAGAGCTGGATTTGTCATTGATGGATTTTATGAAGAATGTTTTAAAACCAACAAAGAAATTCCTATGGTAATGATAGTAAGGCTTAAGAAGGTAAAACGTGATAGCTTAAAATAAATTCAAGTTTGTCGGGTAAATAGCAAACCCAGCCGAGCCAGTCAACGGTCAAGATGAACGGCGCATATGCGCAGCCGTTGACAGCCCCGCCCGCCTTTGCTGGTAGGCAATCAAGGGGCGACAGCAAGAAGTGCCACCGCCCCGCACTATTATTCAGAAAGGGGAATTTCCATGACCGACCAGATAGCCTATCAAGAATATATCCAGCGCAGGTACAACGCCTTTTGCAAGACTGTTATCCGCTGTGCCGCCTTGGACAAGATTTTGAAGCTTAAACGGCAATGGGAACGGCAAGTTTCCCTTGACTATCTGATGAACGAGAAGTTTGTCCAGTTTGCCGCGTCGGAGCCGGACGAGGAATACCCATTTACCGTCTGCGGTCAGACCGTCCTGCTCTGCAACGCCGCCCTTGCCGACGCGATCTCTGTTTTGCCGGAGCAGACGCGGGAAGAAATCCTGCGCTATTACTTTCTGCGCCAGCCGCAGCGCGTGATCGGCGCGTGTATTGGCCGGTCACGCAGCACAGCGGGGCGGCATATCCAGCTTGCCTTGCAGCGGCTACGCGAAGAAATGGGGGTGAGCCGGTATGAGTAGACTTCTCCCCTATGAAACAATCCTCAAAGCCCGTGAGGGCGACCCAGAAGCCGTGAACGCTGTCCTGCTCCACTACGCCGGATATATCCGCTATTTCTCAAAAGTGAACGGGCAGGTCAACGCCGAGGTGGAGGACTATGTAAAGCAGCGGTTAATTGACTGTCAATTCAAGTTCCGGCTTGACGAACCACCGGACAAGTCATAAAAACTGAATACCAGCCGCCACCGACGCGGCCAGCGAAAGCAGTAAGTCTTGAAAAAGATTTACTGCTTTTTTTGTTGTCCGGCTCCGCTCCCGGCCATTTTGCCCCCTGCCGGTTGTAGTAGTAAGCGAGGAGGGAATTTTTCTGCCCTGGTGTTTGGCATTTGGAGCATTTACCCGTAGTAGAGGGCAAAGAGAAAGGATTTCTCCAACACCGGGTAGAAACCACTGCGTCCGGTGTCATTTTAGCGAAAGCGGGCAGGAATGCCCTTTACAGGATTAGTAGTAGCAGAAAAAGAGAAACAAACTTTTGTGGTTGCAGTTTTCCAAAAAAGTGGCGGACGGAAGTGAGAGAAAGTTTGCAGTCACGGAGAGCAAGTTTCTACCACGGTGCCAAAATCCGCAATTCTGCAGTTTTGCCCCTCGCGGGAAACTTGTTGGGGAGTGCCTTCCCCAAACCCTGCTCATGCGCCCTTACGGGCGAGAAAGGAGGTCACACCATGCGAAAGAAATACAACACGCCCCACCGCAGCCGCGTTGTGAAAACCCGGCTGTCCGAAGATGAGTATGCCGACTTCACAGCGCGGCTTGCGCCCTATGGTATCAGCCAGTCCGAATTTCTCCGGCAGGCGATACGGCGGGCGACCATACGCCCGGTTGTCCATGTGTCGTCGGTCAATGACGAGTTGCTTTCCGCTGTCGGGAAGCTGACAGCCGAGTACGGCAGGATCGGCGGCAACCTCAATCAGATTGCCCGGTATCTGAACGAATACGGCGTACCCTACAACACCCTTTCCGGCGAGGTACGCGCCGCCATATCCGACCTTGCCGTCCTCAAGTATGAAGTCCTCAAGAAAGTAGGTGACGCGGTTGGCAACACTCAAGCATATCAACTCTAAAAACGCCGACTACGGAGCCGCCGAGCAATATCTTCTCTTTGAGCATGACGAGTTTACCATGAAGCCCGTCCTTGATGAAACCGGCAGGCTTATCCCCCGCGAGGACTACCGGCTGTCCACGCTGAACTGCGACGGGGAGGATTTTGCCGTTGCGTGTATGCGGGCCAATCTCCGCTATCAGAAAAACCAGCGGCGGGAAGATGTGAAAAGCCACCACTACATCATCAGCTTTGACCCGCGGGACGGGCCGGACAACGGCCTGACCGTAGACCGGGCGCAGGCGTTGGGGGAACAATTCTGTAAAGAGCATTTTCCCGGCCACCAGGCCCTTGTCTGCACCCACCCGGACGGGCATAACCACAGCGGCAACATTCATGTGCATATCGTCATAAACAGCCTGCGGATTGAGGAAGTGCCGTTCCTGCCCTACATGGACAGGCCGGCCGATACGAAAGTCGGCTGCAAGCACCGATGTACCGACGCTGCCCTGCGCTACTTCAAATCCGAAGTCATGGAGATGTGCCACCGGGAGGGGCTTTACCAAATCGACCTCTTGAACGGCAGCAAGAACCGCGTCACCGACCGGGAGTATTGGGCGCAGAAAAAGGGACAGGCCGCGCTGGACAAGCAGAACGCCCCCATGATTGCCGATAGTATCACGCCCCGGCAGACCAAGTTTGAAACGAACAAGGAGAAGCTGCGGCAGACCCTACGGAAAGCCCTTGCCACCGCCGCCAGCTTTGACGAGTTTTCCTCTCTGTTGCTGCAGGAGGGTGTGACCGTCAAGGAGAGCCGGGGGCGGCTTTCCTACCTCACGCCGGACAGGACAAAGCCAATTACCGCCCGGAAGCTGGGCGACGATTTTGACCGCGCCGCTGTCTTTGCCGTTTTAGAGCAAAACGCCGCCAGAGCAGCCGAAGCGCCAGCCAGATCCCCCGATCCCCCACGCACCATAAAAGACCGCTTGCAGGTTGCCAGAGCCGAGATAGCCGCCCCGAAACAGGACGGAGTGCAGCGGCTTGTGGACATTGAGCAGAAAATGGCCGAGGGCAAAGGCCGGGGCTATGAACGCTGGGCGAAGATACACAATCTGAAGCAGGCCGCCAAAACGCTGTCCGTCTACCAGCAATACGGCTTTACTTCCCCGGAGCAGTTAGAAGCCGCCGTTGACACCGCCTATCAGAAAATGCGCCAGACCAGCGGCGAACTGAAAGCACTGGAAACGAAGCTGCAAGGGAA
>ERZ779876.3307-NODE-3307-length-10107-cov-7.077596_pt1 | contig 10107 bp, 9 predicted proteins | sample MGYA00511068_ERZ779876 | MGnify/ENA primary metagenome ERZ779876 (study PRJEB29588, sample SAMEA1970858) | human gut metagenome | biome: human gut; feature: human-associated habitat; material: faeces | place: Denmark | collected 2008/2010 ... | reverse complement strand
CCTTTTCGCTCACGTCCACCATGCGGGCGCGGCCCTGTTCGTTAAAATGCGTCAGTTCCATCCTCAGCCTCCGATCGCAAACATGCCGCGGTGCGTCTCCGTGACGCCAGTCTCGTCCATGTGGTGGCGCTCCGGCTTCATCAGAATGCCGCGGCGGATGGCCTGCTCCAATTCCTCACCGGACAAGCCCCGCAGCGTGATCTCTGCGTCCGAATGCAGGCACGGCTTTAATTTCCCGTCCGCCGTGATGCGGATGCGGCTGCACTCTGCGCAGAACGCATGACTCATCGGCGCGATGAGGCCGACGGTCCCCTTTGCATCCGGCAGACGGTAGCACGCGGCCACGCCGTCGTGCGAAACGGCCTCCAACTCCGGACAACGGTCCAAAACCGCCTGCGAGGGGAGGTATGTACCAAAATCCTTTCCGCAGCCCATCGGCATGCGCTCAATGAAGCGCACCTGCCACGGATGTTCGCGCGTTAAGTCCACAAAATCGGCGATCTCGTCATCGTTGACGCCGCCGAGCAGCACGCAGTTGAGCTTGATCTTTGCAAAGCCCGCGCGCTCCGCCGCCTCGATACCGTCCAAGGTATCCTGCAGCGTGCCAAGGCGCGTGATGGCGCGAAAGCACTCCTCGTTCAGCGTGTCGAGGCTGATGTTGAGGTGCGTGACGCCCGCGTCGCGCAGCGGCTGGGCAAACTCCTTGAGCAGGCTGCCGTTTGTCGTGACGCAGAGCTCTTCAACGCCGGGGATTTCTGATAACATGCGGCAGAAGTCCACCGCACCGCGGCGCACGAGCGGCTCGCCACCGGTGACGCGGATCTTTTTGACGCCGCACCTGACCGCCGCGGCGGCCATGTCGCGCAGCCCTTCCAAAGAACAGATGTCCTCGTGCGCGCACTTTTCAATGCCGCCGTCCGGCATGCAGTAGCGGCAGCGGTAATTGCAGCGGTCCGTGATGCTGATACGCAGGTATGTAATTGATCTTGCAAAGCCGTCCAGCATCCGAAACGCCTCTTTCTTCCATGGTACAGCATGATATTTTAGCAAATATCACGCTCTTACGCAACACAGTCGTCCGATAATGTCGAAATACATTTTTATATTATCGTAATCTTGACTTTTTCCGCAGTATTTTTTAGAATACAAGCAACGATTTTTGACCGGGAGGGCCGATTTATGACTGACGGCAACACCATCCGCTCCGTGGCGAAGGCGATGGAGCTTTTGCAGCTCCTCAGCGACGCGGGCGAGGCGATGACGCTCACGGCCATCAGCGAGCGCGCAGGGCTGCCCAAGAGCACAGTGTTCGGCCTTTTGACCACCATGCGCGACTATGACGTCATCACACAGCACGCAGACGGCAAATACGCCCTCGGCCTGCGCCTTTTTGAATACGGCTGCCGCGCCAGCGCGTTCTGGAACATCTCGTCCCTCGCGCGGCCTTACCTCGAGCATCTGGCAGAAGCGACCGGCGCCTCCGCCATGCTCTCCACCTATGAAAACGGGCACATCGTCGCCCTCGATCAGGCCGAGGGGCGCGACTCCCTTCGCATCGTCTCCGCGCCGGGGGCGCGGCTGCCGCTGCACTGCACCTCGCAGGGCAAGATCGTCCTTGCCTGCATGAGTGAGAGCGAGGCGGCGGCTCTTCTTGCCCGCGCGCCGCTCACGCCCTACACGCCCCACACGGAGACGGATGCAAACGCGCTGCTCGCATCGCTCCCCACCTGCCGCGAAGCGGGCTTCGCCGTGGAAAACGGTGAGTATAAGATCGGTCTTCGCTCCATCTCCGCGCCGGTATTCACCGGCGGCGGCGCGCTCAAGTACGTCGTCAGCGTACTGGGGATGTTCCGCTCCGTTCACTCGGACGAGTTCGCGCACGCCGAGCGCGCGGTCGTCGCCGCGGGGCAGATGCTTTCCGCCGCACTGGGCTATCCGGGAAAGTGAGACTTTTTTCCGCGCGGAAAAATCTACGCTTGACTCTATAATTGTTATAGAGTTTATGATGACTCCATGCTATACTGATAAGGAGTCCTTTCCGATGCAAAACGATCTCACCACCGGCAGCGTCTTTCGCAACGTTGTGTCCTTTTCGCTGCCGTATCTGCTCTCTTACTTTTTGCAGACGCTCTACGGCATGGCCGACCTGTTTATTATCGGACAGTATGAGGGGGTAGCGGGCACCACGGCGGTGTCCATCGGTTCGCAGGTGATGCATATGCTTACCGTGATGATCGTCGGACTGGCCATGGGCACGACCGTGTCCGTGGGTCAGGCGGTGGGCGGCGGCGACCGAAAGAAGGCGGCGGGCTGCGTGGGGAATACGGCCGTGTTGTTTCTGGGTCTTTCCGTGAGCCTGACGGCGCTGCTGCTGGTCTGCACCCGGCCTATCGTCGCCGTGATGTCCACGCCGCAGGCCGCTGTAGAGGGAACGGTGCGCTACCTGACCATCTGCTTTTTGGGCATTCCGTTTATTACGGCCTATAATGTCATCAGCTCGGTTTTCCGCGGCATGGGGGATTCCAAAAGCCCCATGCTTTTCATCGCCGTGGCCTGCGTCGTCAACATCGCGCTCGACTACTACTTCATGGGCACGCTGCACCTCGGCCTCGCGGGCGCGGCGCTCGGCACCACGCTCTCGCAGGCGGTGAGCGTCCTCGTCTCGCTCGCGGTCATCTTGAAGCGCAGGCTCATCTCCATCCGCCGCGCGGACTTTCGCCCGCAGCGCGCCGTCATGGGTAAGCTCCTTCAGATCGGCGTGCCCGTCGCTCTGCAGGACGGCTTTATTCAGGTCTCGTTCGTCATCATCACGATCATCGCCAACCGCCGCGGTCTGACGGACGCGGCCGCCGTCGGCATCGTCGAAAAGATCATCGGCTTCCTCTTCCTCATCCCGTCGTCGATGCTCTCGACCGTCTCGGCGCTCGGCGCGCAGAATATCGGCGCGGGCAAGCCCGAGCGCGCGCGTCTCACACTGCGCTACGCCGCGATGATCGCCTGCTCGTTCGGCATCACGATCGTCATCCTCACCCAGTTTATCGCCGAGCCGCTCGTCGGTCTCTTCACGCCTGATGCCGCCGTCGCCGCCGCGGGCGGGCAATATCTGCGCGGCTACATCTGGGACAGCTTCTTTGCCGGCGTGCAGTTCAGCTTCAGCGGCTATTTCTGCGCCTGCGGCAAGTCGGGCATCTCGTTTCTGCACAATTCACTCTCGATCCTGCTCGTGCGCGTGCCGGGGGCGTACCTTGCGTCCAAATACTTCCCGCAGACGTTGCTGCCCATGGGCCTTGCCAACGCCGCGGGGTCGCTTTTCTCCATCCTCGTCTGCGTGATCGCCTACGCCATCCTCACGCGGCGGGAAAAACGTGCGCAGGAGGCATCATAAATGGCTCTTCCCCAGCTTTTCTCCATCGGCGAAATGGCAAAAATTTTCCATCTCAGCGTGAGCAGCCTGCGCCACTACGAGGCGCTCGGCCTTGTCACGCCGGAATACGTCGACCCGTCGACGAACTACCGCTACTACAGCGTCCGCCAGTTCGAGCCGCTCAACACCATCCGGTATCTGCGCGCGATGGACATGCCGCTCACCGAGATCGCTGATTTTCTGCAAAACCGCGACGTGGAGACGATCGAAGAAAAGCTGCGCGCGCAGAAGGCCGCCGTCGTACAGAAGCAAAAGGAGCTCAAGCGCATCGAACGCAAGCTCGACGCGCGCCTTAGCCAGCTCCAAGATGTGCGGCATGCGCCGCTCGGCGAGATCACGCTCATCCATTCGCCCGCGCTTCGCCTTTTCTGGATCGACACGGCGCTGACCGCGCCGGACTACTCCGCGCTCGAGCTCTCCACGAGCCGTCTTGCCGCCGCGCAGGCCGAGGCGCTGGTCTTCCTCGGTAAGGTGGGCTTCAGCGTGTCGCAGGAGCATTTGAACGTGGGAAGCTTTGGGCAGTATGACGGCGAATTTCTCGTGCTCGACGAGGCCGACCGCTTTGCGGGCGACGTCATTGATCTGCCCGCTTCGCTCTGCGCACGCGTGCGCTTCCGCGGACACCACGCCGAGTCGCCCGCGCAGTACCGTCGCTTGATGCAGTTCATCCGCGAGGAAGGCTACACCGCCGCCGGATTTTCGCGCGAGATTACAGTCATCGACTACGGCTTCACGCCCGACACGGAAAAGTTCGTCACTGAAATCATGATCCCCCTGCAAAAGGTATAAAAAAAGTTCCCGCGTTCATACGTGGGAACTTTTTTTATACTTTTTACTCAATGCCCGCCGCCGGCGATCATCTTGAGGGCGTGGTCAAGCGCGCCGAGCACGGCGCTCAGGTTTTCGCGCGCAGCCTTTTCCGAGCCGGGGAGGTTCAGGATGAGGCTGTTTCTTCTCGTGCCGGCCACGGCGCGGGAAAGCATCGCGCGCGGCGTGATCTGCAAGCTGTAATAGATCATCGCCTGCGGGATCGCGGGAATTTCGCGCTCGAGCACGGCGCGCGTCGCCTCGGGCGTCACGTCACGGGGAGATAAGCCCGTGCCGCCGCTCGTGATGACAAGGTCGCAGTGCTTTTCATCCACGCAGGAGATGAGCTCTTCGCTGATCTTCTCCTGTTCGTCCGGCACGATGGACGTGTACACGACCTCGTAGCCAGCCTCCTTCAGCATCGCGGCCACAGCGGGGCCGCTCTTGTCCTCGTACACGCCCGCGGACGCGCGGTCGCTCACGGTGATGACTGCCGCCTGATAGCTCATAGCATTGCCGCCTTTCTCAAAAGTCGATCGTGCCCTCGCGCACGCGCAGATCATAGGGCTCGTAGGCCACCTTGCGGTACGCGTCCACGTCGAGCTTCACACCCGTCCAGTCGGAATGGATCTCGCCGGTCTGCTTGATGAGGATATCATAGAGGATATCGTAGGTCACGCCGTCGTCACCCGTCTCCACGATGGTGGAATAGGGCAGCGTCTTATGGTAGGTCATGTGCAGGCCCTTGTAGTCGAAGTGGTAGCCGTTGCGCATGCGGCAGCCGTCGAGGCCCTTGTAGGTGAAGCGCTTTTTAAGGTCTGCCAAAATCTTGTCGCCCTCCTCCTGATAGAGGTTCTCGGGCGTCGTCTCGGTGTAGTCGTAGCGGAACTGCACGGGGATGTTGTACTTGCGCCAGCGCTCTGCGTAGTCCACAAGCTCGTCGGCGGGATAGTCCATGTACAGCACGCAGTTCACACGCTTGGGCGTTGCGATACAGGCGACGACCTCGTCGGGTGACTCCTCGACATACTTCGTCAGGTGGCGCGAGATGTTGATGCAGGTGATCTTGTCGCGATTGCGCTCGGTGAAAGCGATCATCTCCTCCGCGCTGCATCCAGGCTGCACGGGGAAGGTCGTGTTGATATAGACCTTGTGGGTCGTGGGGATGGCGTCGAGCATGCGCTGGAGCGCTTTTAAGTTGGCAAACGGCTCGCCGCCGGTGAAAACAAAGTCGCAGCGCGGCGTGATCTCGTCCATCACGGCGATGCTCTTGAGGATCGCCTCCACGCTGAAGCCCTCAGCATGGGCGTATTCCTGCTTGTTCACGCAAAACGGGCAGTGGTTCCGGCAATCGTAGGGTACAAAGATCGTTACCGTCGCGCCGCCCTCGCGCGTCTTGTAGGGATGAGTCATTGGTTCTTGTCCGTCCTCTGTTAAAATTCTATAATGAAAATAGTTTACTCTGAAATATGCAGGATTGCAAGCGATCTTCTGACAGTTTTCTCATTTTGTCGGACATTGCTTTTCCTCGCGCAGAAGAGCGCGCACATAGTCGAACGCCGCGTCCTCGCCCTGCTCCTTGAGTACGAGCAGCATCTTGCCGATGAGCTCGCCGGTCTCGGGATGGATGAGGATATGGCCGCGCGACTTTTCGTAGTAGTCGTAGGCCGAGGCGTCGGTATATTTGTCGCCCTGATAGACCTTGCAGGCGGCAATGCGGTCGCAGAACATTTCGGCTACATATTTGAGCGGCATTTTGCACCCGCCCATGTAGACCTTACCGTCGTCGGCAATACAGTAGTCGATCCAGTATTCAAAGTGGTGGCGGTTGCGCCCCTTGTGGTGGAGCCACGCAAGGCTCACGCCGTTTTCGCGCCGCTCAGCGTCGTTCGGGCTGCGGTAGCCCTGATAATACTTGACGCCGCGCCAGAATTCCGAGGGGCTGTATTTGCTCAGGTCATGCGTTAACCCCTGATAGTACAGGCCGAGGCGAAAACAGTATTGCCGCACCAGATGGCGATGATGCGTAATGGTTTTAAAGTGCTCGATGGCGCGCATACGGACACCTCCCTGCGTATTCCGGCAGGCCGCCCGCCGCGGTTCGCCGCTTTCCCGCGCGCGTATGTTTCCGTTTGAAGTAATACATGCACAGTTATCGAAATTTTATATCAAATCAGCAGAAAATGCAATAAGGTATTTTTGCAAATAAATTGCGCAAAATGAGCACCAAGGGCGGCAAGTCCCCTGCCCTTTTGTCTCCTCCGCGCGGGAATGGAAAATATTCCCGCGCGGAGCGAGCGTGCCGGAAGGCTTTGCAGAATATCTTCTGTCATTTCGTCCATCACAGCAAAAAGGGCACGGCCTGTTGGCCGCGCCCTTTGTCTGCGATTTGCGAAAGAGCCTTTTTTACAGGTTCTTCTCGTAGCTCTCGATCATCTTCTTGACCATCTGGCCGCCGACAGAGCCGGCCTCGCGGGAGGTCAGATCGCCGTTGTAGCCCTGCTTGAGGTTGACGCCAACCTCGCTGGCGGCTTCCATCTTGAACTTGTTCATAGCGGCCTTGGCCTCGGGGATGTTGAGCTTGTTGCTGTTCTTGCTGGACATAATGATTTTCTCCTTTTCCTACAATTGTTTTTGGTTTCACCTGTTTGAAAGAGTTTTGCGGTTTGGGTATCGCAAGGGTAGTTTGACTCATAAAAAATCGGATATGCAGTTTTTCTGCTGGTAAGTTTTATCAGCGCTTCTTCGCGCACGAACGCTGATTTGACAATCGTTTTTCTTTCCTCTATAATTTATAATCAAATGCAACATGACGGAGGTATTTACGTTATGATCTCTTCCGATAACCGCCGCTACGCCTACGGCAAATCTCAGCTCATCGAGGTCATCTGCCAGCTGCGCTTCCCCACCATTCTCTCAATCGACACGCGCGAGCCCGCCGACTTTCAGGAGACCGTGCGCGCAGCGTTCCCGCGCTACCAGTGCCAGGTGGAAAAGCTGCCCGGCGTGAACGGCGCGCCCGCGCGGACGGTCAATAACCACACGTTCATTTCCGAAGACGGCGGCTACAAGCTGAGCCTCACGAAGGACTTTATCGCCCTTTCCACCATGCGCTACACGCACTGGGAGGACTTTGCCGCCCGTCTCGACGAGCCGCTCGGCCAGTTTATCAAGATTTACCGTCCCAACTGCTTTGACCGCGTGGGGCTTCGCTTTGTGAACGCCATTTCGCGCGAGCAGCTTGGCCTCACGGGCCGCCGCTGGAACGATCTGCTCCAGCCGCCGTATCTCGGCATTCTTGACGAGGACGGCGTGGACGAAGCGAGCGTCGCCAAGTGCTCGGTCGACGTCGAGCGCAAGCTCGACACGCTCGCGGCGCTCAAGCTGCACGCAGGCCCCGGCTTTGTCCAGCGCAACATCCGCAGCGGCAACCAGGTCCAGCAGGTGCAGGAAAAGGAAGTGCGCTTCATCTTCGATCAGGATGTGTACTCCACCGGCAAAGTGAAGGTCGCCGCCGTGGTGGAGACGCTCAACGCCCTGCACGCGCACTCCGACAGCGTCTTTTCCGACGCGATCACCACCGTGCTCCACGACGCGATGGAGCCGGAATATCTGTAAAAGCGATGTGAAGTAAATTTTGGCAAAGAAAACACATGAACTGGCGCTGTGCGGCGTACTGTGCGCGCTCGCAGTCGCCTTCCTCTGGCTCAGCGGCGTCATTCCGCTCTCGACCTACGCCTGGCCGATCCTCGCATCGGCTACGCTTTTGCCCGCGCGCGAGGAATGCCGCAAAAGCTACGCATGGAGCTGCTTTGCCGCGGCGGCGGTCTTGGGACTTCTTCTCTGCGCGGACAAGGAAGCAGCGCTTGTGTTCTGCTTTCTCGGCTATTATCCCCTCGTGAAGCCGAATCTTGACGCGATCTCGTCCAAAGCGCTGCGGCTTCTGGCGAAGCTCGGCCTCTGCACCGTGAGTATGGGCGTCATGTACGCGCTCATCATTTTTGTCTTCAAGCTCCCCGCCGTCGTGCAGGAGTTTTCCGAGAGCGCGACTTGGCTGCTGTGGGCAACGGCAGCGATGGGGCTTCTGCTCTTTTTTGTCTACGATCTGCTCATCGACCGGCTGGCGGTCGTCTATCGCCGCCGCCGTGGTAAAAAGGCATAAATTTCGGTTCTTTTTGTTATCTATCTTACCAAAATGCAGTATGAAAGCGCGGTTTTCCATTGTGGAAAGCCGCGCTTTGCCGTATACTGGTTTCGAGCAGTTTTGCTCACTTCCATTCCCTCCCGCCTGCGCTACTCCACCTCTACGTACCGCCCGCGGGAAATACAAAAGGAGGAACGTTTTCCGCCGAACCGGCGGTGCGGCAGTGTGGAGACCTGCCGTAAAGCGGCGCGCTCAGGCGGCTGCGAGGTCCTGTATCGCGGAGGCGGCAGGACTGCGGTTCACGATTATGGCAGAGGTCATTCTGAAAAATGTCCGAAAGGTCTACCCCAACACCGAAAGCAAGAAGAAAAAGAAGAAAGACGAGGCCGTCGAAAAGAAGAACAATCTGGAGATCACTGACGAAGGCGTTGTCGCCGTGCAGGACTTCAATATCGACGTGGCCGACAAGGAGTTCATCGTGCTCGTCGGCCCGAGCGGCTGCGGCAAGTCGACCACACTGCGCATGATCGCCGGTCTCGAGGAGATCAGCGGCGGCGAGCTCTTCATCGACGGCAAGCAGATGAACGACGTCGCGCCCAAAGACCGCGACATCGCGATGGTCTTCCAGAACTATGCGCTTTATCCGCACATGACCGTCTATGAAAATATTGCCTTCCCGCTCAAGCTCAAAAAGATCGCGGAAACAGACGCGGACGGCAAGACGCATCTCAAGAAAATGCCCAACGACGAGATCGACCGCCGCGTGCGCGAGGCGGCAGAGATCCTTGATATCACCCAATTCCTCGACCGCAAGCCCAAGGCGCTCTCCGGCGGCCAGCGCCAGCGCGTGGCCATCGGCCGCGCCATCGTCAGAAGCCCCAAGGTGCTGCTGATGGACGAGCCGCTCTCGAACCTTGACGCAAAGCTGCGCAACCAGATGCGCGCGGAGATCATCAAGCTGCGCGAGAAGATCGACACGACCTTTATCTACGTCACGCACGATCAGGTCGAGGCCATGACGCTCGGCGACCGCATCGTCATCATGCGCGACGGCTTCATCCAGCAGATCGGCACGCCGCAGGAGGTCTTCAACCATCCGGCGAACCTGTTCGTCGCGGGCTTCATCGGCTCGCCGCAGATGAATTTCTTTGAAAACTGCCAGCTCACAAAGACCGCCGGCGGCTATACGCTCACCGTCATGGGCGAGACCGTCACGCTTACCGCGGAGCAGAGCGCAAAGCTCGCCGCCGCAGGCGTCGAGAGCCGCAGTGTCACCGCGGGCGTGCGCCCTGTGCATATCTCGCTCGGCGAGAGCGGCATCCCTGCCGAGGTCGACGTCAGCGAGCTGATGGGAAGCGAGCTGCATCTGCACCTTGCCGCGAATGGGCAGGATGTTGTGGCGGTCATTCCCACCGCGAATATTGATCCGGGTGCGTATGCGCGGCATACGGCGGTGAAGTTTGGGTTTGATGCCAAACTGGTGCATTTGTTTGATTCTGATTCTGAAAAGAATCTCATTTGATTTTTGGAAAATTTCTCTTTTAAGGGAAGAATATTGCAGCCCAAGGGCTGCGTGAATAAAGGGGGCCATTCTCTCACGTGAGAGAATGGCCCCCTTTGACCCCCAAGAGAACGCGAGGGGAGCTCCCCTCGCCCCCCCGACATTGCCGCTCTGGGGCTTGAAGAGCTGCACGCGCTGCGCAATCAGGTGCGGTGTACATGGCTTCGCCAT
>ERZ779876.3304-NODE-3304-length-10110-cov-5.031924_pt1 | contig 10110 bp, 8 predicted proteins | sample MGYA00511068_ERZ779876 | MGnify/ENA primary metagenome ERZ779876 (study PRJEB29588, sample SAMEA1970858) | human gut metagenome | biome: human gut; feature: human-associated habitat; material: faeces | place: Denmark | collected 2008/2010 ... | reverse complement strand
GATTGGACAGCGCCCAGTCTACCTGACGGTAGCGGCCGCCGAAGGGCAGGGAGGCCATGGTGCGCTTGGTGGTCAGCTCACCAAGGCTTGCGTCGTTGGTAAATACAATACCGGTTACGTTCATTGCATTTTCCCTCCTGTTACAGCATGTCACCGGGCTTCAGCACGGTGTTGGCTTCGACGACAGCGCCCTTGGACGTGACGCTGATCTTCTTCTTTTCCCCGTCGGCGTAAGCGCCGCCCACGATGGCGTTCTTGCAGACCTTGGAGTCCTCGCCCAGAATGGCGTGGCGGACGATGGCGCCGGACTCGATGACCACGCCGGGCATGACGACGCTGTCCTCTACCAGCGCACCCTCGCCGACGGTGCAGCCGATGGAGATGATGCTGTGGTGGACGGTGCCGTAGACCTCGGAGCCTTCGGCCACGAAGGCGTTGACGATCTCGGCCTGCTCGTCAATGTAGGAGGACGGCATGGCGGAGTTGCGGGCGTAGATGGTGGAGCGCTTGTCGCCCCGGAGCTGGAAGGCAGGTTCCTTGCCCAGCAGATCCATGTTGGCCTCCCACAGAGAATCGATGGTTCCCACGTCTTTCCAGTAGCCGTCGAAGGGGTAGGCCATCATCTTGTGACCGTCGGCCAGCAGGCTTGGAATGATGTTCTTGCCGAAATCGTTGGCGGAGCTGGGGTTTTCCTCGTCAGCGATCAGGGCGTCCCGCAGCACCTGCCAGTTGAAGCAGTAAATGCCCATGGAAGCGTTGGTGGACTTGGGCTTGGCGGGCTTTTCCTCGAACTCGTAGATGGTGTTGTCGGGGTTGGTATTCAGGATACCGAAGCGGGAAGCCTCCGCCAGAGGGACGCTGCGCACGGCGATGGTGCAGGAAGCCTTATGCTTTTCGTGGTAGGCAACCATATCGGCGTAGTCCATCTTGTAGATGTGGTCGCCGGAGAGAATGACCACGTAGTCGGGGTTGAAGCGGTCCACGAAGTCGATGTTCTGATAAATGGCGTTGGCGGTGCCCTTGTACCAGCCGGATTTCTTGTCGTGACGCTCATAGGGGGGCAGAACCTGCGCGCAGGAATGGGTCTTGTTCAGGTTCCAGGGCTGCCCGTTTCCGATATACTCATTCAGCTCCAGAGGCTGATACTGGGTCAGAATACCCACGGTGTCGATGCCGGAGTTGACACAGTTGCTCAAAGGAAAATCGATGATACGGTATTTGCCGCCGAAGGGAACGGCAGGCTTGGCGGTTTTCTCCGTCAGGACCTTGAGCCGACTGCCCTGTCCGCCGGCAAGCAGCATCGCAATTACGCGCTTTTTCTGAAAATACATGGTCACAGCTCCTTATGTAGATTTTTTGAGAATCTCCCGTTGACCCGGAGATTCATTAGTGCCTCTCTCGGTTTTGCGCAGATGTTTGGGGACATCTATCCACTCTGATAAAATATCATATTTTCCCTGATTAGGAAAGGGAAAAATTATCTAAATATTGGTGAATGAATTCTGCGTTTTGCATAACGGCCTGCCATGGGACGGGGACGCCGCCCGGGGGATCGACGCCCTTCAGCCGCTTTTCCATCCAGTTGAGGTCAAGCCACCTGCCAAACTTGAAGCCGCAGGCCGGGAGATGAGCGACGGTGCGGTAGCCGCGTTTCTCGTGGAAGCGCATGGAGTTCTCGTTTTCCCCGCAGACGAGGGAGTAAAGAAGGCAATACCCCTGGGCGTCGAGGATCGCTTCCAGCGCGTCGTACAGCGCTTTCCCGATGCCTTTGCCCCGTGCCTGAGATTTGAGATAGATGGTCGGTTCGGCGCACCAGGCATATGCCGCACGGGAAAAGGGCAGACTTGCGTAGGCGTAGCCGAGGATCTGCCCGTCCTCCTCCCAGAGAAGCCATGGGAACTGGGTGGTGATGGTGTGGTAGCGGCGTAAGAATTCTTCTTCGCTGGGTGGGTCGTATTCAAATGTGGCGGTAGAGGTCAGAACGTAAGGCCGGTAAATGGCAAGCATGGCGCTTACGTCTTCCTCAGCGGCAATCCGGAGCATGGGAATTCCTCCTTTTTTCCGCCGGTGCGGCCGGCGGATAGTAAAAGCGATATATTTTCATTTTACTATCCCAACTTCTTTCCGTCAAGGTTGACATTTCCGTCAAAGATGGGTAAAATAAGAGAAACTGTGACTTCAAAGGAGGGATTCTCTTGGACGCTGGCGGCAACGGCAATATACCTGGACGAAGTAGAGTGCGGCTTGCCGTCCGGGTGAGTCTGTAATCTCTTGTCTGCGTAAATTGCCTATTCATCATGACAAATAAAAATGAATAGGAGGAATTACGAATGGCAGAGCGTTTTGAAATTGTGGAAAAAGCCCTCCTGAAGCTGCTGGAGGAGAAAAAATATGCAACTCTCCGGGATATCCTCACGACCATGAATCCGATGGATGTCGCCGGACTTTTTGACGGGCTGGACGAAAAGCAGATTCCCCTTATGTTCCGTTTGCTTCCAAAGGAACAGGCTGCGGAGACCTTCGTGGAAATGGAGCCGGAGGCCAAAGAGCTTCTCATCCGGGGCTTCTCCGACAACGAGTTGAAGGAGGTTCTGGACGAGCTGTACGTGGACGACGCGGCAGACATCGTTGAGGAAATGCCCGCGAACGTGGTGCAGCGTATCTTAAAGCACGCCGACCCGGAAATGCGCAGCTCTATCAATCAGATTTTGCGTTACCCCGAAGATTCCGCCGGTTCCATCATGACCACGGAATATGTCTCCCTGCGCCCCCACATGACCGTGGAGGAGGCCATTCTCCGCATCCGACGTCAGGGCGTGGATAAGGAGACCATTTACACCTGCTACGTTACGGAAAAGGACAGGACGCTCATCGGTCTTGTGACGGTAAAGGATCTTCTGCTGGCCGCAGACGACGAGACCAAGATCGAAGACATCATGGAAACGAACCTGATCTCGGTCACCACCCAGACCGACCAGGAGGAAGTAGCGGCGACCCTTTCCAAATATAACTTCATCGCCCTGCCCGTGGTGGACGGGGAGAACCGGATGGTGGGTATCGTCACCTTCGACGACGCCATGGACGTCATGCAGGACGCGGCTACTGAGGACATGGAGATCATGGCCGCTATGACCCCTTCGGAAAAGACCTACCTCAAGAGTACGCCCTTCGACCTGTTCAAGCACCGGATCCCGTGGCTGATGCTTTTGATGGTCTCCGCTACCTTTACGGGGATGATCATTACCTCTTTTGAGGATGCCCTGAGCTTGCTCCCGGTGCTGACCGCCTTTATCCCCATGCTGATGGATACCGGCGGTAACTGTGGTTCTCAGTCCTCCGTGACCGTCATCCGTGCCCTGAGTCTGGACGAGCTGCATTTTACCGACCTGTTCCGGGTGATGTGGAAGGAAGCCCGCACGGCAGTGCTCTGCGGCGCGGCGCTGGCCGCTGCCTGCTTCCTGAAAATTCTGCTGGTCGATCGGCTGCTGATGGGCAACGAAAGCATCAGCCTGCTGGTCAACGGCGTGGTGTGCCTGACGCTTTGTGTGACGGTCATCCTTGCCAAGTTCGTCGGCTGCACGCTGCCTCTGTTTGCCAAGCGTCTGGGCTTTGACCCTGCGGTGATGGCAAGCCCCTTTATCACGACCATCGTGGACGCCCTGAGCTTGCTGGTGTATTTCCTGTTTGCGAAGCTCCTGCTGGGTGTTTAAAAAGAAAAACTTCGTATGATGTGTAAGTCATACGAAGTTTTTGTTTTATTCGGCCTTGAGGACGTGTGCGCCCTCAAATTCCACGTGCAGGGGCAGCATCTGCCAGTGATGCTCCGTGATGCTGTCCAGCTTTTTGGCGAGCTTCTCTTCCAGCCCGGGGTTGCGGGTGATGCACAAAAGAGTGGGGCCTGCGCCGGAAAGGCAGAAGGCCGCGCCGACGGTGCGCACCAGCGCCTCGATTTTTTCGTAGTCCGGAATCAGCTTTTTCCGGTAGTTCTGGTGAAGCCTGTCCTGCATGGCGGTGCGCAGCAGCTTCTCGTCCCCAAGCTCCAGCGCCTTGAGCACCAGCGCGCCGTGGGAGATGTTGTAGATGGCGTCCCGGCGGTTGACCTGCTCCGGCAGAACGGAACGGGCGAGGGGGGTGGACAGGGTGAAATCCGGAATGAGAACCAGAAATTCCCACCCGGCGTGGAGGGGGAAGCTGACGCTCACCGGCAGACCGCCGTCCACCATGGACGCGGTCAGACCGCCCAGGAAAGCGGGCGCCAGATTGTCCGGATGCCCTTCCATGGCGTTGGTGATGTTGAGCAGGCCCTGTGTGGAGAGCTTATTGCCCCGCAGGACGTTGGCGCCCATGGCACCGGCCACCAGCAGTGCGGCGGAGGAACCGAGTCCCCGGCAGATGGGAATGTGGGCGTCGATGTGGATCTTCACGCCCCGGACTTCCTCGCTTAAGGTGCCCAGCACGGCGCAGTAGGCGGTGTAGGCCAGATTGTCAGGCCCCGTGTAGGCTTCGTCGCAGCCGGTGATCTCCAGACCGGAGTCGGTTTCTTCAAAGGTTACGTCAGTGTACAGGCTCAGGGCACAGCCGAAGGCGTCAAACCCGGGGCCGAGGTTCGCGGTGGTGGCGGGAACGCGGATGGTAACTCGTTTCATGCAGCTTCTCCTGTCGGCTTACAGATGCAGGACGTAGTCCAGCATATCTTCCTTGTTGATGACGCCGGTGTGGCGTTCGGGTTTGCCCTGCAGGCCCGCCAGATTCTTGGGGATGGGCACACCCGTCATGGCGGACAGCCGCGCCATCTGGTCGAACTCGCTGCCGGAGGTATCGCCGCCCACGGCGGCGAGAACCGCCGCGGGGAACTTGTAGGGAGACGCGGTGGACAGCACCACCATGGGGCGATTGTCGCCGGTCTGGGAGACGTATTCCTCCGCCGCTGCCCAGCCGGAAGCGGTGTGGGGGTCGCACAGATAACCCCAATCCCGGTAGACCCGGCCCATGATCTCCTGCGCTTTGGCGTCGTCGCAGTAGGCAGCCCAGAATTTCTTCTGGATTTGTTCCAGCAGTGCGCCGGGGACGGTGTAAACGCCCTCCCGGTTCAGGCTGTTCATCAGCCCGGACACCAGCGCGGTGTCTCCGGACAGCAGGTACAGCAGCCGCTCCAAGTTGGAGGACACCAGAATGTCCATGGAGGGGGAGGTAGTCTTCAGCAGGGGACGGCGTTTGTCGTAAACGCCGGTGCGGATGAAGTCGGTGAGGACGTTGTTGGCGTTGGAGGCACAGATCAGCTTCCCAACGGGCAGACCCAGCCGCTTGGCAAGGTACCCCGCCAGAATGTCGCCGAAGTTGCCGGTGGGGACGGAGTAGTTGACCTCGTCGCCCAGCTTGATCTTCCCGGCGTCCAGCAGGTCGCGGTAGGAGCGGAAGTAGTACATGATCTGGGGCGCGAGACGGCCGATATTGATGGAGTTGGCGCTGGACAGGGCGTAGGGCAGCTCCCGGCCCTGACAGGCGGCGAAGATATTCTTCACGCCGGTCTGGGCGTCGTCAAAGTTGCCCCGGACGGCCGAGACGGCCACGTTGCCGCCCTCCTGGGTCACCATCTGGGCGCGCTGCACCTGAGAGACGCCGCCGTCGGGATAAAATACGCAGATGCGTACCCCGGGCACGTCCCGGAAGCCCTCCAGAGCGGCCTTGCCGGTGTCGCCGGAGGTGGCGGTGAGGATCAGGATGTCCTTTTCCATCCCCTTGACGGCCTTCGCGGCGGTGAGCAGCTGGGGCAGCATGGAAAGCGCTACGTCCTTAAAAGCGGATGTAGGCCCCCGAAACAGCTCCAGCACGGAGTAACCGCCTACGGAAACGGTGGGGGTCAGATCTTCGGTTTCAAATTTCCCCTGATAGGCGCGGCGAACCAGCGTATCCATATCGGGAATATCCGGCAGCAGGGCGGCAAGAATTTTCGCGGACATTTCCGTAGAGCTGCCCCGCAGGCAAGCCTGCCAGTCAAACGCGGGAATGCTCTCGGGCATATACAGGCCGCCGTCGGGGGCAAGCCCCTCCAGCACGGCCTCGGCGCTGTCCACAAAGTGGGCTTCGCTCCGGGTGGAATGATAGAGCATAATATCCTCCTGTGATCGATTCTTTGCTAATTGCACAAAAAGTTTGGGAATACCGGGAAAACCTTGGCTTTTTGGCGTGGTTGAAATTTGAGCAGGTATATGATATACTGTTTTCCGACAAAAAGCAAGTGTTTTCGGGATGGACACATCCGTTTTTACACACTGACCAAAAATCACCGCACATACAGACAAAACGGGGGATGATTTGATGAAGATCGGATTGCTGGGCTTCGGTGTCGTCGGCCGGGGCGTGTATGAGCTTACCCGGGGCAGAGACGATATGCAGGTCGTCAAGGTTTTGCGCCGGGAGGATATGCAGCTTCCCGACGCGAAGACCGTCCGGGACATCCGGGACATTGTGGAGGACGACAGCATCGACACCGTGGTGGAGGTCATGGGCGGGCTGCACCCTGCTTACGACTATGTCCGCGCCGCCATTGAGGCGGGGAAAAATGTGGTAACTGCCAACAAGGCGCTGGTATGCACCTTCTATGACGAGCTGCTGCCGCTGGTGCAGGAAAAGGGCGTCTGCTTCCGCTGCACAGCAGCCGTGGGCGGCGGCATCGGCTGGCTTTCCGAGCTGGAACGTGCCCGCCGGGTGCAGAGCATCCGGGAGGTCGGCGGCATCATGAACGGCACCTGCAACTATATTCTCGACAACATGACCCGTCAGGGCCTCAATTACGACGATGTGCTGAAACAGGCCCAGGCGCTGGGCTACGCCGAAGCCGACCCCTCCACCGACGTGGACGGCATCGACACATGGCATAAGGTCATCCTGTCCGCCAACATCGCTTTCGGTGTGAGCCTGGACAAGGAAACCGTCCCCGTGGCGGGCATTCGCAATATCAAGGCCGAAGACGTGGAGAACTTCAAAGCCCACGGCCTTGTGTGCAAGCTGATCGCCACGGGCAAGCGGGAAAACGGCGTCATCAGCGCCTACGTCCAGCCCACGCTGGTCAAAGATGGCGAGCCGGAAGCCGCCGTTCCAATGAACTACAATTTAATCACCTTCGTCGGCGAGACTTCCCAGCGCATGAGCTTCTTCGGTCAGGGCGCAGGCCGGTACCCCACCGCATACAATGTGGTGCAGGATCTGGTGGACGTTCTTGCCGGGAAGGGCTTCTACGCCCCCTACGGCGGCCATGCGGCGGCAGTGAACGACGAGAAGCTGACATGGTACGTTCGCGGCAACTGGAACGGCGAGACAAAGGAGCATTGGGGCAGCGCGGCGGTGACCGCGCCGGTATCCGTTGCCGCAATGCACGCATGGCTGAAAGAGAATCCCAACGCATTCGCCGCGGCAATTCGCGGATGACTGAGAGTGACAGAGAGGAACAGAAAATGAAAGTAGTCAAATTCGGCGGCAGCTCCATGGCGGATGCCGGCCAGTACCGCAAGGTACGGGATATCCTTCTGGCCGACCCGGAGCGCCGGGTCGTGGTGGTCTCCGCCGCGGGCAAGCGGTTCGGCAGCGACCACAAGCTGACCGACCTTCTCTATCTGTGCTATGCCCACGTCCAGTATGGCGTGGACTGCAGCAGCATTTTTGACATGATCGCGTCCCGCTATCTGGATATCCGGGATGAGCTGGGGCTTGACCTGCCGCTGGAGCCGGAGCTGGAGGCTCTGAAAAAGCGCATCGACGCGAAGGAAGTGACCCAGGAGGAGCTGGTCAGCCGGGGCGAGTATTTCTCCGCCAAGCTGATGGCGGCTTATCTTGGCTTCCAGTTCGTGGACGCGGCTGACTGGGTGATGTTCAACATGGACGGCACCGTGAACCGGGAGGTGTCCTACAAGGCGCTGCGCAATCAGGTGCTGCTGGGCTACGGTGCGGTGATCCCCGGATTCTACGGCGCCATGCCCGACGGCGCCATCCACACCTTCTCCCGGGGCGGCAGCGATATCACCGGCGCGCTGGCGGCGGCGGCGCTGGACGCGGACGTGTACGAGAACTGGACGGACGTGTCCGGCATCCTCATGGCCGACCCCCGGATCGTGGACGATCCTCAGGCCATCCCCGAGGTCACCTATGACGAGCTTCGGGAGCTGAGCTATTCCGGCGCCCAGGTGCTTCACGAGGATTCCATTTTCCCGGTGCGGGAAAAGAACATCCCCGTCAACATCCGCAACACCAACGACCCGGACGCCCCCGGCACCATGATCCAGGAGTCCTTCTCCGGCGACGTTGACCCCGACCGGTTCATCACCGGCATTACGGGCAAAAAGGACTTTTCCATCATCTCCCTGACCAAGCGGGGCATGAGCAATCAGGTCGGCGTCCTGCGCAGAGTTCTGTCGGTGCTGGAACGGCATAACATTTCCGTGGACTACGTTCCCAACGGCATTGACAACGTGTCCGTCGTGCTTCCCACCGCCGCGGTGGAGAAGGAGCTGTACACCATCATGGCGGAGATCAAAAAGGAAGCCCAGCCGGATACCCTGGACGTCCACCACCACATTGCCGTGGTCGCCGCCGTCGGCCGGAAGATGGCCTTCCGTCCCGGCATTTCCGGCCGGATCTTCAAGGCGCTGGGCGAAAGCGGCATCAACATCCGTATGATCAACCAGGGCCCTGACGAATTGAACATCATCTTCGGCGTGGACAACAAGGACTTCAAGGAAGCCATCCGGGTTCTGTACAACAGCTTTGTAAAATAAAGTGTGGGAGGAATGAATATATGAAAACCTATACTGTAGCCGTCCTTGGCGCGACCGGCGCTGTGGGACAGGAAATGATCAAGGTTCTGCAGGAACGCAATTTCCCCGTCGGGAAGCTGGTCCCGCTGGCCTCCGCCCGGAGCGCGGGCAAAACCGTGAAGTTCCGCGGTGAGGACGTGACCATTCAGGAAGCCGCCGACACAGCATTCAAGGGCGTGGACATCGTTCTGGGCGCGGCGGAAAATGACATCGCCAAGAAGTTTGCCCCTGCGATCGTGGCCTCCGGCGCGGTGTTCGTGGACAATTCCTCCGCGTTCCGCCTGAATCCTGAGGTGCCGCTGATCGTGCCGGAGGTCAACCCCGAGGACGTGAAGAACCACAAGGGCATCATCTCCAATCCCAACTGCTCCACCATCATCACCGTCACGGCGGTGAACGCGCTGAACACCATCGCCCCCATCCGCACCATGACCGCTTCCACGTATCAGGCCGTCTCCGGCGCTGGCGCGGGCGGCCCCATTGAACTGATGAATGAGGTGGAGGCACTGCGGGAGGGGAAGACCTACGAGCCGAAGGTGTTTTCCCACCAGATCGCCTTCAACCTGATCCCCCAGATCGGCGGCGAGCAGTTCGAGGGCTACACCAGCGAAGAAATGAAGATGCAGAACGAAGGCCGCAAGATCATGCACCTGCCGGAGCTGAAGGTCAGCTGCACCTGCGTCCGCGTTCCTGTGGTGCGGAGCCACAGCGTGTCCATCGTGGTGCGGACCAAGGAGAAGATCAGCGTGGAGCGCGCCCGGGAGCTGATCGCCGCCGCCCCCGGCTGCCGGCTGGTGGACGACCTGGCCAACAAGCGCTATCCCATGCCGCTGGAGACCAGCGACCAGGACCTGGTGTTCGTGGGTCGTATCCGGGACGACCTGACCAGCGACAACGGGCTGAACATCTGGTGCTGCGGCGACCAGGTACGCAAAGGCGCGGCCACCAACGCCGTGCAGATCGCCCAGCTGCTGCTCCCCTGATAGCCCCCTGATAACCTGATATGTAAAGCATCCCTGCTTCACAGGAAGCAGGGGCGCTTTTTTCACGTTTTTCCCTTATTCGATGGATTTCAGAGACTCCGCCATGCTGATGCGCCGCAGCTTGAAGTACATCACCACGTTCACGATGGCGGCAAACACCGCCGTCAGCAGCATGGAGAACACCACGCTCTGCCATGCGATCCGCACGTCGAAGGCGATGGTGTCGATGCGGATCTGGCTCATCACATAGGCGTGGAGCCACTTGCCCAGCGGCAGACCTACCAGCCTCCCCAAAAACGTCAGGGCGTTGTTCTCCC
>ERZ779876.3298-NODE-3298-length-10126-cov-3.928508_pt1 | contig 10126 bp, 10 predicted proteins | sample MGYA00511068_ERZ779876 | MGnify/ENA primary metagenome ERZ779876 (study PRJEB29588, sample SAMEA1970858) | human gut metagenome | biome: human gut; feature: human-associated habitat; material: faeces | place: Denmark | collected 2008/2010 ... | reverse complement strand
GTCCAGCGTATTCGCCGTGGTAATAAACAGCACGTCGGACAGATCAAAGGGGATTTCCAGATAATGGTCACGGTAGTCGTGGTTCTGTTCCGCGTCCAGCACTTCCAGCAGAGCAGCACTGGGATCGCCGCGGTAGTCGGAACCCAATTTGTCGATCTCGTCCAGCAGCAGCACCGGATTGCAGCTGCCTGCCTGCGTCATGGCGGTCATGATACGGCCGGGCATTGCGCCGACGTAGGTCTTCCGGTGTCCCCGGATGTCCGCCTCGTCGTGAATGCCGCCAAGGGAAATCCTCGCCATTTTCCGGTTCAGGCTCCGGGCGATGGAATAGGAAATGGAGGTCTTGCCCACGCCGGGAGGGCCTACCAGACACAGGATCTGGGGCGGCATCTGGGGCGCCATTTCCCGGACGGCGATGGTTTCTAAGATTCGCTCCTTCACCTTTTCCAGTCCGAAATGGTCATGCTCCAGAATCTTCCGGGCAGCGGCCACGTCCACCCGCTCCTTGGTCTTGACATTCCACGGCAGCTCCAGCACGGTGTCCAGATAATTCCGCAGCACCGCCCCCTCGGAAGAACCGAAGGGCTGCTTTTTCAGCCGCTCCACGTCCTTCAGGAGCTTCTTCTCCGTCTCCGCTTCCAGATGGAGATTCTGAATGCTCTGGGCGTAGGTATCAAATTCGTCCTCGTCGTCCTCTTCCCCAAGCTCCTCACGGATGGCCTTCATCTGCTCGCGCAGGAAGTAGTCCTTCTGGTTCTGATCGATGGCGGCGCGGGTCTTCTCCTGAATATCCCCTTCCAGCCGGAGCATTTCCACCTCCCGGCGCAGAAGCTGGACGGCAGTTTCCAGACGGCGGACGCTGTTCAGCTGGCAGAGCATTTTCGCCTTGTCCGGGAAGTCAATGCCGGAATTCTGGGCGATAGAGTCGGCAATGAAGCCGCTGCTCTCGCTGGCCAGCATCCGCAGCTGAACGGTCTGGGCAGGATGCTCGCACAGCTCCAGATACACGCCATAAAGGGAATTGGCCTCCCGGCGCAGCGCGCGGGCGCGAATGGTGTCCGCCGGCTCCTCCACACTCGCCGATTCCACAATGCCGGAAAGGTACGGCTCGCTCTGAGACAGCTCGGTGATCTTGCCCCGGCTGATGCCGGTGACCAGAATCCGCAGATTCTCTCCCTGCGTTTTCAGCACCTGCTTGACCTTGGCAATACAGCCGACGCCATACAGGTCTTTCAGCGTCGGGTCGTCCACCACCAAATCCTTCTGAGGGATCAACAGCAGCGTCTGGTCGCCCTGCATGGCCGCTTCCAGCGCCTTTACGGACTTGCTGCGGCCAACTTCAAAATGAACGGTCTGTTCGGGGAAAACGCACAGTCCCCGCAAAGCAAGGATGGCCATTTTCCCTGCAAAAATGGTTTCAGTCAAAGTTCTTCCCTCCTTTTTGAAAAAAGGGGGTAGAAAAACTACCCCCTTGGAAGAATAGAGATATTATTTGCGCCCGGAGATTTTTTCTCTGGGATGGGCGGTGTCCCTCACGATGCCGGGGTCGGCGCCCTCGACGGCTTCGGGGGTGATGATGACCTTCTGGATGGACAGATCGGAAGGAATCAGGAACATGATCTTCGTCATGATCTTCTCCATGATCGCCCGGAGTCCTCTTGCGCCGATCTGACGGTCAAGCGCCTTCTGGGCAATGGCCTGAAGGGCTTCCGGCTGGATCTCCAGCGCCACGCCGTCCATTTCCAGCAGTTTCTGATACTGCTTTGTCAGGGCGTTCTTCGGCTCCACGAGAATCCGCACCAGATCGTCCCGGGACAGGCTGCGCAGCGTGGTGATCACCGGCATACGTCCCACAAGCTCGGGGATAATGCCGAATTTCAGCAGATCGTGAGGCTCCACCTGGGTGAACAATGTACCGACATCCCGCTTGCTCTTGCTCTGTACGGGGGAATCAAAGCCGATGGCGCTCTTATCGGTGCGCTTTTCGATGATCTTATCCAGACCGTCGAACGCGCCGCCGCAGATAAAGAGGATGTTGGTGGTGTCCACCTGAATCATTTCCTGCTGAGGATGCTTCCTGCCGCCCTGAGGCGGAACGTTGGCAACGGTGCCTTCCAGAATTTTCAGAAGCGCCTGCTGCACACCCTCGCCGGAAACGTCCCGGGTAATGGAGGTATTTTCGCTCTTGCGGGCGATTTTGTCCATTTCGTCGATGTAGATAATGCCCCGTTCCGCCAGCTCCACGTCAAAATCGGCGGCCTGCAGGAGACGAAGCAGAATGTTCTCCACATCGTCGCCCACATATCCGGCCTCAGTCAGCGTAGTGGCGTCCGCGATGGCAAAGGGAACGTTCAGAATTTTCGCCAGCGTCTGGGCAAAGAGGGTCTTGCCGCTGCCCGTTGGCCCAATGAGCAGAATGTTGCTCTTCTGAAGCTCCACATCGGAATCCGCGCCGAAATAGATACGCTTATAATGGTTGTACACCGCGACGGACAGGGCGACCTTCGCTTCGTCCTGCCCCACGATGTAATTGTCCATGAAGGACTTGATCTCTACGGGTGTGGGCAGCTTGTCGGGGGCGTTCAGCCCGCTGCCCGTATCCATTTCCTGCCGCAGAAGCTCGCTGCAGGCAGCGACACAGTCGCTGCAGATATACACCCCAGGACCGGCAATCAGCCGTGACGCCTGATTCTCCCGCTTTCCGCAGAAGCTGCAGCGAATCGGCGGCTGCTCAGTGTTCTTTGCCATGACACCGGTACCTCGTTTCTAATGAATTGTTTTAATGATGATCCAGCACCCGGTCGATCAGGCCGAAAGCCTTGGCTTCCTCTGCGGTCATGAAATTGTCACGCTCGCAGGCGGCGGTGACCTCTTCGATAGACCGGCCGGTATTCTCGGAGAGAATGCGGTTCATCCGCGCCTTGACGGTTTCCAGACGCTTCAGGTGGATAGCCATATCCGTGATCTGACCCTGCGTACCCGCGGAGGGCTGGTGGATCATGATCTCGGAATTGGGCAGTGCCATACGCTTGCCCTTGGCGCCGGCGCTCAGCAGGAACGCGCCCATAGAAGCCGCCAGACCGACGCAGATGGTCGCGACATCGCACTTAATGTACTGCATGGTGTCGTAGATGGCCATACCTGCGGTGACGCTGCCGCCGGGGCTGTTGATATAGAACTGAATGTCCTTGTCCGGGTCCTGTGCTTCCAGATAAAGCAGCTGGGCAACCACCAGACTTGCGGTGGTGTCGTTGACTTCTTCGGACAGGAACACGATGCGGTCGTTCAGCAGACGGGAGAAAATGTCATAGCTGCGCTCGCCGCGGCTGGTCTGCTCAACAACATAGGGAACTAAACTCATGGTAATGTCTCCTTTCAGGGGTTTGAAACATTCTAACCATCGCAGGGAAAGGTTATTCCTATCTAAGGATTATTCCTCGGTCTTCTCCTCGGCCTTGGGGGCTACGGGAACGGCGCTGTCCACGATGACCTTGATCGCCTTGCGGGTCTTGATGCTGCCGGTCAGCTCGTCCATGGGAACCATTTCCTTAACCTTGTCCACTTCCAACTCGTACTGCTCGGCCAGAGACTTGAATTCCGCCTCGATATCCTCGTCGGAAGCGGTGATGCCCTCGACCTCGGCGATCTTCTCCAGAGTGACGGAGATCTTCGCCTGCTTCTCAGCAGCGGGACGGAAAGCGTTGCGCATGGTGCTGACGTCGCCGCCCATCATCTTGGCGTACTGCTCCATGGAGTAGCCGCTCATCTGCAGCTGATAGCCGAAACGCTCCATCTGGATGTCCAGCTCGTTCTCCACCAGCGCCTTGGGCATATCCACGGTGGTATTCTCGGCAGCCTTGTCCACAGCGGCCTGCTCAAAGGCGCTGTCAGCCTGCTTCTTGGCATTTTCCAGAGCCTTGGCACGGATGTCGGCCTTCAGCTCGTCCAGCGTATCGAACTCGGAAACGTCCTTGGCAAACTCGTCGTCCTGCTCGGGAACGATGGTCTCAGTGACCTTGTTCAGCTTGACGTGGAACACGACGGCCTTACCGGCCAGCTCCTTGTGGTAATCCTCGGGGAAGGTGATGTCGATGTCCTTCTCCTCACCGGCGCTCATGCCGACGATCTGCTCCTCAAAGCCGGGGACGAACTGGCCGGAGCCAAGCTTCAGGTCAAAGTTGTCGCCCTTGCCGCCCTCGAAGGGTACGCCATTATCGAAGCCCTCGAAGTCGATGTTGGCGGTGTCGCCCATCTGGGCGGGACGCTCCACGGTCTCGGTGGAAGCGACATTCTGCGCCATCCGATCCAGCTCGGCCTGCACCTGCTCGTCGGTGACGTTAACCTCCTCCTTCTCCACTTCCAGACCCTTGTACTGGCCCAGAGTGACCTCGGGGTACACCTCAGTGGTCAGGGTCAGAGTGACGATGTTGTCGTCGCCGATCTGCATGTCGGTCAGGTTGGGACGGCCGATGGCCTTGAAATCCTGCTTGGCAATGGCGAAGTCATAGATCTCGGGGAAAATCTCTTCCAGACCGTCTTCGTAGAAAACGTGGGCGCCATACATGGCCTCGATCATCTTTCTGGGAGCCTTGCCCTTACGGAAGCCGGGGAGCTGGATGCTCTTGCGGGCCTTCATGTAAGCCTTGTTGACACCGGACTCCATCAGTTCCTTGTCGATTTCGACAACGACGGTAGCCTCGTTGCCTTTTCTTTCGATGCTCTTAACGTTCATTGTAAGTAATCCTCCTAATTGGTTCCCGTGACCGAGACCATTTATTTATAATTGTACAGCCGATATATTCTATCAGAAAAACAAGGAAATGTCCACACTTTTATGAAAAAAGTTTTGAATAATTGCGCTACGGAATGACCTTGTAAGGCCGGAAACCGGTATAATCCGCCGCGACCAGCCGGAAATCCACACCGTCCCACAGTCCTTCCATGGCAAGGGCGTGACTTCCCCCGTGCAGATGGCCGTAAAAGCAGCGGCTGACGCCGTATTTTTCCAGAAGCTGCAAAATTTCCGGACATTCGTATCCACGGTACCGTGGCGGATAGTGGAGGAAAACCATCTTCCACATATCCCCCGCCGCCTTCAGTGAGGCTTCCAGCCGCAGCAGCTCCCGCTTGAACACTTTTTCGTCATGCTCGCCGGAACGGTCTTCCTCGTAAAACCACCCCCGGGTGCCGCAGATGGCGACGCCCTCATATTCATAGCAGTTGTTGTTCAGAAGATTCAGGTTTTCAAAGCCGTTTTCCTCACAGAACTTCCGGAATTTCGCCGCCGTGCTCCACCAGTAATCGTGATTCCCCTTGAGAATGATCTTCCGTCCGGGGATGGCGTTGATCCAAGCAAAATCCGCTTTCGCGCCAGACAAATCCAGCGCCCAGCTCAAATCCCCCAGCAGAACCGTGGTATCCTCCGGCCGGATGATGGACAGGCCGTCTCTGAGCTTGTCCATGTAACCAACCCATGCGCCGCCGAAAATGTCCATGGGCTTCGGTGCGCCCAGACAAAGGTGCAGGTCGCCGATGGCGTACAGAGCCATGGAACACCTCCTTAATTGTTTGGGTCTATCTGAAAACCCTAATAGCTGTAGCAGAAGATATGAGAACCGATCGTCCCCCATATCTTCTTGTTCACGGCGAATTTCGCGTAGAAAACCACATCCTCGGGCAGCACATACGGCCCGTTCAGCGCCCGTTCGATGGCCTTGTACTGGGTATCCGTAGGCTTTGCGAGGTACAGGTTCTTCACCGCCGCAAATTGATCCTTCGCGTATATGATGCTGTTGATGGAAGACTGGAAATTCCCGGATTTCAGGCGGTTGAAGATCACCTCGGCCACCGCCTGCTGGCCTTCAAAGGGCTCGCTCTGGGCTTCCATGAAAATCAGGTCGGCCATCAGCTTGATCTCCGCGTCCGTCAGTTCCAGACCGGGGTAGCGGGATTCCTCGGGCGCCGGTTCCGGTTCGTAGATGAACGGTTCTTCCGGCATCTGCGTCTTGTCGTAGATCCATGCGCCCTCATAACCCGCGATCAGCTTGCCGTCGGGGAAGCCGTTTTCCAGCAGCTCGCCCACGCCCCACGCACTGTAGTCCCTGTCATCCGGGTCAAGCACCCAAATTTTTCCGTCCTCAGTGACGCCGGTCAGGACGATGAAATGGTTTCCTCCCGGAAACACCGACCTCGACCCCATCAGCGCAATGGCGATCTTCCCTTCCCGGACGGCTTTCAGCGCCTCGTTCACATTCAGCGCCCGTTTCCACGGAATCTGCATCAGATCGGACACCTTTTCCAGCCGTTTGTAATGGCTGGGGGCTGCCGCCGTACTGCACCGCATAATCGGCGATGTCGGCGGGGGTGTAAACATGGTCGGTCATATAGGTTGCGACCATAGCCAGCGCGGCGACGCTGCTTCCGCTGGTCGCAATGGTGCCATTGCCGTACCGGATGTCGGGATATTCTGACTGGTGATAGTGGGGAACCGCGTCGATCGTGACCTTCGGCGCTTCGGTCTCCACAGGAACGGTTTCCTCCGGCAGGGTCGTTTCCGCTGCCGTCTCCTCCGGGACGGTTTCCTCCGTCGAGACAGTCGTCGCTGCGGTTTCCGGCGGCACAGTCTCAGTGGCCTCGGTCATCTCCGTTGTTTCCTCCGGAGCGGCATCCGCAGTTGCCTGCCGTATGCATTTGTACGAGAAAAACACCGCCGATACCAGCGCAATGGCAACAACCACAACCAGGCAGGCTGTCTTTATATATCGTATCATTTGTATCCTCCAATGGGGGAATTTCTGTCTGTTACAAATACTGTTCCAGCGCATCCTCGGAAACGCCGAGGGCATTTGCTACCGTTCCGGCGTCACAGATGGGGCTTTTCTCCGCCAGCACCAATGCATGGCAGCTCTCCCCTGTTCTGCCCCGGAAATCCAGCAGTCCCGCGTAAGCAAGGGCGGCATAGGGCGACAGCAGATACCCGGCAGAACCGCGGATACCGGAAATGGTAGAGATCATGCGGCGGCTGCTGACGACGCTGACGTCCAGCCCTTCCCCCAGCCGGGAAAGCACGCTGTCTCTCGGGCAGTACATCCCGCCCCGGCGGCAGGCATCCAGATAAATGTCCACCTCCGGCAGTCCGCCGCAGGCATAGATCAGCCGTTCCAGCCCCGCAGGAAGGGTCACATCCGCCTCCGGCGTGCCGGTCGGAGTACTGACCATATCCGTGCGGAACTGACCGTGATGAATCAGATTCCACAGGTTTCCGTTTTCGTTGCAGCAGCAGATGATATTCCCGATGGGCAGTCCCCACGCCCGGGCGTACCACGCGCTCATGGGCAGGTCAAAATTGCCGCACACCACGGAAATATCCACGTGCTTTTCATGCTCCGTAATTCCCGCCCGGGCCAGCTCGCCGAAAATGCCGAACAGCACGGCAATTCCCACGGCAGTTTTCGCCCAGCCGCCGTCGGCGCCGGGGCAGCCACCCCGCAGCTGCTCTGCGAGAATGTGTACCAGATGGTCTAACGTCCATTCCGGGTTGTGCCAGCATTCCCCGGCAATAATTCGCTGGGGCAGATTCACCAGTCGGACGGGATAGCGCCCGACGCAGAATTCCACATCCCACCGGGTCAGCTTCGTATTGAACAGCCGGTTCAACACCTCGGCGACGCACTGATGAAAGGATTTCTCTTTCAGAGCGTCGATTTCCTCCCGGGAGAAAACAGGCTCCCGGAACGGCACGTACAGCCCGCCGTCCGGCCCCCGGTTTTCCCGCAGGACACGCTGGGCGGTGTAGGCGTCCCGGTTATTTCGCGTGGTCACATACAGCACATTCCATCACTCCAATGGCATTGTTCCAGAAAATGTTGCCCACCGTTTCTTCATCCAGCCCGCGTTCCAGCAGACGCTGGGCAAGGGCAGGCCAGCTCTGAACGCCCTCAAACCCGGCAGGCATTTCGGTAATTCCGTCCAGATCGCCGCCCAGGGCAATGTGCTTTCCGCTGGGGTCAAGCTCCATAAAATGAAGAATGTGGTCGCACATGGTGTCCAAGGTGGGCTTCTCCCCGGTGAACTCCGCGCAGACGTTGTACCCGGCCACGCCGCCGGTCTGGGCGATGGCACGGAACATATCATCCGTCAGGTTGCGGCTGTTGTTCCAGACAGCGCGGCTGTTGGAATGAGTGGCGACAATGGGCGCCTGGGTGATATCCATAATATCCCAGAAGCCCTCGTCGCTGATATGGCTGACGTCGATCAGCATTCCCAAGCGCTGGGCTTCTTCCACATACGCCCGCCCCTGATCGGTCAGTCCGCCGCCGGTCTCGTGGGAGCCGGTGAGGGGGTTCTTTTCGTTCCAGCCGAGGCTGGAAATCCGGAAGCCGATGAGCCAAAGACTGCTCAGCAGCTCCGGGTCGTATCCGATTCCGGCAGTTCCTTCCAGCGTCAGGATGGCGGACATCTTTCCGTTCTCCCGGTTTTCTTCAATTTCCTTCGGGGAATAGGCAATGGAAATCAAATCCTTGTTCTTGTCCATTTCCCGCTGAAGCGTGGCGATTTCCCGCTCAAAGGCGACTACGGGCGACACATGGTGGTATTCTTCCATGAACGGCGTGGTGAAGCAGGCAAAGCACTGGGCATAGCCCCCCAGCCGGGACGCCCGCTCCAGGTCGATATGAAAGTCGTTCTTCCGCAGGCTGCCCGCCTGATTCATATCGTCGCCCAAAAGTGCCAGAACCGTGTCACAATGCAGGTCGATCACAGGAAAATTCATTGAAAGGCATCCTCCAAATGGTGAATTTCCGGGTGAAGCGTCTGGGTTCCATCCGGTGCGTAGATTTCAATAACATCAAACCGAGGCTGTAAGTCCGTGGGGTTTTCGGACAGATACAGTGCGGCGGTAGTGCGGATTCTGTCCTGCTTTCTCCCGTCAACGTACTCCATCGCCTGAGCAAAATCCGCCGATTTCCGAAGTTTTACCTCCACAAATACCAAAAAGGCTTTGTTTTTGACAATGAGGTCGATTTCCCCGAACCGGCAGCGGTATCCGCTGGCCACGACGGCATACCGCTTTTTCCGCAGATATTCCGCCGCCAGCGCTTCGCCCCAGGCGCCTGTCAGCTTACTTTTCCCCATAGAACTTTTTGAGGAAGCTCATCCGGTGGATGGGACAGGCACTATATGCGCGGAGGGCGTCGTAATGTGCCCGTGTGGGATAGCCCTTGTGGATGTCAAAGCCATACTGGGGGTACTGCTTCGCCATTTCCAGCATAAAGTCGTCCCGGGAGACCTTGGCAAGCACCGACGCCGCGGCGATATTGGCGCTGAGACTGTCCCCCTTGACCACGGTTTTTACCGGTATCCCGAAATTCTTTTCCCGGTTTCCGTCGATCAGAACGAGGTCGGGCTTTACGGCAAGCTGCCCCAGCGCCCGCTCCATGGCGAGAAACGTGGCCTGTAAAATATTGATTTCGTCAATTTCCTTCTCCGTGGCGAATCCGATCCCGTAGGCGATCGCCTGCTCCTGAATGATTGGGAACAGCTCCCGGCGCTTTTTGTCCGTCAGTTTTTTGCTGTCCGTCAGACCGGGGATGTCCAGATGGGGCGGCAGGATCACCGCCGCCGCGTACACGGGACCAGCCAGCGGCCCGCGGCCGGCTTCGTCCACGCCACAGATCGTCCCTACGCCGCCGGAAAAGAATCCATCTTCAATTTCCCACATTTTTCCGTCGCTCATACCATATCCTCCGGCATTTCCAGAGTAAAATTACCCAATTTTCCGCTTCTGAATTCATCCAGCAGGACTTTTGCCATCCGTTCGGTGTTCACTTCCCCGCCGGAAACCAGATACCCCCGCTTTCTTCCGGCCATTTCCAGCAGCTGCCAGCCGGGCGTCCCCTCCGGCGCTTCCACCTTGTATCGCTCCAGCAGGGTCTGGGGATAAAATTTATGGAGCAGCTCCATCAGGCGGTACGCCAGCTCCTCAAGGTCGATGACGCCTTCCTTGACCGCGCCGGTGTAGGCCAGCATCATGCCGACCTCCGGGTCTTCAAACTTCGGCCATAAAATGCCCGGCGTGTCCAGAAGCAAAAGCCCCTGATCGACCGTGATCCAATGTTTGCCTCGCGTG
>ERZ779876.3297-NODE-3297-length-10127-cov-4.631056_pt1 | contig 10127 bp, 6 predicted proteins | sample MGYA00511068_ERZ779876 | MGnify/ENA primary metagenome ERZ779876 (study PRJEB29588, sample SAMEA1970858) | human gut metagenome | biome: human gut; feature: human-associated habitat; material: faeces | place: Denmark | collected 2008/2010 ... | reverse complement strand
GCAACGCGGACGACAGCAGAATGCGTATCACAGCGGAGTTCATGAAAGACAAACCGACGGAAGCACACGCAGAATACCTGAAATCCCTGTTCCGCGGCGGCAACGGATTTCATTTAGGTATGCGAGATATATCGGCATGGCATGCGGAAGACGGAATTCGCATTGCTTCAGGTAGACAGGCGGAAAATGTACGCTATGTGCAGGTTATCTTGTGGACGGACGCGGCAAAACGGATAGATGAGCTTTTAGAAGCGGGAGAATTTGCGACAGAAAGCGAGCTTGCGGAAGCGGCGGGAAACGAACGTAGATTGGCGGCGCAGGAGCTTGTGTATTTGCAGAGAGACATTCGCGAGGACGTGCGTGACAAGTATTTTGACAAATCGTGGTTTGAGGGCATATTCAGCGAGTCATGCGACCGTATTGCGGATATGCTCTCTGACAACGCCATGCGTGATATTGTCACGGATGCTGCGTCAAGGTTTGCCGAGGACTATGCGAGAGACAAAAGCCTGCTTCTTTTCCGCTATCACAAGCCGGAGGAGACAGCGCGGAAACTGCGGGAACTCTCCGACATGAAGCGCACATTCCGTGGAGGACTGACAGAAATGCCGCCTGCGGAAGAGTTCATCACGGAGGACGAGATAAACCATGTGTTCTCAGATCGCGGAAGTGGAGTCTCAGGCAGCAGGGCGAGAATATACGAATACTTTACCGCAGAGCACACGGCAAAGGAAAAACAAGACTTTTTGAAAAACGAATACGGCACAGGCGGACATTCTCATGCGTTGTCGGGTTCTTCGGGAAGCAGCGAGTGGCATGACGGCAAGGGAATTCGCCTGCAAAAAAGCGGCTGTCACGACGTGCAGATCTCCTGGCAGAACGCAGTGAATCGAATACAAAATCTCATTCGGAACGATAGATATTTTAAGCCGGAAGTGAAGGATGTTCCGAAAACAGTTGAGCCTGAACCTGAGGTGATGCCTGAAAAAACAGCAGAAAATCCGCTTGTAACGCCTGAAAATTATCGTATTACCGACGACGCACTCGGTGAAGCAGGTCCGAAAGCAAAATTCCGCATGAACATGGAAGCGATATATACCTTAAAAATCCTTGAAAACGAGAACCGAAGCGCAACACCCGAGGAACAGGAGACATTAGCAAAATACGTCGGATGGTGGCGGTTGAACTAAGCAAGCTTAGTTCCAGAGGCGTTTGATGAAGACAATTCCTCATGGATTCGCGAATACAAGGAGCTGAAAGCGGCGTTGACCGATGAAGAATACGCTGCTGCACGTGCTTCCACACTGAACGCTCATTACACAAGCCCGACCGTCATCAAAGCAATATACGAAGCCGTCGGCAATATGGGATTTCGGACAGGCAATATACTGGAGCCGTCAATGGGAGTCGGCAACTTCTTCGGTCTTCTGCCGGAATCCATGCAAAACAGCAGGTTATACGGCGTGGAGCTTGACTCAATTACAGGCAGAATCGCGCGGAAGCTGTATCCGAAAGCGGACATAACCGTGGCGGGATTTGAGACGACGGACAGGCGGGATTTCTTTGACTTGGCTGTGGGAAATGTTCCATTCGGAAACTACAAAGTGAACGATAAGGCGTACAACAAGCTGAACTTTTCCATACACGACTACTTTTTCGCGAAAACAATCGACCAGGTTAGACCCGGAGGAGTTATCGCGTTCATCACTTCGCGTTACACGATGGATAAGCAGTCAAACGAAGTCAGAAAATACATCGCGGAACGTGCGGATTTGCTCGGAGCGATACGTCTGCCGAACAATGCTTTCAAGAAAAACGCGGGTACGGAGGTGGTGTCTGACATCATCTTTTTGCAAAAGCGCGACAGACCGCAGGTAATCGAACCCGACTGGATACACCTCGGTCAGACAGACGATGGATTCAGCGTAAACAGCTACTTTATCGACCATCCCGAAATGGTTCTCGGAAGATTTTCGGCAGAATCTACACAGTACGGCAAGCAAGACTGCACTGTTGAGCCGATAGAAGGACTTGAACTGGCAGCTCAGTTACATGAAGCGATACAGAACATCCGCGGAACATACAAAGAAGCGGAACTGCCGGATTTAGGAGAGAATGAACACATCGACAAAACTATCCCCGCAGACCCTAACGTGAAGAATTACAGCTATACCGTGGTTGACGGAGACGTGTACTACCGCGAAAACTCAGTCATGGTACCGCCGAGCTTGAATTTTGCCGCAAAAGAACGCGTAAAAGGTATGGTGGAACAGCGGAACTGTGTGCAGAAACTGATAAGCCAACAGCTCGACGGCGCAGCAGATGAAGAAATCAAGCAGACGCAAGCAGATCTGAATCAGCTTTACGACGGGTTTACCGCTAAATACGGACTAATCAACGACCGTGCAAACCGTCAGGCGTTTTCGGATGATTCATCATATTACCTCCTGTGTTCTCTTGAAATACTCGACGAAGAACAGAAACTCAAGCGAAAAGCGGATATGTTTAGCAAGCGTACCATCGGGCAGAATGTTGTCGTAACATCCGTTGACACCTCCTCCGAAGCTCTTACACTGTCTATAGCTGAAAAAGCACGTGTCGATATGGAATATATGATGGAGCTTACGGGAAAGTCAGCTTCCGATATTGTGTCCGAACTGCGCGGAGTTATTTTTCAAGACCCCGTGAAGAAAGAATGGCAGACAGCGGACGAATACCTATCCGGCAATGTGCGTGAGAAACTACGTCAGGCGGAAGAGGCTGCTTTGCTTGATTCTTCCTATTCCGTGAATGTGGAAGCACTGCGAGCCGCACAGCCGAAAGACCTTGACGCGAGCGAAATTGAAGTACGTCTCGGCGCAACTTGGATTGACAAAGGATATGTGCGGCAGTTCATGCTTGAGCTTCTCGACCCGCCGTTTTATCTGAGAAGAAAAATCGGACTTGAATACTCCGAATTCACAGCGGAATGGAACATATCCGGCAAGAGCGTGGATTCGGGCAACATCAACGCATATTACACATATGGTACGGACAGAGCGAACGCATACAAGATATTGGAAGATACACTGAACTTGCGTGACGTTCGCATTTACGATACAGTCACAGATCCCGACGGAAAAGAGAGGCGAGTGCTCAACTCCAAAGAAACAACTCTTGCGGGACAGAAACAACAGGCAATCAAGGACGCGTTTGCCGAGTGGGTATGGAAGTCCCCCGACCGCCGTCACGCACTTGTCCAAAAATACAACGAGCTGTTCAACTCCACCAGACCTCGCGAATACAGCGGCAAGCACATTTCTTTCAGTGGAATGAATCCCGAAATCACACTGCGAGAGCATCAGAAAAACGCAGTCGCGCACATCCTCTACGGCGGTAACACTCTCCTTGCGCACGAAGTTGGTGCCGGGAAGACGTTTGAAATGGTTGCAGCAGCAATGGAGTCAAAGCGGCTCGGACTTTGCTCAAAACCGCTGTTTGCCGTGCCGAACCACCTCACGGAGCAGTGGGCAAGCGAATTTCTGCGCCTATATCCGTCGGCAAACATTCTTGTTGCGTCAAAGAAAGACTTTGAGCCGGCAAACCGAAAGAAATTCTGTGCAAGAATCGCTACGGGAAACTACGACGCGGTAATCATGGGACACAGCCAATTTGAAAAGATACCCATGTCAAAAGAGCGGCAGGAGAGACTTCTTGAAGAACAGATAGAAGAGATAACCGAGGGTATCGCGGAATTAAAAGAAAGCCGTGCGGAGAGATTCACCATAAAGGAACTGGAGCGGACAAGAAAGAATTTGCAGGTGAAGCTTGAAAAGTTGCAGGCTGAGGGGAAGAAAGACAATGTAGTCACATTCGAAGAGCTTGGCGTAGACCGTCTCTATGTGGACGAAGCGCATTCATTCAAGAACGCGTTCATTTACACAAAGATGCGGAATGTAGCGGGACTTTCGACAACGGACTCACAAAAATCCGCCGATATGCTCATGAAGTGCCGCTATCTGGATGAGATCACTGGAAACCGAGGCATAGTTTTCGCGACGGGTACGCCTGTATCGAATTCCATGACGGAAATGTACACCATGATGCGGTATTTGCAGAGAGACACGCTCGACAAAAAGCACCTGAATCACTTTGACGCATGGGCGAGTACGTTCGGGGAGACAACAACTGCGATTGAGCTTGCACCGGAGGGCACAGGATACAGAGCAAGGACACGCTTTGCGAAATTCTTCAATCTGCCGGAGCTGATGAATATCTTCAAAGAAGCGGCGGACATAAAGACTTCCGACCAACTTCATCTGCCTGTACCGATTGCGAATTATCACAATATCGTAGCTAAGCCGACAGAAATACAAAAATCTATGGTGCAGGAATTATCCGAGCGTGCGTCAAAGGTTCACTCCGGTGCGGTAGACCCATCGGTTGACAATATGCTCAAGATAACCTCGGACGGACGAAAGCTCGGACTGGATCAGAGAATCATCAATCCCGACCTGCCCGACGAACCCGACAGCAAAGTGAACCTGTGTGTGGACAATATTTACAATATCTGGAACGACGGAAAAGCGGACAGGCTGACGCAGCTTGTGTTCTCTGACCTCTCCACACCGAAAGAGGGAGTGTTCAGCGTATATACAGATATACGTGACAAGCTCATAAGCCGCGGAGTGCCACAAGAAGAAATCACTTTCATCCATGACGCAGATACGGAGGTAAAGAAGAAGGAGCTTTTCGCGAAAGTCAGAAGCGGAAGCGTGCGTGTGCTCATCGGCAGTACGGCTAAAATGGGAGCCGGAACCAATTGTCAAGACCGCCTTATCGCACTGCACGACCTGGATTGTCCGTGGAGACCGGGAGATTTACAGCAGCGTGCCGGAAGAATCATACGTCAGGGAAACATGAATTCCGAGGTGCATATCTACCGCTACGTTACAGAGGCAACCTTTGACGCATACCTCTGGCAGACCATCGAAAACAAGCAGAAATTCATCTCTCAGATTATGACATCGAAATCCCCCGTCAGAGCCTGTGACGACATTGATGAAGCGACGCTGTCCTATGCGGAAGTCAAGGCTTTATGCGCAGGAGACGACCGAATCCGCGAAAAGATGGATCTCGATATTGAGGTGTCAAAGCTAAAGCTGCTGAAAGCGAACCACCAAAGTCAGCAGTTCCGTATACAGGACGACATTGCGCGCCATTATCCCGAAAAGATAGAGAACTACAAGCAGGTTATCGCGGGACTGGAGAAAGACAACAATACAGCTCTGGCTTCACCTCACCCAACGGACGGATTCTGCGGAATGAGAGTAAACGGCAGCTTTTATGCGGACAAGGAAAAAGCCGGAAAAGCGATTCTTGACTCATGCAAATCCGTAACGGGAGCAGAGCCTGTGAGTGTCGGCAGTTACCGCGGATTCTCCATGGCGATGAGTGTGGAGGACTTCGGCAGGCAGTTTGTTTTGACACTGTACGGAGAAATGTCCCATCGCGTGGAGCTTGGCAAAGATGTGCGAGGAAACATTGTCCGTATTGACAACGCGCTTAGTCAGATTCCGGCAAGGATTCAGGCGGCGCAGGCACAGCTTGAAAACGTGAAAAATCAGCTTGAGACTGCAAAAGCGGAGGTGAACAAGCCGTTTCCGAAAGAGGATGAGCTGAAAACGAAATCCGCAAGACTGAGTGAGCTGAATGCGGAACTGAACATTGACGAGAGAACGCCTACCTGTGAAAAAACAGAAAAGCCGTCCGTGCTTGAAAAACTCAAAAGCACACAGACGGTGAGCACGGTACCGAAGAAAACAAAAGATTATGAAAGGTGATATTATGGAGGTTTACAGAAATACTGCGGCTTATGCTAAAGAGAATGGCGAGATTCAGAAGTGGCGAGACTCCAAAGCGGAAAACATCGCCTGCCGTGACGCGGTGGATAAAGCAGTGGCGGAAAACTTTGACGGAGCACACCTCAAAACGGAAGCGATACTGGATAACGTAATTGCGGCGTATGGAAAAGAGCGGGTGGAGCTGATTCTTGCCGCAACGATTCAGGAAAAAGCACATGACGGACGATTTTCGCGCGACAACAAAGAATGGGCGGCGAGTGTACCAATGCCGGAGGGGGAGAATCTATACTTAGTGAGCGACAGGACACACCCGATTCTTCTGGACGCACTGGCAAAGGAATACCGTGTGAATTATGCGGAGAAAAAGCCTTCCGTGATGGATAAGCTGAAACAGTCAGTTGGAAAGAATGAACCAAAGATTTGCAGAAAAAATGAGCCGGAGAGGTAATATGGCAAAGCGTAAACGTGAGATTGTACTGCGGTTTCGTGTGACGCCGGAAGAGCGCGGTATGATTGAAGAAAAAATGGCGCAGCTCGGGACGGATAACATGGCGGCATATCTCAGAAAGATGGCAATAGACGGGTACGTAGTAAAGCTCGATTTGCCTGAATTAAAGGAGCTGGTGTCGCTTCTCAGGCGGTCGGGAAACAACCTCAACCAAATCGCGAAGCGGGTGAACGAAACAAGCCGTATTTACGCCGCGGATATCGAATGCCTACTCGATAATCAGGAGAGACTGTGGTCTGCGGCGAAGGAGATACTGGGCAGGCTGTCGAACCTGCGGTGATGGGATAGGTACTCGGCGGGAAGTGAGGTGAATCCAATAGCGACGACCAGAATCATTCCGATGCACAAAAACCGCGGAAAAACACTTCTAAGCTGTCTTGCCGCTCGAACCGACTACGCGATGGACAAAGATAAAACAGCGGATGGTGAGTTAGTTTCCTCATATGAATGTGCTCCTAAAACCGCTGCGGAGGAATTTGCGCTCAGTAAGCAAATCTATTTTCAGAAAACCGGACGGGAGCAGGAGAATGACGTAATCGCGTACCAGTTCCGACAGTCGTTCAAGCCTGGGGAAGTCACAGCGGAAGAAGCGAACCGAATTGGATATGAATTTGCCGAGCGATTTCTGAAAGGCAGACACGCGTTTATCGTCTGCACACACATCAACCGTCATCACATTCACAATCACGTGATCTGGAACTCGACCACTCTCGATTGCAGCCGCAAGTTCCGAAATTTCTGGAACAGCACAAAAGCCGTGAGAAGACTGAGCGACACTATTTGCCTGGAACATGGCTTGTCGGTGATAGAGAATCCCGCGCGCAAGGGAATGACTTACGACAAATGGCTCGGCGGCAGTGCGAAAGTCTCGAACCGAGATATGCTTCGTAAAGCGATAGACGATGTTCTCACGAAAAAGCCGAGGGATATGGATGAATTTCTGCGCATTCTTGAAGAAAAAGAATTTACAGTAAAAAGCGGCAAGCACATTGCGCTGAGACACGCGGATTTCAAAAAAGCAATACGCGTGGATTCACTCGGCGATGGATATACGGAAGCAGACATTCGCGCGGTACTCCTTGGCAAAAGGAAACACGTGCAAAGACAGCGGTCGAACATCCTAATCGACATTGACTCAACTCTCCGCATGAACAAAACGACAGCAAAAATCCGTAACCTTAAGCAGATGGCGCAGACGATAAATTACCTGCGTGAACACGGGCTTCTTGACCTCGCCGAGCTGCAAAAGAAAACGGCTGACGTCACTAAAAAATATCACGATCTGTCGGACAAAATCAAGTCAGCGGAATCACGGATGAAAGCAATAAGTGAGATGAAAACGCAAATTATCGCTTACATGAGGACGCGCGAAGTATATGACTGTTACAGAAAATCGGGATATTCAAGGGCATACTACGCAGAGCATGAGGGAGATATTCTCCTTCACAAAGCTGCCAAAAAAGCGTTTGACGAGTGGAATCTTAAAAAGCTGCCGCCCGTGAAAAGCTTGAACGCAGAATATATGGAGCTGGTGCGACAAAAGAAGGCACTGTACGCGGAGTATTCGGCAGTGCGGAGTGAAATGCGTGAGCTGCTGATTCACAAATCCAACGTGGAAAAGATTCTCGGCATCGGCGAAAACGAAGCAAAAAAACAGACAGAGCATGAGCGGGATTGAAGTGCTTTGTACTCTGTCTTATGGCCGCGGGATTTTCCGCGTTATGGGGTCTCAGGGTTCTCCCTGACAAGCTGTGGTGCTCTCTGGGCATTGCTTGCCGGAAATCGGTTATACTATAGGAAAACGGGTCAAAAGGCTCGTTTTTTTCATGAAAGGAAGCATAAATGGAAATCAAAATATACGGATACGTCCGCGTGTCATCACAGGAGCAGAACGAAGACAGACAGCTTATTGCAATGGCAGAATCGGGTGTGGCGCGTGGGAATATCTTCATAGACAAGCAATCTGGAAAAGACTTTGAACGACCGAATTACAAGCGATTGATGAAGAAACTTCGTCCCGGCGACACACTGATTATCAAAAGTATCGACCGCCTTGGAAGGAATTATGAGGAAATTCAGAACCAGTGGAGGATCATCACAAAGGAGAAAAAAGTGGATATTGTTGTGATTGATATGCCGCTGCTCGACACACGACGGGACAAAAATCTGCTCGGAACATTCATCAGCGACCTTGTTTTACAGCTGCTGTCTTTCATCTCCGAAAACGAGCGCACAACCATTCGTCAGCGGCAGGCGGAGGGAATCGCGGCGGCAAGAAAGCGTGGTGTGCGATTCGGAAGACCGACAAAAGAAGCCCCGCCGGATTTTGACGAGCTCATAGCAAAATGGCAGAAAAAAGAAATGCCGCTTGACGAAATTCTCCGGCAATACGGCATGAGTGAGTCGACATTCTACCGCCGCCTGCGTGAGAGAAAGGCGATGAAGCGGGGAAAGAGGTAGTGTACTGTCATAAGGCATACGTTTTGAAAAAGCTGCGTTTATGTGTTAGAGACAAATTTCTTGACAATTTGCATCTGATATGATACAATTAAGTTATGTATTTTGCCCTTTGAAACCTACATTTTCGACCTTGTTTCCTATCTCAAAATCACTGTCAAAACGTATAGATTTAGAAAATTGTGCCGTTGAAAAACAAGTTGAATCGTGATACAATAAATTACAAAGATAAAATACAGCATGAAAGGACGGATTCACTTGCTTTCACTCGCATTAACGATTCTCTCAGCAATAGACTTTATTAATGGTGATTTCTTTCGCGACATATACGATGAGTATAAGGATAAGGTGTACAAGCATACCCGTAAAATCATTTTGAAGCATCAGGATGCAGAGGAAGTAGTACAGGATGTGTTTTTCAAAATCTATAAAAACATTGAGACTTTTCACGGTTTGCCGCAGGAAGAATGCGAGAAACTCATATCTATATACACTAAGAATACTGCCCTGGATTATCTAAGAAAGAAAAAACGTGAAATACAAGAGGTAGATACTTTGTATTATGATGGCGAAGATCTGGTAGAACATGATTTTGTGGATACGTCTCCGGAGCCGGATGAGATCATTATAGACAAAGAGAGAGCAGTACAAATTGGTATCTATATTGACGATCTTCCCGAAAAACAACGTCATGTAATACTCTTACGATACAAATACAGTATGTCAGAGAAGAGTATTGCAAAAGTTATGTCTATGACGGAAACAGCAGTAAGTTCATGTGTTCATCGTGCCAAAAAGAAACTACGAGAAAGAATGGTGGAAGAAGAAAAATGAATCAGCAAAACAGGAATAAATATGACAATATGGACCTTCTCCTGTATGCCGGAGCAGCCTATGCCGGTGAGAAGGAAGCCGAGTGGTTTAACGATGTTGAAATAAATGATACGTTATCGGAAAAAGCGGATAGACGAATTTATCGGAAACTCAAGAGACGGATTGCGTATGACGAAAAACGAGAGCATTATTCGCCTGTTTGTGAAAGTTTGAAACGAGTTGCAGTCATTGTTCTTGCGATATTATCCATCAGTTTTGCAGGAGCGCTAAGCATTGAAGCGGTTCGTACGGATATTTATAACACCATTATTGAGTGGTTTGACAAGAGCTATCGTATCATCTTTGACGAGAAGCCTGAAGTGGGCACAGATCGGATTCTTACGTATAAGGAGCCGAAACTGCCGGAGAAGTATGGTAGATATGAAATCAGAAAGGATAGTATAAATTATTTCATTGAATATGAAAGTGAGAATGTACTTGTGACA
>ERZ779876.3295-NODE-3295-length-10141-cov-3.364366_pt1 | contig 10141 bp, 9 predicted proteins | sample MGYA00511068_ERZ779876 | MGnify/ENA primary metagenome ERZ779876 (study PRJEB29588, sample SAMEA1970858) | human gut metagenome | biome: human gut; feature: human-associated habitat; material: faeces | place: Denmark | collected 2008/2010 ... | reverse complement strand
CACGCAACCAGCTTGGAAGGCTGGAATTCTACCATTGAACTACACCCGCATTTGTGTGACTTCGGTGCCGTATCAACAACGCTTGTATATAATAGCACTTATCCGAAAAATTGTCAAATCTTTTTCGCGCTTTTTTTTATTTTTTCGGTAAAAAATTTTAACTGTAATTACCTGTATCAAAATTCTCAAAAAATGTTAAAAACGAACTCAAAAAAATTGCGGGAGAGAATACTCGGTATTCATTTTCTAAAACGGCTCGGGTATGTTATAATAAAGGCAGAAATGCGGAAGCACGAAGTATTTATGGACATTTACGCGCCCTGATTCAAATATAACGCAAGTTATGTTATAATAAAAGCGACAATATAAAAGCTCGAGGTCGTTAGGGCATTTTTGTGCTTTATGCCAAATTATAGCTTGCTATATTATAATAAATTAAGGTAAAAGTAAGGCTTTTCGAGGTGAATATGAAAGTTCTTTATGTATCCGATCTGGACGGCACCTTGATTACCCGAAACGAGCGTATTTCCGAGTACAGTCTCGGCATTTTGAACGCTTTGATCGGGCGAGGACTGCTTTTTACATACGCAACGGCGAGGTCGCTCGACTCGGCCGAACGCGCCGTTGCGGGGCTCAAACATACGCTTCCCGTCGTCATTTACAACGGGGCGTTGATTCTCGATCCCGTTTCCCGCGAGCCTTTGTATTCCGTTTCTTTCGGGAAAAACGATAAAGAGGCGCTCGTCGAAAGGCTCAGCAGCTTCGGAGTGTCGCCCGTCGTCCATGCCCGCGAAAGCGGCGAGGATAAAATTCTCTGGGTGCGGGGCAGGGAATCGGAAGGCCAAAGCCGCTATCTCGCGCGGCGTTCGGGAGATAAACGCATGGCGCCCGTCGAAACGGAAAGCGGACTTATGCGCGGCGAGGCCTACTTTTTCGCCTGTAACGGAAATTATCCGTTAATGAAAAAAATTCATGACGCATTGGAGAGAGAAGGCTTTTACAGCCTCATTTATCCCGAGGCATACCGCGAGGAGTATTGGCTGGAGATACTGCCCGGGGGCGCGACGAAAGCAAATGCCGCCCTCAAGCTAAAGGAATTGCTTTGCTGTGAAAAACTTGTCTGCTTCGGAGACTCTGCCAACGATTCGGAGCTGTTTGACGTCTGCGACGAAAAATACGCGGTGATGAACGCGGACGAATGGCTGAAACGAAAGGCGACGGGGACCGTGGGCTACTGCGAGGAAGACGGCGTGACGAAATGGCTGGCCGAAAACGCAGTATTCGGCGGTTAAAATCCCTTTACGCGACGAAAAAGGTAAAACCGGAGCGGAAGGCGATCACCCAAAGATATACGTTGAAAACGGCGAGCAGAGGCATTAGAAGCATCAGAAAAAGGCTTTTCAGACGATATTTGAAAATAAACATGCAAACGTAAATGGTGATGGCCCCGCCGAGAAACCCCGTGAGGACAAGCCGTCCGTCGGAGCTTTTGTTGGGCTGGTCATCCGTCCATTCGTCCTTGAGTCCTTTGATTAGGAGAAAGGAATAAAAGTTGACGGCGAGAATATACGCGATGAAAAACAAATAGAGGATAAGCATACTTTCAGTATGTTCCGTTTTTGCAAAAAATAAAAGAGGTACATATAAATTATGACAATGAAGAAAAGAGCTTTGGTAAGTGTTTCGGACAAGACGGGCGTAGTGGATTTCTGCCGCAGGCTGAGCGCGTGCGGATATGAGATCATCTCGACGGGCGGAACGGCGAAGGCGCTGACGGACGCAGGGCTTTCCGTGATCGGAATCAGCGATATCACGGGCTTCCCCGAATGTCTCGACGGCAGAGTAAAAACCCTTCATCCTGCGGTGCATGCGGGGCTTTTGGCGATGCGCTCCAATTCCGAGCATATGTCGCAGCTGGAAAAGCTGGGGATTAATACGATTGATATCGTGGTCGTCAATCTGTATCCCTTCAAGGCGACGATTTCGCGGCCCGGCGTTTCGTTTGCGGACGCGGTGGAGAATATCGACATCGGCGGGCCCACCATGATCCGTGCGGCGGCAAAAAATTATCAGGACGTGGCGGTGGTCGTCGATCCCAAGGATTACGAAAAGGTACTTGCGGAGCTGGAGTCGGGCGGCGTCTCTCTCGAAACGAAGAAATATCTTCAGTATAAAGTGTTTGCGCATACCGCCGCGTATGACAGCATGATCTCCAATTACCTCGCGGAACAGCTGGATATCCGTTTCCCCGACAGCGTTACCTTTGCCTATGAAAAAGCGCAGGATATGCGTTACGGCGAAAATCCTCATCAGGGCGCGTCCTATTACACGGAGGCGTTTATCCGCGCGGGTTCTCTTTCCAAGGCCAAACAGCTGTGGGGAAAGGAACTTTCCTATAACAATATCAACGACGCAAACGGTGCGCTGGAGCTCGTGAAGGAATTTGACGAGCCCTGCGTGGTGGCGAGCAAGCACGCCAATCCCTGCGGCGTAGGCATAGGGGAAACGATTTACGAAGCCTATCTCAAGGCGTATGAATCCGACCCCGTCTCCGTGTTCGGCGGAATTCTCGCCATCAACGGGATTGTCGATGAAAAGACGGCGGCGGAGATCAATAAAATCTTTATCGAAATCGTCATTGCGGAGGGATATACTCCCGAAGCTTTGGCTATACTTGAAACGAAAAAGAACATTCGTCTGCTGGAGCTTCCCGATATCCGTGCCCGCCGCGAAAAGAGCGCCTACGACATGAAAAAGGTCTATGGCGGCCTGCTCGTCCAGGACTACGACGAGACCCTTTATAACGACGAGGAGGTGAAGGCAGTCACCAAGCGTGCGCCGACCAAAGCAGAGATGAAAGCGCTTTTGTTCAACTGGAAAGTGGTGAAATACACAAAATCCAACGCGATCGTCATCGGGAAAGAGGACCGTACGACGGGGATCGGCATGGGGCAGACCAACCGCATCTGGGCGGCGCGGCAGGCGATCGAGCATGCGGGTGCGGAAGCCGGGGGATCCGTCATGGCCTCCGATGCGTTTTTCCCCTTCCCCGACTGTGTGGAAGAATGCGTCAAGGCGGGCATCACGGCCATCATTCAGCCGGGCGGAAGTATCCGCGATCAGTTGTCTATCGACGCGTGCGACGAGGCGGGGATAGCAATGATTTTCGTCGGGCAGCGCCATTTTCGGCATTGAGCCGCTATAAAGGCTCTGCTCCGCCGATAAGGAGAAACGAGACATGGAATTTTTCTTGACGCTGACCTTCCTGTTTGCGGTCGGCGCGTTCTGCGGCTGGGTAATCGAGCTGATATTTCGTCGCCTGAACAGTAAAAAATGGATTAATCCGGGATTTTTGCACGGGCCGTATCTGCCTTTATATGGCTGCGGGCTGGTATTACTCTTTCTCATTGCCCGTATTCCGCTCGGCGGAATTTCGCCCGTATGGGTGCGCTACGTCGTGCTTTTAGCGATTATTTGCGCGGTAATGACGCTGATCGAATATATCGCCGGCCTTATTTTTATCAAGGGCATGGGGATCAAGCTTTGGGACTATTCCGCGCGTCCGGGCAATATTCAGGGGATCATCTGTCCGCTGTTTTCGCTTTTCTGGACGATAATCGGCGGGGCTTACGTATTTTTGCTTGATCCTTTCGTCTATCGCGCGGTCAGCTGGTTTACCAACAATATCTATTATTCCTTTTTTGTGGGTATCTTTTTCGGGCTGTTTTTCTGGGATCTCGCCTCGACGTTGAAGCTTTCCGCCAAGATCAGGAGATTTGCAAAGGAAAACCGCATCGCCGTCAGATACGAGGAATTGAAGCTGACGCTCCGCAATTATCTGGATACGGAAAAGCTCAAAAGCAGTTTCCTCAACCCGTTTAAGGCGTCTGCGGAAGCGATCAAACAGTCGTTTGAGAAATATATGGAAAACTTCCGAAACGGAGTCTATTCTCCGAAGCGGAAACGAAAAAAGCCGGCCGCTCAGAAAACGCCGACGAAAGAAACTGCTTCGCAAGAAAATACACGGGACGGAAATCAATCGTAAACAAAAAGCGGCGGGCTTTGCAAAAGGGCCCGCCGTTGTTCCGTATTTTCGTTTTACCCCTTTAAGAGACGGATTCGTCCGAATATTTTTCCTTATCCGTCTCGGGGTTTCCGTCGGAAAGATTTTCGAAGGAAAACAGCGCGTCGTCGAAAAAATCCGTGAGAGAAATATTCAATCCGCGACAGAGATTCAAAAGCGTTCCCATGCGGACGTCCTTCACTTTGCACGAACAGATCATGGAAATCGTGGACCAGGGAACGCCGCTGTATTCAAAAAGTGTATATTGCGTAAAGTCGCGGGCGCTGAGAAGCTTCTTGATGCGTTGCGAAACGGCTTGATTAAGTTCCATAAAAATACTCCTATGTAAAATCTTCCCTTAAATTGTATTATTTTAACGCTTCAAAACCTTTCAACATATTGAATTTTTGAAAAGTTTTCAAAAACATTTTATGCGGAGCGGAAAATTTTGAAAATATATTTCGTCGCTTCTTGTTATACGGTATAAATGTATAATCTATATTAAAGTAAATTTTTGCGGCGAGAATAAACGGCGCTAATGCTTGGCAAAAAGCAACGCATAAAAGACGACAATCAATCGGACAAATGGATAATAGATATAACTTAAATCGATACATACGATTTATATATAAATAATTCTTATAGATAATATTGGAAAACTTTCTTTCAAACGCTTGTGTTTTGAAATAATGTATAGTATAATAATAAGAAATAATTTCAAGGACAGACGTTCTCCAAAATAAAACGGATTTCAAAGGAAAATAGAAATGAAAGTATATGGCAAAAAGCTTTTGCTGTCGATTACGGTATGGATACTACCCGACGTAGAAGCTGACGGAAAGAATATAAGGCGGTTTTTTCGACTAAGCGTCAATTGAAAGCATTTGACGGAACGCCGAAGCATAAGGAAACGTCGAGGACGACGAGTTCCGATGTATTCCATATATTTTTTCCATCGGTAAAGGGATTGTTGCAGGATAAAAATACAACGATCCCTTTATTGTTATATTTGCCACAAGTATAAAAAATTTTAGGAGATATAAAATCATGAAAAAGACAGCAATCAAAGCTATGTGCGCAGCAATGGCCGCCGCGATGAGCGTGGCCGCCTTCGCTTCCTGCGGCAAAAATCCCGCCGAGAACAAATTTTTTATCGGCGCCACGGGTCCCCTGACGGGAGACACTTCCAGCTACGGAATTTCCGTCAAGCAGGGCGCCGAGCTTGCCGTGAAGGAGATCAACGCGGCGGGCGGACTTAACGGATACGAGTTTTATTTCGATATGAAGGACGATGAGGCCGACGCTACAAAAGCGGCAAACGGCTATACCGCGCTTTATGAGGCGGGGATGCAGGTTTCGCTGGGGTCGGTGACCTCCGGCGCTTGTGAGGCTTTTGCAAACGAAGCGAAGAAAGATAATATGTTCTTCATGACGCCTTCCGCCTCCTCGGCGAAGGCTATACAGGACGACAATGCCTACCGCATTTGCTTCGGAGATCCCGACCAGGGAATTATTTCCGCCGATACGCTGGCGGAAAGCTATACCAAAATCGGCGTGATTTACGATTCGAGCGATACGTATTCCAGCGGAATTTATGCGAGCTTTAAGGAACAGGTCAAGACGAAAGAAAGAATCGCCGTGACGGAAAAATCTTTTACGTCCGAAACCGCCGTCGATTTCTCCCAGCAGGTCTCCGATCTGAAAAACGCGGGCTGCGAGGTGGTGTATCTGCCTATCTATTACACGCAGGCGAATCTGATTATCCGAGAAGCGGTAAAGCAGAGCTACCAGCCCGATTTCTTCGGCTGCGACGGCCTTGACGGACTGAAGGCGTTGCTTGAGGTCGATAATAAAATAGCCGATATTGAAGGCGAGGTTTCCTATATGACCCCGTTCGACGCGGAAGCGCAGGACGAAAAAACCAAGAACTTCGTCGCGGCTTATAAAGAAGCCTATAAGGTGACGCCCGATCAATTCGCTGCGGACGGTTACGACGCGGTGTATGTACTTTACGAAGCAATGAAAAAGGCGGACGTCAAGGACGTAAAAATTTCTGCCAGCGACCTTTGCGAGATATTAAAGACGACGATCAGTGCGGACGATTTCAGCTTTACGGGCACCACGGGCGGCATGACCTGGGACGCTTCGGGCGCGCCTGCAAAAGAACCGGTTATCGTCAAGCTCTCCTGACGAGGCAACGGCGAGGAAAAGGCTCGAAAAAAGAGTCCTTTTCCCGCTTCCGCTTTTGAAAAGCTTACTTTTATAAAATTGCGCCGTTATCGGCGTTTATGGGAAGAATATAGGAGATATTATGAATATAGTCAGTGCCCTCATCAACGGGTTGAGCCTCGGCAGTATCTACGCGCTGATCGCGCTGGGATACACCATGGTGTACGGAATCGCCAAAATGCTGAACTTTGCGCACGGCGATATCATCATGGTGGGGGCTTATTCCGTTTTTGTCTTTTTGGGATGGTGGAACATGCCGATCGCCGCGTTTTTCTTCGCGGTAGCGGTGTGCGCCCTGCTCGGTTTTGCCGTGGAAAAAATAGCTTATAAGCCTTTGCGCGGTGCGTCGCCGCTCGCGGTGCTTCTGACGGCTATCGGCGTCAGTTATTTTCTGCAAGGGGTCGCGCAGGTCGCTTTTGGCGCGGGGACAAAAAACGTCAACGTAGCGATTGCAATAAACGGCAAGGCCAGCTTCGCGTTGGGCGGACTGACGATTACGTATTCTACAATTTTTACCCTGATTGTGGGCGTAGCCTTAATGGTGGGGCTGACGCTTTTCATCAAAAAGACCCGCACGGGGCAGGCCATGCTCGCTCTTTCCGAGGACCGCGGCGCGGCTCAGCTGATGGGCATCAACGCCAATCGCTTGATTTCTCTCACCTTTATCATCGGTTCTGCGCTCGCCGCCGTGGCCGGTATGTTTTATCTCATGCAAATCCCCGCAGTCACGCCTACGACGGGCGCGCTTCCCGGCATCATGGCGTTTACCGCGGCCGTTATCGGAGGCATCGGTTCTATCCCCGGCGCTATGCTGGGCGGTATCCTGCTGGGATTGGTGGAAAAATTGTGCCTTGCCACGCCGTTGAGTCCCTTTACGACCGCGATCGAATTCGGGATACTCATTCTCATTCTTCTGGTGAAGCCGACGGGGCTGCTGGGCGTAAAACGCAGCGAGAAGGTGTGATATGACGGAAAAAACGTTAACGAAAAGAAAGAGCGTATTGAAGCCGAAAAACTATATGTGTTTTCTTATCCTCGGCGTCCTGCTCGTCCTGTTTGCGGTGCTGTATTATACGGGCAATATGAAACGTTCGTCGGCGCGTTTGCTCCATCAGATCGCTTACAGCATCATTCTGGCGGTATCGCTCAATCTCGTCGTGGGCTTTTTGGGAGAATTATCCCTCGGTCACGCGGGCTTTATGTACGTCGGTGCAATCATCGGCTGTTACGCGGGCAGCCTGCTGGGGAAATTTATTCCCGTTCCCCTCGTTACGCTGATTCTTTCCCTGATAGTCGGCGGCGCGGTTGCAGCTGTGTTCGGGCTGATTATCGGGCTTCCCGCGCTTCGGCTGAAAGGGGATTATTTGGCGATCGTCACGCTGGCGTTCGGGGAAATCATTCGGACGGTGTTGAGCTCCCAGCCGCTGGAAAAGGCGTTTGGAGGGCCGCAGGGGCTGTCGGTGAAAACCTATTCCGACTCGCTGTTTGTCGTCTCTTTCGTCGTATTGATTTTCATGCTGTTTATTGTGCAAAACTTTATCCGCAGCAAGCACGGCAGAGCGGTAACGGCAATCCGCGATAACGAAATCGCGGCGCGCGCCATGGGCGTAAACGTTACGTTTTACAAACTTGCCGTGTTTGTGCTTTCGTCCTTTCTTGCGGGGGCGGGCGGCGCGGCGCTTTCCGCATCTTCAACGCAGATTACCGCCGACGGATTCAACTATAATTATTCCATCAACATCCTCGTGATGGTAGTGCTCGGCGGCATGGGCTCGATCAACGGTTCCATTCTTGCCGCCGCGGCGGTAACGCTTATCAACGTGCAGCTGAAAACGGCGCTTTCCGGCAACCTCGCCGCGCTGAAAGATATGATTTACGCGCTGATTTTAATCGGAATCGTCATTTACAACAACGCGCCGCGCCTGAAGTCTTTCCGCGAAAAGCACAACCTGCGCCGCGCGGCGGAAAAGTTACGCGTCTTTTTCCGTAAACTGCTTTTCAAAAAGCCGCCGACGGACGACCCCGCCGAGGAAAAAGCGGAACCCGGCGACTGGAGCAACATTCCCACCAAAGTGCCGATGGACGCGATTTTATCCACCGACCTTTCCCCCGATACGGGCGGCGAAGCGGAAACGCCGGATAAGCCCGGAAAAAGCGAACAACGCAAAGGAGAAAAATGATGCCGTCGCAGCAGGAATATTTACTGGAAACTAAAAATCTCGGCATCTCTTTCGGCGGACTGAAAGCGGTGCAAAACGTGAATCTTCGCGTAAAAAAAGGCGCGCTGTACGGACTGATCGGTCCGAACGGCGCGGGAAAAACCACCGTTTTCAACATGCTTACGGGCGTTTATAAGCCCACCGAGGGCGAATTTTATATCGACGGCGAAAATTTAACGGGACTTTCGCAGGCTGCCGTCTGCAAAAAAGGCGTGGCGCGCACCTTTCAGAATATCCGCCTTTTCAACAACATGAGCGTGATTAAAAACGTGCTGATTTCGCTTGCCAACCACCCGGAATACAAATGTAATCTGTTGCAAAGTATATTCCGTACCAACCGCTACTACGAAACGGAAAAAGCGATGCGCGCCGAAGCGAAAGAAATTTTAGACGTGTTCGGGCTTCTGAACGAGCGCAACGTCCTCTCCTGTTCGTTGCCCTACGGCAAACAGAGAAAGCTGGAAATCGCGCGCGCGATCGCCACGCGCCCGAAGCTGTTATTGCTTGACGAACCCGCCGCGGGCATGAACCCGCAGGAAACGGAAGAATTGATGCGCACCATCGCGCTGATCCGGCAGCGCTATCGCGTTACGATTCTTTTAATCGAGCACGACATGAAGCTGGTAAGCGGCGTATGCGAGGAAATCACCGTGCTGGAATTCGGAAAAACGCTTGCGCAGGGCGATACGAAAGAAGTGCTTTCCAGCCCCGAAGTGGTGAAAGCGTATCTGGGAGAAGATTGAAATGTCCTTAATCGAAGTGAACAATGCAGAGGTATATTACGGCCCCATCCGCGCGGTGAAAGGCGTATCTTTCCGCGTGGAGCGCGGCGAAATCGTGGCGCTGATCGGCGCGAACGGCGCAGGCAAAACCACCGTTTTGCACGCGATGAGCGGATTGCTGCCCGTGCGCGGCGGCGAAATTTTCTATAACGGGCACAATCTTTTAAAAATGCCCGCGCATAAAATCGTGCGACTGGGATTAACGCAGGTACCGGAAGGCAGGCGCGTGTTTGCGGAACTTTCCGTAAAAGACAATCTATTGCTGGGCGCGTATACGCGGAAAAACAAAAAGGAAATCAAAGAAACGCTGGAATACGTGTTTGCGTTGTTTCCGCGGCTTTCGGAACGCGTATCGCAGGCGGCGGGCACGCTTTCGGGCGGCGAGCAGCAGATGCTGGCGGTGGGCAGAGCGCTGATGTCGAAGCCCGAAACGCTTTTGCTGGACGAACCGTCCATGGGGCTTTCTCCGCTGTACGTAAACGTGATTTTCGATACGATTAAAAAGATTAACGAACAGGGCACCACCGTGCTGCTGGTGGAACAGAACGCGAAAAAAGCGCTTTCCGTCGCGTCGCGGGCGTACGTGCTGGAAACGGGCAGCGTCGTGCGCGAAGGCACGGGGCACGAACTTCTGAACGACCCCGCGATTCAAGCGGCATATTTAGGGCAGCAGGCTTCGCCTGTTTCGTAACGGATTGTTGCTTGCACGCTTGAAATTTGCCGACTGCCTTGCAGGCTTCGCCTGTTTCGTAACGGATTGTTGCTTGCACGCTTGAAATTTGCCGACTGCCTTGCAGGCTTCGCCTGTTTCGTAACGGATTGTTGCTTGCACGCTTGAAATTTGCCGA
>ERZ779876.3293-NODE-3293-length-10142-cov-3.559136_pt1 | contig 10142 bp, 8 predicted proteins | sample MGYA00511068_ERZ779876 | MGnify/ENA primary metagenome ERZ779876 (study PRJEB29588, sample SAMEA1970858) | human gut metagenome | biome: human gut; feature: human-associated habitat; material: faeces | place: Denmark | collected 2008/2010 ... | reverse complement strand
ATCACTTTTTCTATAGTTTTTTCGCTTTTGGTCTCACATCTATTGTAACACTACAGCTTGCCCCCACGTTTTTCTTTCCATGCCTTGACAGGCGCGGCGGGCTGTGATATACTGGTATACCGTACCGAACCGCCGCGCCGGACGGCGCGGAAACAGAAGGAAACGCCGTATCGGACAGCGATTCCCGAAAGACGGAAAGGGGAAAACAGAGCATGACAGAGAAGGACGCGGGCACCCTGACCGTCTGCTTTACGGGGCACCGACACATGGAGCGCGAGGAGGCATTGCGCCTGCCTGCCCTGCTGGACAGCGTGATCCGGGAGCTGTATAACCGGGGCGCACGCATTTTCCGCGCGGGCGGCGCGCAGGGCTTTGATACCGTGGCGGCACTCAAGGTGCTGGAACTGCGCGAGCAGCTGCCGGGGCTTCGCCTGGAGCTGATCCTCCCCTGCCGCGACCAGACGGCGGGATGGGACGAAGCCGGCGTCCGCACCTACCGCTACATTTACCGGAACGCCGATGCCAGTCGGTTCCTTTTTGACCGCTACATCGAGGGATGCATGCTGGAGCGCGACCGCCGCCTCGTTGCGGGAAGCGACATCTGCGTCGCCTTCTGCACCCGCAGTCGCGGCGGGACGGCGTATACCTGCGCCTGCGCCCTGCGCGCAGGACTGGAGCTTATCAATCTGCACGAACGGATGAGGGGGCAGGGAAGCGCACAGCCGTTTCCGTCCGGGATGCCGGGTAGCGGATCAGAGATCAGATAGGGGGAAAAGATCATGACGGATTTCATGAAAGCCATGGCGGATGAGGTCGCCGCCCAGGGCGGTGAGGGATGCTATTACACGGTTGTAACGCTGGAGCCGCCGCAGGAGGGTGACACCCTGTACCATATGGAAAAGGTGGATTTCCGCCCCGGCAACCCGGCACATGACTGCTACTCGGTAGCCAAGAGTGTGGCGGTCACGGCGGCAGGTCTGCTGTATGACCGGGGACTGCTCCGCCCGGAGGACACGCTGGACAGGTTCCTGTCCGCCTACCTGACCGGGAAAACTGACCCGCGCTGGGGCAGGCTGACGGTGGATCAGCTGCTGCGCCACCGGACAGGCGCCGCCTCCGGCATAGATTTTGACCTGACCAATGCGCATCTGTGGGAGGATCCGGAGTGGCTGCATACCCTGTTCGCGGCTCCCATCACGCAGACGCCGGGCGAGGAATTTGTATATTCAGACGGGAACTATTATATTTTGGGGCGCATCGTGGAGGAGCTGCTCGGCGAGGACATGGAGAAGCTGTTGCTGCGCGAGGTCTTTGTGCCGCTGGGATTCCATGCCAACGCGTGGAGCCGGGACGTGAACGGGCACACCGTCGGCGGCACGGGGCTGTACCTGCGCACGGAGGACATGGCGAAGATCGGCTGGCTGTACCTGAACCGGGGCGCGTGGGGCGACCGCCGCATCTTCTCGGAGGCGTGGGCGGATATCTTCCTGCATCCGCCGGTGGACAGGGTGCGGTACGGCTACGCCCTGACGGAGGCGACCGCCGACCTGTACCTGGCGGGCGGGATGTACAACCAGGGTTTGGGCTTTGACCTGCGCACGCGGCGTGTGGTGGCGTGGCACGCCTTTGACGAGGCGGGCAGCTTCCCGGGGCTTTCGCAGGCGTTCGTGCGGTACTGCCGCTGATGCGCGGACGGATGCCGGCTTTGCATACTGTTATGAAACATCCGTTTCCCGCTGAGGCAGTCCCGCTGCTGCTGGACTGGTACCGGACAAACGCCCGCCCCCTGCCGTGGCGCGAGAACCGGGACGCATACCGCGTGCTGGTGTCGGAGGTCATGCTCCAGCAGACGCGCGCCGAGGCAGTCAGACCGTACTTTGCGCGGTTCCTTGCCGCCCTGCCGACCGTTTCGGCACTGGCGGAGGCGGACGGGGACACCCTGCTCAAGCTCTGGGAGGGACTGGGCTATTACAGCAGGGTGCGGAATATGCAGAAAGCGGCAAAGCTCGTCGTCGAAAAATACGGCGGCGATTTTCCGCGCGAAGAAAAGGCTCTCAAGGCGCTTCCCGGAATCGGGGAATATACGGCGGGCGCGATATTGTCCATCGCCTACGGTCTGCCCGTGCCCGCGGTGGACGGCAACGTCTTTCGGGTGCTTTCCCGCCTGAGCGAAAATCCGACGGACATTTCCGAGCCGGCCTACCGTAACTATCTGGCGGAAAAGCTTCGCGCGGCCTATCCCCGCGACGGCGCGGGGTGTTCGGATTTTACCCAAAGCCTCATGGAGCTGGGCGCGCTCGTCTGTACGCCACGTTCCCCCTCGTGCGCAAAATGCCCCTTAAACGGCTTGTGCCGCGCGGCGGCGCACGGCACGCAGACGCGGTATCCCGTTCTGCCCGAAAAAAAGGAAAAGCGGAAAGAAAGGGTTTTCGTCTTTCTTTTGGAAACCCCGCGTGGGATCGCGGTGCGGCGAAGGGAAACGGGCGTCTTAAAGGGCATGGACGAGTTTCCCTCCCATGTCGTCAAAGGGGAGGAAACGCCCGAAGAGGTGCTTAAGGCATGGGGCGTGTCCGCGTTCACGGTCGTCAGAAGCAAAAATTACACGCATATTTTCACGCATATCCGCTGGGATATGACGTGCTTTTACGTCCGCGCGGAAATCGTTCCTTTCCCCACCTATTCTCTGGAGGAGATAGAACGGGACGTCTCCCTGCCCACGGCGTTTCGCCAGTGCGAGGAAATCCTTTTTCTGCTGGCTTAAGGAAAGATAAAAACCCCTTTCCGCCGACGAGGAAAACGAGGAAAACAAGATGAAAAAACAATATAAGCTCAATTTCGAAATGGTACCCGAAGAGTGCTGGTATGCCAATTTAAGGAGCGTTCTGCCTCCCGCACAGTGGGACAGGGTGCGCAGGGACGCGTATGCCCGCGCTGGCGGGCGATGTATGATTTGCGGCGCGCCGGCGTCGCGGCTGGAAGCGCACGAGCGCTGGAGCTACGACGATAAGAAAAAGCTTCAGAAGCTGGAGACGGTCGCGGCGGTCTGCCGTCGCTGTCACGAGGTGATCCACATCGGCCGCACGGCGCTGATCGGGCGGGGCGCGGAGGCGATGGAGCATTTCATGAAAGTAAACGGCTGTACGCAGAGCGAATATCACGAGGCCTTGGGCGAGGCCAACCGCCTTTATTTAGAGAGGAATAAGGTCGAGGGCTGGGCGACGGATCTTTCCTGGCTGAAGGATAATTTCGGGATATCGCCGCCCTTCGGCCGCTGAAAACGGCTTTGGTTCGGCACGGGACGGCCCCCTTGCACGGTTTTTTCCGACTTCATATCCACCCCGTTTTTCGGTTCTTTTTATTCCGATTTCGTGTCCCCCTCGTTTCCTCGTTTTCGGGGCTTCCGCTTTCGCTTTCCGCCCGAAAAATGATGGATTTTGTCACTCGCGGAAAAAACGGTACAAAAAAATTGGGAAAATATTCCCGAAAAGTACATTTTTATATTGAAAAAATAGAAAAGGTGTGATATAATACATAAAAGAAAAGGGAGGGCGTAAAAAACATGAAAGTCATTTTGGTCAACGGAAGTCCTCACGCGGAGGGCTGCACCTATACGGCGTTGAAGGAAGTGGAAAAGGCGTTGAACGCGGACGGCGTGGAAACGGAACTTTTTCAGCTGGGCACTGCCCCGATTTCGGGCTGCATCGGGTGCGGCGTTTGCCGCAGGCAGGGCAAATGCTTTATCGACGATAAGGTCAACGAATTTACGGCGAAAGCGGCTTCCGCCGACGGATTTGTGTTCGGTACGCCCGTGCATTACGCCTCCGCCTGCGGGGCCATGACCTCGTTTATGGACCGCGCCTTTTACAGCGGAGGAAAATCGCTGTGGTTCAAGCCTGCCGCCGCGGTAGTCAGCTGTCGCCGCGCGGGGAGCACCGCCACGTTCGATATGATGAACAAATATTTCACGATCAGCTCCATGCCCGTCGTTTCCTCCACGTATTGGAACGAAGTGCACGGCAGCAAGCCCGAGGACGTTTTTAAGGACGAGGAGGGCTTGCAGACCATGCGCGCGTTGGGGCATAATATGGCCTGGCTTTTGGGTTGTATTGCCGCGGGCAGAAAAGCGGGGCTCGAGCCCGTGCGCGAAAAGAAGATATACACCAATTTCGTCCGTTGACGGGCAAAGCGTCTTTTTGAAATCATATAATTTAAGAGAGGGATTGTTTATGCAGGAATATATCGTCGGGATCGATCTGGGCGGCATGAGCGCGAAAGCCGCGCTGTTCGATGCGGAAGGCAAAATTTTGGGCAAGACGACCGTGATCACGCGGGCGTCGGACGGGTTTGAGGGCACGGCCGAAAAGCTTGCGGACGCGGCGAAGGCCGCCGCGGAAAAGGCGGGCGTTCCCTTCGGGTCGGTCAGGGCGGTGGGGATCGCTTCCCCCGGCGTGGTCAACAGCAAAACGGGCGTGGTGCTCAAATGGGGAAATTACGGCTGGCTCAACGTTCCCTTGGGAGAAACGATGGAAAAGCTGACGGGGAAAGAGGTCTATGTCGCCAACGACGCCAATGCGGCGGCGTTGGGCGAGGCGAAATTCGGCGCCAGCGCCGTCTATGAAAGCAGTATTTTTATTACGCTGGGCACGGGCGTAGGCGGCGGGATCATCGTCGGTGGAAAAATGCTGGAGGGCTACATGAGCGCGGGCGCGGAGATCGGGCACATGATTTTGCGCGAGGGCGGCGCGCTGTGCGGCTGCGGCAGGCACGGCTGCTTCGAGTGCTATGCTTCGGCCACCGCTCTGATCCGTCAGACCAAGAAAAAAATGGAAGACAACTGCGACAGTAAAATGTGGGAGGTCGCCCGCAATTCGCTGGACAACGTGGACGGCAGAACGGCGTTCGAAGCCGCGCGGCAGGGGGATAAGGACGCGCAGGAGGTAGTGAAAAAATACGTCGGTTATCTCTCCGAGGGGATCGCCGACCTCGTCAATATCCTTCGTCCCGAAGCGATCGTACTCGGCGGAGGGATCGCCAACGAGGGCGAAGCGTTGTTCGTGCCGCTGAGAAAGGCGGTTGACGAGAGAAGCTATATTTCTTCCGCCGTCGTGCCCTTGAAGATCGTGGGCGCAAAGCTGGGCAACGACGCGGGCATGTACGGCGCCTATGCGCTTGCCAAAGCCAATTTATAAACGAAAATCTTTGCGAAAATAAACGTAAGAGGGGAAAGGAGAATATGGAAAAAATCAAAAATAGAAATCGGGCGCTTGCGTTTCTGCTGCTTTTGTTGTGTTCGATTCTTTTGCTCGCCGCGGCCGGTTGCGGCGACATAAACGTAAAATATAAGCTTTCCTTCGATTCAAACGGCGGTACGGAATGTGCGGCCGTTTCTTCGGACGATATAACGACGCTTAAAATTCCTTCCGATCCGAAGAAAGAGAACTTTGTTTTCGACGGGTGGTTTTGGGACGACGGCAGCTGGGAGAAGCCCTTTACGGTCAATTCCATTCTCGATCAGCCTGTTTCCGAATACATGACTATGACCGTTTACGCAAAATGGAAGGGCGTTTCCGTGTCCGTGTCCATGAAAAACGGCGAAACGGCCGAGACGAAGCAGATCGAGTACGGCGCGCCCTATGTTTTGCCCGTTCCGACGGGCGAGGCGGGGGACAAATTTCTCGGCTGGGCGACGGGCGCGGACAAAAAAGCTTTTCTGACGGACGAGGCGGGCAAAAGCCTTTCCGACTGTGATTTTTTGTCCGCGGAGGCGGTTGCCGTCTGGAAAGAAGGCAAGATAGCCTTGACGTTGAACGCCGGAAAAGGAACGCTCGATACAAAAATTTATTATGCGTTCAAAGGCTCGCCCGTGGGCGCGCTTCCCGTGCCGTTTTTGGACGGCTTCAGCTTCGCGGGCTGGTTTACGGCCGAGACGGGCGGCGAGAAAGTAGGCGAAGCTTCCGTTTTGGACGGCGCTCTTACCCTTTACGCGCGCTATGAAGAAATCAGGCATATCCGCATTACATACGACGGAAACGGCGGCGAAAGCGATTGGGATACCCCGGCGCAAACCGCGCCCGAGGGCGAGGCGATACTGCTGGAATACTGTTCTTTCCGTCGGGACGGCTGTACGTTCGAGGGCTGGGAATGCAACGGCGTTATCTATCAGCCGTATGAAAGCGTCTCGTTCGAACCGGGCGAATACGTGATGAAAGCGGTATGGAAAGGTGTTCCTTACACTGTCAAATTTGAAGGCGGAGAATGCGGCGTGGGAGATATGCAGCCGCAGAACTTTGTCTGCGGCGAAGACAAGGCGCTTGCGCCCAACGCCTTTACTCGGCGGGGATATAAATTTTTGCATTGGGAAAACTTATTTTCCGACGCCGTTTATACGGACGGGCAGATCGTTTCCGACTTGACTACGCTCGAAGGGGACGTCGTATATTTGAGGGCGAAGTGGGCGCCCATACAATATACCGTCGTCTTTAAGGAAAGCGCGGAGGCGGCGGACGGAATTCGGATCGAGTGTCTTTACGATCAGTGGAAAAGTCTTCCGGATTTGTATATCGAGAAAGAGGGATATCATCTGTCTGCCTGGCAACAGACAGGCGCCTCCGGTATAATTCTCGGGCTTGGCGACCATATTTATAATCTGACGGAAACGGACGGCGCCGTTTTGGTTTTCTATCCCAAAATGGAGCGCAACCGCTACACGATTGTCTTTGGCAGAGAAGAGGTATCCCTGGAATACGGACAGGAATTCGAGCTGCCTGAACCTCCCGCGAAAACGGGCTACGAGTTCGCCGGCTGGCGCTTCGATAGCTGGTATGCGACGGAGGAGTACGCTTCGGGGTCGTATCGCGCGGGCGAAATCGTGAAAAACGTCACGTTGCGTCACGACGTCGAGGTTAACGCATACGAGAATTGGACGCCCCTAACCTTTATACCCTTCGGCTGTTCGCGGACGACGGCAGCGGCAAAACCCTCGACGTACAGGCGACTTACGACGAAGATCTTACGCTTCCGATCGATTGGATAAACGCGCGGCCGAATTTCGAATTTTATAGCTTTTACTTCCCCGTCGGCGGGTCGGACGATATCCTTACTCGGTATCTCAATCAAACCAAAATCGAAAAATTGTACGAGGGCGCGAAAGAGGGCGTCGCTTCCCTTCACGCGATCTGGAAATACAAGTATGAGGGAAGCGGAACCAAGGAAGCTCCCTATCTGGTCGAAAACGCGGAAGGCATGGAAAGCATGGCGATGACGGCGTTCGCCGAGCAGAATTGGGATTCCACCACCGTTCGTACCAGTTTCCGTTTTACGGCGGATATCGATATGGCGGGGCGGACGTTTGCGCCTATCGGCTGGTATAAAAACAGCGAGTGTTACGGCGTCGCAGTCGAAGGCGGCGGGCACACGGTTTCCAACCTCGTGATTGCGCCGCCCGCCTGGTACGAAAAGGGTTCTTTCGTATATACGGGATTTATCAATAGAGCCGACAACTCCTCCGTCTCCGATCTCACGTTCGATACGTGCTCGCTGTCCGTCGATATTTCCGCTACGTACTACGAAGCGGGGATCGGCTTTATCTATGGCGATTCGTACCGATCTTCCGTCAAAAACGTTTCCGTAATCAATGCCGCTTTAAGCGTGACGGCGGGGAAAACGGTTCTCGGCGGCAACGGCTGTTATGTCGGCGGACTGTTGGGCCGCGATAGCTCTTACGAAATCTTAACCGGCAGTTTCTTTCAAGGCACGATAACGGTCGAGGCTTCCCGCGCCGTCGTCGGCGGCCTTGCGGGAACGTGCAGCAAAGTTACCGCCTGCGCGGCGGTCGCGACGATCCGCGTAACCGCCGAAGACGCGCTGGTTGCCGGGCTTTCTTGCGATTTTTATATTGCGGATAACTGCTACGCGGTTACGGACGCGGAAATTCAGGCGAAAACCGCAGCCGTCCATGAAGCGCTGTACGAGCATTATTCCTCAGGCGATCACAGCTCGAAAAATGTATATTCCTGCTCGGCGTCCTCCTTTAAGCTCAACGGCAAAGCGGTTGAAAGCGAGGGACCGAAAGCGCTCGTTACGCGGGAGGAGCTGAAATCCCACGAGTGGCTTTCCGCGCATCTTCCCCTCATGGCGACGACCCGCTGGACGACGGAAGCGGGCTATCCCGTTCCCGGTTCGAGGGAACTTCGGACGATCGAAATTACGACGCAGAACGAGTTTTTGGCTCTCTCCGGCAAAAACCTCTGCGAGAGGTACGTTTTGAAAACGGACGTAAATTTAGAGGGGTTTACGTGGACGCCCGCAAGCGTATTCGGCGAATTCGACGGCGGCGGCCATACGATTTCGGGCTTTAAGGCAAATGCGGCGACGGATTATCTGTTGGGATTTTTCAGCTTAAATTACGGTACGGTCTGCAACCTTATCCTGCGGGACGTTTCTCAGATGCTTCTCGTATCGAAAGAGGAGGGCGGCAAGATAATCTATGCCGGCGGCGTGGCGGCGAAAAATTACGGTCTGATTTACGCCTGCAAAACGACGGGAAAGATCGTCGTTCAGGCGAAAAACTGCAATGTATATGTCGGCGGCATAGCCGCCTGGAGCGAGGGCACGATTCTCTCCTGCTATGCCGAATGCGCGCTGACGGGGATCGCCAACGAAAATATCGAATATTCTACGGGCGGCATGATTACGCTCGGCGGATATTTCGACTCGTACGTAAACGGAATCGCCTATTCCGAGGGCGGTACGATTTCCGGGTGTTATACGAAAGGCGCATACACGGCCAACGGTTCGGGATACATTGCCGTCGCGGGCGTAGCCAACGCGGCGGAAAAGTCCTTTTCTCTCGCCGATCTCGATTATCGGGACGTCGGCCCCAAACAGCGGGCGAAGATAAGCTATGTTTACGAAGCCGCAAAGGGATTGAAAGGCTGCGCGTCGCAAAAGATAAACGGCGTCCCTTCGGCCGGCGGTATTTTGGAAGATTTTTTCAAAACCGAAAATTATCTGACGGAGACGGTCGGCATGCGCGCCTACGGTTCGCCCGAGGCGTTTGCAAACGATCGGGAAGCGGCCTGGATTTTTACGGCCGATGGCTTCCCTAAACTTTATTTCGAAGCTTAAGCCGCGCGTCCGGTTGTCTCGGGAAATTTGCCGTAAGCAATCCTTTGATAACCGGAAAGTGAAAAAATGTGACGGGCGCATGGATTTTTTCCTCCGCCCGTTGATTTTTTATCCGAAAGGGTTTATAATAGAAGCGGAAATGCGTAAGCGCGGAGTATTTACAGGCATTTCCGCGCCCTATTCAAGCATTGCGTAAAATCGGAACGTGAGGTTTTGGCTTTCTGGCGTTTCAAAACTTCCGTATAACGTTAAGGAGGATTCAGGAAAGGTGAGTTACATAGTGATTGACGGCGATACCTGCGAGGCGGTCTGCCCGACGGGAGCCGTGACGATTAAGGACGAAACGGACAAGGCGCGGGAGATTTTCCAATCGGACAAAGAGACGACCCGCGTGGTCGTCGAGGTGGCGCCCGCCGTCCGCGTGGCTTTGGGCGAAAAATTCGGCATGGCGCGCGGAGAAAACGCAATGGGAAAAATCGTTGCGGGGCTCAAAACGCTGAGTGCGGATATCGTGGCGGACGGAGCGTTCGCCGCGGATTTCCTCGTCGCGCGGGAAGGGGACGAGCTGAAGGAAAGGCTGGAAACGGGCGAAAATCTGCCCTTGTTTTCCTCCTTCTGTCCCGCTTGGGTACATTATGTTCAGCGTAAATATCCCGATCTCGCCGCGGCGTTTTCGTCTTGCCTCTCTCCCATGCGTACGTTCGGAGAAGCGCTTAAAGCGCATTTCGACGCGCTGGGGGACGGTAAAGAGACGAAAGTGATCGCGCTGATGCCCTGCGCGGCGGAAAAGTGTGAAGAAATTCCCTCCGACGGCGCGCCTGCCGTCGATCTCGTGCTCACGACGGACGAGCTTGCGGAAATGTTCAAAAAAGCGGAACTCAATCTGCGTCTTCTCGCCGCGGAGGCTCCCGACGAGCCTTTCGGACATTATACGGGCGCGGGCATTCTCACGGGCGTATCGGGCGGCGTGGCGGAAGCGGCGGCGCGGCGGCGCCTTTTTGGGCTTCGGCGGCTCC
>ERZ779876.3287-NODE-3287-length-10146-cov-7.752453_pt1 | contig 10146 bp, 10 predicted proteins | sample MGYA00511068_ERZ779876 | MGnify/ENA primary metagenome ERZ779876 (study PRJEB29588, sample SAMEA1970858) | human gut metagenome | biome: human gut; feature: human-associated habitat; material: faeces | place: Denmark | collected 2008/2010 ... | reverse complement strand
TGTGGCCGATGCCGTGAGCGCCAGCACCGGCACCTCGGGCAGCCGTTCGCGCAGTTCGGCGATGCGCAGGTAGGAGGGGCGGAAGTCGTAGCCCCACTGCGAGATGCAGTGCGCCTCGTCGACGGCCAGCAGCGAGACCCGCATCCGCTCCACGCGCAGACGGAACGCCTCGGTCACGAGCCGTTCGGGAGCCACGTAGAGGAATTTGACGTCGCCGTAGACGCAGTTGTCGAGCACGATGTCGATCTGCCGCATCGAAAGTCCCGAATGGATCGCCGCCGCGTTGATGCCGAGCCGCCTGAGGCGGTCGACCTGGTCCTTCATCAGGGCGATCAGCGGCGTGACGACGATGCACAAACCTTCGCGCAGCATCGTCGGCACCTGATAGGTGAGCGACTTGCCGCCTCCGGTGGGCATCAGCGCCAGCGTGTCGCGCCCCTGGCAGACGGAGCGGATGATCTCCTCCTGCACGGGACGGAAGCTGTCGTAGCCCCAGTAGCGTTTGAGCGTGCCGAGCAGTTCGGCGTGTATGTCGTCCAGCGGTTGCATGTCGGGCGGATGATGTACGGAGCACCGGCGAAACCGTTGCGGTCCGATTTGCCGGAACGCCGCCTGTCGGGCGAAATTCCTCTTTCGCAAAGATACGCATAAGTGAGTGCAATGTCAAATTTATTCGAACATTGCCGAACGAGAGTATCTGAGGCGTCGGCCGAAGATTGCGGATTTTAGCCGGATTCCGCACCCCGGACGGCAGCTATCCGCCATGCGGCGCACGATTTTTATGCCGGAGGCCGCCGCCGGTGCGTTTTTTTCGTACAGCCTGCCGCTTTTCTGCTTATCTTTGATGCCGTTATGACAATCAAACCATCTGAAATGATGAAACACATTTGCCTGCCGATACTCTGTGCCGCATGTGCGTTCGTATCGTGCGTGAGCCGCCGGGGGGCCGAACAGACCGTGGTGCAGCGCGATTCGCTCGAAGCGGTGGTTCGTGCGAAGGATTCGCTCATCGAGGTCGTCTTCGCCGACATCAATGCCGTCACCGAGAATCTGGCGCGGATCCGTACGCGCGAAAACCTCGTCGCGCTCGCGCGCAATGACGAAGGGGTGCGCCGTCCGATCGAGGAGATCGATGCCGACATCGCCGCGATCGACCGGCTGTTGCAGGAGAACCGGCAGAAGATCGCTGCGCTGCAACGCTCCTCGGCGCAGTTGCGCAAAGCCGACCTGCGCATCGAGGGACTCGAAAAGATGATTCGCGGCCTCGATGCCCAATTGACCGCCAAAGAAGGCGAAATCGGTCGTTTGCGCGGCGAATTGTCGCAAATGGAAGCCCGGATGGAGACGCTCGCCGAAGAGGCCGCCGCCCGCAGCACCGAGGTCGAACACCTCTCCGACGAAAAGGCGCAGCTGGAGGACCGGCTCAACACGGTCTATTATATCGTGGGAGCGGAGAAGGCGCTGCGCGATTCGGGGATCGTCTCGAAGCAGGGGTTCATCGGGCGCACGCTCACGATGGGCGATACCGGCGACCACGATCTGTTCATCCGGGCCGACGCCCGCACGCTGACGGAGATCCTCGTCGAGCAGAAGAAGGCGACCGTCGTCACGCCGCATCCCGCCGATTCGTATGAACTGATTACGAATGCCGACAAGGTGGTGTATAAGTTGGTCATTACCGATCCCGAACGGTTTTGGAGTTCGTCGAAGGTGCTGGTCGTAAGTTACCGGAAGTAGCCGTCGTCCCCATTCTGAGCGAAGTGCGGGAGCGCAAGGCGCGGAATTGCGGCTCCGCGCCTTGCGTCGCAAAGAGCCGGCCGGTGAAAATCGCGGGTGCGGCGGGTCGGTTTCGCGGAATTCAGACGCCTTCGGTCGCACCTCGGAAATTTCGTCTCGGCAAAGTGCGAATAAATTTGCTTCTGCGCGCGACTTTTCGTATCTTCGACCGGAATCGCCTAAAATTGCAAGATTATGATCTCGTTGTTCAAGAAGAAGGAGGCGCCGGTCTATCCGGCCGATACGGTGACGTCCCGCGACGGGCGGCCGATCGTCTTCACGTTTTTCAAACACGCTTCGCTGGCCGTCGATTTCGACGGGCGGCGCATCTATGTCGATCCGGTCGGCGAGTATGCCGATTACGCGCATCTGCCGAAAGCCGATGCGGTGCTCGTCACCCATTCGCATTACGACCATCTCGACCGTGCGGCCGTCGAGCAGCTGATGACGCCCGCGACGGCGGTCGTCTGCGACAAGACCTCGGCCGAAGCGTTCGATTTCGACTGCTACACGATGGTGCCGGGTGCTGTGGCCGAACCTCTCGACGGAATCCGCGTCGAGGCGGTGGCGGCTTATAACACCACCGAAGGGCACCTGCAATTCCATCCCAGGGAGCGGGAGGATTGCGGCTACGTGCTGACGCTGGGCGGTACGCGCGTCTACATCGCCGGCGACAGCGAGCCGACGCCCGAAATGCGTTCGCTCGAAGGGATAGACATCGCGTTCCTGCCCGTCAACCAGCCCTATACGATGACTGTCGATCAGGCGGCCGAGGCGGTGCGGGCGCTACGTCCCGCGATCTTCTATCCCTATCACTACGGGGAGGTCGAGCAGGTCACCGATCTCGACCGGCTGGCGCGCGAGGTGGCGGGGCTGACCGAGATGCGGGTTCGCCCGATGGAGTGATACGATTGCGGTCGGAACGCAGGGGCGGCAGTGCGACACTGCCGCTCTTTTCGTTGTTGTCGGCGATGCGGGCGTGTGGCGTCGGAAGGGAGAGGGTGGATGCACTTGTCCGGAAGGGAGGGGTTGTCGATAATTTTTCATAACTGTCGATCACGAAGGATCGGAGCGATCGGAGGATACGGTCGGATAGGAAAATGCCGCCGTCGGGCGACGGAATGTAAGCGGAAAAAGGATTCTCTCCGATAATTCGGACGAAAATAATCGGGCCTATTTCGACGAAAAATCGTATTTTTAATAAATAAATGTTATTTTTGAACATCGGAGTTCCGATTCTTTAAAATAACCCTTAATCTCTGTGCTCTTATGAAAAATCTGATGAAACGCTTGGCTGCGACGGCCTTCTGCCTTGCACTGCTGCCCCTGACGGGTTGCGGCGACGACAACACGGACGATCCGTTAATTCCCCCCCCCTCTGACGCTCCGGTGATCGAGGCGGCGACGCCGGCTGCCGTACCGGCGGAAGGCGGCGCGATCTCGATCGATTACGAAGTGAAGAACCCCGTCGAGGGAAAACGCCTCTCGGCTCAGAGCGACGACGCATGGGTGAAGGAGTTGACCGTCGGCGCCGAAGCCGTGACGGCACGCCTCGAAAAGAATCTCCTTGCCGATCCCCGCACGGCCACGGTGACGCTTCGTTATGACGGCGCCGAAGCCGTGAAGGTCTCGGTCGTGCAGGAGGGTTATCTTCCCTTCCTGATTCAAGTCGCCGATATTACGATGAGCGATGCGCGGATAACGGTCTATCCCGAAGAGGAGGGGATGTATATCGCCGCGGTGGATTTCGCCGAAGGGTTCGATGCGCAGAAGATCGCAGCGGAGAACAAGGCGATCTTCGCCGAACATGCCGCCGCCGAACAGAAGACGCTCGCCGAGTTTATCGCGGGGTATGCCTATAAGGGCGAACAAACGTTCCATCCTTCGCGCCTTTCGCCGAAGAGCGACTATGTGGTCTACGCCTATGGGGTCGATGCCGAAGGAAAAGCGACTACCGATGTGATCGTGGAACCGTTCAAGTCGCTGCCCGTCGAGCCGGGGCCCATGGTCGATTGCAAGATCGACATCGTTGCCGAGAATCTTACCTCGACGTCGGTCAAGGTCGTTTTCAATCCGTCCGATCCGACGGTGCAGTATTTCTATACGATGCTCGATCAGGCCGGATACGAGGATATCAGCAAAGACTGGCCGGGTTACATCTACGAGTATATGGTTTCGCAGCTGACCGACGACGGTCTTCCGTTGTCGACGATCGTGATGCTCTCCTGTTCGGTCGGCCAGCAGGAGGTGCAGAGCAAGACGCTGCAACCGGAAACGACCTATTATGCCTGCGCCGTGGGCGTCAACTCGAATGCCATGATCAACACGGAGGTGGCGGTGCAGAAGATCGTCACGCCGCCGGACTCTCCGATTGATTACGGGTTCGATTTCGATTTCGGCGAGGTGACTGCGACCGGCGCTCGGGTGACGGTCTCGCCGCGTGACGTGAGGGCATTCTATTATTGGAACGTAATGACTGAGGAGGAGTACGGTGAAATGAAGGGCGATGAGTCGAAAATCGCAGCCTATTTCGAGCAGAAGATGATCGAACAGCGCAAGGCCCAGATGGGAGACTATGCCGACTGGTATCCGCTTCCGGAGTTCATCGCCTCGCAATGTTCTTCGGGTTTCGATGGTCCGGACAGTTATACCTTCGGTACGCTGACGCCGGAGACGACCTATTACGTGTATGCTTTCTGGGTGGACGAGCAGACCGGCGAGCCGGCTTCGGTTACGGCATTCAGCGAATCACCCTTCAAGACCGAAAAACAGGTGATTTCGGCTGCCGTGGCCAAACCGTCGCTATGGTTGACCGACGGCGACGATTGGGCCGAACTGAACCCGCTTGGCTATGGGCACTTCAAAGGATATGCGATTCTGGGCGCACGCATTGCACCTGCCGAAGGGGCCGTACACTGGTACTCGAACATTTATAAGGCGTCGGACATTGCCTCGACGGACGATCAGCTCTTGGCTTCGTCGCTCATCAACAGCAAATACTACATGGACAAGACATCCTACAATCTCTCCTACGGAGTAGAGTGGGGCGGCGACTATGTGATTGTCAGCGTCGCGGTCGACGCCGCCGGTGCCCGCGGTCCCGTGCAGCGCGTCGCCTTCAAGGCGGAGAAGAGCGCCGCCGAACCGCTCGAATCCATTCCGGGCGAATGATTCGGCCACAAGAAAGAAAAAACCGACAGCATTTTGCTGTCGGTTTTTTCTTTGCCGTCGGGAGGAACGGTCGACCGTTCCTCCCGTTCGGATTCGTCGCCGGACTACTTCTTCGCCGCGGGGCAGTCCGCGCACTTCTTGTCGCAAGCGGCTTTTTTGTCGCAAGCGGCGGCGCAGCATTTCTTGTCGCAGTCGCCCTTTTTGCAGCAGTTCTCCTTGCAGGCGGCTTTTTGGCAGCAATTTTCCTTGCAGGCGGTCCCTTGGCAGCACTTCGCGTCGCAGGCCTCGGCCTTCACGCGGATTTTGGCGAAGCCCTTGACGAGACCTTCGGCGTCGTTCTTCGATGCGTCGTAGACGACGGTCACCTCCTTGCTGGGAACGTCGACCTTGACATCCTTCACTCCCTTCTCGAAGGGAATGTTGTCCATGATGCGCTTGGCGCAGTGTTCGCAATCGATGTCGGTCTTGAATACCGTCGTTACGGTCGATGCCTTTTTCGCATCCTTCGCTGCGGCCGAGCCGGTGCCCAGCCCCAATGCTGCCATGAGGCAGACGAACAAAATCTTTTTCATACTCGTTTCGTGTTGGTTTTAACTGTTAATATTAAATTAGGTTCCACCGCAGGCCGGTATAGAACGTCGTTTCAGACCTTTTTGAAGCCTCCCTTTTCATCCGTGTCGCCGGCCGAGCGCATCCGCCTGCGGAGTGCCGAAGCGCTGCAACGGAAGCCGAGCGCAGCGACGGCAAAGGGTGGTTCGGAGGGATTGTCTGCACGGTTCTATATCGGCACTGTAAAACACTCTCACTACAAGTTCCATCGCAGGCCGATATAGAATATCGTTTCAGACCTTTTTGAAGCCTCCCTTTTCAAAGGGAGGTTTGGAGGGATTGTCTGCACGGTTCTATATCGGCGCTGTAAAACACTCTCAATACAAGTTCCATCGCAGGCCGATATAGAACTTGCGTCCCATCAGCGGGCCCCACACCACCGACGAGTTGAAGGCGGTGGAGAAGGGATGATCGGCAGCGAGGATCGGGTGCTCCTGCTTGTAGTTGCCGATGTTCTCGCAGCCGAGGTAGAGGTCGAGTTTCTTGATCTTGCGGCTCACCTGCGCGAAGAAGACCGGGTACTTGGGCGAGAGTTCCGTCACGGTCGGGTCGCCCGTCTGCGAAGGCAGGCGCATGGGGCCGTTGAGCTGTGCCGTGGCGTCGAACGTCCAGCGGCGGAACCGCGTGGCATACTGGATGTTCAGCAGCGCCTTGTAACGGCTCACCAGCGGCCGTTCGACCTGCACGCGCCCGCCGTCAGGACGGTCGAGCGTCATCGACGAGTTGGTGTAGCGGTAGGTCGCGAAGATGTCGAGCCGCTCGACGGGCGTCCAGTTGAAGTCGACCTGATAGGTATCGGTGTAGGAGCGGCCGTCGGTGTTGTAGAACATCACCTCGGTGGCGCTGTACTCCTGATCGGCCACGACCTGGTTGTAGAACTGCGTGCGGAAGTAGTCGAAACTCAGCGTGGCGTCCTCAGGCTTGACCAGTCCGAACGTCTGCGTGAGGCTTCCGCCCACGGTCAGCGCCTTCTCCATGCGGTTGAAATCGCGGTAGAGTGTGTGGAAATCGTAATTGCCGTTCCATGCGTAGCCGTCGAAGGCGAAACGGCGGCCGGTGGCCAGGACGCCGATGTTGTCCGTCACCAGATTGGTCGAGCGGTAGCCCAGACCCGCCGAGGCGCGCAGCGTCAACAGACGCGTGATGTTCCATTTGATGTGGCCGCGCGGCGTGAAGTAGTATTTGTCGTAGAACGAGTTGTAGTCGCCGCGTGCGCCTGCTACGAGCGAGAACTTGTCGCGGATCGAGTAGGTGTATTCGGCGTAGAGGCCCGCTTCGTTCTCGCTGTGGTCCATATCGTAGCTGCGCCCTTCGATCCGGCCGTTGTCGACGAAATCGTTGACGAGCCGTTCGTTGAACGATTGCAGGTGGGCCGAGACGCCCAGGATGAGCGACGAGCGGTAGGTGAAGTAATGGCTGTACATCGCATTGAGCGACACCGAGTTTTCGTTGCCGGCGTAGTCGTTCAATCCGAAGTAGGAGCTCTCGTTGAAGTGGTCGAAATCGGCCACGAAGGCGATATTGGAACGCATTTCGTCCTGCTCGTCCTTGTCGTAGACGGAGGCACCGACGGGCATGCCCAGTTTGATGTAGCCGTTGAAACCTCGGTTGCGGATCTGCGAACCGTAGAGCGAGCCGCCATCCAGCGCGCTCTGGCGCATCTGGTCGCGCATCGAATTTTCGTAGCCCATGCGGCCGCCGAGACGGTTTTCGGCCGTGACCTTGAAGCCCCAGCGCAGTTGCAGTCCGTTGTCGGCGGCGTAGAGCCAGCGGTTGGCCACGTGCATCGCACGCGCCTCGGGCAGGTCGCGGAAGCCGTCGTGGTTGTGGTCGTAGGATTTGGTGTCCATCGAACCGTGTGCCAGCACGATCGTCGTGAGCTTCTTGTCGCGCGTCACGGGCAGTGCCGTCGAGAGGTTCAGCTCGGGTTTGAGCTCGTCGTCGAAATAGAGGTTCACGAAGAGCCGTTCGTCGTCGGTGGGCTTGCGGTGTTCGAGATTGATCTGGCCGGTGATCGCTTCATGTCCGGCTGTGACCGACGAAACGCCCTTCGACACCTGAATCGAATTGAGCCACATGCCCGGCGTGTAGCTCAGTCCGTAGGGGGCCGACAGCCCGCGCATGATGGGGCGGTTCTCGTCGAGAATCTGCGTATAGGTGCCGGCCAATCCGAGCATCTTGATCTGCCGTGCGCCCGAGATGGCGTCGCTGTAACCGACCGTTACCGAGGCCGAGTTTTCGAACGACTCGGCCAGATTGCAGCAGGCCATTTTGCAGAGGCCTGCGAACGAAATGGTTTCGCCTTTGAGGATGCCGTCGCGCTTGACGTAGTTGCCGCCCAGCGTGCTCTCGACCACGACGCCCTCGATGTCGACGCCTTCGGAGCGGAGCCGGAAGTTCTGTTCGGCCACTCCGTCGGCGATGCGGATCGTGTCGTTGACGTAGCCCAGATAGGAGGCCACGAGCCGGTCGTAGTTCTTGACGCGGTGGACGGTGTAGGCGCCCGTAGCCGAGGTGCTGGCGCCGATCGTGGTCTCGGCCCAGTAGACCGATGCGCCGACGAGCGGGTTGTTGTCGGCGTCGGTGACGACGCCGCGCAATTCCTGGGCCGCGACGTTCGACGCGAGGCCCAGCAAGGGGAGAAATAAGAGTGATTTTTTCATCTGTGATTCCTGTTGTTAGACATAAAACATGCTCCCGACCGTCCGTACAGGGTCGGCAGCGAGGGGTTTTATGCTATAACAGGAGGTGCCCGCAATCCTTTGTGCAGGATGAACGGGGCCACGTCGAGCGGAATTTTCCGCCGTGTGCGATAGGCCGGATGCGCCGGCAGCGAAGCCGCGTCGGGTACGCTCTGCGACCGGAACGGCGGCAGAACGGCCACGGGCGCATGGTGTTGGCGGTGCGAGGCGTCGCCGTTCGAGCAGACATAGAGCTGCCGGTCGGCTTCGTTGTGGTCGCGCAGGCAGTTGCAGCGCACCGAGGCGCTGTGGTGGGCCAGGCAGACGTCGCATTCGTGGCGACAGACGTGTTCCACACCGTGGAAATCGCGCAGATGATTCCAGATCATCCATGCGTCCGTACTCACCGAGCCGATCTGGCCCAGCAGCAGGACGAGGAGAAAGAACATCCGGCGGAGTTTCATATCGTGCGCTTTACGTTAAATCAGTTTGCAGTCGCGGAGTTTTTCGACCCATGCCGCGGCGTCGCGTGCGGCGGTCGCGTCGTCGACCTCGTACCGTTCGGTGAGCAGGCGTGCCGCATCGTCGACGGAGAATTCCTTGCCCGCGAGGGCGTTCCACAGGTAGAGCGCGCTCTCGTTGAGCGAAATGATCTTGGTCATGTCGACTCCCAGACGGCCCTGCATGATGACGACGTGTTCGCCTGCCATCTCCCGAACCTTGTATTCTTCGCGAATTTTCATCGTTCGATTCTCTCTTAACGCAGCAAAGGTACGAAAAATTTTCCAGCCGTCATCGATTTTTCCGAATACCACTCCTTTTTGTCGAGTCCGTCGGTGCGGAAGGGGCGGGGAGACGATGTCGGTTTCCGGAGGCAAATATAGCGGGAAATTCTTGCAACCGGGTTGCAAAGCGGGCGGCTGCCGACGGACGGGGTCATACATGCCGTTTCGCGCGGCAGTCGGGGCACAGACCTTTGAGCAGGTAGTCGATCTGCCGTACCTCGAAGCCGGCGGGATAGCGTACGGCGGGGATATGCGTGTAGTCCAGACAGAAGGTTTTGCGGCAGGCCTCGCAGTGGAAATGGCAGTGCAGTTCGTCGATGCCGCAGGGGCGGTCGTTGCGGCAGATGCAGTATTTCGTCGAGCCGCTGCCGTCTTCGATCTCGTGCAGCAGGTGCCGTGCGGCGAAGAGCGACAGCGTGCGGAAGACGGTGGATTTGTCCACGCTCTCCAATGCGTCTTCCAGTTCGCTCATACTGAATGTGTCGTGAAAACGGAGAGCCGTTTTGTAGATGAGCAGACGGACGGCCGTGGGGCGGATGCCGTGGCGCGTCAGCGTCTCCGTGTAGTCGGGTCGGTTGGTTTCCATAGGGCAGGGAAGGTCAGTATTTGAGACGTTGCAGGATCGTTTTGCGGGCGTCGTCGATGCGGAGACTTTCGCGGCCCTTCTGCAACGCCTTGTTGTGCACCCGGCGGTCGAGCCGCCGTTGGGTGAAGTAGGGCAGCGTTTGCTCGAAATGCTTGACGAGCGCCACGCTGAAAGCCCATGCCACGGCCATGTCGACGTAATACTCTCCGCCCGGCAGGGCGGTCAGCCGGTCGAGGTGGTGCGTGTCGAATTTTTCGTCGAGGTAATGTGCCAGCAGGGCGACGACCCCGAACCGGACGGTATAGGTGCGCCGGCTCGCGAGCCATTCGTAGATGCGGGGCCGCCGCAGGGGCGCGGCCGAGCGTCTTCATGCCGCAGGCCGTGATGTCGCAGGTCGCCCAGTTGTCGATGTGGGGCAGGAAGCGTTCGAGGGCGTCGAGTGCCTCGCCGGTCGGGCGGATGTGTCCCAGCAGGATGCCGTGCAGGTTGTTTTCGTCGTAGTAGCGGTGGGGCAGTTGCGTCAGGAATGCGGCCGCTT
>ERZ779876.3284-NODE-3284-length-10165-cov-8.292186_pt1 | contig 10165 bp, 8 predicted proteins | sample MGYA00511068_ERZ779876 | MGnify/ENA primary metagenome ERZ779876 (study PRJEB29588, sample SAMEA1970858) | human gut metagenome | biome: human gut; feature: human-associated habitat; material: faeces | place: Denmark | collected 2008/2010 ... | reverse complement strand
AGCTCCCTCTCCCGGTACACCGCCTGTATCGCGGCGAAAACAGCGACGGACATATCCAGTCCCAACGACTGGTTCAGCCTCGGCAGAGCATCGGGCGACAGCTCACAGAAGGGGTGGATCTGCCGACTCTCAAACGGCGGCTCCCGGAATTCATCGGTTCTGAAGGTGTATTGCTCCATATACAAAAATCCTTTCTGCCGGCACGTGTTTCCTGTTTTTCTTCCGCCGGGGTACGACCTCAGATAAGCTCCGCCGTCAGCACCCCGCCATCGCGGGAGCGCGGCAGGACGGTTGCCTCACTGCCGCGCAGATCAGCCCCGGCAGCCACCCGCACCTCCAGGAATTCCGGCGTGTGCCCGAAGCACATCCCCCCCTCACGGCTTTCGAACAGCACGGACAGCGGGCGCCCCGCACGCAGGGCGGCATCCAGAATGGCATCCCGGCTTTGCTCCGACACAGCAGACAGCTCCGCCGCGCGCCGGCGTCTGATCGGCTCCGGCACCTGCTCCGGCATGGTCGCGGCAGGCGTTCCCGCCCGGCGGGGGGACGGGAAAACATGAATATGCAGGAAACCGACCCGCCGCGCGAACGCCATCGAAGCGGCAAACTCCTCCTCGGTTTCGCCGGGGAAGCCGACAATCATGTCCGTTGTCAGCTGGACGTGCGGGATTGCCGCGCGCAGACGGGCAATCGCCGCCTCCGCCTGATCTGCGTTGTAGCGGCGGTGCATCCGGGCAAGCGTAGCACTGCATCCGCTCTGCACCGAGAGATGGAAGTGCGGCGCCAGCGACGGCAAGGCGGAGACAATCTCCACAAAGCGCGGCGTCATGACCGAGGGGTCAAGCGATCCCAGCCGCACCCGTCCGATGCCGGGCAGCGCATCCACCGCACGCAAAAGGTCGCACAGCCGGGGCGAATCGGGGAGATCACGTCCCCAGGAGCCGGTTTCAATGCCGGTCAGCACCACCTCGCGGCATCCGCCCGCGACCAATCCGCGCACCTCGTCCAGCACGGCTTCCGCCGGTTTGGAGCGCACAGGTCCCCGCGCATCCGGGATGGCACAGTAAGTACAGCGGCACTCGCAGCCGTCCTCAATCTTGACATAGGCGCGGGTACGCTCAAAGTGCGTGATGGTCATCGCCTCAAAGGCGCTCCCCTCCAGCGTTCCGACCTCAAGGAGCGGACGCGCCGGCTTCACCCCGGCGCGCCACAGGCTGACCGCCGCATCCGCAACCGCCAGCTTGTTCCGGTTTCCGACGATACAGTCCACGCCGGGAATGGCAGCGATGGCATCCGCCGCCTTCTGTGCCGAACAGCCCGTGACGATCAGGAACGCCTCCGGATTTTCGGACAGCAGGCGCCGGATCGCCTGCCGCGCCTTGCGGTCGGATTCTGCCGTCACGGTACAGGTATTGACCACGTAAAGATCGCAGACCTCCTGCGGCGGACGGATCGTAAAGCCGCGCGCCGCCAGCGCCTCGGCAATCGCTTCTGATTCGTACTGATTGACTTTGCAGCCCTGCGTCAGGACAGCGGCGCTGGGACGGGATTCGGTCACGGACATAGTGGAAACATCTCCTTGCGGTACGGCGGGATTGGCGCACGAGCACCCGGAACCGCCGCAGTTGCTCTTATTGTAGCACGGCGCTCCGGGAATGTAAATACGCAAAGTGTAAAAGTTTTATGTTTTTGCGCGGGAATTTGCCGATAGCTCTTGCAAAATGCGGGAAAAGGGAGTATAATACCCTCAGTATGCATGGGCGGCGCCGCCCGGCGCCGCGCCGATATTGTATGAAGGCAAGGAGAAAACATCATGAGCAACCTGCACGTTATCGACCACCCGCTGATTACCCATAAGCTGTCCATCATGCGCAACCGCAAGACCGGCTCCAAGGACTTCCGGGAGCTGCTCAACGAAATCGCCATGCTGATGGGCTATGAGGTCTTCCGCGATCTGCCGCTGGAGGAAATCACCATCGAGACACCCATTACCAAGATGAAGGCAAAGATGGTGTCCGGACGCAAGCTCGCCATCGTGCCCATCCTCCGTGCGGGACTGGGTATGGTGGACGGTCTGCAGAACCTGGTTCCGGTCGCCAAGGTGGGACACATCGGTATGTACCGCGACCCGGAGACGCATAAGCCGGTAGAGTACTACTGCAAGCTCCCCACCGACATTGAGGAGCGTCTGGTGGTTCTGGTCGATCCCATGCTGGCGACAGGCGGCTCCGCCGTGGACGCGCTGTGCAAGCTGAAGGAGCACGGTTGCCGTAACATCCGCTTCATGTGCCTTGTGGCGGCGCCGGAGGGCGTCAAAGCCGTGCAGGAAGCGCATCCGGACGTGGACATCTACACCGCCGCGCTGGACGAGTGTCTCAACGAGCACGCCTACATCGTGCCCGGTCTGGGCGACGCGGGCGACCGCATTTTCGGCACGCTGTAAGCGTCCGGCGGCAGACCGCAACAAGTTTTTCTGCACCGGGGGCTGTCGGATTCCCATCGACAGCCCCCGGTTTTCCGAATTTCCCGCAAAGGAGCCTGTGCTATGCGCACCATGAAAATCGGCAGGAACGACGCCGGACAGCGGCTGGATAAATTCCTTGCCAAGGCGGTCAGGGGGCTGCCCGCCTCCCTGATGTATAAATTCATCCGCACAAAGAAAATCAAAGTCAACCGGGCACGGGCGGAGCAGTCCCAGCTGCTCCGCGAGGGGGACGAAATCCAGCTCTTCATCAAGGACGAGTTCTTCGGTGCCCCCTCGGAGGACAAAAGTGCGCTGGGCGCGATCCGTCCCAAACTGGATATCCTGTATGAGGACGAGCATATTCTGCTGCTCAACAAGCGCCCCGGCGTGCTGGTTCACGATGACGCCGCAGGCGGCGAAAACACGCTGATCCTGCACGTGCAGGCGTACCTGTACGGCAAGGGGGAGTACGATCCCGCCGACGAGCAGTCCTTCGCCCCCGCCCTGTGCAACCGCATCGACCGCAACACCGGCGGCATCGTCATCGCCGCCAAGGACGCGGAGGCTCTGCGCGACATGAACCGCCTCATCCGGGAGGATCAGCTCTCCAAGTTCTACCTCTGCCTGTGCCACGGCAGTATGGAACGCCCGGCGGCAACCCTGCATGGTTTCCTTGCCAAGGACAGCGCCCGCAATCTCGTGCGCGTGGAGGATCACCCCTTCCCCGGCGCGCGGGAGATCATCACCAAGTACCGCGTGCTGGACACACGGGGAAAAGGGGCGGATGCGGTGTCACTTCTGCAGGTCGAGCTGGTCACGGGACGCACGCATCAGATACGCGCGCACCTCGCGCACATCGGGCACCCCCTGCTGGGGGACGGCAAGTACGGCATCAACCGCGCCGACCGGCAGGAAGGCTTCAAGTATCAGGCACTGTACGCATGGCGGCTGGATTTTGATATCCCCGGCGACGGGGGGAGTCTTGCCTACCTGCGCGGGCGCTCCTTCCGCCTGAATCCGGCGGACATCTGGTTCACCAAGGGCTACCGCCTTCCCCTGTCGGACGGCAGGGAGGTCACAACATGAAGCCGCTCGCCCCGCGCCTGCACGCCGCGCCCCGGTGGCTCTTCTGGCTGTTGCTGCTGTCCGGAGCACTGCTGCTGGGACTGTGCATCCTGTTCCCTGTACTGGGTGTACTGGAATGGGTGGCAGCAGTGCCGTCCGGGCTTGCCATTCTGACGGCGGCACGTGACCGGAGCATACGCCTGCGCCGGATGTATGGCTACGGCTTCTGCTTCTTCGGTTGCTTCTACCTTGTCAACTTCCATTGGTTCCTGTATATGTACCCGCTGACCTTCGCGGGACTGTCGGATGCCGCCTCGGCGGTCGTGGTCATCGTGGCGTGGTTCGGGCTGTCGGCACTTCAGACAGTGGGCGCGGCGGCACTGTTCCCGCTCTTTGCGGTCGCCGTGCGCGGAAAATTCCTGTCCGGCAAGCCGATCCTGCAGCCGTTGTTGTTCGCCGCCCTGTGGGCAGTGCGGGAATGGATTCAGGCAAGCATCGGGTGGGCGGGTGTACCGTGGGCAAGACTGCCGCTCGGGCAGGTCGGGCTCCGCCTGACTCTGCAGAGTGCCGCCTTTCTCGGCTCCTATTTCGTCTCCTTCCTGCTGATCGCGGTGAGTATGCTGATTGCCGACCTGCTCCTGCACCCGGATCGGGCGCGGCTGTGCGGCATTCTGGCGGGCAGTCTGCTGGTCGGGAACCTTGCGCTCGGCGGTCTGCGCCTGCTGACCCGCCCGGCGGAGGGCAATGCGGTACAGGTCGCCGCGATCCAGGGCAATATGTCCTCGCTGGAAAAATGGTCCGGCAATTCCGTTTCCGCCGAGCGCTACGAGACGCTGACGCGAAAGGCGGCGGCAGAGGGAGCTACGCTGATCGTCTGGCCGGAAACCGCACTGACTGTCACGATAGACCGTTCCGCCGCTGCCCGCGACAGGCTGAGCCGGCTCGCACGCGAAACCGGCGCAACCCTGCTGGTAGGCGTATTTACCTCCGGAACGGGCACCGAAAGCAACCGGCAGTACAATTCCGTCGTCGCTTTCCTGCCGGACGGAAGTATGTGCGAAACAGTGTACAGCAAGCAAAAGCCCGTCCCCTTCGGGGAATTCGTCCCCTACCGGGAGCTGGTCATGCTGCTGGTGCCGCCGCTGGCAGACATCGGGATGCTGGAAAACGATCTGCTGGTCGGCGACCGCTCCAAGGTGTTCGACCTCGGGGTCGGGCGGGTCGGGTCCCTGATCTGCTTTGATTCCATCTACGAAAGCACCGCGCTGGACAGTGTGCGCCGCGGGGCTCAACTGCTGGCGGTGTCCACCAACGACTCCTGGTTCCAGGACTCGCGCGGCGTCTGGATGCACAACGCGCAGTCCAGCCTGCGGGCAATCGAAACCGGGCGGTATGTCGTCCGGGCGGGCAACACGGGCGTGTCCTCCGTCATCGATCCGACCGGGCAGGTCACGGCGGAGCTGGATCCGCTTCTGACCGGCTACGTGCCGGGAATGGTACGTCTGTGCGAGGAACGGACGCTGTACACCCGCATCGGGAACCTGTTCGCGTACCTGTGCGCGGCACTGTGTGCGGCGGCTGTGCTTGCCAACCCGGCAGAAATGGTCATGCGGCGCCTGCGCGCGGGCAGAAAAAGCGAATGAACCCCCGTGCTGATGGCTGTCCGGTGACATGAACTGTCCGTAAACTTGATGAATGTATGGTAAACTTGTGAATAATCACGGAATGCCCCTTGACAAATCCGTGGGGAAGGGCTATAATGACAGACGAAATCGGCGCCGGGCGTGCCGCTCCGCGGCATCCTGTGCGACCGTGACATTTTTTGAAAGGAGTACCCCATGAAAAAGTCTATTCGTATCCTGGCACTGGCGCTGGCTCTCCTGACGGTTGTTACCGTTCTGGCTTCCTGCGGCAACAAGCTGTCCGGCGAGTATGAGTGCAAGGTTGGTCTTGTCACCGTCAGCATCAAGTTCAGCGGCAGCAAGGCAACCTTTACCGGCGCGTCCCAAATCCCCGGTCTCACCGCTGTGACTGACGGCAAGGAAGTCACGTACAAGATCGTTGACAAGGACGACGGCTCGCAGACCATCGAGTTCACGGTTGAGGAAGGAAAGGATCCCGTTTCGCTTCCCTTCTCTCAGGACAAGGACAAGAAGACCATCACGCTGGCTAAGTTGTTTGTCTTTAACAAGAAGTAAACAACCATACGGAACCGCTCCTCTCGGGGGAGCGGTTTTGCTATGCGGGGAAGCGGGCTTTTTTCGGTTTTCTCATTGACAAACGCCGCGCGTTGATATATAATGGTAGGGCAATGTGAATACCCCTGCATGACGCAGGTGCAGAAAGGACAATACTCATGGAACATACAGGCAGATGCGCGCAGAATGCACCGCGCTCCACCTCCGGTCCCCTCATGGCAACCGATGCGCTGGGGCGCACCACCCCTGACCGCGCCGCAGGCGTCCCCGCCCCGCGCGAGAACCGTCTGGTCGGACTGTTCTACTTCCTCTGGCTGGGCGAGTGCGGCAAGCACAAGCCGTACAACATCTCCGAGATCGTTGCGGCGGATCCGCAGGCAGGGTACAAGCCGGACAGCGACGTCTGGGGCGGCGTCGGAACCTACCACCACTGGGGCGAACCGTTCTACGGCTACTACTATTCGGATGACGAGTGGGTCGTGCGCCACCACATGAAGCTCATCATGCAGGCGGACATCGACTTCCTCTTCTTCGATACCACCAACGCGCTGATGTACGAGCACAACTCCAAGCTGGTCATGCGCGTGCTACAGGAATACCACGACGAGGGCTGGAAAATTCCGCAGGTCATGTTCTACACCAATACCGCCTCCGGCAAGACCGTGCAGGAAATCTACGAGAAGATCTACCGCCCCGGCTTTGCCCGCGACACGTGGTTCTGCCTGGACGGCAAGCCGGTCATCATCGCGGTGGAGGCGGAATGCTCCCCCGAATGCCGCGCGTTCTTCAATATCAAGATGTCCCAATGGCCCAACGAGCCGGATAAGCTGGGCGGCTGGCCGTGGATGGATTTCACCCGCCCGCAGCGCGTGTTCTCCAACCTGCAGGGCGTGCCGGAGGTCATCAACGTGTCGGTGGCACAGCATCCCCAGCTTCGCTTCGGCGATTCGGTACTGTACGGCGAGACGGGCAACTGCGGCAGAGCCTTCCACGACGGGCACAATGATCCTGCACCGGACGCCTGGAAGAAGGGGTACAATTTTGCCGAGCAGTTTGACCGCGCCGTGGAGACCGACCCGCCCATCGTGCTGGTGACGGGATGGAACGAGTGGATCGCCGGACGCTGGCAGGGTATCCCGGAGCGTCCCCTGATGTTTGTGGACTGCGCCAACTACGAGTACAGCCGCGACCTGGAAATGATGCGCGGCGGGTATTTTGACAACTATTTCATGCAGCTCATCGAGAATGTCCGCCGCTACAAGGGCGTGGAGGACACGCCGGTGTTCGGACGCCTGCCTGTCCCGGACGGGGCGGCTGTCGGGTGCTTCTGCGAGTCCGACGCCGTCTATGACTCCTTCGACGACGGTGATTTTGCCCGTCACGCAGAGGGCTCCGGCTGCGTGTACGACAACCGCACCCAGCGCAACGCCATCCGCAAGATTAAGGTCAAGCACGACGGCGAGTACCTGTGCTTCCTCCTGCGTACCAAGCAGCCCGTCACGCCCTACGACGGCACCGGAAGCTGGATGCGCCTGTACCTGAATACGACGGGCGGGCAGGGCTATCAGTTCGTGCTCAACACGCATCCCGCGCCGGACGGCACCACCACACTGGCACGTGTGACCGGAACGGACGATGATCTGACCGCAGCCGATCTGCCGGATGTTGCCGCCTTCTATGAGGTGGACGGTGACAAGTTCAAGATCAAGGTGCCCCTCCGGGCTTTGGGGCTTGACCCTGACGGATTCACCGTCTGGTTCAAGGCGGCTGACAGCCGTGAGCCGATTGCCTCGGTTGAGGATTTCTATGACAAGGGCGATGTCGCCCCGCTCGGACGCATGAATTTCGTATACAAAGGAAAGTAAGAGCCTTATTTTCCCGTTTGCAATCCCGGTTCTGTCAAACAAAAATTTAGGGGTATCCCCAGCGGTCCGGCACGCCGGGGCTCCGCCAAGGGGTACCCCGAAACAAAGAAAGAAGCGATATACCATGACAAAAATCGACATTTTCTCCGGCTTCCTCGGCGCAGGCAAAACCACGCTGATCAAGAAGCTCATCACGGACGCCTACAAGGGCGAGCAGCTGGTGCTCATCGAGAACGAGTTCGGCGAGATCGGCATTGACGGCGGCTTCCTTGCCGACGCAGGCATCCGGATCAACGAGATGAACTCCGGGTGCATCTGCTGCTCCCTGGTCGGCGACTTCCGCAAGGCGCTGGCGCAGGTCATCAGCGAGTACCACCCCGACCGTATCCTGATCGAGCCTTCCGGCGTCGGCAAGCTGTCCGACGTCATCCGCGCCGTGGAGGGCGCAGCCACCGAGGGCGCCGTACTGAACGGCTTTACCACCGTGGTGGATGCCGGCAAGTGCAAGATGTACATGAAAAACTTCGGCGAATTCTTCAATGACCAGGTTGAAAACGCCGGCTGCATTATCGTCAGCCATGCCGATTCCACGCCCGCCAAGAAGGTCGAGGAAGCGGTCGAACTGCTCCGCGCACACAATGCAACGGCTGTCATTGTCTCCACACCGTGGAACCAGCTGACCGGCGACCAGCTGCGCGAGGCAATGGAGCGCCGCGACACGCTGGAGGCAGAGCTGTCCCGCCTTGCCGCCGAGGAGGACGATGAGGACGAGCATGAGCATCACCACCATCATCACGAAGAGGAGGATGACCATGATGAGCATGAGCATGGGCATCATCACCATCATCACGAAGATGAGGATGACCACGATGAGCATGAGCATCATCACCATCATGACGGGGACGAGGATGAGGACGAGTGCGGGTGCGGCTGCTGCCACCACGACCACGAGGGACACCATCACCATCACCACGATGCCGACGAGGTATTCGTAAGCTGCGGCGCCGAGACGACCGTCCGCTTTGACCGCGCGGCGTTGGAAAGTATGCTGACCGCCCTGTGTGATGAGGGCAAGTACGGCACCGTTCTGCGCGCCAAGGGCATTGTGGCACCCGCCGACAGCGCAAGCGAAGGCTGGATTCACTTTGACTACGTTCCCGGCGAGCCCGACGTCCGCACGGGTGCTCCGGCTGTCATCGGTCGGCTGTGCGTCATCGGCTCCGGGCTGAAGGTAGATGCCCTGTCCGCGCTGTTCGGCGTAACACTGCACAAGTCCGAGGAGGACTGACGCATAAGGAGAGCACACCATGGCATACGATTTACCTGTTTACCTTTTCACCGGCTTCCTTGAGGGCGGTAAGACCCACATGATCCAGGAGTCGATGGAAAGCCCGCAGTTCAATACGGGAGAAAAAACGCTGATCATCCAGTGCGAGGAAGGTATGGACGAGTTGGACATCTCGACCTTCAACGGGAAGAATGTCTATCTGGAGACTGTGGAAAACGAGTCCGACCTGACGCCCGACCTTCTCTCCGCCATGGCGAAAAAGCATAAGCTGGATCGCATCCTCATCGAGTACAACGGAATGTGGATGCTGAGCACGCTGTATGACGCCATGCCGCAGAACTGGGTTATCTATCAGCAGATGATGTTCGCCGATGCCAACACCTTCCTCAGCTACAACCAGAATATGCGCCAGCTGATGGTGGATAAGCTGATGAACACCGATCTGGTCGTGCTCAACCGCACACCGGCGGATATTGACAAGGAAACCATCCACAAGATCGTGCGGGGATGCTCCCGCCGTGCGCAGATTTCCTACGACTATCCGGACGGGCATGTGGAATCCGACGACATTGAGGATCCCCTGCCCTTCAACCTGAATGCCCCCATTGTGGAGATCGGCGACGAGGATTATGCCGTCTGGTACCGTGACCTGACCGAGGAACTGCAAGCATGGGACGGCAAGACCGTTCGTGTCAAGGGCATCGTCATGCGCGACCCCAAGCTGGGCAAGGCTGCCCTGCTGGTCGGCAGGCACGTCATGACCTGCTGCGCAGCCGATATTACCTACTCCCCGCTGGTCTGCAATTTCTCCGCCCCCGTCCCCTACAAGACCCGCGATTGGATTCTTGTCACGGCTAAAATCCGCATTGAAACTCACAAGCTCTACGCCAACCGCCCCGGTCCCGTCCTCTACGCCACAGACTCCGCCCTGACCTCCAAGCCAGCCGAGGAAGTGGCAACGTTTTACTGAGCCTGATACCCCGCCTCCGCCCGCAGAGGGCAGCCCCCCGGCTCAGGTCGGGGGGTATATCCGAAAAGGGAGAACACCATGTCTGACAATATTCTTTCCCGCATCCGCGCCGACGCCGGCGTTGCCGTCGCCGAGCTGATCCCCGCCGCGCATCTGACCGCCGGGCAGATTCTCGTCGTCGGCTGCTCCTCCTCCGAAATGGTCGGCGGGCGCATCGGCAAATGCTCCAGTCCGGACGCCGCCGCCGCCCTGATTGACGCCCTGCTCCCGCCCCTGCAGGCTGCGGGCATCCTGCTCGCCGCACAGTGCTGCGAG
>ERZ779876.3279-NODE-3279-length-10177-cov-3.119937_pt1 | contig 10177 bp, 8 predicted proteins | sample MGYA00511068_ERZ779876 | MGnify/ENA primary metagenome ERZ779876 (study PRJEB29588, sample SAMEA1970858) | human gut metagenome | biome: human gut; feature: human-associated habitat; material: faeces | place: Denmark | collected 2008/2010 ... | reverse complement strand
ATACTTCTATATCAGATATAGGATGTAGAGACTCCCATGTCTTATATGTCCCCCAATAAAATGAGCTCCAATTTTGGTTTATCGTTTTATCGCGTTGAATTGCGGTAATTAAAAGCTCTTGACTTAGTTCATGAATTGCGGCCGTATATACTTTGTTTGAAAGGTTTAACAAACTTTTGATATCTTGTGCGTTAGCATACCCAATGGTATCGAGTAAATCGTATATTAACCTACTATGGCTTGAAATCAACTCCATACGCTGGCGATAAGGTTTAACCTGCGCATAGAATTCTCTGGACAAATATGTGACCCGACCTTTATATAATTTGCTATAAAAAACTTGACCTTCTTCTATTAATTGTACAATGCTATTCCAGTCGCCTCCTACATGGAAAAGTGACGGCATATTACGGCACTCATTGCAAAGCAAAAAACCGTTTCTAGAAAAATATCCTTTCAGCAATTCTATAGGTATAGATTCTTGATGTGTTTCACACACAAAACTCACAGCCTTTCTCCATTTGAATCTAGCCAACAGTGAGGATCTGGAGCAAAATAATCTCCAAAACTTCCATATGCTACACCTCTACATCCACCGCATTTCTCCACATAAATACACTGTACACATGGTTCAGAATATTTCTGTCGATTATTTAGCTCTTCAAGAATTGGGCTATTCAGCCAAATCGTAGAAAAGCTGTTTTCTCGGATATTCCCAATCGGAATGTCCAAGAGAACACATGGAAGAATATCACCATTTGCTTTGATGCAGCAAACACCATTGCCTGCCTGACATCCTGTAAAGTATGGCAAATCAAAAAGCGAATCATCCAAAAGGATCTGCTGCGCCTCATGTGTGTAGAAATTCATCTTATTTCCAAATTTTAATTTTTTTCCTTCCAGATATGCATTATTTGCTTCCATGCAATAGGCGGGAGATCTAATTCTACTGAACCTCTTCCAACAGGAACAAATTGTGATAGATTGAAACAAGAAACGCCTAATTGTAGGCACAACTCAATGACTCCATTCAATTCCTGGTAATTTAATATGGTTGGTGTCATACAAACATGTACTTTTATACCGCGGACACGCCCAAAATGAATCTGTGAGAAAAAGTCTTTTAAATCAATGTTGAAAACGAGCGATTTCTTAACATGCTGCGCCGCATTTCCAATGTTACTCTTTTCGGTAATAAATCCATATGCGCATACCTTCGGTTCGTAGACAGCAGACAAGATGTCAGCTAACTTGCGTTGTATCTTCTTCAGCCTTTTCTCAGGTGCTGCGATTTCGCGAGTTGCCCCATCCTTTTTGGGGAATTTGAAGGTATGGTACATGTTTTCTGGACGTATTTTATAAAGAAAATACCTCAGACTTCTCTCTGAGATACCCAAAATAGAGGCAACATCGTCTCTTGTCTTTAATTGAAAGAAGGCTTCTTTTATACTTTCTCTGTCCATAAACAACTCCTACAAGGAAAAACACAGGGAAATTCAACCTTCTGACTGAATGTAATATTATCTTATACAAGATGTAGACGGAAATGCATATGAGAGGAATATGCTCATAACATTGAACTATTACGCTGCTGTATCGCTAACGAAAAACAATTTCCCTGTGTTTTTCAATTAAATTATAACAGAAGTTGCATTAAAGATAAATATCTTTAATTGTTAGAAAAATAATTGTGCAATTTTACAACAAAGAAAAACAACTTACATTACATATTTAGCTTGCAGAATTCAAGACCGCGACTATGCCGACGGTTTTGATTTTAGTATGCCGGCAGGCCGTACCCGAAGATGCAGGTATCGCCTACATAGTAGCGCCCCTGGGCGCAGTCGTCGTTAACGTTGCCTTCAACGGTATACACCAGGCCGTTCTCGCTTTTTTCAACGATGCCCACATGATCCGGACACCCATCCGGCTCCCAGTCGAAAAAGATGATGTCGCCGGGGCTCGGCTCAGCAGAGCCGTCTGCCCATCCGGCGTTATCCTTGAACCAGTTCGCGCCCCAGACGCAGTTTTCAAACTTTGGAATAGCGCCGGCATCGATCAAGCCAGCCTGATCCGCACACCAACTCACAAACATGGCACACCATTCGGCGCGCTCGCTCAGCCCCCACCAGCTCCAGTAAGGCTCGCCGCCCACATTGCCGACCTGCGTCAGCGCTATCTCCACAATGGCCTGATTGCCCTCCGTGGTAAAGACCCGCCCAAACGGGTAGTAGCGCAGCACATGCGCCGGGTACTGCTTGTCGCCATATGCGTTCCAGCCGAGCTGCGCGGCCATGTAATTGGAAAACTCAATCGCCGCGACGGCCGAGTATCCACCGTAATTCTCCCGCGCCCAGGGGATAAACCCGTTGCCGAAATTGTAGCCCTGCAGAGCCAGCTTGATGTTCTCCATATCGACAGGGCTTTCTACCTCAGCCTGCTGCAAGCTGTCCGCGACAGTCTGAACGCCCACCTCGATGGAATACTCCGGATCGGTAATGGCATTGGGCGTTCGTGGATAGCGGGTGTTATACCCGCTTTCGGACGCCTGCATGGGATCAAGCCCCTGCCCGCCGCTCTCCTGCATCATGATCGCCTTGATCAGCTCGACATATTCCCCTATGCCGTATTGGTTTGCATACACACGGATGATGGGCGTATAGGCCTCCACCTCCTCGCTCACCGGAATATACGATGTTCGTCCGCTTTCGCTTCCGAAGAGCGAGAGGGCAGCACCGAGCAGCACAACAACCAGGACGATGGTGATGGCAATCCAACTCCCCGCGAGGATCGCGTTGACGAGCGCCTTCGTCGCGTCGAGGATTGCCCGAACCGCTTTTGACGCCACAGCAGCGGCTTTTTTCACGGTCTCAACGGAACTCTTTGCCGCAGTTCTCACTCTCTGTGCGGACATATTCGCCGCCCTGACCGTAGTGCTGGAATTGACTGTGGTACGTGTCATTCGGTTGGCTGTTCGGATAGACCGGTTAACAGGTTTCACCGCCCGATCGACGGTTTTTATTGACCGAGTACGCTTTTCCCGTACAGACGTTTTTATTGTCTCGCCGCTGCTTCTCTGAGTACGGAGCAACATGCGCTTGTGTTCTTCCCGTTTGAACCGCGCCCCAGCCGTTTCCGACTGGGGCGTTTCTATAAATGTAGACGGTCGTCTATAAGGGAAAGGTCTCGTGTGGGATCGGGCAGACTGCTGAACGGCTTTCCGCCCCTGCTTATCAAACTCCTGCGCTGTACGGGATGCAGCGGTTTCCGCAAGGCTGGTCACCTGATCCGCCGCATATTCCTCCGGACTGTCTTCCGTAGGAGAATTACCGCGCGGCGTTTCTTCCTTGGTTCGGATAAAGGCGCCCTTCATGCGCTCGGCGGCCACGGCAGACTTGTCTATGGCCTTTATCGTCCCCCTGACGGTATCGCGCGTCTTGATGTCAGCCATCGCGTCCCACTCCGAACACACCCTCACCGGGCCGCGTTGTCATCAGCTTGTAGAGCTCCGTATCCTTCGGGAACCGGTTGATAAACGGAACCAACGCCCGGCCATACCGGATCAGGCCGCAGCCGGCATCCGCGTTGGTGACATAGCTCATCTGCTCGTTGGAGATGTTTAAGAGCTTTGCCAGCTTCTCCCGGTCCTTTGCTGCCTGATTGAGCATGACCACAAACTCGGAGTTGGACACCATTGTGCTGGCCTGTACGGAGTCCAGCAGATACTCCACGTTCTGCGTAATGGCGGTGGGGAAAGCGTTGCGCTTGCGGAACTGCCGCCAGGCCGAGGCAAAGAAGTTGCCGCTCTGCTCGTTTTCAAATACCACATGGAATTCATCAATGAAGACATGCGTGCGCCGGCCGCGCTGCCAGTTGAGCGTGACGCGGTTGAGCATTGTGTCCGTAATAACCAGCAGCCCCGCGGGCTTGAGCTGCTCGCCGAGATCGTGGATGTTGAATACCACCACACGCTTATCCAGATCTACATTCCCCGCGTGCCCGAAAATATCCAGAGAGCCGGTGGTATAGAGCTCCAGCGAAAGCGCAATGTCCTGCGCCTTTGCTTCCGGCTGCACCAGCAGCTTTTCGCGCAGCGCCGAGAGCGTTGGGATGATGCCGGTTTCTGCTGCCTCCTGATAGAGCTGCGCCGTGCAGCGGTCGATGATGGATTTGTGCTGCGGGCCAACGCCGCTCTTGTCAATCTGCTCAACCAGCGACATGATAAACTGTGACTTATCCACAATGGAGTTCTTTTCGCCATAGCCCTCTACCATGTACATAGCATTAAGTCGGTGTCTGCCGCCCGCGGCCACATGGATGACGGTACCGATGTCGTCCCCCATTGCCTCCACCAGCGGGGCAAACTCGCCTTCGGGATCGCAGATCAGGATATCATCGTCCGTGTTGAGCATGAGGAAGGTGATCAGTTCCTTTACCGAGAACGATTTGCCCGAACCGGGCACACCGAGGACAAACGCCGACTGGTTCAGCAGCGTTTCCTTATTGCACATAATGAGGTTGTGGGAGATGGCATTCTCGCCGAAGTAGATGCCGCCCTTGTCCATGATCTCCTGCACCTTGAAGGGGATGAACACAGCAAGGCTCTCCGTCGTTAGCGTCCGGAAGGCGTCAATGCGCCGCGTTCCGATGGGCAGCACCGTATTAAGCCCGTCATACTGCTGGTACTTCAGCACGGCAAGCTGACACATATGCTTGCGGGCAATGGCAAGGACGGTCTCGGTGTCGCTGTCGAGCTGCTCCTGCGTCTCCGCGGTGAGCGCCATGGTGAGGACGCACAGCATCATGCGCTGGTCGCGGGTGGTGAGATCGTCCAGAAACTCCTTGGCCTCCCGGCGCTGGAGCTCCATGTCGTAGGGGATCACGGCGGAAAAGTTGTTGTTGGCGTTCTGCCGGCGCTGCCAGTTGGTGATGTTCGTCTCCACACCCAGCAGCCGGGTTTCCACCTCCCGTACCGCCTCGTCGGTCGGGACGGGGACAATGTCGATGGAGAGCATCATGTTCCGGCTCAGATCCGTCAGCTCCGTCACCAGACAGTCCTTGATATAGGAAGCGTAATCCTTGAGATACAGCACCCGGCAGAAGCGCCGTCCGAGCTTGAGTCGATCCGAGGTCTTCTCTATGCTGTCCGGGCAAATGTAATCCCGGAAGTCATGGCCCTTCTGCATCATGTCCTTCGCGTCAAAGTGAAAGTCCACCTCTTCACCGACGCGGTAGAAGTCATGCAGGACGCGTAGGCGCTCGGTAGCGTCCAGCTCCGTACACTTAGCCCCGAGGGCGGCGAAGTGGGAGCAGAGATCTGCGCCGGTGCGGGCAAAGTAGGAACGAGCCTCTTCTATGTCCTTTTTGAGCACCGTGACGGTGATGTACTTCTCCTGAATGATGCCGTTGCCCTCCATCGCCTTGTCCAGCAGCATCCGGTTATATTCCCGGCGATAAACATCCCGCGCGTCCCCGCGCAGCGGCATAAGGATGTTCTTCTCAAAGTTGACCCGGTTCAGGCGGCGGTTGTTGATCGTGATCTTCGCGGTGGCTCCGGCGTCCAGACTGTTCAGCAGCTCGGAATACTGGAGAAACATGGACTCCTTATCTGCGCGGCTGGCGACGAGGTAGTTAATGTCCGTGAAGCGGTACATTTTGGAGTACTTGTTCCCGACGAGAAAAATGCCGTCCGGCCAGATGCGCCGGATGGGGATCACGTCCTGCACGCGGCGGGGGACGCGGTATTTCTCTTTGTCCTGCTGGAGAAGATTACTGAGAGTCTTTATCATGCCGTTTGTAAACCTCCTTCTCATGAGCTTCTATGACGCCTTTCAGCGCCTCGTAATACAGGTTGGATGGCTGCACCCGGAGGTGCGCCGGCTCCAGGATCTCCGAACGAAACCACACCCGGAGAAGCCGCCCGGCGCTCATGCCGTGATAGCTGAAGAAGCCCAGCGCACCGAACGGGGCTGCGGCCAGAATGACGATCCAGCTCAGCGTTTCGAGTCCGAAATACGGACGGAGCAGAAAGTACAGCGCTATGGCGACGCCCACGGCCAGCAAAGAAAAAACGAACTGCCGCATGGACAGTCCGAAAAACATGGATTCGGTATAATTGCGAATTTCGCGGTTGATCTTGACTTCCAAAGGGATACCTCCTTCGTTTGAACATAAGAAAACCGCCTCCCGAGTGGGAGACGGTGGAATGGTTTATAGGGAACTTTTTGACGAGGAATGCGGCAAAAAATTCCCTATATTATAGAAATGGTTTGCGCCATTATAGTCCCATCATCTCCCGGACGATCCGGTCGGCCATCTTTACAGAGCCGACCAGGATGAGCATGTTAAAGATCACCTCGCCGACATAGCTCCATACCATCGTTACCGCTGCGGCGCCGGTCTTGACGGTGGGCGGCGACGCGGCGAAGTGAGAGAAGATGATGCAGGCGAGCACAATGATCGCGCCTTCGAGACACACGGCGGCGTAGCTTTTGAGAAAGCTCCGGCCTACGTTCTGGCTCGGCTCTCCGGCAAAGGAGGAGAGCGGAATGGGCGCAATGGCCGAATACAGGTACAGCTTAAAAAAGCGTCCATATACCGTCATGATCATCACGAACGAGAGTACCGTAATGAACAGTCCTCCAATCAGCGTCACCGCCCACAGGGGGATACTCTCAAAGAAGCCGCAGTCTTCCACTGCAGTTATGATCTCCTGCGGCAGAACCGTTTCCTGTGCAGCACCGAGACCGGCGGAGCCCATGATCGTGGAAATTGCTCCCTGCACGATGCGGAAAAGCGCCATCATCAGTTCCAGCCCGTAGGTTACCGCGCCTTTGGCCAGAGCGAATCGGATGAAGAGCTTCAGCGCGGTTTCCGGACGCCGGGTCTCAGCAAAGGAGCCGCAGGTTTTCATCACGCCCACGACGAAGAACAACACAAGCAGCGCCAGCCCGATGGCCTGCACCGCGCCGTGGATGCCGACGATCACATTCCAGATTGCGCCGCCTTTAAATTCCTCCGGCGACTGCGTGAGGAGCTGCCAGATTTCCGCCAGCTTCTCGTTCCATGCCTCCATGGCGTTTTCGAGATTTTGTACGACCCAGTTATCCGACATACTTGCACCTCCTTCTGGGGTGGCTTCTTATTGGGAAGCCGCCCCGTATTTTCGGATAACTGGTCAGCCGACGATCAGGTCTAGGATTTCCTTCGTGAAGGTAATTACAATACCGCCCGCCAGCGTCAGGAAACCGTTGGAGCGCTGGCTTGGATCATGACTCTGGAAGGACATGCCGACCTGCACAACGCCCCAGCCCAAGATAATCAGACCCACCGCGCGGATCAGACCGAAGATGAAGTCCGACAGATTATTGACCACAGCGATAGGGTCATCGGCAGCAAATGCCGCGGCGGACAGCACCGCAATCAGCGCTATTGTGATGACTACAGCACAGTAGGCACGAAAGCCCTTCTTGGCTGCGTTCGGGGTCTCAATCTTGTTCTTGGTTTTCTTGTTCATGCTGTTTTTCCTCCATTTTCTTTTGCAGTAATTCTTTGAGCTCTTCCTCGCAGAAGAAGAGGTACTCGTCCTCGCTGACCGGCTCTGCGCCGGCCGTTTTCAGCAGGCTCTCGTCAATGGACAGCGCCGCAATGCTGATGCTGTCCTCACCGTGCCGGTAGGGTTCGGCACCGCCGTCTGTGGTGAGCGCGATGTTCGGGTGCTTCAGGATATCGAACTTGAGATCCTCCACCGGGCGCTCGCCGCGGATAAAAAGAAGCGCATACCGGTTATCCAGCATGCGCACCTCGTCCGGTGTCATCAGCTCGCGCCCTGCCAACTGCCAGTTGGTGGAGTAGCTGCCGTTCCGGCCTTTGGACTGCCCGTATGTGTTCGTATCGATTGTCTCTTTCCCGAGCAGCTTGGAGACGTACTCGTGCGTGGACTGCTCGTTTCCGCCGAGATAGAGAAACTCGTCGCAGTTGCCGACGATCGACTCCCATTGCTTTTCAAACAGCGCCTTTAATTGCGCCAGATTCTGGATGATGATTGAGACCGAGATTTCCCGGGAGCGCATGGTGGAGAGCAGCTTGTCAAATTCATCCGGCAGAGCGACGTTTGCAAACTCGTCCATCAAGAAATGGACGTGTACCGGCAGCCGGCCACCATGGATAACGTCCGCCTGATAATAGAGCTGCTGGAACAGCTGGGTATAAAGCATCCCCACGAGGAAGCTGAAGGAGCTGTCATTGTCCGGGATTATGGCAAAGACGGCCGTTTTCTTCTCGCCGATGCTCCAAAGCTCCAGCTCATCGTTCTGTGTGATGCTGGCAAGACTCTCCAGATTAAACTTCTCCAAGCGGGAGATCAGGGTAATCTGGATGGACTTCAGGGTCTTGCCGCTGCCGGAGTGATAGCTTCGGTAATACTTCAAGGCGATATGCTCCGGGTTTCGCATCTCCAGCCGCTCAAAGAGGATATCCAGCGCGGACTTGTAGGTCTCGTCATCCTCTCGTACCTCCCCGGCGCGGATCATCTCCATGACCATCGGGAAGTTCTGCTCCTCCGACGGGGCCTCGTAGTGCAGGTAGAAGATGAGCGCCAGCAAAAGCATGGTCGCCGCCTGATCCCAGAACGGGTCCTGACTCTGTGAGCCCTTCGGTGTGGTGTTCTTGAAGAGATTCGTCACTAGACGCTGGATATCGTTGTCGCTGCGCAGGTACACAAACGGGTTGTAGCAATGGCTCTTTTCCATATTGATAAGATCCAGAACCTTGATGTCGTACCCCTTGGCCAAGAGCAGGTTTCCGGTATCCCGGAGCAGCTCACCCTTCGGGTCAAGCACAACGTAGCTGGAATTGGCCTGACACAGGTTCGGCTTGGCGAAAAACCTCGTTTTGCCCGCGCCGGAGCCGCCGCAGACCAGCGTATTGAGATTGCGCCGGTGTCTGCGGCCATCCAGACCGACAGAGACATTCTGGGTGAGAATCTTGTTTTGCGTTGGAATCCTGTCTGCATACTTTCTGTTCATCTGCGCGGGAGAGCCCCATTGGGCGGAGCCGTGCTCCTCCCGCCGCCGGTAATTCCGCTGGGTGGAGAGGTATATTCCGATGGCAAGTCCGTAGCACAGCAGCAAAACGAGGATCGTTTTCAAGCTGTTTCCGCAGAGCGTGATATAAAATGGGCGGCTCATCGCCGCCCCAAAGTTCCGGATCAGCCCGGGAAGCCCATCCTCCATAAACGGTGCGATCCGCAGCGCCAGCCACACGACGGGGATCGTGCCGAGGCAGTACAGGAGGATATTCTGTTGGGAGAATTTATCGTGCCGCACGGTCTGCCTTCTTTCGCTCCTTTTGAGGCGCAGCGTCAATGACTTTCAGGAGCAAAACGTCCACATCTTCCGTGGGCCGCTCTTCGCGGATCAGCTCATTTCGGAAATCCGTAAGAGCTCCGACCAGCAGTCGCTGCTCAAAGCTGTCCAGCGTCATGACCACTTTGCCTTCGGTCATCACAGGGACACCTCCTTGTCGCCCTTCTTCTTAACGCGAATGGGGATGTGCACATTCTCCCGCCCGGTCTCCGGCAGCTTCTGCCCCTGCTCGCGGCGGACCTCCCGCATTTCTTCCCGCACGGAGGGACGGGAGCATCGTTCAGAGCCGTCCCCGCCGCCGCGGGAGTCTCTGCTCCCGGAGAAACGCTCGGACGGACGGGACTTCGCCGTCCGGGCTGTGGTAGGGTTTGTGTTTTCCGTCGGTTCCGCCGTGGGGTTGGGCTGCTCGGCAGTTACCGCTTCCAGAAACTGATTCAGCTTTTTATCCGCTGTCTGCGTCCGCTCTGGCGTGGAAATGTCATCACCGCCTTTTGCATTGTCCTCGCGGGACTGCTGGATCTCCGTTTTCACCGAGGCCATGTCCACCGTGGCCAGGCCGAAGCGCTCAAAGATACGGTTGATCTTCCCGGCATCCTCTGCCCGAACCATGATGTCGGTAAGGCCATCCGCGGCGTTATTGTCCTTCAGCACGCAGTAAAGGACGCCGTACTTTTTTGCCTCCTCGCAGAATTTACGAAGCTCGCCGTCCCGGACAGCAAACACCTTCAGCTCCTTGCCGCTTTTCAGCATGTTGGTAAGCCGGATTTTGCCGCGAGTCTTCTTCTGATCCCGCAGAGCAGCATACAGCAAAA
>ERZ779876.3278-NODE-3278-length-10179-cov-4.983406_pt1 | contig 10179 bp, 12 predicted proteins | sample MGYA00511068_ERZ779876 | MGnify/ENA primary metagenome ERZ779876 (study PRJEB29588, sample SAMEA1970858) | human gut metagenome | biome: human gut; feature: human-associated habitat; material: faeces | place: Denmark | collected 2008/2010 ... | reverse complement strand
CAGCAGCAGGAACAGAACGCCCGCCAGCAGGTGCAGCGGGGCGGCGGACAGTTTGACCAGAACTACCTTGATTACTACTCTCTGCGCGCGGTAGACGCGCTGGAGGTGGGCACCAATGCCTTTTCCTGTGAGACCAATTGGCAGAATGTCCCGCTGTGGCATACCAGCGGTGCAGCACTTTCGGGTGTGCTGGGCAGCCTGAACATCTCCCCGGCCCTGACAGAATCCCGCGTCACGGACACCTCTTCCAGCAGCTCCGACAGCGAGAGCGGAACCCTCCTCTCCGTGCCCAATCTGCTGCCCATGCAGGAAAACGGCAAGCTGCCCGATGCAGATGCTTCGGACGCAATGAGTGTCCGGGTCCAGTTTGACGCGCAGAACGCCACCGGCTTCTCCTACGATGCCGACAGCAAGACCTACCGGATGCTCCACGCAGACGGCACACCGCAGCTGGATGCCAACAACGGCCAGCAGACAGATTTCGACAACCTGCTCATTCTGTTCAGTGCATCCACCCTGCGTGACGATGGTGTGACGCTGGATTACGACCTGACCATGGGCGGCGGGGTCTGGCTCAACGAGGGCCACCTGTGGAACATCACCTGGACGCAGGGCAGCGAGACCACCTTCTTCCTGTATGATTCCAACGGCCGCCCCCTGACCTTGACGGCAGGCCGCAGCTATCTGGCGCTGGTGTCCAGCCTGACCGGGCAGGAGCTCACCGTGCAGAACTCCACCGGGGAAAACCTGTTATAAGCAAAAGAGACGGTCCTGCAATCCGATGCAGAACCGTCTCTTTTTATGCTTTCTTACAGATCGACCACGCTGCCCACTTCGGCAAGGGTGGCAGGCACCGCGCCCAGATGAACTTCATCGGCATCCCGGCGCACCACAAAATGGACGGTCTGGCCTGCGGCAAAGTCAGGCTGATAGATCAGTTCCAGCGTCTGCCAGTCCGCAGGGGTCTCACAGAAACAGTGGAGCATCGCCCCGCGCCCTGCGGAAAGATTCAGGGTAAAGGCAGAAGCATCTGCCGCATTCTCACCGTAGAGAGGAGCTGCAAAGCTGCCCACCCGCACCTGTCTGCCGTCACACAGGGCCGTCAGGCCGGTGCCCAGGCTGTACAGGGCATTCCTGCTGTCCAGCCCGCGGCTCTGCAGGTAGCTGGCACCCACAGCCAGCGGCCGGGCCGAGAGGTTCTCCACCGACAGATAGACCAGCGTGCTGTCCAGCTCCGGGGCCGGCGCATAGCCCAGCAGCTCCACTGCCGCCTTGCCGTCCAGCAGAGCAGGTTCGCCCTCATAGCAGGGAGCCAGAGCCACGCCCGAAACACCGGTGAGCAGGGCGGCAGCCAGACTGACTGCGCCGGAACCGGCATATTTCAGGAACGAGCGGCGGGACAGGGATTGTGACATCGGGGATTCCTCCTAACGGGAAAATAAGTTCTCTTTATACAATAGTAAATTCCGGGCTTTCTGTCAAGAGATTTGCCCGGAATTTTACCTGTTCTTCCGCGGTTTTACGTGTTTTGGATATTTTCAGGGCGGCACGGCAAAGATTCTTACTCAAACGCCTCGTTTTCCTCGGCTTCTGCCTGCCCGCGCAGGGTATCGGCGTAGCCAAAGGGCACGATGTCGATGGCCTCCACCAGACGGTCACGCATCCAGAGCTGAACATCGGTCTGGACGGTGTAGCCGCAGCCGGGGTCAGCCATCCACTGTTCCGGGTGGCGGGAGGGGAGGGCGCGCTGGCTCAGCATACTCATGATGACGCCGCCGTGGGTCACGCAGGCAGCCTCGGTGACGTCCATCCGGATCATATACTCGAACAGCTTGAGCAGCGTTTCCGCGCAGCGTGCGTGGAACTGCTCGGTAGGCTCTGCGCCCTCCGGCACGAAGCCTGAGCCGGGGGTGATCCACTTCTTGAAGTCCTCGTTCTTCACCAGCTCCTTGACGGGATGGTTCTCAAAGACGCCGAAGCCCGCCTCCCGCAGGTCGTGCACCGAGAACTGGTGGGTGGCATTCGGGAACAGGATGTTGGCCGTCTCCACGGCGCGCATCAGGGGGGAGGAGAAGACGGTATCCACCTGCGGATACTCGAACCGCTCCTTCAGCTCGGCCAGCTGGGCGCGGCCCTCGTCGCACAGGGGGATGTCCGTGCCGCTGCCGATGTAAAGGCCCTGTAAATTACCGGCCGTCAGGCCATGGCGGATGAGATGGAGCTTAAAGGTTTTCATGCAAAAACACCTCTTGTGAGCTATCTTGTACTGTGCTGGTTCGCACAAATCTTGCTTTTCTGCTAAAATTCCCGGCATCCTCAGACACAAAATGTATGCCGTCAGGCTTTAGTTTAACATAGATATGGTGGAAAGAGCAACCCCTTTGACAAAAACGCCGAAATTATCGCGGAAAATCCGTCACTTTTTCGCTTTACAAGTCGTTTTCCATTGTGTATAATCAACGTGCTGTAAACCAAAAATCAAGGAAGTCCCATCTTTTATCTGAGGAGCCAAACATCATGGAGTTCAATCGTATCATCAAACTGCTGCGCAAGGAGCGCGGCATCACCCAGAAACAGGCGGCAGAGGATCTGGGCGTTTCGCAGGCCCTGCTTTCCCACTATGAAAAAGGCATCCGGGAGTGCGGCCTGGACTTTGTGGTACGGGTCGCCGATTATTATAATGTCTCCTGCGACTACCTGCTGGGCCGCTCGGCAGAGCGCAACGGCATGATGCTCTCGGCAGAGGACATCCCCAACCCCGACAAGATGAAGGACAACATCTACCATGGCAGCGTCCTTCCCACCATGAACAAGAAGCTCATCTCCAACAGCCTGAACGTGCTCTACGCCAAGATCGGCGAGTGCCACAGCAAAGTGATGACCGCCGTGGCCAAGATGTTCCGGCGGCTCTACTCCGCCGAGCCGCACAACGCCCCCAGTATGTTCAGCGTGGACGCCCGGCGCTGGCCCGGCTATTCCGACGCCGTGATGCACTCCGCACAGGCCAACGTGGAGGCCCTGCTGGCCGGAGAAGAGCTGCCCGGCGGCGAGGGCGTAGCCGACCCGTCCTGCCTCGCCATGACCACCGAGAGCCTGACCCGGGAATACCCGCTGTATACGCCCAGCCTGCTCAATCTGGTCAAGACCAGCGAGACCCGCGCCCGGGAACTGACCGGCGAGGACCGCACTTAACTCTCTGTGAAACTAGTGTAAATTCTGCTCTGTTTTGCTTGCATCTGCGTGCAAAAAATGTTATAAACAAGACAGAACATTTTCATCGTGCTTTTTTATTCATAAAACGATTTCAAGGAGGGACACATCCATGTCCAATAAGATTTCCCGCCGCACCTTCCTCAAGTGCACCGGCGCTTCCGCCGCCGCTCTGGGCGCTGCTGCCATGCTGGGCGGCTGCGGCTCCAGCACCAGCGACGCCATCGAGGTCAAGGTGGGCGATAAGGTCAGCAACTGGAACAATCTGGGCGTCCAGCTCACCAGCGTCTTCACCATGAGCACCACCCCCGACCTGCCCGACCATGAGTACGTCGCCGTCCTCATCACTGCGGTCAACCGCTCCGGCGCGACCACCTTCAACATCGGCGCACAGAACCTCGCCGAGCTGGATGCGGCCTACCCTCTGGACAATGAGGCCACCAAGATCGACGTCGCCCGCCAGTATTTCCACGCTCTGGCTGCCTCCACCACCGACTTCACCGCCACCTGTGACGGTGCCGAGGCCGAGGTGGGCGCTTACATCCAGCTCTACAACGCCGACGCCCAGAGCTTCTCTGAGTCCACCAACCTGCCCCCGCAGGGTTCCGGCTACATTGAGCTGATCTGCTGCGTCCCCACCGGCTGGCAGAAGCTGAGCGTCACCTTCGTCCCCACCTTCGTGGCCAACAAGAGCCTGACCTTCGCCCTCAGCTCTTCCGATATTGCACAGGCCTAAAGGCGTTTTTTCCGGACGAAATTCCGTCCCACGGGCAGATCTTTCCCCACAAAATTTTGCGAAAACCATTGACATCTGCTCATTTTTCGCCTATTGTATAGGCAAGACGCCCTACGGGGCAGTACAATGATTTCTGTGTTTCTACATAAAGGAGGAACGATCATGTCCTTAGAATTCAATCGCCGCTCTTTCCTGAAGTACAGCGCTGCCGCTGCTGTGGCTGTGGCTGGTTCCAGCCTGCTGACCGGCTGTGGTGAGGATGAGTACCAGAAGACCGGTAAAATCGGCAGCACCCTGAAGCTGATGGGCACCTTCAAGACCTATAAGAGCACCGATACCGCTAATGCTGGTAAGGCACCTGCTTATTCTGGCGATAAGTTTACCTGCACCGTCAACATCAAGTGCACCACCGATAAGGTTCCTCTGTGTGTGATGGCCTCTAATTTTGAGCTTACTGTAAACCCCGGCAAATCCGAGAAAAACTATGCAGGTAATTTGGTCACTGTTTACCCAGAAGAGAAAGATCTGACCGCCGATGATGGTGCAAAAGATTTTATTGTCACCTTTAAGGGCACTACTGCTGAGCCTCTCAAGTTTAAGAACGGCGACAATGTCGAGTTCAAGTACTGGCCCCGCATTCAGGCCAGCAGCGGCAACAGCGGCTACACCCGTGCTTTCTGCACTTGGAAGATGACCGCCAAGGTCGATGCCGCTGGAAACGTCACCTTCGAATAATTTCTTATTTCCGCACTCCGCGCCCAAGGCTCACGCCTTGGGCGTTTTTGTTCGCCCTGTTTCGTCGATATGCTAAATTCAGGGCAAAGAATTTTAGCAGTTTTATGTCTTGTGCACAGGGGGCTTTTCCTGCTACAATAGGGACATACCAACCGGGGAGCGCAGCGGCCGGGCAAGTGCCGCCGCGCTGTTTCCTTTTGAGGGATGGGCGTCCTGCCTGATTTCACAAGAACAGGAGTGTGCAGTTTATGATCAATATGGTAAAGCTTCCCACCAACAAGAGCAGTCTGTTCCTGCGCGTGGCAAAGGGCCACTTTGCCACCAGCCACAGCCACATCAACTACTACATTGACGTCACCACCCAGAAAGCCCGCCTCTCGGAGGCGAAAGCTGTCGCCAAGGAGCTGGTGGCCGCCTATCAGCACAGCACCATCGTGGACACCGTGCTCTGTCTGGACGGCACGCAGGTCATCGGCACCTGTCTGGCCAACGAGCTGACCAAGGACGGCTTCGCCAATATGAACGCCCACCAGACCATTTACGTCATCACCCCCGAGTACACCAGCGGCAGCCAGATCATCCTCCGCGACAACCTCGCCCCGATGGTCAAGGGCAAGCACGTCCTCATTCTGGCCGCCTCCATCACCACCGGCTACACCGCGCAGGCGGCCATCGAGGCCGTCAACTACTACGGCGGCGTTGTGGCGGGCCTGTCGGCCATCTTCGCTACCACCCACGAGTGTCTGGGCATCCCGGTCACATCCATCTTCGACCCCTCTAGCCTGCCCGACTACGCCAGCTTCGACAGCCGCGACTGTCCCATGTGCAAGGCGGGCCAGCACATCGACGCGCTGGTGAACAGCTTCGGCTACTCGGCCCTCTGAACTCTGCCCCTTCCTCCCTCTTTCTCCCCGCTGTGCAGCGTGCATGGCGGGGAGTTTTTGCATCCGCGCCTTCTTTCTGCGATTTTGCCAAAAATCGCAGTCCATTTCCGTCCGATTGCATAAAATCCGGCCTGCCCTCTGCTCTTTTGGTCCGGAGTATGTTATACTGTTGTCAGCTAAAAACGGCGGACGACCGCCGCAGAAAAAGGGGTAAATGAATCATGAAAGAATACGCATTCGGCATCGACCTCGGCGGCACGACCGCCAAGGTCGGCCTGTTCACCACCTCGGGCGCACTGCTGGAAAAGTGGGAAGTCCCCACTGACACCTCGAACGCCGGTGAGCACATCCTCGAAAATCTGGCCGACGCCATCCACGCCAAGATGGCCGAGAAGGAGATCACCTCCGAGCAGGTGGAAGGCGTCGGCATCGGCGTCCCCGGCCCCGTGCTGGACAGCCGCGTCGTCCCCATCATCTGCGCCAACCTCGGCGGCTGGGGTGAGCGGAACGTCTCCATCCAGCTGTCCGGCCTGCTGGATGGCATCAAGGTGCTGGTGGGCAACGATGCCGACGTGGCCGCGCTGGGCGAGATCTGGATGGGCTGTGCCAAGGGCTGCCGCAGCGCGGTGATGGTCACGCTGGGCACCGGTGTCGGCGGCGGTGTCATCGTCAACGGCAGGATCATCGAAGGTGCACACGGTGCAGGCGGCGAGATCGGCCACATCACCGTCAACCCCCACGAGACGGCGGTCTGCGGCTGCGGCAAGCACGGCTGTCTGGAGCAGTATTCCAGTGCCACCGGCGTGGTCCGCTGTATGAAGAAGCTGCTGGACGAGAACCCGGACACCCCCTGCACCCTGCGCGGCACCGACTTTGCCGCCAAGGATGTCTTTGATGCCGCCCGTGCAGGCGATGCACTGGCCGCCCGTGAGGTGGACGAGATGACCGACACCCTGGGCATGGCGCTGGCCTCTATTGCCTCCACCACCGACCCCGAGATGTTTATGGTGGGCGGCGGTGTCGCCCGTGCCGGAGATGTCCTCTTCAACCCCCTGCGGGAGCATTTCAAGACCTATGCCTTCAGCTCCTGCCGCGAGACCCCCATCGTTGCCGCTACCCTCGGCAATGATGCCGGCATCTATGGTGCTGTGCGGCTCATCGTGGGAGAATAAAACCTGATATTTCATGGCCCCATGCCCGCATCTCAATCGTGTGGGCATGGGGATTTTTATTTTATAAGAAGAAGGAGCTGAATCAATGAACTATACCCCTATTACAGAGGAAAATATTGAAAAAGCAGCAACGCTTTATATGAACCACTACAACCAACATTCTGGCGGGTGCTGGACCTATGAAAAGGCATACAAGCGAATCCATCAAATGGTAACGATGGAGGATTCCCTCTGTCTGATGCAAGAAGATGACAACGATATTCCAACAGGGCTTGTTATCGGTTTTTTGGAAAGCTACGATGATTTTACATTCTATTATCTCGACGAGATCCTGATTTTCGGGGAGTATCAGAACAAGGGGTATGGCAGATTACTTCTCCAAGAAGTGGAACAGCGTGTGCGGGAACGTGGTGCACAGATGATTGAACTGGTCTGTCCGGATGATGCGCACCACATGCACTTTTACGGCGGCTTCGGGATGGCGGAAGCAACGAACCTGAAGCTGATGAAAAAACGATTGTAAATCTGCCGTGGTTATTTTTGAGGCAAAAACGGACGAACTGGAACAGCACTATCTCCGGGATTTTGGAGCGCGTCCGGTTGCATCTTTACATCCTGGCGGGCCGAGAACATTTATGATTGCAGATCAGGCAGCCAAGGATATATTTTCATCGTATCTTTTTGAAGAATAGGGGGAAAGCAAATGAAACCATATGATAAGGATATCGACATTGTTTTTTCTCCAATGTCTGATGAAACCATGTCGTGGTTGGATGAACTGCTTACAACCTGTAAGCGGTTCGGTGTGGATTACTACAATGCCTCTGAAAAAGACCGTGCATTTGTGGAAGCAGTGGCGCGAAAAAATTATGGAATAAAGCAGGCGAAAATGAATGGAGTATCTGTCTCCACAGTAGAGCCCTTCTTTGGGATTCATCGAGCAGTATAAAAAGAGAACAAAGGAAGCGTGACCTCTTCGGGTCGGAAACGTTTTTCTGAAATCATTGCAAAGCCCCGTGCCGGTGCGATATGCCGGACACGGGGCCTTTTCTATTTTTGAAATATAAAATACAAGACAAAAAGTAAATTATACTTGACATAATGTCTGGTGAGTGCTATTCTGTATCCAGAGGGAACGAGTTCACCCTCACAGGAAATAGACGAGGTGACAGGATGCCGAAGAATCTGAAACTGAAAGCTGCCCGCGCGGAAAAAGATATGACGCAGGGGGCATTGGCAGAAGCGGCTGGGGTCTCGCGCCAGACCATCAACGCGATCGAAAAGGGCGAGTACAACCCCACCATCAATCTCTGCCGCAGCATCTGCAAAATTCTGGGAAAAACACTGGATGAATTGTTCTGGGAGGAATGAGAAATGAAATTTTCACTGTACAGCAAGAAAAATGTTCTGGATGAGATGCAGGAGCAGACCATGTCCAAAATTGAGAGGCGTGGCTTCTGGCTGATGTGGGGCGGTCTGCTGGCCGCAATGGTGATTCAGCAGCTGACGGGCAATGCAGATAAAGCGACCGGAGAAGGGGTCGTTTTTATGGCCGGATGTGTTTACACCGTTGCAGAGTGCGTCCGGAATGGCCTGTGGGACCGCCATCTTTCTTCCAGTATGGGTGCCAATGTGGTTTGTTCTCTGCTGGCGGCTGTGGCGGTTACGGTGCTTCATGGCCTGACCTATGGCTATTGGATGGGCGCTGCGTTTACTGGTGTTTCGACAGGTCTGCTCTGCTTTGCGCTGCTCCAATTCTGTGCACATCTGGTGCAGAAGAATCGGAAAAAGCTGGATGATGAGCCAGAAGAAAAATAACACCTGATTTTCCACAACAAAAAGCGGAACCGTTGAAAATTCAGCGGTTCCGCGTTTTGTTGTTGCAATTATTTCTGATACCGGATGCTGTCTTTTTCGGTGATAGGCCGCAGCACCTTACAGGGGTTGCCCACGGCTACCACGCCGGAGGGAATATCCTTTGTGACCACGCTGCCTGCACCGATGACCGTGTTGGAGCCGATGGTGACCCCGGGCAGGATGGTGACATCACCGCCCAGCCAGACGTTGTCCCCCAGTGTGATGGGGGCTGTGGTCTCAAGGCCGCTGTTGCGCTCTTCCGGCAGCATGGGGTGGATGGCAGTGTACATGCCGCAGTTGGGGCCGATGAAGCAGTGCCTGCCCAGTGTGATTTTTGCGCAGTCCATCAGGTAAGCACCGTGGTTGATGTAGGTGCCCGCACCGATGAAGCAGTGATAGCCGTAATCCACATACAGGTGCGGCAGAATGACCACATGTTCTTCCATGTGGGGCAGCAGCTGACGCAGAAGCTCTGCCCGCTTTGCTTTTTCAGAGGGGCGGGTCTGGTTGAACTCGGTGTAGAGCTCCTCGGCTTTCTCTCGTTCGGCACAGAGCTCCGGGGTGTAGTTTGCGTCGTACCAGAGACCTGCTTCCCATTTTTCACGTTCTGTCATAAACGTTCTCCTGTTATAAGGTGTCCTCACCGGGCAGCTGGTTCCACAGGCGGTAGTACACGCCCTGCTTTGCCAGCAGCTGTTCGTGGGTACCGGATTCCACAATGCCCTCTTCGCCCAGCACCAGGATGCGGTCGTAATCCTTGATGGTGGTCAGGCGGTGGGCAATGGTCAGGGTGGTGCGGCCGTGGGCCAGTTTTTCCAGGCTCTGGCCCACCAGGATCTCGCTCTCGTTGTCCAGTGCACTGGTGGCCTCGTCCAGAATCAGGATGGGCGGGTTCTTCAGGAACACACGGGCAATGGCGATGCGCTGCTTCTGGCCGCCGGACAGCTTGACGCCGCGCTCTCCGACGTAGGTGTCAAAGCCGTCCTTCAGGGCCAGGATGAACCGCTCGGCACCGGCCAGACGGGCCGCCTCCACGATCTCCTCGCGGGTGGCACCGGGCTTGCCGTAGGCAATGTTCTGGGCCACCGTGCCGCTGAACAGGTACACGTCCTGCTGCACGATGCCGATGTCCTGCCGCAGGCTCTTCAGGGTGACATGGCGGATATCCTGCCCGTCGATGAGGATGCGGCCGTCCGTCACCTCGTAAAAGCGGGGGATCAGGTTGCACAGGGTGGTCTTGCCGCCGCCGGAAGCGCCCACCAGTGCCAGCCGCTCCCCGGCGTGGATGTCCAGACTGATATCGTGCAGCACCTTGTTGTGGTCATCCGGGTACTCAAAGCTGACGTTCTCGAACCGGATCGCGCCGGGGCCGGGCTGCAGGGGCACGGCGTCCGGGGCGTCCTGAATGGCCACCGGGGTGTCCATGATCTCGGCAAAGCGCTCGATGCCGGTCATGCCGCGCTGGAACTGCTCGGCAAACTCCACGATGCGCCGGATGGTAGCGATGAGGGTGGTGACGTACAGCATGTAGGCCACCAGATCACCGGCAGTGATCCTGCCGTATACCAGCGACAGGCCGCCCGCC
>ERZ779876.3272-NODE-3272-length-10203-cov-2.400769_pt1 | contig 10203 bp, 6 predicted proteins | sample MGYA00511068_ERZ779876 | MGnify/ENA primary metagenome ERZ779876 (study PRJEB29588, sample SAMEA1970858) | human gut metagenome | biome: human gut; feature: human-associated habitat; material: faeces | place: Denmark | collected 2008/2010 ... | reverse complement strand
GTTCCGCTCTTGCAAAAGAATCGGACGTGATGATAGTTATAGGCTGCCGCGACAGCTCGAATTCAATGAAGCTGTACGATATTGCTCGTACATCCTGTAAGCGCACGTACTTTATCGAAGGAATAGAAGACTGCCCGAAGATAGACGTCACAGATTTAAAAGTGTCAATAACTGCCGGTGCATCAACGCCGTACAGTTTAATACAGGAGGCATATAAAACCATGAACGAGCAAAATGAAAACTTTGCCGAACTTCTCGAGTCATCACTTAAAACTTTAAATACAGGAGATATCGTCGAAGGCGTAATCACGTCCATTTCCCCGAATGAGATCCACGTTGACCTCGGTACAAAGACTACCGGCGTAATCGTACACGACAAAGCAACAGACGACCCCTCCGCTAAGCTTGATGAGCTCTACAAGGTAGGCGACACAATCAAGGCTAAAGTCGTAAAGGTAAGCGACATCGACGGCATCGCAACTCTCGACAAGACAAGAGTAGATTCCGAATCCAACTGGACTAAGATAGTTGAAGCCTGCGACTCCGGCGAAACACTCGAAGGCAAGATCGTTGAAGCTGTCAAGGGCGGCGTCATCATCTCCCTCAACTCCGTAAGAGTATTCATCCCCGCATCTCTCACAGGCGTTCCGAAGGACGGAGACCTCTCCACACTCGTTGGAACAACTCAGAAGGTTAAGATTATCGAAATCAAGCCCGAGAGAAAGAGAGCTTACGCATCCATCCGCGCCGTACTCCGTGAAGAGAGAAAGGCTAAGGAGGACGCATTCTGGGCAACAATCGAAGAAGGCAAGGAATTTGACGGCGAAGTTAAGAGCCTTACAGATTTCGGCGCATTCGTTGACCTCGGCGGCGTAGACGGTATGGTACATACCTCCGAGCTGTCCTGGAGAAGAATCAAGCATCCTTCCGAAGTTGTTAAGGTTGGAGACAAGATCCATGTATACGTAAAGTCCTTCGACCGCGAAAAGGGCAGAATCTCTCTCGGCTACAAGACAGAGGAAATGAACCCCTGGTACATCTTCACTCAGAAGTACGCTGTAGGCGATGTTGCAACCGTTAAGATCGTCAGCCTTATGCCTTTCGGCGCGTTCGCTGAAATCGTTCCCGGCTGCGACGGACTTATCCACATCAGCCAGATAGCAGACCACAAAATAGCTAAGCCCGAAGACGAACTCCAGGTTGGTCAGGAAGTTCAGGCTAAGATCACAGCTATCGACGAAGAAAACCACAAGGTAAGCCTCTCCATCCGCGCTCTCCTTGAGGAAGAAGCAGAAGATGCTGAAGACTCCACTGAAGAAGTAAACGGCGACGAGGAATAATTTTTACACTGAGGGTACACTGAGCTGACCGTTTAACGACATAATCAGAGTACCTTGGAAGGACGGGAGAAAACTATAACGGTTTTTTCCCGTTTTTTGTGTTATGTGATATGAAGAAAAGATTAATTATTGCTCTCTCCGCGCTGTTTGCCATTACCGCCGTCATCCTTGTCTCATGCGGAGAATACGGCGCTCCGAAGATAAGCATTTCGTTTGACAAAATCGTTCATGCGGGCGGTGAGCTTTGGGGAGTGGACAGCGAAGGCACATTTCGCTCATTTTTCGGCTCAAATTCACTCGAAGGACTTGAAAACTGCGTCGCGAACGGCTATAATGCTATTGAGCTTGATTTCAATTTCACCTCCGACGGTCATCTCGTCTGCATACATGACTGGAGCGCGGAGTACATAGACACCATCGAGACCGGCACTCCCATGTCATACGATGAATTTATGTCGTCGAAGATATTCTGGAACTTCACGCCGCTTGATATCGAAGCCGTCGGCGCTTTCATGAGGGAGCATCCCGAGGTTTACATAGTCACCGACATAAAGGAGCGTTTTTCCGAGGCTGTCGACGCTATATCCGCCGCGCTTCCCGAGCTGAAGGACAGGATAGTCGTGCAGATATACGAAAAGGACGACTATGAAACTGCGTCGAATGCGGGATTTACAAACATAATCTTCACGCTGTACCGCCTCGACTGGCAGAGCAAAACCGACGCCGCCGACCTTGTGAAATTTGAAAGAAGCCACCCGCTCATCGGCTTCACCTTCGCAAAAGAGCTGTGCGACGAGAAAAGCTACGTAGGCAGGATGAGCAAAGCGGGCGTTCCTCTGTATGTTCATACGGTAAACGACCCCGCCGAAATTCAGAAATATCACGCTATGGGAGTGTACGGAGTATATACCGACATTGTAAGCGAGACTCCGTTCTCTCTCGGCTGATTTAAATAAGAAATTTTTATTTACAGGAGGACTAAAAATGTCTATTCCAAGAAATGAATACCCCCGCCCGACCCTGCGCCGTGACGACAAAACATGGCTCAACCTCAACGGTCAGTGGGAATTCGCTTTCGACTTCGGCAACTCCGGTCGTGACAGAAAAATGTGGGAAGCGCCGAGATACGACCACGAAATCACCGTACCGTACTGCCCCGAATCAAAGCTTTCCGGCATCGAGTACATTGACTTTATCCCCGCCTGCTGGTACAGAAGAGAAGTTACTCTTCCCGAAGGCTGGTGCACAGAATGCGGCAGAGTTCTCATCCACTTTGGTGCTGTCGACTACTATTCCGAAGTAAGAGTTAACGGCAAGCTCGCAGGCACACACCGCGGCGGCTTCACTCCCTTCGCAGTTGACGCTACAGAATTCCTCAAAGACGGAGTAAACACAATCTCCGTATTCGCTGAGGACAACGGACGCAATCCTCTCCAGCCGACAGGTAAGCAGGTTTACGTCAGCTACTACAACGTCGCCTGCGACTACACACGCTGCACCGGTATCTGGCAGACAGTCTGGATGGAATACGTTCCGAAGAACTACATAAAGACCACAAAGATCACTCCCGACATCGACAACGGCAAGGTAGACGTTCTTGTAACTCTCGAAGGCGACAACTCCGCTGTAGCAGAGGTTAAGGCTGTAGCTAAGCTCGACGGCTTCACGGTTTCCGAAACTGTAGCTAAGGTTTGCGGCAAATCCGCTCAGTTCGAGCTTCCGATTCCCGACGCTAAGCTTTGGACTCTCGAAGAGCCTACACTCTACGACCTTGAGCTTGCGGCAGGACAGGATATCGCAGTCGCTTACTTCGGCATGAGAAGCGTCAGCATCAACGGCTCCGCTATTGAGCTTAACCACAAGCCCGTATTCCAGCGTCTCGTTCTCGACCAGCAGTACTTCCCGGACGGAATTTACACCGCAAAGGACGACGAAACTCTCATCCGCGACATCGAGCTTTCAAAGGCGGCAGGCTTCAACGGCGCTCGTATGCACATGAAGGTGTTTGAACCCAGATACATCTATCATGCAGACAAGCTCGGCTACCTCCTTTGGGGCGAATTCCCGAACTGGGGTCTTGACGAAAAGGATCCCGCTTCCCTTCTCTCCATCGTTCCCGAATGGCTCACAGAAATCGACAGAGACTACAACCATCCGTCCATCATCGGTTGGTGTCCCTTCAACGAAACAAGCGAAAGACGCAACAAGGACGTTCTCAGAACAGTTTACAACCTCACACACACTCTTGATCCCATGCGTCCCGTTATCGACACATCCGGATACGTTCACGTTGTTACCGACATCTACGACGTACACGACTACGAACAGGATCCCGCTAAGTTCCACGACCACTTCACTGCTCTCGTAACAGGCGAAGGCACTCCCTTCATCAACAATCCGAGACACGAAAAGTATGAGGGTCAGCCCTACTTCGTATCAGAGTTCGGCGGTACATACTGGAACATCGACGAAGATCCCTCCGCTGCATGGGGTTACGGTCAGGCTCCGAAGACAATCGAAGAGTTCTACGAAAGATTTGAAGGACTCATCAACGTGCTTCTCGACAACCCGAAGATCTGCGCGTTCTGCTATACTCAGCTCACCGACGTATATCAGGAAAAGAACGGTATCTTTGCGTTCGACAGACGTTCCAAGTTCGACCTCGAAAAGCTCCACAAGATTATGTCAAGAAAAGCCGCTATCGAAAAGTAATAGCCAAAACAAAAGCCATAGCTTCGACACTCGTCGTAAAAGCTACGGCTTTTTTTGTTTTGTTTTTACGGTTCGCACCTTTTGCACGGAACATATCCCTGCGCTATTGCCGAGTTGTAGTCGTCTGTTGTCGCGTAGTTCTTCGGCTTGATTTTCTCGACCGAGTTGCACGACGGGTAGTGAATCTTTTTTGTGTTTGTATTCAGAACATATGTCACGCCGTTTGTAGCGTGCTCGTATGTGCTAAGCGGATTATTGCTCACGGTATCCGTATTGCCCATCGGAACTTCGCACTCGTCGTTCATGCTCATGACTTCAAGCTCCGGCTGTGGCTGTGGAGGAAGTTCATATATCGGCTCGGTTTCCGTCTCGTATGTGAGCTGCATATCCCCGCTGTCGGTTTCTTCTGCTTCAGGCTCTGTCTCCGGCTGCGGGATAGGCTCAAACGGAAGAGCGACTGTGGACTCGGCTTCTGTCTCAATTATCGGCTCGGTTTCGGCAGCTGTTTCAGTCTCGGGGAGAGTCTCCGGTGCGGGTTCTGTCTCCGGCTGAGTTTCCGGAAAAGTTTCAGGCTCGGTTTCAATCTCCGTTTCCGGCTCTGTCTCTGGAGCAGCAGTTTCGGGCGTCGGCGGTACGGTTTCAAGCGGCTCTGCGGTTTCAGGCTCGTCTCCGCTGTCTACCATGACCTTCTGCTTCGGAGTGAGCACGCTTCCGTCCGTTGTCATTGCGTAAACATAAGTCTCGCCCACGCTTACCGCAGTCACCTTGTAGCAGAGGAATATGTCCGCGCGCACTTCTTCAAGCTCTATCTGCGCTACACTCTCGTCCTCGCTCACAAAAACCACTTCGTCCGGTGAGAACAGGTCGAGGTCGCGCATATTCGGACTGACCAATCCCTCCGACGTCTCTCCCGGGAGCATTACAAGCTCATCCCCCGACAGCTCCGGACAGTCGAAAGAGGTAATGTTCCCGCCGCCTTCCGTTATCTCAGCACAGCCGAAAAGGGAGAGTGCCGCGAGAACGACAGCGCACAGCTTCAGTATTTTCTTTTTCATTTGTACCCTCGGTGTTTTCAAATCAGCAGTTTTCTAAAATTCTCTATTCTGTGGAAAACACTGTAGTTCGCGTCGTGGTAGTTGGCGGCTCCGTTGAAGGCAGTTCTCGACAGCATCAAAATGTCCTCGCCCTCGATGAAAAAGTCAACGTACTGGAATCCGATTTTGTTCTCGTCCGAGTCGCGGTAGTCGAAAATGTCGAGCGCCTTCTTCCAGTGTTCGAGGTCGTCGGAGTATATCAGCGCAAGCCAGTTTCTGCCGCTTTGGTGCTGCTCACACAGGTAGCAGACTATCGAGACGTACTTTCCGCTGACATCGTCACGGTATATCTCAAACTTCGCGTGATTGCCCGGGAACTTTATCACCTTGTAAAACTCCTCGGGTGCGTCCGGGTCTGTCGTGTTCGGCTTCATTATCAGCGCAAGTCCGTATGACGGCACACATCCTCCTATCTGGTAACGCAGAACGTTCAGCAGTTCTCCATTAGGTGAGACGACGAGAGTGCCCTCAATGTTCCCGGCTGAATTACCTTTTGCGCATCCTTCCCAGCTTGGGTCATACGGTACGGGAGGGGAGAAATGCCACTTTGACGCGTCAAGCAGGTCTTCGTTCTCGTCTATTGAAGCCACCATAGTCGCGTGTGAACCGCTTGCCCAGCTTCCCCATTCGAGGGTGTTCCAAAGCCGCCCGTTGTATCTCACGATATTTTCGGGATTGCGATGTACTCCCTTTCCGCCGGAGCGATATGTTCCCCTGAGAAGCACGGTCGGCATACCGAATGTAACTCCGCCGTCGCTGCTCTTTCCGATGAGCATATCCCCGTATTCCGTACTGCATCCGAGCATATATAATTCCCCGCGGTGGATGAACAGCTTCCCCCAAAAGCACGGGAACAGCTCGGATATGTATTTCCATGTCTTACCGTCGTCGTCGGAGCGGAAAATCAGCGTGAGATCCTGCGCTTCTCCCCCCTTGAACACATCCATGGACGCAAGCAGAAAACCGTCGGGATGACGCACGAGAGAAGGACTGCAAAGATATTGCCCCGAAAAGCTGTACGCGCCGTCCTCGGGATGAAGATAGTTGACTACGCTCTCTCCCGGAACCTTTCCCGTTCTCGCAAGTCTGACGCGGCTTTTTCGCACAGCAGTGCCTTCCTTCGCGCACACATAAAACTCGTAGTCCGCTTCGTCACAAAGCCCGCAGAGTGTGAATGACGTGCCGCTCACCTTGTATTGGGAATACTCCCCATCTCCGCGCCGCCGAATGTTCACCGTGTAGTCGGAAACGCCGTCAAGCGGAAGCCAGTCAAACGACACTCTTCCCTCTCCCGGATACACGCGGCATATGTAAATGTCCCCCGTATCAAACAAAAGCGGCTTGTACGGATGAAAGCTCCAGCTTGTTACGCCTGTCATAATTTTCTCACCTCTTTATAAAATGCAGAACCACGGAATCTCCGTCGCGGTAGTTTTTCGTCAGATTTACTCCGGCATTCATCAAGGTGTCTCCGTGATATACGTTTCCGCTGCTCTCTTCGATGTACTCCGCCGTCGGGTCAAGTCCGCGCAGCTTTACAAAATACACGGGATGAACGGAGGTACGGATTACCACAAACGTAAACAGAGCTTCCGACTTGTTCTCCGAGACGTACATCCACGACGCGCACTTTCCCTGCTTTCCGTTATAGCTGTCATTTGGCATGATGAGCCTGTACAAATCCCCGCGGTTTATTACGCTGTAGAATCTGTGGTAGTCCTTTACCTGACGGCGTATGAGTTCGCGCTCCTCGTCGGTCAGCTTCGTGAGGTCAAGCTCATATCCGAACGCGCCTGCCATAGCTACGTTTCCGCGGGTCGTGAATGAGGTAACTCTGCCCGTCTGGTGGTTTGGAGAGGCGGAAACATGGCAGCTCATCGACGACGCGGGATAAACCATGGACGTGCCGAACTGAATATCAAGCCGTTCCATTGCGTCGGTGTCATCGCTCGTCCAGTACTGCGGAGAGTAGTAAAGCATAGCGGGATCGTATCTGCCGCCGCCGCTTGAACGCCCCTCGAGCAGGATATGCGGGAACGCTGTTGTAAGTCTGTCGAGCAGGTCATACAGTCCGAGGACGTAGCGGTGGTAAATCTCGCCGCCTCTGTCACCATCAAGGAGCAGGCTTCCCGCTTCGGTGAGGTTGCGGTTGAAATCCCACTTCACATATTCTATATTCGCGGAGGACAGCACGCCCGATATCGTGTCAAACAGGTAGTCGCGCACGTCCTCCCGTGTCATGTCGAGCACATACTGGCTGCGGGATATAGAAAGGTCTCGTCCGGTTGTCATAAGGCACCACTCGGGATGCTCCTCATACAGGCGGCTCGCGGGGGATATCATCTCCGGCTCAAACCATATGCCGAACTTCAGTCCGAGGTCGTTTATCTTCTTCACAAGGGGAGAAAGTCCTCCGCGCAGCTTTTCTTCGTTCACGAACCAGTCTCCGAGGGAAGAGGTGTCGTCATTTCTCTTACCGAACCATCCGTCGTCCATCACGAGCATTTCTATACCGCAGTCAGACGCGTCCTTTGCTATGGCGAGCAGCTTTTCGTCGTCAAAGGCAAAGTATGTGGCTTCCCAGTTGTTCACAAGAATCGGTCGCTCACGGTCAGCCCATTCTCCGCGGCAGAGGTTCTTTCTGTACAGCTTATGGTACGTGCGCGACATTTTTCCAAGACCCTCTCCCGACATCACAAGAACCGCTTCGGGAGTGACAAATTCCTCTCCCACGCCGAGCTTCCAGTCAAATCCGTCGGGAGAAATGCCTGCCATAAGTCTGACTAAGCCGAAAGCGTCCGTGTCGCAGGTTATATCGAAGTTTCCGGAATACACGAGCGAGATGCCGAACGCCATTCCGTGCTCTTCCGTAGTCTCGGAGGTGACGAGAGCCGCGAAGGGATTGTGGTGGTGGCTGGATGCGCCGCGTCTGCTTGAAACCGATACCGAACCGTGGCAGAGCGGAGTTCTCTCGGCGTGTCTCTCCCTGCCCCATGTTCCCCAGAGGTGGAGGAGCTGCGCGTCGGGATCTACCGTTGTAAAGTCAACCGAAGCACTGTACGCACGAAGGATATGCGCGTCGGCTTTTGTTTTGTTGCGGATAACGGTACGGCGGCAGATTGCGGGAAGGTCGTGCATTACGGAGTAGTACAGGTCGTATTCCATTCCGCTTGCCGAGTCCGAGCAGTGCAGAACGAGCGTGTCGCATTCTTCCTCATTCGCGTGAACGGCGGGGCATTTGTCGAGAACAGGCTTGCCGGGGATTAAATCATAGCTGTCGTATCTGAGCGCGGTGTTCGGAGCGGCGGCTGACTGAACCTCCGACTTTGTCTGCGCCTTCACCATAACAGCGGAGGGTCTGAAGTCTCCCGTACCGAACGCGGGATATTCAAAAGGCGCGACGTCGCACGAGAACCATCCCTCGGGAGTATCGGCAGGTCGCGGAACTACGGAGTCATGACCTACTTTCACGAGAAGATATGTCACGTCATCGTCGGATATCGCATCTCCCGCATAGAGATGAAGCAGAAAGCCGTGGAACGAGCATAAAACATAGGATGCGTCTCCTGCGCGGAGGTGAAAAACAGGCTCGTCCTGCTGTGTTGTCGTAATTTTAATCATAGGTTTACCTTTCTTGCGGCATAATATTTGAGTTTATTATACAATATCTACACAAGCGCTGTCAAGGATATTTCACTCATCGGTGTAATGTGAACAAAAAAGAGACACAGCGCAAAGCCATGTCCCTGAACCTTATTTTTTCATCTGCCTTGTGAACAGCAGTACCGCGAGAAATGTGAACAGCAGCGCGTATCCCACAACCCACAAGAGATGCGGCATAACGTCACCGAAGCTGCCCGAGACTACTGCTCTCTCAAGCTCCACCGCATGAACGAAAGGCAGAGCATATGCAATCTTACGGAAAGCTCCGCCAACAAGGTCGAGGTCGAACCAGACTCCCGACAGCCACGCCGTAAGATTCGTCAGCAAAGCTCCGCATACCGCGCCGACCTGCTTCACGCTGAGTATGCTGCCGAACATAAGCCCGGCAGAAATGAAGAACAGCGATATCGGAACGACAGCAAGAACCGCAAACAGCACATTCACACTGAGCTTAAGTCCGAGGAAAGCCGCGACAACGTAGCATATCACGCTTTGAGCTATCGCTATCGGAACAAGCGGCAGAAGATATCCGAGGATGAAGTCGGCTGCGGTGAGCGGAGTGGTGTAAAGTCGCGAGAGAAATGCGCTCTCACGGTCCTTTGCCACGAGACTTGCCGCGAACAGTGTGATAAACGCAAGTCCGAACACGGCGATTCCGGGAGAGAGCTTTTGTATCTCGAAAAGGCTGACAGGGATATTCGCCTGAATAGCGGACAGAAGCAGCAAGAGAATCACAGGGAAGCCTATGCCGAAGCCGAGGTTTAAGGGATCTCGCAGTATCTCCTTAGCGGTACGTTCGGAAAAACAAAGCATTCTCATTTTCTCTCCCCCTTTACTATCGCAATGAACGCGTCCTCGAGCCTTTCCTTGCCCGTACCCTCCTTTATCTCCCCCGCACTGCCGACCGTGAGCAGACAACCGTCCTTCATTATGCCTATCCTGTCGGAAAGCTCTTCCGCTTCTTCCATGTAGTGCGTGGTGAGTATCACCGTAACCTTGCCTTTCAGCTCACGAATGCTGTCCCAAAGCTCACTTCTTGCAAGCACGTCAAGTCCGAGCGTCGGCTCATCGAGGAACAGTATTTTCGGCTCGCTTATCAGTGCCATGGCGATACTCAGTCTGCGCTGCCATCCGCCGGAGAGCTTTCCCGCCTTTTTATGCATTACGGAGTCAAGACCGAACCTTGCGGCAAGCTCCGCTACTTTTGTCCCGGTCTTCGCCTTATCGAAGCTATGTATGCCGCACATGAGCCTGAGGTTTTCTTCTACCGTGAGATTCGGCGCGACGGCGGTTTCCTGCGGAGAGACACCTATAAGCGCTTTAACGGCCGCCGGATTGGAAACAATGCTGCAGCCATTGAGAAAGGCATCACCGCTTGTAGGAGCCGTAAGGCA
>ERZ779876.3271-NODE-3271-length-10204-cov-3.904030_pt1 | contig 10204 bp, 5 predicted proteins | sample MGYA00511068_ERZ779876 | MGnify/ENA primary metagenome ERZ779876 (study PRJEB29588, sample SAMEA1970858) | human gut metagenome | biome: human gut; feature: human-associated habitat; material: faeces | place: Denmark | collected 2008/2010 ... | reverse complement strand
AGCAGCAAGCGGCGGATATCGTTCTCGTTCCGGCTCATGCAGTACCCGCCCGAGGCGATAGACTATGTCGTCGTCCATGAGCTTGCGCATCTGCGGCATATGAACCATTCGGCGCAGTTCTACGCGCTGATAGAGCAGTACATGCCGGACTATAAAGCCCGCCGCGCACTGCTGAAATAGACGCGCCATGCGCTGTCTTTTGCCCATTGGAGCCAGTCCAGAACTGGCGACCCCTTTCCCCGGTGTGCGCACTGTGGACTTCCCCTAGTAGGGGCAGCGCTCCGCGGCAAAACTTTATCCTTGGCGCCCTTCGTAGGGGATCTGTCGCGCAAGCGACTGAGGGGTCGCCAGACTTTAGTGATTGCCAATGGGCAAAAGAAAAGGCGATGACAGGTTATTCTGATCCGTCGCGGCGATTTATCATTGGCTTCCCCCTCACATCTCCGCGTACTTCGCCGCCTTGCCGGACAAGGCGAAGAGCGCGATGAAATTCGGTATCGCCATCAGCCCGTTCAAAAGATCCGCCGCCGCCCAGACGGTGCGCAGCGACACAAGACAGCCGACCGTTATCGCCAATACAGAAGGAATCAGGACCACACCGTCCATCGTGGCATTTACAAAAAATGGAGAAAGACTGGTAGGTGAGCCTGCAAAGCGTCAGGCAGTTACCAACGCAGAGAAGACCATTTCTTCCATTAAGAGAGATATGGGTACCGATCGCGGCCGTACCATTGACGGCAAGAAATACTCTCCTCAGCAGATCTCCGCAATGATCCTGCAGAAGCTGAAAGCAGATGCCGAGAGCTATCTGGGTGAGAAGGTTACCGAGGCAGTTATCACAGTTCCCGCATACTTCAATGATGCCCAGCGTCAGGCTACCAAGGATGCAGGTAAGATCGCAGGCCTGGATGTAAAGCGTATCATCAACGAGCCTACCGCAGCAGCACTTGCTTATGGTCTGGACAATGAAAAAGAACAGAAGATCATGGTATACGACCTTGGTGGCGGTACCTTTGATGTATCTATCATCGAGATCGGTGACGGTGTCATCGAAGTACTGGCTACCAACGGTGATACACACCTTGGCGGTGATGATTTCGATAACAAGATCATTCAGTGGATGCTGGATGAATTCAAGAAGGCAGAAGGCGTAGATCTGTCCGGTGATAAGATGGCTATGCAGAGACTGAAGGAAGCAGCTGAGAAGGCTAAGAAAGAGCTGTCCAGCGCAATGACCACCAACATCAACCTTCCTTTCATTACCGCAACTGCAGAGGGACCTAAGCACTTTGATATGAACCTGACTCGTGCAAAGTTCGATGAACTGACCAGAGACCTGGTTGATAAGACTGCTATCCCCGTACAGAACGCTATGAAGGATGCTGGCCTGAACTATTCTGATCTGGGTCAGGTACTGCTGGTAGGTGGTTCTACACGTATTCCTGCGGTACAGGATAAGGTAAGAGCCCTGACCGGTAAAGAGCCCAGCAAATCTCTGAACCCTGATGAGTGCGTAGCAATCGGTGCTTCTATCCAGGGTGGTAAGCTTGCAGGTGATGCTGGTGCCGGTGATATCCTGTTACTGGATGTAACGCCCCTGTCCCTGTCCATCGAGACCATGGGTGGTGTCGCTACCAGACTGATCGAGAGAAATACTACCATTCCTACCAAAAAGAGCCAGATCTTCTCTACCGCAGCTGATAACCAGACCGCTGTAGATATCAACGTAGTACAGGGTGAGCGTCAGTTTGCCAAGGATAACAAGTCCCTCGGACAGTTCCGTCTGGACGGTATTGCTCCCGCTCCCAGAGGAATCCCTCAGATCGAGGTTACCTTCGATATCGATGCCAACGGTATCGTAAATGTATCCGCTAAGGATCTGGGTACCGGCAAGGAGCAGCACATCACCATTACCGCAGGCTCTAACATGTCCGATTCCGATATCGAGAAGGCTGTCAAGGAAGCAGCTGAATTCGAAGCACAGGATAAGAAGCGTAAGGAAGCTATCGAGGCAAGAAACGAAGCAGACTCTTTCGTATTCCAGACCGAGAAGGCTCTGAATGAAGTAGGTGACAAGGTACCCGAGAGTGACAAGACTCAGGTACAGGCTGATCTGGAAGCTGTGAAGGCAATTCTGGAGAGAACCAAAGACCAGGAGATGAGCGACAGCGATGTAGATGAGCTGAAGGCTGCAAAAGAGAAACTGACCCAGAGTGCTCAGTCTGTATTCACCAAGATGTATGAGCAGGCTGCTCAGGCACAGCAGGGTGCACAGGGTGCAGCAGGCCCTGACATGAATGCACAGGCCGGTAGCAGCAATGCAGGTTCTTCCGCAGATGATGATGTCATCGACGGAGATTTTAGAGAAGTATAAATAACTTCACAAACAGAGCAATCCGTGGTATAACAGTAAATGCTGTGTAACAGTGATTGTGATAACAGGCGGCACAGGGTATGCGAAAGCGTGCCCTGTGCATAACCGTTTTTAGATTTAAATGACAGAGGTGCAAAAATGGCAGAGCAGAAGAGAGACTATTACGAGGTCCTCGGTGTAGATAAGAATGCAGATGATGCTGCAATTAAAAAAGCATACCGGGTACTGGCGAAAAAATACCATCCCGACATGAACCCCGGAGACAAGGAGGCAGAACAGAAATTTAAAGAAGCTTCCGAGGCTTATGCCGTGCTGAGTGATCCCGAGAAGAGACGTCAGTATGATCAGTATGGCCATGCGGCATTTGACGGTGGTGCAGGCGGCGCCGGTGGATTTGACTTTAACGGTGCAGACTTCGGAGACATCTTCGGAGATATTTTCGGAGACATTTTTGGAGGCGGCAGAAGCAGAGGTGCCAGAAATAACGGCCCCATGAAAGGTGCCAACATCCGTACCAGTGTTCATATCACTTTTGAAGAGGCAGTTTTCGGCTGCAAGAAAGAGATCGATCTTACGGTAAAGGAAACCTGTAAGACCTGTAACGGCTCCGGTGCGAAGCCCGGAACCAGCCCTGAGACCTGTACCAAGTGCGGTGGTAAGGGCCAGGTTGTATTTACCCAACAGTCTTTCTTTGGTACAGTTCGTAATGTACAGACCTGTCCCGACTGTCAAGGAACCGGTAAGGTGATCAAGGAGAAGTGCCCGGATTGTCGTGGTACCGGATATATCCCGATGAAGAAGCGTTATGCAGTAGATATTCCCGCAGGTATCGACAACGGACAGTCTACCCGTATGCCGGGACTGGGTGAGCCGGGTGTCAACGGTGGCCCCAGAGGCGATGTGCTGGTAGAAGTGATCGTAGGTCGTCATCCTATCTTCCAGAGACAGGATTTCGATATTTTCTCTACCGTACCTATTTCTTTTGCAGTAGCGGCATTGGGCGGCGAAGTGCTGATCGATACGGTAGACGGCAAGGTGGTATATGATGTAAAGGCCGGAACCCAGACCGACACCAAGATCCGTCTGCGCGGCAAGGGTGTTCCTTCCTGGAGAAATAAGGATGTCCGCGGTGACCATTATGTAACACTGGTGGTTCAGACCCCCGATAAGCTAAAGCCGGAAGCAAAGGAACTGTTAAAGCAGTTTGATGCGCTGACCGGGGATTCCCTGAATGCGGTGAAGAATGCCACCGGACAGGGAGAAGGCGAGACCAAGGAGAAGGATCCCAAGGACGGAAAGAAAAAGAAGTTTTGGAAGTAAAAGTTAATAAATAAAATTCCCCGTAGCCTCGGCTGGGGTAAGAAACGCGGCACGCTCGCGCTCTGTCGCAGAGCGTAGCGGTACTGCTTATTCTTACACCCAGCCGGGGCTACTGGTTTGTTAGGAAAAAGTTAAAGGTATCCTTGAAGGAAAATAATGTGAGAAATAAATTTTTCACACGCAACTTTGTGCCTGCGGCTCAAAGTTTGCAGGTTACTGAAAGGCATGAGTATTTTATATAGAATACAGTTTGTTTTTTTTGTCAAAAGGCAGGGGGAACGGTTTGACAGAATGGGCAGAAACGCTTACAATTCAAGTAGTTATGCTGTCTGTGACACGAAGGAGCCTGCAGGATGGAGAACCGGAAAGAGGAATTTCTGAAAATTGTATGTCAGAGTTATCTGATCGTTATTCTGGCAGTGCTGCCTCTTTATTATATTCCCTGGAATGGATATTATAAACTGGGTGATACCAAATATTACCTGTATCGCAATGTTTCACTGCTTTGCCAGGGGATCGCATTGCTGGCAATGTGTGTCTTTGCTGTAAGCAGCCGGTGGACAGGGGAACATCGGATTTTTGCCAGATCTCTGGCTGAAGTAGTGAAAAAATCGGTCGATAAATGCAGAACACATGCGGTAACGACGGCGGTCTGCCTGTATGGAATCTGTGCGTTACTCTCTGCAATCTGCAGCCCCTATGGCAGTATCGCGTGGAACGGAGAGCGGGAATGGTACATGGGAGCTGTCACGATCTGTTTGATGATCGGAGGTTTTTTACTGACGGCGAAGTACGGAGGTAGTTGTAAAACGGCGATATGGTTAGGAGAGGCGGCTTTTGTGGCGGTCACCCTGATCGGTCTGTTGCAGAAGCTGGGCTATGATCCTCTGGGACTTCTCAAGGGTTACGTTGTGGGGGACTGGGAGTTTACCCATATGTTGACCACGCTGGGGAACAGCAACTGGCTCAGCGGGTATTACAGTGTGATGTTTCCCTTTTCCATGACGCTGTTTCACCGGGCAGTGGAAGCGGGGAAAAAAGGTCCCACACTGCTGGCAGGAACGTGTAATATGTTGGCCATGATGCTTCTGCTTTTACAGGGAAGTGACAGCGGTGTGATCGTGGCATGCACAGTCATGGGGTTGTGCTTTTGGCTCGACCGGAAGCAAACCGGACATTGGGAAGTATATTTCCTTTTTCTTGCAGCGGTGGCGCTGGGAATGTGCCGTTGGGGTAAATGGATGTTATATCTGGGAACGTTTGACATTCTCCTGCAGGATGGCATCGCCAAAAAACTGGCAGCCTGGCAGGGATGGATTCCGGTTGCAGCAGGGTGTCTGCTGCTTTGGGGAGTCTGTCGCAGGATTCCGGAGAATAAGAAAAAAATATTGCAAGAGGGAGTATTGTGTTGTGCACTGGCAGGAATAGCGGTAGTGCTGGCATGGTATCTGCATCGGTTGTCGGTAATCGATTTTGCGGAATGGGGCAATCGCCGGGGAAGATTGTGGCAGATGGCATGGATGGGTTTCCGGAAAGGAAATCTGCATCAGAAGCTGTTGGGAGCAGGCCCGGATTGTTTTGCATCGTATCTGGGAGAACTGTTGCCGGGAGGCACAGTGCTTTTTGATAAAGGATATTTTGAAGGTTCTGTTTTTACCAATGCACATAATGAGTGGCTCACCACACTGGTCAATATGGGACTGCTGGGTGTGGCTGCCTATGCAGCTGTTTTTATCACGGCGCTGCAGACATACAGGAAGAATTTTCTCGCAGTATTGTTACTGCTTACCTACGGGATACATTCCCTGATCAGCTTTCAGCAGGTGCTGAATGCGCCGCTTTTCTTCCTGATACTGGGATTGTGTGAAGCGGCGGCCCGGGGAGAAAAGACCAAAACCAATCAAATGGATACGGATGAGGAGTTGCTAGAAGCTATATGAAAAATATTTGGAAGATTTTTACCGGAGATCTGAAAAAACTGGTGAAGCAGCCTTTTGCGCTGGTTATTATTATCGGGTTGTGCGTGATACCGTCGCTGTATGCGTGGTTTAATATATTTGCCAACTGGGATCCCTATGCCAATACCGGAGGAATTCCTGTGGCGGTAGTATCCCTGGATCAGGACTATACGCTGAAAGACGGATCGGTGGTAAATATGGGAGAATCCGTACTGGAAAGCCTGCATTCCAACACCAGTGTAAAATGGATCTTTCTGGATACCGAGGAAGAAGCAAAAGAGGGCGTGGAAGCCGGAAAATATTATGCAGCCGTCGTCATTACCGATAAATTTACTTATAGTATGTACAATGTATTTTCGGATGATTTTGAGAATCCGGCGCTGATCTATTATCAGAATCAGAAGAGCAATGCCATTGCCACCAAAATCACGGATACGGTGGCAGGAACTCTGCAGAATACCATCAATGAGACCTTTATCAAGGTGGCGGCTACCACGGTATTTGAAGAGGGCAATACGGTGTCGGATCAGGTACAGGGGGACAGTTATGTAGAGGAATTCTGTTCCAAACTGGAGGAACTGAATGACAATCTGAAGGAATACAGTGCCATGATCGACTCCTTTCAGGCAGGCAATGCGCGGCTGGAGTCTGCCATCACCCATGTCAACTATGAGATTCCCGCGATGCAGAAGAAACTGGACAGCACCACAGCCAGTCTGAACCAGAGCAGTCAGGATCTGTCTTCTACCAGAGACACCCTGGGCAATTTCAGCAACAACATAGATACTTCCATGAGCAATATCAATAACTCTCTGGAAAGTATCAAAAAGGCTCTGGATGAAAGCAAACTGGCGGAGGATACCGCCCAGATGACGAGAGATCTGAACCGGGTGGCAAGAGATACCAATACGCTGAACGGACAAGTAAATACACTGCTGGCGGCACTGATCCAACAAAAGCTGGAAAGCGTCTCTGACGGTAATGCTGCGAACGGCGGCACCGGCAGCAATATCAACGCAGCGGCAACTGATGCGGCTATGGAAGCATTGAAAGCCATGCAGAAGGAACTGGATCTGATGAATACCGTAGTGGGCAGCGTTCTGGAATCCACGGACGACAAGGCTGCGGAGAATGCAAAGGTCAATGTCAACAATGCCATGAATAATTTAAGGAGCGCCATTGACAGCTGCGAGACTTCTGTAAGTAATATGCAGGGAATCTATAAGAATAATCTGGTGCCCCAGATGCAGAAGGTTCTGACAAATATGTCAGATTCTCTGAATCAGGTGACTAATCTGGTAAATACCCTGAGCAATACGGTGAAAAATGTCGGAGTTGTCATGGAAGGTGTCGGTGACACTGTGTCCGGAACCAGTGAGAGTCTGGGACAGATCAAAGATGTGGTAGATAATATCAGCGCCAAACTTACAGATCTGACAGAGAAGCTGGACGGTGCATCCGAAGAGGAAATGATGGATATTCTGGTGCGTTTCCTTGGAGGAGATCCGGATAGTCTGGGGGCATATTTTGCATCTCCCGTAACCATGGAGACCATAGCCATGTATCCGGTGGCTACGTATGGTTCTGCCATGACACCGTTCTATTCCACACTGGCGATCTGGGTAGGTTCTACGATCCTGGTGGCACTGGTGAAAGTAAAAGCCTCTCCGAAAGGGCTTGAAAATGTACAGAGCTATCAATTGTATTTCGGCAGATATTTGCTGTTTTTCTTATTGGCACAGATTCAGGCAGCCATCATTGTGGCCGGAGATCTGTGGCTGTTAAAAGTAAACATTGTGGAACCGGGGCTGTTTTTCCTGGCGGCAAGCTTTACGGCTACGGCATTTTCCCTGTTGATCTATTCTCTGACACTGGCATTCGGAGATGTGGGCAAGGCCATCTGCGTTATTGTTATGGTATTGCAGATCGCTGGTTCCAGCGGTACCTTCCCGATCGAACTGCTACCGGACACCTACCAGAAGATTTATATTTTCTTTCCCTTCCCCTATGCCATCCGGGCCATGCGTGAGGCACTGGCGGGTATGTACGGTACTGCCTATATGGAAGCACTGGCAAAATTGAGCCTGTTTATGATCGAGGGACTGTTGATCGGCCTGGTGATCCGGATCCCGTTCGTAAAACTGAACCATTTTGTGGAAGAGCGTATGGAAGACACTGAGTTAATGTGACACCTGTTCAGAACCATGAAAACGAAAACTCCGCAGGAGTGGGTTTGTGAATGAAGTTCCGAACAGGCAGAAAGGTAAAATCATGGAGAGAAATTACGAAGAAATTTTTCAGAAGGTTCTGGATTACGAGCAGGCCCTTCATGAGAAGAATAGAAAAAGAATAAAGATCGGTCTGAAATGTATCTGGATCGTCCCCTTGTTTTTTCTGGCACTGTTGTTCCTGACTGGCAGCAACAAGGTCATCTTCCTGATCCTGTGGATCGTGTCGCTGTTTGCCCTGTCAATCTATCTGATCGTTGTGGAATATATGGATTATAATCTGCAGGAGAAGATCATGGAGCTCAAAGGAGAAGAAGGCGATCTCAAAGCGGTGACTCCGACAGACTTTGACCGGGCGGCGCAGATCATCCGGGAGACCCGGAAACTGATTGGTGAAGGCCTGAATTCCCCGGCCGAGACCGGGACCGAAGAGGATCCGGAAGATGAAACCGAAGAGAATCCGGAAGACGAAACCGAAGAGGAAAACGAAGACGAGACCGAAGACTGGGAGGATGGTGAATAGTATGCATAATATCTGGAAAATATTTACCACCGACATCCGCCGGATCAGCAATAATGTGGTGGCAGTCGTTATTATCATGGGACTCAGCATCCTCCCGGCACTGTATGCCTGGTTCAACATTTTCTCCAACTGGGATCCTTACGAGCCCGCAGCTACCAGTCAGCTGAAAGTAGCCGTGGCTTCCGATGATGCCGGGGCGGAGATCATGGGGCTGTCTCTGAACGTGGGAGACAGTGTGCTGGAGGCTCTGGGAGCCAATACCACTATCGGCTGGGTGTTCCCGGAGACCACGGAGGAAGCACTGGAAGGCGTGAAGAACAGTGATTACTATGCGGCATTGATTATTCCGGAGACTTTTACTCAGGAAATGCTGGGATTTATCGACGGTGAAGTGGATCATCCCACCATTTACTACTATGAAAATGAGAAAAAGAATGGTATTGCCCCCAAAATCACGGGCAAAGCGAAAAATGCTGTGCAGGAACAGGTAAATGCCACCTTTATCAGTACTGTGGCAGAAGCGGTGATGAAAGCGGGAAATGCCCTTTCGGTGGTGAATGCCGGCGGGCAGACCAGTGTGGAAGAATCTCTGGATACCATGCAGGCACAGTTGCAGGACTATGTGGTTATGTTACAGTCCTTCCAGAGTATTATGACCTCCGCGGAGATGATCATGGAGACCAGCCAGAATATGCTTCCGGATATGGATAATATGCTGGAGAATGGACGAAATACCATGATCGGTATGCAGACCATGATCAATTCCAGCGTCGATGCGGTTGACGTTATGGGAGATATGGTGAGCAGCAGTATGGATATGGTCACGGAAGCGTTGCAGTATCTGTCGGTCTTTTCTGATGGATTGTTGGAGCAGATGGGCAGCAACAATGTGGGAAGCACCACGGACACCGGATTGGGCACGGCCATCGGACTGGTACAGGGCATGCAGGCCAATATGGATGTGCTGGGAAGCCTGATCACCGGACAGGATGCTCAGATTCAGGAGATCAACCAGTCTCTGAAAACGATCGAAGCGGATCTGAAACAGCTGCAAGACAGCAAGGGAGATGTGGATCATGATATCAATACTCTGCGGGCACAGATCCGGGAACAGATCCAGATCTGCAACAAACAGCTGAATAATCTGATGAGTGATTACAATAACAATGTCAGACCTTCTTTCCGGGCTACCGGCAAATCCATGCAGCAGGCTTTCCTGAATGCCGCAGCGATGATGAACGGTACGGATGTGAATATGGATGAAATTTCCGATATTCTGAAAGAGTATCAGCAGACTTTGCAGGAAGGTAATGTCAGCCTGCAGGATTCCCTGGTGATCGCACAGGAACTGCTGGACAAGGTCAGCAAAATAGCAGATAATATAAAACGGATCACCGGTGCGGAGACCTATGAGGATATTTTAAGCGCTATGGCTGCCGATCCGACGGCGGTGGCAGACTTCGTATCTTCTCCGGTCAGACTGGAGACGGTACCTGTTTATCCGGTGGATCATTACGGCTCTGCGGCATCGCCGTTCTATACGATCCTGGCAATCTGGGTGGGAGCGCTGTTCCTGGTGGCTATTATTCACGTGGGTGTGAAACCCATTGAACCGGGGGATCATTATAAGGCGCATGAGAGATATTTTGGCAGATATCTGCTGTTTTTCCTGATCGGACAGTCTGCGTCCCTTCTTGTCAATCGTATCGCGGCTGGAAATCTCGAGAATTTCCGCAACCGACTTAACAATCGTTTTCGGCGTGATGCCATGTTCCTTATTATATGCCTCCTGCAGCGCGCG
>ERZ779876.3265-NODE-3265-length-10217-cov-2.874533_pt1 | contig 10217 bp, 7 predicted proteins | sample MGYA00511068_ERZ779876 | MGnify/ENA primary metagenome ERZ779876 (study PRJEB29588, sample SAMEA1970858) | human gut metagenome | biome: human gut; feature: human-associated habitat; material: faeces | place: Denmark | collected 2008/2010 ... | reverse complement strand
GTATGATGGTTGGTTTTGAAAAACATTTATATGAAATGGCGGCTGCCGTTCTTATTGCTGAATTGTGATGTGGATGTCTGCAAGATTGATAAAACAGAAAAAGCACACTTGTCATATAAACAGAGTGCCGGAAAGGAGGTTTCACTCCATCCTTCCCGGCACTTTTTTAATATAATATATTCAGGTAAACTTCCTTTGGTCGCTTTCTGATCAAGCCAAAAGGAATCCGCCCCCACTATTATTTCACCAATTTCAATTCCTCGATCAACCGCGGGCATTTCCCCCACTTGTCGATCATGTAGAGCACATAGCGTATGTCGACGCTGATCGTGCGCTGCAAATCCGGTTCGAAGGCGATGTCGCCGCTCATCGCTTCCCAGTTACCATCGAAGGCGAGGCCTATCAGGCGGGCGTTCTTGTCGAACACCGGGCTGCCGGAGTTACCGCCTGTGATGTCGTTGTTCGAGAGGAAGCAAAGCTGCAATTCGCCGTCCTTGTTGGCATACTGGCCGAAGTCCTTGCTACGGATCAAGTTGAGGATTTCGGGTTGCACCCAGAACTCGTCGCTTTCGGGGTTTTCCTTTTCGAAGATCCCCTTCTGGGTCGTATAGTAATCATACCAGGCAGCATCGTACGGACGGTAGCCGCCAATGGAACCGTAGCTCACACGCATCGTAAAGTTGGCGTCCGAAGCGAAAGCCTTCTCCGGGTGCATCTCTTTCAGGCCGGCAAAATAGAGGCGTTCGCCCTTAGCGATATCGTAATAAGAATCACCCGTGAGCTGTTGCAATTCGAAAAGGGAGATGAGGACGGACAGGCTCAACTCGGCAGCCGGGTCCTTCTTCAGTTTCGCATATTTCTTCGGGTCCTTCAGCATGGAGGCGATATTGTCGTAAGACAGGATGGATGTCTTCTTGAATACATCGGCGGCATACTTTTCATAATCGCCTTTATACTTTTTGTCCACCTTCTTGTAGATATCCGGAAGATTCTCTGCCGGAACCCGTTCCTTTACGATCTTCATCATAGCCGCCAGCACCTTCCGGTCAAGGCTTGCGTCATAATCCTTGAAGAAAGACTTGATATTGTCTTCGAGGAAGATATCGATTTCTTCAGGGGTAGAACCTTTCACATCCACGCTCTGGATCATGCGCGCCAGCTTCACGATCTCGGCGCCGCTCAGGAACGCTTCGCCCAGGTAGGTGGAGATCTTCTTATATTCACTGGAAGAAGTATATCCCTTTTCCAGAAGACTCAACACGTCGCCGTACACCTCTTTACGCTTTGCATCCTGTGCCACCCAGGCGGCAAAAGCGGCTTCCTCTTCGCGTTTACGGTCGATCACTTTCAGGTTGGCCAGCCCCTTGTTCATACCGATCGAGTTTTTCCAGTAGTTGGAGCTGCCGGCATATTTGGAAGCATATTTGATGCGCACCTCGTCGCTCTTCAACATCGCGTCTTTCCAAATCGCCTGCTTGATGCCACGCACTTCGATGCGAGGCTTGTTGCTATCCTCGATACGCTGCTGCACACCCCATGAACAGAGGTAGCGGTCCGTGCTGCCGGGGAAACCGATCGTCATCGCATAATCCTTGTCCTGATAACCTTGCAATGACACTTCAGCCACGTATTTAGGCTGGTATGGCTTATTATCCTTGCTGTAGGCAGCCGGCTTGTTGCCGGCCCCGGCATATACGCGGAACACGGAGAAGTCGCCCGTATGGCGCGGCCACATCCAGTTGTCCGTATCGCCGCCGAATTTTCCGACCGAACTGGGCGGAGCGAATACCATGCGGACATCATTGAAGACATCATAGACGATCAGGAAATACTTGTTATTATTGTAGAAAGGCACGACATCGGCAGCCTGGAACTCCGTGTTTCCTACAGAATCGGCCATCGCCTGCCCGATCGAGTCGGCTGCGGCCAGACGCAGGTGCTCTTCCTTGATCGAAGCTATCTGTGAATTAATGCGATCGCTCACATCCACCGTCTCACGCAGGTAGCGGACCGTCAGGCCCGGAACCGGCAACTCTTCTTCCTTACTCTGGGAAACGAAACCGTCTTTCAGGTAGTCGTGTTCCACACTGCTTAACTGCTGGATCGAACCGAAACCACAATGGTGGTTGGTGAAAATCAGTCCTTCATTAGAGACGGTGATACCGCTACATCCTCCTCCGAAGATCACCACGGCATTGGCTACACACGGGTCAGTTTCACTGTACAATTGTTCGTAAGACGGAGTAAATCCCAACTCCTTCATCCTCTCCAGGTTTTGTTTATTCAACTCTTTCAGTACCCACATGCCCTCATCGGCAAACACTTGGCCTGAAGCAACGAGAAGCAGTAACACTGCCCACAACTTCTTCATACGATTCATTCTTTGTTCGTTATTCAATAATTAATTTGATTTTCTTTTGTTCTACACGCGCGGCAAGCCATTTCTTGATCTTTTCCTGTTCCGCCTCACGTACTTTTTCTTTGCTTTTCAGGTAGACTAACAGGACGGTATCGGGTTTAATGCTATCCATATCCATCAGATAGGTATGCGCACAAGAGACTTCTTTGATATAAGGGAAAAGGACTTTCATTTCCGGCATCAGCTCGGACGTAAGATGATTGTAACTGTGATATTTGTTCAGGTCGCGTTTCAGCGAATCGATCTGGAGGGACTGCGCCCGAAGAACCTCTTCGCTATTCTTATACAAGTCCTGCATCAGCAGGCTTTTCAACTCGTTAATGTCGGTGGCTTCCTGCCCGAAACCCTGCTGCACGACAAGGCCCACGTTTTTCAAGCCGTATTTCGGCATCTTGGCACGGGCGTTCGCAATCATCGTCTCCGGCACGGTCTCGCCGATCAGGACTACTTTCACCTCTTTCTTGTCGCTGGTATCGGTCACCGTCTTGCTCAATATCTGCGTGTTCGGGAAACTCAACTCATCCGCGACAAACGTCCGCACCCGGTCATTGAAGTAACTGGCCCGGATCAGGTTGTAGCTCAGGAAAAGGCTCGGCACGATGGTAAAGAAAACGATCACCCCGACATATCTCGTCACGATCTTCTCGCGCTGTTTGTTTAAAAAGACCTTCTTCGGGTATTTCAGCAGGCGGACCACCACGTAGGTAGCCAGACTGATAAACACCGTATTGATAAAATAGAGATAGAAAGCACCGAAGAAATAATACAGGTTACCGCTCGCCAATCCGAATCCGGCCGTACAAAGCGGCGGCATCAAAGCCGTAGCGATCGCCACGCCGGGAATCACATTCCCCTTGCTCTTGGTCGAGCTCGCCACGATCCCCGCCAGGCCGCCGAAGAAGGCAATCAAGACGTCATAAACGGTAGGCTGCGTACGGGCCAGCAACTCGCTCTGCGCCTCGCTGATCGGGGAAATCAGGAAAAAGAGCGTCGAAGTGATGACGCTGAATACCGTCGCCGTGGCAAAATTACGGAAGGAACGCTTGATCAGGTCGAAATCGGAGATTCCCAGTCCCAGGCCGAACCCCATGATAGGCCCCATCAGCGGGGAGATCAACATCGCACCGATAATCACCGCCGTCGAGTTCGTATTCAAACCCAGCGAGGCGACAAAGGTAGCAAAGATCAGAACCCAAAGGTTCGTCCCTTTAAACTCTATGCCTTTCCGGATAGACTCGATCGTTTCGAGTTCATCCTCTTTTTCCTGACGGACATCGAAATTACGGACAAAGAAGTCCCTAATCTGCTTGTGCAACAATCCTTTTTCCATCCTATTAAAATCAACGTTTGTATACGAACATCCCGTAAAACGGCCTTTATAATGGCTAACACTCTCTCACAACCGTTTTAACACATCGCCTAAACCGCACAAAGATAGAAATAGTATCTCGAAATAAAAAATAAGAGCTGTGAACATAAAATAAGCGGAGTATATATCCTGATAATTATTGATTTTCACGTAACTTTGCAAATGCACAACACAGAAACGACAACGAACACTCTCAATAAATCCCGGTAAACAAGATGAAATACTACATTCTCCTGATATACTTACTCGCTTTTTCCCTCGCTACGGAGGGAAATACAGCAGTAAAAGATTCACTGTCGGAAGCCTTGCCGTCAGCCTCTTCTCCTCTGCAAAAACTGGAAATCATGACTAATCTGATGGATCTTTCCCGACAGGAAGAACAGGTGGAATATGCCAAACAGCTCTATTGGCTCGCACTTGAAGAAGACGAAGACTATTATAAGGAAGCGGCCCTGACCGAAATCTTGCGCTTTTACGTGAATACCGATGCCAAAGACAGCGCAAAGGTGTATCTCGCCGAAGCCGAAAGGGAGCTGAAAGGGAAAGCACGCGATTTCCTCGTCACGTATATGAAAACGATCATGGATGTCCGTGTTGTCTATTACACCAAAGGCGAAGACCGGATGAAACTGATTGAAAAATACAAACTCCGCCTCGAAACGGAAAAAGACATGCCGGTTCTTGACAAAATATCGAACTATTATCTCCTCGGTATGGCGAACAGCAACCGGGTCGATCCGAAAAACCAGGATGCTATCTATAAAGAGGTATGTTACTACATGAACAACCTGATCGAACTGTCGGACAACATCCCGCTCCGCTATTCGTATCTGTTCCGTCTGAATACGCTCAACATACTGAGCCTTATGGAAGCGACTCCCGAAAATCGGGTGAAAGCCTCCCTCCGCTACTTGAACATGCAAAAGGAATATGCAGACACAAAAGAGATGAAGAAGCGCCCGTACACAAGCAAACGGCATTTGCTGAACGCCTACTCCACTTTGGCTACCGCAGCAGAAACAGTCGGGAAAGATATGGCAACCCACTATTTCAACTACTTCATCGACTTGAACAGGAAATATCCTGAAGATGCTGCATTCTCCGCTGAATATGACCGTTATTTCACTTCGCTCAACTATTATAAGTCAATACGGGATTTCCAGAAAGCCGCAGATTACAACGATTCGGTCATCTATTATTTCCGCCACGGCGATTTCCAGTTCGACCTGACCGAAAACATCGTCCTGACACTAAAAGACAAAATCGACTGTCTCGACAGTCTGCACAGATACAAAGATGCCTATGAAGCCTACAAGGAATATTCCGTACTCCTGGATTCCGCACGCACACGAAGCATGGAAAACAAAGTCGAAGACCTGGAGATCAAAAAGCATGTGGACGAGCTGGTGGTCGAGAAAAAGGCACTGGAAATAGACCTGCAAAAGAGCCGGAGCCAGTTATATCTATTCCTCGCGTTGCTCATTCTTTCGATCTGCTTCGGAATCTTCATATTCTTCCGCCTAGGAAAGATCAAATCGCTATACAAGGAATTGCAGGAATCGAACCGGCTGGTCATTATCGCCAGTGAAAAGGCACAGGAAAGCGAACGGATGAAGAACGCCTTTATCAAGAATATGTGCCACGAAGTGCGCACGCCGCTAAATGCGATCAATGGCTTTGCCGAACTGATCACCAGCGACGGTATAAGCCCGGAAGAGAAAAAAGAATTCAGCAAGATCATCTATACGAACTGCCACAACATCACCTCCATGATGAACGATGTGCTGGTAATCGCCCAACTGGACAGCAGCAACGAGGTCCTCCCGCTGGAACCGGTCCACATCGGCCTGCTCTGTCACCACGAGATGAACAAATTGAAAAAGTTACAGCAGAAGCCGGATATCCATTACCAGGTCGAAGGTGACAAAAGCAACGATCTGATCTATTCGGACCCGAATCATTTCGGCATTATCATCTCCCATCTGCTGAACAACGCGAACAAGTTCACGAATCAGGGAAGCATCACGCTCTCCTACCGACCCGAAGAAGAAGGAAGGATAATGTGTATCTGCGTTACCGACACAGGATGCGGAATTCCGGCAGACAAGAGCGAATGGATTTTCGAACGTTTCACCAAAAACGACGACTTTATCCCCGGTTCGGGCCTCGGCCTCTACCTCTGCCGCCTCATCACCCAACGCCTCAACGGTTCCCTCAAACTGGATACCTGTTACACCGGGGGAGCCCGGTTCATTTTACGGCTTCCGATTAATCCCTACAAATAGCCAACAGGTTTTCTTTTGGCAGACGTGCCCCATAAATCATCATTTAATTAGTTCAGTTTTTCTTAGATGCAAACCTTTTCCCGATATAAGGCAATTCGCTTAACGGAAGATCGCGTCTAATAATGATTGCCAGGAAAATCAGGAGTAGAACCGTGCGATAGCCCAAGCGAAGGATTTCCGAATCGATCCGGGGCAACATCCCAGCTGCATAGAATAAAACCGCTAATATGCCGTAAATAACGGCTGATCTTATATCGTATTGAATCGGGAACTTCTTCTGCCCGATCGCATAAGAAAGAATCATCATCAACAGGTTGCTGGCAAACGAAGCCCAAGCACACGCCATATAACCGTAAACCGGCGCCAGCAACACGATCATCAACACGGTCACCACACAGCCGATCGTCGAGAAGTAGGCTCCCCATTGCGTCTGGTCGATCAACTTATACCAGAACGACAGGTTAAAATAGATCCCGAAGAACAGTTCGCCCAGCATCACGATCGGCACGACACGCAATCCCGGATAATACTTGGCGTCCACAAAATATTTCAGAATATCCAGATAATACATCACGCCCAAGAAGATAATCAGCGAAAAGATAATGAAATACTTCATTGCCTCCGAATATGCTTTCGTATTATCGTCATCCTTATTCTTGGCAAAGATAAAAGGTTCGTAGGCATACCGGAATGCCTGGATAAACATCACCATCACCACCGCCACCTTGAAGCAGGCTCCATAAATCCCCAACTGGGTAGCTGCATAATCCTTATCTTCGAACAGGAAAGGGAACAGAATCTTATCCGCCGTCTGATTGAAAATCCCGGCAATCCCTAAAATCAGGATCGGGAACGAGTATTTCAACATCTGTTTCAACAACACGAAACTGGCTTTCTCGCGCAACCCGGGTATCATATCCGGCACCAAAAGCAAGAACGTCACCACCGAAGTAACCACATTGCTGACAAAGATATACTCCACCTGATAGCCGGGCACATAAAACCAGCCAATCAACCTCGGCGCACATTCATACAGCCACGGGCAAGCGATCAGGAAGAATATTACCAATACGATATTCAGGAATATATTCAGCAGCTTGATCGCCGCAAAGCGAACCGCCCTCCCCTGATACCGGAGGAAAGCAAACGGAATACAACAGAAGGCATCCACCGCCACAATCCCCGCCATCATCCCGATATATTCAGGGTGTGCACCATATCCCAGAAAGTTACTGACCGGCGTCAGCGCACTGAACACAAACACCATAAACAGGACGGAAGTGAATGCCAGACTGAACAACGTCGTCGCATATACCCGCATCGGGAGCTTGATCTCCTTCTTGTTCATAAACCGGAAAAAGCCGGTCTCCATCCCATACGTCAATATCACCATCAACAAGGCTGTCCAGGCATACAGATTCGTCACAATCCCGAAATCGCTCTCGGTAGCCAATACACGCGTGTACATCGGAACCAGCATCCAGTTCAGGAATTTCCCGACAATGCTGCTGACACCATAAATTGCGGTCTCTCCTGCGAGACGCTTCATTCCTCCTGCCATAACTTAAAAACAATTGACAATTGATAATTGACAATTAAAATAATGAACTTTGTATTCCATCGGGGCGAAGCCGTCCCAGATGGGTATAAGCCAACTCCGTCACCTCGCGGCCGCGGGGCGTACGTTTGATAAAGCCTTCTTTGATAAGGAAAGGCTCGTAAACCTCTTCCAGCGTTCCGGGATCTTCTCCCAGGGCAGTCGCGATAGTCGTCAATCCTACCGGTCCGCCGTTAAACTTGTCGATGATAGTCGTCAGCAACTTATTGTCGATCTGATCCAGGCCGTAACGGTCGATGTTCAATGCCTCCAGTGCATAGCAGGAAATCGCCTTGTCGATCTCTCCTGACCCTTTCACCTGTGCAAAATCACGCACACGACGTAGCAATGCATTCGCTATACGGGGGGTACCACGACTACGGGAAGCAATCTCGCGTGCAGCACTCAACTCGCATTTCACATTCAGGATATCGGCACTGCGCAGCACGATCTTCGTCAGCGTCTCCATCTCGTAATATTCGAGGTGCATATTGATCCCGAAACGTGCCCTGAGCGGACTTGTCAGCAAACCGCTGCGAGTCGTCGCCCCCACCAGCGTAAACGGAGCCAGGTCGATCTGGATGGAACGGGCGCTCGGCCCTTTATCGATCATGATATCGATCCGGTAATCTTCCATCGCCGAATATAGATATTCCTCCACAATCGGACTCAACCGGTGGATCTCGTCGATAAAAAGGACATCGTTCTTCTCCAGCGAAGTCAGCACTCCCGCCAGATCGCCCGGTTTATCCAGCACCGGCCCGGAAGTCACCTTGAAGCCGACTCCCAATTCATTCGCTATAATGTTGGATAACGTAGTCTTTCCCAATCCGGGAGGTCCATGCAACAGCACATGGTCAAGCGCCTCCTTACGCATCCGGGCCGCCATCACGAAAATCTTCAGATTCTCGACCACTTTGGCCTGTCCGCTGAAGTCATGAAACGAAAGCGGGCGAAGCGCATTCTCATACTCCCGCTCGCTCTCCGGAACCCGTGCATCCCTTATATCAAATTCATCTTCCATACTCTTATTACTTTGACTGGCAAAGATAATAAGAATTACCGGGTTCTGAACTTGTGTCACCGGAATATCGGGACAAAGATAGAAACTTGCAGATCACGTGTCCGTCCCGATTTCATATAAGGGACTCCTTTCATTACATTGCAAGTACCCTGTTTGTATGTCAGGGCCAGATCGAAGTATTTGAAAGCATAGGCGGCTTTGACGACGACCGGCACGTCAAAGGCAGATTTGATTGTCTTCCCAATCATAATATTATCCTTAAAATGCATGATGGTAGGATGGAACCTTCCGGCACGATTACTCTGAATTTTTTATTTTCACAACCATATATTTGAAAAAAATTTACATACTTTTGTGAAGCCATTTCAATATTATAATATTCTATAGCCATGAATACAAAATTTTTACTGTCTTCCGATAATAACAACCGCAATGAACTTCTGAAAAAGAAGATCATCCATTACTATATTGCCAATGGCGATGCGACCATTGCCGATCTGGGCCGTGAAATGGACCTGAGTATTCCGACCGTCACCAAACTGGTCGCCGAGCTTCAGGACGACGGCTATATCCTGGACTTCGGAAAGCAGGAAACCAACGGAGGACGCAAACCGAACATCTATGGCCTCAATCCGGCATCCGGATATTTCGTGGGAGTCGATATGCTGAAAGACAAGTTGAATATTGCAGCGATCGACTTCAAAGGCGACAAAGTACAACTCGAAGAAAATATCCCATACCAACTTGAAAATACACCAGCCTCGCTGGAGCAATTCTGCAAGATTATTGACGATTTCATCGTTTCATTGCCTGTCGAACGGAATAAGATATTAGCGATTGGAGTCAATATCACCGGCCGCGTGAACCCAGCATCGGGCTATAGCTACAGCATTTTCTATTTCGAAGAGAAACCCCTCGCTCAGATTCTCGAAGAACGGTTGCAGACGAAGGTTTTCATTGAAAACGACAGCCGAGCCATGACCTACGGCGAATATATGAAAGGAGTTGTGCAGGGAGAAAAGAATATCCTGTTCGTCAATATGGCGTGGGGACTGGGACTTGGCATCATCATCGACGGCAATTTATACTACGGGAAATCCGGATTTTCCGGGGAACTCGGACACTTCTGCATGTTCGAAAACGAGGTGCTATGCCATTGCGGCAAGAAAGGCTGTCTCGAAACAGAGGCTTCCGGATCGGCTTTCCACCGTATCCTGATGGAACGTTACCGGGAAGGCAGCAACACCATACTCGCCGGGAAACTGGACAGCGGAGAGGAAATCTCACTCGGCGATCTGCTCGAAGCGGTGAGGAAAGAAGACGTGCTATGCATCGACATTCTCGAAAAAATGGGCGTAAATTTAGGAAAAGGTATTGCCGGGCTGATGAACATCTTCAATCCGGAACTGGTCATACTGGGCGGAACACTTTCACTGGCAGGCGAGTATATCAGTTTGCCGATCAAGAGCGCCATCCGTAAATATTCGCTTAACTTAGTCAATCAGGACACAGAAATCAAAATA
>ERZ779876.3261-NODE-3261-length-10222-cov-8.099439_pt1 | contig 10222 bp, 8 predicted proteins | sample MGYA00511068_ERZ779876 | MGnify/ENA primary metagenome ERZ779876 (study PRJEB29588, sample SAMEA1970858) | human gut metagenome | biome: human gut; feature: human-associated habitat; material: faeces | place: Denmark | collected 2008/2010 ... | reverse complement strand
CGGCGACACGGCCAAGGACAGCGTTGACAAGCGCTTGTTTTTCCGCGAAAAGGCCGTGTTCCACAAGGGATTTTTCCCGGATACGTTCAAAGGCTGCGAAGATCTGCGCTTTGCGTTCGTTTCGATCGACGCGGATCTATATGCACCCACTGCGGCTGCGCTGCCCTTATTTTGGAACAGACTGTCCGCCGGAGGCGCGATCATGATACACGACTATAACAGCACGCAGTTTCGCGGAGTGCGCAGAGCGGTCGATGACTTCTGCTATGAAAACCGCATCGTTCCGATGCCTGTGTGCGATATGCACGGCAGCGCAGTTTTGCGCAAGCCCATATAAGAAAAGCCATGAGATATATATACCTTATTCGGCACGGTGAGATACAGGTGCCGGGAAACGAAAAACGCTGCTACAGCAGCACCGAATATCCCCTGAGCGCCAGAGGCGAAAAGCAGGCTCGTCAGCTGAGAAGCTGGGCGCAGGAGAGGGGAATAAGCCTGATCGCAGCAAGCCCGAGCGAGAGATGCGTTAAAACCGCCGAGCTGATGTCCGGCGGAAAGATCGAGATCATCGCCGACTAGGCGCTGCGCGAGGTGTCGGTAGGGCGCTGGGAAGGCCTGAGCTTTGCCGAGATACGCGAGCGCTGGCCTGAGCTGTACGAAGCCAGAGGCGAGAACATGAGCAGCGTCGCACCGCCGGGAGGCGAGAGCTTCCTTCGCGCATCCGAACGCTTTGACGATGCGCTTAAAAGCATCATGGAGTCAAACGACGGTAATATCGCCATAGTATCACACAGCGGAGTGATACGCGGCTGGCTGCACCATTACGGCGGCCACGATGAGGATATGTTCTCAATCCCCGTGCCTTGCGCGAGCATAGCCTCGCTCATGTGCGACGGAAATACGATAAACCGGGCCATCGCCGGCACGCGCGCGGTGCTCACGCCAGACGACGACGAGATCGAAGAATACTATCGCCGCTGCAAAACTCCCGAAGAGGTCATCGCGCATTGCCGCGCGGTAGCGCACGGAGCCGAACGCATAGTCGAGCAGGGCGAAATTAGCTGCAACCGGGAGCTGCTGCGCGCTGCATGCCTGCTGCACGATATGTGCCGTGCCGATGGGAAAAGCCATCCGGAAAGCGCGGCGCACATACTAACAATGGACGCCTATCCTGCACTTGCAAGCATAGTCGCCGGGCACCACGATCTTCCGCGGCGCGCTTCGACCGAGACTGATCTGCTGTATCTGAGCGACAAGCTCTATTCCGGCGCGCAGCGCGTAACGATCGACGAGCGCTTTGCGCGCTCGAGGGCAAAATGCAAAGATGAAGAAGCGCTTAAAAAATGGAGTCAACGCTATGCGGCGGTAAGGGGCATAGTTGAAAGATATCATTTGGAGGGACAGCTGTGAAACTGATAAAAACCGAAGACGCAGTGGGACAGGTTTTGTGCCACGATATTACTCAGATCATCAAAGGCGTTACCAAGGACGCGGTGTTCCGCAAGGGCCACATCATAACTCAGGAGGATATTCCCGTGCTCCTGAGCGTCGGCAAGGATAATATTTACGTCTGGGAAAAGGACGAGAATATGCTCCACGAGGACGAGGCAGCGGATATCCTGCGTGGCATATGCCAAAGCGAGAACATGCATGCCACAGCGCCCAAAGAGGGAAAGATCGAGCTGATCGCCGATACCGACGGACTTCTGCTCATAGATCTCGAGCGCCTGCGCGCCATAAATGCACTCGGCGATATGATGATCGCAACACGGCCGTCGGGCTTCATGGTCAAAAAGGGCGATAAGCTGTGCGGAACAAGGGTAATACCGCTTGTCATAGCCAAAGAGCGCATGGAGCAGGCCAAAAAGCTTGCCGGCAGTGAGCCGATCATTCGACTTGTTCCGGTAAGGCCGAGAAAATACGGCCTTGTCACCACCGGCAATGAGGTGTTTTACGGCCGCATACAGGATACCTTCACGCCTGTTGTTGAGGCAAAGCTTGCAGAGCTCGGCTGTGAGATGGTATTCTGCTCGGGCGGCATGAGCGTTGACCCCGACGATAAAACGCCGCTGGCAATTAAAAATACGGGAGCTAAGATCGTCTCCTACGGTGCGCCGGTGCTGCCGGGAGCTATGTTTCTGCTCGGATATTTTGAGGACGGAACGCCGGTCATGGGACTGCCGGGCTGCGTGATGTACGCCAAGCGCACCATTTTTGATTTGGTGCTGCCCCGTATTATGGCCGATGAAACATTAACCCAGCAGGATTTATCTGCCTTAGGACACGGCGGTTTATGTCTGTCCTGTCCAGTCTGCACCTTCCCCAACTGCGGTTTTGGCAAATAAAAAATCAAAAACCTGTTATCTTTGTGAAAGTTCTTTTTAAACCAACAATGGATAACAGGTTTTTTTATTAATTTGTTTTACATTAATAACATTATTTTTATATAAATTGCTGAAACAAAGGATAATTTACATCTTTTATCCAATAGTACTTGCCTTAGATTTATTATCTTTCATTCTTGAAATGAATTATTTATTTATCTTCTTAACATCTTTTATAATCATTTCTACTATAATATATCTTTTCATCAATCTTAATGAAGTTCGCTCTCTAATCAATAATTCTTTGAATTTCAAAAAGAAAGAAAAAACCAGTAATGATATTAAAGAAGAAGTAACAACAAAAGAAGATATTTATAAAAAATTAGAAACAACAGTAAAATGGTTATCAAGCACTAAAACTGGTGCCCTAATTACTATTGAAAGAAAAATGTCTCTTTCTAGTTATATTAAGACAGGAACAATTGTCAATGCTCCTGTCACTCCTGAACTTTTAGAAACAATCTTTTATGAAGGTACAAGACTCCATGATGGTGCTGTAGTTATAAGAAACAATAAAATCTATGCCGCTAGTGTTTTTTATCCATCTTCTAGCCGTGGATTAACTGGAAAATATGGAGCTCGTCATAGAGCTGCTCTAGGTATCTCTGAATTAACAGATTCGGTAACAATCATCGTATCAGAAGAAACAGGACGGGTAGCAATTGCATATAATGGAACACTTGAATCAATTATTATCGATGAATTCTTAGACAATCTAAAAGAAGCCATGGATAGTATCCCCGTCAATCGTGATTCTAAATAACATATTGCGTGAATTTATTTCACGCTTTTTTTGTTTTGTAGAATCATATCAGATTACATATTATTGATATATTTTAAAACTGAAACAAACATCTAATTTAAAAATCACCATTTTTTAATAATAATTATCATTAAAAACAAATTCACTGCATTTTTTGTAAATATAAAAATATTATCTTCTAAATTTATACTCACTATTACATTAAGCAAAAGCTTAATTCTTGCTTTGTTAGATACTTCTAACTATAATATTAAAGCTAAATTTTTAAAAACAGGTATTTGTGAAAGAAGAAAAAGATAATAAAATTGTTGGAATGATGATAAATATGTATTGCCATGGAAAACATCATACAGCAAAAAATGAAATGTGTGAACAATGTTCAAACTTATATAATTTTGTTAAATTAAAAAGAGAAAATTGTCCTTATGGAGATAGTAAAGATTATTGTTCGCAATGCAAAATACATTGTTATCAATCAGATTCTATAATGCGTCAACAAATTAAAGATGTTATGCGTTATGCTGCTCCTCGGATGATGTTTACTCATCCGATTCTATCGTTTTCTCATTTAAAATCTACAATCAAAGGTAAAAGAAAAAAGAAAAAGGAGACAAAAAATGCTCGATAAAGATTTATTCAAATTACTAGGTAAAAACAAAAAATATATCTTTTTTGTTGTAGGATTAATGATCATCGGTCTTTTTGCTAACCTTTCATTTACTTTCAGTATTTGCTATGCTTTAGAAATTATTATTGATAAAAAAGAACTTGTTACTCTTATCAACCCTTTAGTAATTGCTATGATTGCCATCATAACAAGATATATTACTTCGAGAATTACTGGTGAAATAAAAGATAAACTAGGAAGAAATGTCAAAAAACAATTAAGAGAAAAAATATATGATAAAGTTTTAACTCTTGGCCCCAAATTTTCCGATGATGTTTCCATCGCCGGTCTAACTCAAGTTTCAATGGAAGGTATAGAACAGCTTGACCTTTATTATTCTAATTACTTACCTCAATTTTTTTATGCGATGATTGCTCCTTTCATTCTATTTTTTGTCACTGTATTTTTATCATGGCAACCTGCTGTCAGTCTAATATGCTTAGTTCCAATGATTCCTATTTCTATTGTTGCAGTATCAAAATATGCAAAGAAAATTTTTGCAAAATACTGGGGAAAATACACTTCTATGGGAGATGCTTTTTTAGATGCTACTCAAGGTTTAAAAGACTTAAAAATATTTAAAGCTGATAAAAAAAGACAAGAAATCATGAATGAATCAGCCGAAGAATTTAGAAAGATAACCATGAAAGTTCTAGTAATGCAACTTGCCTCTTCAACAATTATGGATACCGTTGCTTATGGTGGAGCCGGGCTTGGAATCGCTTTAACTATTCTTGGACTTATAAACAATTGGATAAACCCAATAGGAAATATGGTTAGTGTTGCCCCAATTGCCTTATTTATTATTTTAGTTTCCGTTGATTTCTTTTTACCCATGCGTCAATTTGGCAGTGCTTTTCATGTAGGAATGAATGGAGCTTCAGCAGGAAAGAAAATACTTTCGCTTTTAAATCTTGAAGAACCTATCTGGAATGACGGAATAGTTGAAAACACTGATATTGTTTTTGAACATGTAACTTTTTCCTATGATGGAAAAAAAGACATTTTAAAAGACATTTCCCTATCATTTGATAAAGGGATGAATGCTATTGTTGGTAAATCAGGCTGTGGAAAATCGACCATCATTAATTTACTTTTAGGACAAAATAGAATTCAAAAAGGACAAATTCTTATTGGAAATAAACCTTTGGAATCATTATCAAGAGCCTCATATTATTCTCATGTTGCAACTTGTTCAAACAATACCTATATTTTTAATGAAACAGTTTTCGATAATTTTAAACTAGCTAAATTAAATGTCACTGAAGAAGAAATATATTCAGCATTAAAAAAAGTGAATCTCGATACTTTTATAAAAAATAATGGTGGAATCAACAAAACTATTTTCGAAGATGCTGAAAATATCTCTGGCGGGCAAAAACAACGTCTTGCTTTAGCAATCAATTTAATTGCTGATAAAGATATTTATATCTTCGATGAAGCTACTTCACATATCGATATAGAATCTGAAAAGATAATAATGCAAAACATACAAGAATTAAGTAAAACAAAAACAGTAATTGTTATTTCTCATCGCCTAGAAAATATAGTTAAAGCTGATAAAATCTACTTTATCGAAGATGGGAAAATAGAAGAAACTGGCTCTCATGAAATGCTGATGAAAAAGAATGGTCATTATGCAAATCTTTACAACACTCAAAAAGAACTCGAAAATGGTTACAAAGAGGTCATGCCAAATGAAAAATAATAAACTGCGCCAAAGTGGCTTAAAAATTATGGCTAATTTAGTTCTTCTTTTAGGTAATTTTGCATATTTTTTAATTTTTGCTGTTATAAATGGTGTTCTTGGATTTATCTGTGCTATGGGAGTTACTATTTTCGGTTCTATAGGCATAGCAAAATATCTTGGAGAAAACATTTCATTAAGCTACGAACTCATAATTTCTTTAACTATTATATGTGGTGTCTTACGCGGACTTCTGCGCTATATTGAACAATATTCTAATCACTATATAGCCTTTAAGCTTTTAGCAATTCTCCGCGATAAAATTTTTTCAGCTTTACGAATTTTAGCGCCAGCAAAATTAGAAGGAAAACAAAAAGGTGGAATAATTGCAATGGTCACTTCTGACATTGAAACATTAGAAGTTTTCTACGCTCATACCCTTTCACCTATTATGATCTGCATATTTGTCTCTTTGGGAATAATAATCTATGTAGGACTAGTATCCTCATGGTATCTTTCTTTATGTGCCATTATTTCTTATTTAATTATCGGTATATTACTTCCCTTAATTTCATCAAGCAAAATGAAAAATATCGGTGTTAATTATCGTCAAGAATTTTCTTCATTCAATGCCTATTATATGGATAGTATAAAAGGTGTCAAAGAAATAGTTCTCCATAATGGTATGGATAGAAGAACTTCTCAAGTCAATAAAAGATCTGATAGTCTTTTAAAAGAAACAAAAAAACTTAAGCATTTTACAAGTATATTTTCTTCTTTAACAGAACTTATTATCAGTTTAACTATTATAATTACTTTAACTACTGGAATCTTATTAACCATCAATAATATTCTTTCAATCGGAAAAATGATAATGGGTGTTGTAGCCATATTTGGATCATTTGGACCAGTTATTGCTATATCTAATCTTCCTGGCAATTTGACTCAAACTTTAGCCTCAGGCGATCGAGTTTTAAAACTACTAAATGAAAAGCCTGTTGTTCAAGAAATAACTGACAAAAATAATTTCAATTTTAATTCATTAGAAATCACTGATTTAAAATTTGGCTATGAAAATAATAATTTAATTATCAACAATTTAAATCTCAAAGCAAAAAAAGGTGAAATTATCTGTATTCTAGGTGAATCTGGATGTGGTAAATCTACTTTATTAAAACTATTATTAAGATTTTATAAGAAAAATAGTGGCACAATTAAATATAATAATTTAGATATAGAAGATATAAATACTTCATCGCTTCTTGATAATGTCACTATGGTAAGTCAAAACACCTACTTATTTGATGATACAATAGAAAATAACTTAAAAATAGCTAAACAAGATGCGACAATGGATGAAATAATAACTGCATGTAAAAAAGCATCTATTCACGATTTCATAATAAGTTTAGAAAATGGATATCAAACAAAAGTTGGAACCTTTATCGATAATGTTTCACAAGGAGAAAAACAAAGACTCGGCTTAGCACGTGCTTTTTTAAAAGATAGTCCTGTTATTTTATTAGATGAACCTACAAGCAATGTCGACAGTATTAATGAAGGCATTATTTTGAAATCACTGGTTCAACAAAAGAAAGATAAGTGCATAATTCTTGTCTTTCATCGTGAATCAGCTATAGCTATTTCTGATCATTGTTATAGATTTGAAAATGGTAAATTGATTGAATTCACTAAATAAAAGCTAAAATATATTTGTGATTTTTATACTAAATAATTTTTTTAAACAAAAATGCAAATTTCTTGATTTAATTTAACCAAGATAATACAATCTAAGTACATAAGGAGAATAAAAAATGTCAAACAAATATGCAGGAACAAAAACAGAACAAAATTTAAGAGACGCTTTTGCTGGAGAATCTCAAGCAAGAAACAAATATACCTATTTTGCTTCAGTAGCTAAAAAGGAAGGATATGAACAAATGGCTGAACTTTTCTTAAAAACTGCTGACAACGAAAAAGAACATGCAAAAATGTGGTTCAAAGAATTGGGGGAATTAGGTGATACAAAAGCTAATTTATTAGCTGCAGCCGCTGGTGAAAACTATGAATGGACCGATATGTATGAAAGCTTTGCTAAAACTGCTGAAGAAGAAGGTTTCTTAGCTTTAGCCAAAAAATTCAGAATGGTTGCCGCAATTGAAAAAAGACACGAAGAGAGATATAGATCTTTATTAAACAATATCGAAACTTCCCAAGTATTCGAAAAATCCGAAGTTAAAATTTGGGAATGCAGAAACTGCGGACATATTGTTATTGGAACTAAAGCACCACTTGTTTGTCCAGTTTGCAATCACCCACAAAGTTTCTTTGAAATCTCTAAAGATAACTTCTAATTAGTATTTAAAAGGGGATGTTTATAAACCAAAAGGCTTTTAAACATCTTTTTTTATGTTCTTAAATCGCGATGAGTTTTATTATAAAGCAATTCTATTTCTTCAGGAAAACCTGTCACTTTCATCTTTTTTATATTGTCTTCATTGCCATCTAATATAGCTTTTTCATAATACCAGCATTTAAAATTTATCATATCTAAAGTTTCATTCAAATTTTTGATTTCTTGAATAACTTTCTCTTTTTGCTTTTCAAAAATTTCTTTTCTTTCAGCATAGGTATCTTTTCCTTTTTTGCATAAATCCATAAAATATTTTATTTCTTTAATTTCCAATCCTGATTTTTTTAAACATTGAATTACTCTTAATGTTTCAATATCTTTTTCATGAAATTTACGAACTGTAGATTTCCTTTCAATTTCTCCAAAAAGACCTTCTTTATCATAATAGCGTAAAGTGGATATCGTTAATCCAAACATATTTGCAATTTGACCGATTGTATATTCCATAAATTTCTCCTAAAAAACATTGACCTAAAGTCAACTTTAGGTTGTATCATAATTATAGACGAAATAATATATTTCTGTCAAAATTTATTTATAAAGGAGATATTAAATGTTTGGTAATTTTATCTATTCTAATCCGACAAAATTAATCTTTGGTGAAGATTCTATAAACTATTTAAAGGATGAATTAAAAAAATATGGTCCAAAAGTCATGTTAATTTATGGTGGTGGATCAATTAAAAGAAACGGAATCTATGATAAAGTTATAAGTATTTTAAAAGAGGCTAGCAAAGAAGTTTTTGAAGATGCTGGCGTTATGCCAAATCCTACAAAGGAAAAACTATTCGAAGGTGCTAAGATTGCTTATGACAATAAAGTTGATTTTATTTTAGCAGTTGGTGGAGGCTCAGTTATCGATTACGCTAAAGCAGTTTCAGTTTCTGCATATTGCAAAGAAAATCCATGGGAAAAATATTATTTAAGAATGGAAGATGTCGATAATAAAATTATACCTTGTGGATCAATTTTAACTATGGTTGGTACCGGAAGTGAAATGAATGGCGGTGCAGTCATTACTGATCCAGAATCTAAACTCAAGATTGGACACGTTTTTGGAGAAGAGGTTTTTCCAAAATTTTCAATCTTAAATCCTAAATTCACTTATACCGTTCCGCATTATCAAATGATTGCCGGTATTTATGATGCATTTAATCATATTACTGAACAATATTTTTCTGGAAATGATGATTCTACATCTGATTATTTAATGGAAGGTTTGATGCGCAGCTTGATTCATTCATCAAGAATTGCTAATAAAGATCCAGAGAACTATGAAGCAAGAAGCAATATTATGTGGGCAGCAACATGGGCTTTAAACACCTTAGTTGGAATGGGTAAGCCACAAGATTGGATGGTTCATATGATTGGTCAATCAATAGGTGGGGTCACAAATGCTACTCATGGTATGACACTTTCAAGTATTTCTCTAGCCTATTATCATCTTATTATGCCTTATGGATTGCATCAATTTGTAAAATTTGCCAAAAATGTTTGGAATGTCTTACCAGATGGTAAAACCGATGAAGAAATCGCCTTAGAAGGCCTAGATAAAATGGAAGAATGGATGAAAGAAATAGGTCTTGTTATGCACATTAAAGATTTAGGCGTCGATGAATCCATGTTTGAAAAAATAGTTGAAGGAACAATTATTTCTGATTCTGGTTATAAAACATTAACACATGATGAAATTATCGAAGTTTTAAGAAAAAGCTTATAATATTTAAAAAATATCAGTTTTATATAAGTATAACTATATTTAGTTTTATTCTACTTATAGTTATATTTTTTTGTTTTTCAGTCTTATATTTGTCGCACATATGCCTATTGTTCATATAATGTCTTGAGGTGAACAATGGATAATCTTTTTAAAACTGATGGAATTAGAGGACTGAGTCAAATTGAATTAACTCCTCTTCTTTTCCACAAACTAGGTATTTATCTTGCTTTAAATTCTAATCTGCCTATTGGACTTGGATATGATACTAGAGAATCAAGCATTCTCTATAAAAATATAATTAGTACAACAATAAATAGTCTTGGGAAAGATGTCTACGATTTTGGAATTGTCACCACTCCTTGTTTAAATTACTTATCAAAAGAATTACATTGTGAATATGGAGTAATGATAACTGCCAGTCATAATCCATATCAATATAATGGAATTAAAATTTTTGATAACAATGGTAAAAAAATAGATATTTTTTTACAAGAAGAAATATCTAATTTCATAAAAACATTTAAATCAGTCAAATTTTATCCAAAATCTATCGGAAAGACTTTTGATAAACATAAAGATGTAAATAAT
>ERZ779876.3258-NODE-3258-length-10226-cov-19.594533_pt1 | contig 10226 bp, 2 predicted proteins | sample MGYA00511068_ERZ779876 | MGnify/ENA primary metagenome ERZ779876 (study PRJEB29588, sample SAMEA1970858) | human gut metagenome | biome: human gut; feature: human-associated habitat; material: faeces | place: Denmark | collected 2008/2010 ... | reverse complement strand
TTTCGGAACTGCTTGGCAGCAAACTGTTGGAAAAGAAAACTGCACTCGGCAAAGTTGAGGTATCTGGTTTTCCGCGTGAACAGTGGGTTTCACAGGCAATGAAGCTCTGGAAGCAAGGGGAGAACGTCTATCTGTCCGGCCAGCAGGAAGATGGAACCCATGCCCAAACGAAATACTTCCGCAGAGAGGAATATCTGCCTGTTAATACCATCATCGAACTGGACGATAGAGAGTTCCGTGTGGATTCGGTGGACTTTGGAAATGGAACGGTCAGTTTGCAGGACATGACCCTTGCAAAAGAAGCCCGGTATCCGATTTTCCGAACGGAACAGCTGGAGTACATTCGGCATTTGTACGAACAGGCAGATGTACCGATGGAAGAAGCGGTTGAAATCACAGTCTTTACGGCTCTGCACAATGCGGGTGTGGCCTACGAGGATTTCTCCCCGGAGCAGATGGATGTGATCTATTCGGTGGCAGAAGCAGGCGGCGAGTTGGAAGAACTGCTGAATCCTGACTTCCCGCCAGAACAGATGCAGCTGATCGCAGATGTGCAGAACCGAACGGATGCCATCAGCCGTGCAGCAGCAGAGGAAGCCCTTGAACCGCTGACCCAGCAGCCTATGACCCCGGCAGAGGTCAACCATGCACGGCGGCAGCACAATCTTCCGCTGGACAGTGGAGCAGAAACAGAACAGCCTGCACAGCCCAAACAGAAACCTATTAACTTCCGCATTACGGACGATGATCTCGGCGCAGGAGGGCCGAAAACAAAGTATAAAGCCAATGTGGAAGCCATTCGGGTGCTGCAGACACTGGATGCAGAGCAGCGGCAGGCTACCGCAGAAGAGCAGGAGATACTTTCCCGGTATGTGGGCTGGGGCGGCATTCCGCAGGCGTTCGATGAAAACAATGCGGAGTGGTCGAAAGAGTATGCCGAACTGCAGTCCTTACTCACGGCAGATGAGTATAAGGAAGCTCGTGCCAGTACCCTGAATGCGTTTTACACTTCCCCTACGGTCATCAAGGCAATGTATGAAGCCCTGGGCAATATGGGATTGTCCAAAGGCAACGTGCTGGAACCCTCCTGTGGTGTCGGCAATTTCATGGGTCTGGTGCCGGACAGCATGGAAAAGATTCGGATGTACGGTGTGGAGCTGGACAGCATTTCAGGCCGCATTGCACAGCAGTTGTACCAGAAAAACAAGATTGCGGTGCAGGGCTTTGAAACAATGCAGTTCCCGGACAGCTTCTTTGACTGTGTTGTGGGTAACGTACCGTTCGGCAATTACAAAGTGCCGGATAAGCGGTATGATCGCCACAATTTCCTCATCCACGATTATTTTATCGCCAAGAGCCTTGACCTTGTGCGTCCGGGCGGTGTGGTAGCCGTGGTGACTTCCAGCGGTACGATGGATAAGAAGGATTCCTCTGTCCGTGAGTATCTTGCTAACCGTGCCGATTTGGTAGGTGCGATTCGACTGCCGAACAATGCGTTCCAGCGCAATGCCAACACCAGCGTGGTTGCTGACATTCTGTTCCTGCAGAAGCGTGACCGTGCAGCGGTGGAGCGGGCTGACTGGGTAGATCTCGATGAAACGCCGGAAGGGTATTCCATCAACCAGTATTTTGCGCAGCATCCTGAGATGGTGCTGGGAGAGGTCACTACCGAAAGCACTCAGTATGGCAAGCAGGAAACTACGGTTAAGCCCATCGATGGCGCAGACCTTGCCCAGCAGTTAAAAGAGGCGGTCAGCAACATCCATGCTACTATCACAGAGCCGGAAATCTCCGACGATGAACTGGAAGTACAGGAAGAACCTATCCCGGCAGACCCAAGTGTGAAGAATTTCAGCTTCACGAACGTGGACGGGCAGATTTACTACCGTGAAAACTCCTTTATGAACAAGGTGGAACTGCCTGCCGTAACTGCAGAGCGGGTGCTGGGCATGATCGCTCTGCGGGAAACCACCCGGAAGCTGTTGGATTGTCAGCTGCATGATGGTTCGGATGCGGAAGTACAGCTTTTGCAGAATGAACTGAAACAGCAATACACCGCATTTAAGGCGCAGTATGGTCTGATTAACAGCACTGCCAACAAGCGGGCGTTCCGACAGGACAGCAGCTATTGTCTGCTGGCATCACTGGAAATTCTGGATGAGGAGAAGAATCTCAAACGGCTTGCCGATATTTTTACCAAACGTACCATCCGTAAGCCGGAGCCTGTTACCTCGGTGGACACGCCAAGCGAAGCCCTGGCACTTTCCATTGGAGAAAAAGCAAAGGTGGATGTGTCGTTTATGGTGCAGCTCTGCGGTAAACCGGAACAGGAGATCACGGATGAGCTGGCAGGTGCGATTTTCCGAAATCCTGTGACACAGCAGTGGGAAACCTCGGATGAATACCTGTCCGGCAATGTTCGTGAAAAACTGGCCACAGCAGAAACCTTTGCAGCGAACCATGCAGAGTATCAGATCAATGTGGATTACCTGAAACGGGTACAGCCCAAAGACCTGGATGCTTCGGAAATCGAAGTGCGGCTGGGTGCAAACTGGGTAAAACCGGAATACATCACGCGATTTATGCGGGAAGTGTTCAAGACACCTGGCTACTATGCAGGCGACGAAATCAAGGCAACCTATTCCGAAATCTCCGGTGCATGGAATATTTCTGGCAAGTCGATGGATCGCGGCAATCCGCTTGTTACCAATACCTACGGAACGATGAGGGTCAACGCCTATAAGCTGCTGGAAGATGCGCTGAATCTCCGGGATACCAAAATCTACGATACGATTCACGATGCGGATGGCGACCACCGTGTGCTGAATAAGCAGGAAACCATGCTTGCACAGCAGGCACAGGAATCCATTCGGGAAGCGTTTAAGCAGTGGATTTTCAAAGATTTAGATCGCCGCGAGGATTTGTGTGCGACCTATAACCGGATTTTCAATGCGATTCGTCCCCGTGAGTACGATGGCAGTCATATTCGTTTTGAGGGCATGACCCCGGAAATCTCTCTGATGCCGCACCAGAAAAATGCGGTGGCGCACATCCTGTACGGCAACAATACGCTGCTGGCACATTGCGTGGGCGCAGGCAAGACCTTCCAGATGATCGCTGCCGGCATGGAAAGCCGCAGGTTGGGCTTATCGCAGAAAAACCTCTATGTGGTGCCGAACCATCTCACAGAGCAGTGGGGCGCAGATTTCCTGCGGCTCTATCCCAATGCGAATGTGTTGGTGGCAACGAAAAAGGACTTTGAACCCAGCAATCGCAAACAGTTCTGTTCCCGTATCGCAACCGGCGATTACGATGCCATCGTGATCGGACACTCGCAGTTTGAGCGTGTGCCGCTTTCTCCAGAACGGCAGAAAGCCATTGTGGAGCGTCAGATCGACGATATTACACTGGCTTTGGCCGATGCCCGGAGTGAGGATAGCCGCAGTTTTACGGTCAAGCAGATGGAAAAAACAAAGAAAACACTGGAAGCAAAGCTGCAAAAGCTGAACGACCAGACAAGAAAGGATGATGTGGTTACATTTGAGGAACTGGGTGTTGACCGTCTGTTTGTGGACGAGTCGCATTTCTATAAAAATATGTTCCTCTACACAAAAATGCGGAATATCGCAGGTATCGCCCAGACCGATGCACAGAAGTCCAGCGATATGTTTGCAAAGTGTCAGTATCTGGATGAACTGACAGGCGGTAAAGGCGTGACCTTTGCAACCGGAACCCCGGTCAGCAACTCGATGGTGGAACTGTACACCATTATGCGTTATCTCCAGTATGACACCCTGCAGAAGATGGGGCTAAGCCATTTCGATGATTGGGCGGCGTCTTTTGGTGAAACCGTTACGGCAATCGAGCTTTCCCCGGAAGGAACCGGCTACCGTGCGAAAACACGTTTTGCCCGGTTCTTCAATCTGCCGGAGCTGATTTCTCTGTTCAAAGAATCCGCAGATGTGCAGACAGCGGATATGCTGAACCTTCCTGTGCCACAAGCAGAGTACATCAATGAAGTGCTGAAACCCAGCGAAACACAGGAAGAAATGGTAAGTTCCTTTGCAGACCGTGCCGAGGCTGTACGAAATGGCAGCGTGAATCCGAAGTTCGATAACATGCTGAAGATTACCAACGATGGCAGAAAACTGGCACTCGACCAGCGGCTTATGAATGATATGCTGCCGGACGAGCCTGAGAGTAAAGTAAATCGCTGTGTGGACAATGCGTTCAAGGTCTGGGAAGAATCGGCCCCGGATAGGGGAACACAGTTGATTTTTTGCGACTTATCGACACCAAAAGCCGATGGAACATTCAACGTCTACGATGATGTGCGGGAAAAGTTGGTGGCGAGAGGTGTTCCCCGTGAAGAGGTGGCGTTCATTCACGAGTATAACACCGAAACGAAAAAAGCAGACCTGTTTGCAAAGGTTCGCGCCGGACAGGTGCGTATCCTGATGGGGTCTACGCCGAAGCTTGGCGCGGGAACCAATATTCAGGATCGGCTGATTGCCCTGCATCATCTGGATTGTCCGTGGAAGCCCTCTGACCTGGAACAGCAGGAGGGACGTATTCTCCGGCAGGGAAACCGGAATAAGCAGGTAAAAATTTATCGTTACGTCACCGAAAATACGTTTGATTCGTATATGTGGCAAATTTTGGAAAATAAGCAGAAATTCATCTCGCAGATCATGACTTCTAAATCCCCTGTCCGTGCCTGCGATGATGTAGATGATACAGCCCTCTCCTATGCCGAAATCAAGGCACTGGCAACCGGCAATCCCTACATCAAGGAAAAGATGGATTTGGATATTCAGGTCAGTAAGCTGAAACTGCTGAAAGCCAACCACACCAGTCAGATTTATAGTCTGGAATCCGATATTGCGCGTCGCTATCCACGAGAAATTACTGCGGCAAAGGGTCAGATCGAAGCACTGAAAACGGATATGGAAGCGGCAAAACCGCTTCTGGCGCAGGATAAAGACCACTTCTCTATGGAAATCAGCGGCAAGGTGTACACCGAACGCAAGGAAGCGGGCGCGGCCATCATCGAGGCTTGTAAGGCTTTGAAGGCGGCTGGTACCGAGGGCAGAATCGGCAGCTACGGTGCGTTTGAACTGCATTCCCGGTTTGACAACTTCGATAAGGTGTTCCGTTTGTCCATCAAGGGCGCATGGAACTATTCGATGGAAGTCGGCAAAGACCCGCTGGGTAATATCCTGCGCGTTACCAATGCACTGGCAGGCATCGAAAGAGCATTGCCGCAGGTGGAACGCAGACTGGAAACCTTGGAACAGCAGTTGGCGCAGGCAAAGGAAGAAGCCAAACGTCCTTTCGCGCAGGAAGCAGAATTGGCCGAAAAATCTGCGCGCCTTGCGGAGCTGAACGCTCTGCTCAACATGGATGAAAAGGGTAGTGAGGGTGCGCTGGGAGTGGATGAGGATGCAGCCGAAACCGAGGTTGCAGATAAGCCACGTCAGCCTGTGAACTACGCAGGCCGCGTTGCAGAGCGCACTGCGGACAATGTGCGGAAACCCTCTGTGCTGGCACAGCTTCATGCAAAACAGGTAGAACGCAGCGTAGAAACGCAGAAATCCCAGAAGCGGAAAAGTCACGATATGGAACTGTAAATAGGATAACCCCGTTAGATCTCTGCAAGGAATCTAACGGGGCATTTTTGAAAAAGGAGGGCCTTTGCTGACATTAACACCGATCAATCTGAAAACGGCAAACGCATTTGTGCAGCAATATCACCGCCACCATAAGCCGACGCGAGGGCATAAGTTCTCCATTGGCGTATCGGAGAATGGCGCATTGGTGGGCGTTGCTATCTGCGGCAGACCCGTAGCGCGGAGGCTGGACGATGGCTATACGCTGGAAGTCAATCGCCTGTGTACGGATGGAACTCCAAACGCCTGCAGCATCCTGTATGCGGCGGCGTACCGTGCAGCACGGGCAATGGGTTACAACAGAGTTGTTACCTACATTCTGGATACGGAGAATGGCAGTTCCTTGAAAGCTGCCGGGTACACCTGTGAAGGCAGGGCCGGGGGTTTGGAATGGAACGGCGCAAAAGCACCAAAACAGGCCGACCAATATCCGCGCCAGATGAAAACACGATGGGTCAAGAAAAAGGAGGGCTTGCATGGCAGTTGACCGCAAACAGCAGATGAAAGAAATCACGGAACGGCTGGAGCAGGGCGTAAAGGACATTTTTACTTCGGAAATGTACACGACGTATCTGCGCACGATGGCAAAATTCCATAATTACAGCTTCAACAATACGCTGCTGATCGCTATGCAGCGGCCTGATGCCACACTGGTGGCAGGGTTTAACGCATGGAAGAATAAGTTTAACCGCTACGTCAAAAAAGGCGAAAAGGGCATTCAGATTATCGCTCCGGCTCCCATCAAGGAGGTGGAAGAACGCGAGAAAATCGACAAGGATACGGGTCTGGTTGTGCTGAACGAAAACGGTGAACCGGAAATGGAACGTGTAGAGTATGTGGTTCCGCGTTTCCGAGTGACGACGGTTTTTGATGTTTCACAGACCGATGGGGAACCGATTCCGTCGCTGGAAGTGAACGAACTGACGGCCAGCGTCAAAGACTATGCGCTGCTTACGGCGGCAATCGAGCAGGTATCGCCTGTGCCGATGCGGTTTGATGAAATCGAAGGGGATGCCAAAGGCTATTACAGTGATGCAGACAAAGAAATCTGCATTCAGGTCGGCATGGGCGAGAGCCAGACCATAAAGACGATGATCCACGAGGTTGCTCATGCGATGCTGCATAACAGCGATTTCATGAAACAGCGCGGGGAAGAAAAAGACAGGCTTACAAAGGAAACCGAAGCGGAGAGTATTGCATTTACGGTCTGCTCGGCTCTGGGCATTGATACGTCTGATTATTCATTTCCTTATGTAGCAAGCTGGGCCAGCGGCAAGGAGATGAAGGAACTGAAAGATTCGATGGATACGATTCGATTGACCGCAGCTGATTTTCTGGAAAAGCTGGAAGCGGCAATCGCGGAAAGGAGTGCAGAGCGCATGACCGCGATGCAGTATGCGGAAAAGCTGATTGCCAATAAGGAGCAGGAAAAAACGATTTTCGATGATGAGCAGCGAAACCTCATCGTGAATTTTGCTTTCAAGCTGGATGACCGGGCTGCAACGGAAGAACTGGTGAACGGTCTGGCGGCGGCACTGGCCGAGGATGACAAAGAAGAAGCCAACCGCCTGATGTACGATGCGCAGGAGAAAATCGAAAATCTCCCGGATGGGATGATTGGTCTTTCGGAAATGCACGACTACGGCTACCGGAAAGATGATGTGCTGCCGCTGACGAAAGAGGGCGCACGGGAGTGGCATCGGCTGGGTGAGAGGATTTATCCGCTGTTCCGTGATGGTACGGCAGGTGATTATGTAAGCCAAGAGGAAATCGAGCTGCACGATGGCATTTTCGGCATAAAGGCTGACGCATGGGATGCGATTTTGTTAGAACAACGGGAAGATTATGCTGAGGACGAGTACGCGCGTCCAGACTTTCAGTTGACAGTAATAAACCGTGAACAGGCTCTGCGGCTGTATGACGAGGGAAAGCAGATTTATCTCGTCCGCGTCAGCCCGTGGCCGATTCTTGTCACGGCACGAGAGGAAATCGAGCGCGGAAGTGATACCTTCCAGATTGCAATAGCAGATTTGGAGCAGGAGCGGAACATGACAGAACAGGAAAATGTGCTGCTGTATGGCAACGAAAAGCAGTTCGGTATTTATCAGATCACAGAGCGTGACCCGGAACATAACTATCGTTTCATGGGGCTGGACTATGTGCAGAAAAAAGGCATGACGGTTGCCCGCGCAGACTACGACCTGATTTATACCGCGCCGCTTACGGAAAAGGACACGCTGGATGGCATTTATGAACGGTTCAATATCCAGCGTCCGGCAGACTTTACGGGACATTCGCTGTCGGTCAGTGATGTGGTGGTACTCAATGATGGCAGTACAGTCAAAGCCTACTATGTGGACAGCATTGGATTTGCAGAACTGCCGGATTTTTTCAAGGAAAGGAATATGGATTTGCAGAAAGAAAACCTTTTGAACGCAGAACTGCAGGAAATCGAAATCTTTGATAAGCCGGGTCTTTTCAGCAATGGCCGACTGCGGGATGAAGATGTGCCGGAGGGCTTATATCGCTATGATCTGCGCGGCTCAGATTATGACCCAGGCCAGCCCATTACAGTGGAGAAAACTGTGGTGGTGAACCATGCGGCATCTGTCCTGATGGCCGAAGAACTTGACCTTGGCGCAGATGGGCGGCTGGAACTTGGCGAGGATGGGCTGAATTTTACAGGTGCAGAACTGACCGTGCGGGAGTTCATGGAGGAACAGCAGCAGAAAAGAAACGGACTGATCCACGGCGATTCCGACCATATCGCAGTCGAAGGGCATATCGGCACATGGTACGCCATTGATGAAACGGAAGTTGGCGGCGAGAAGTTCTTCCTGCTGGAACATGAGGAACACGGTGACATGGCGGCCTGTGTTGCAGTCAATGAGCAGGGCAAGCTGGTGGCAGAGGACTTGTGGAACGGCTTCGATGAGGATTTTCAGGAGGCCGTGCAGAAATATTTCTCTGAAAAATGGAATATGCCGAAAAAAGAAGATGTGGTATCGGAGATCATTGAAAAGGCTGTGCCTGTGCCGGACAACAGCACACAGGACTATTCGGATGTGCCTGTCTACTATGAGCCGTTCAGCTATGCCAAAGAAAATGACGAGGTGGATTTATACCGTACCTCCTATCGGCTGAACGGCGAGTGCAAGCAGGCGATCCATGAAGCGATTGCGGACAATTATGACGGAATGTACCTTGGCGATGATGCAGTCGATCAGGTGGTGAAGCAGTATGGTATGGAGCGTGTGGGGTACATTCTTGCGAATACCTTGCGCTACAAAAACTATGATGACCGCTTTTCTCACAGCAATAAGGAATGGGCAGAGCAGGTCGGCACCCCGGAGAATAATGCGAGAATCATTAAATTTCGAGCAGATTGGGTAGTTACCAGCCATTCGGCTGTGCTGGATGGCTTTGTGACGATGTACCGAGAGAAACTGGAGAAGCAGAAGGAATTGGAACAGCCATTCGTAAAGCGATTCTATGTGGTCGAGAACCGGCAGGCTGTTCCGCTTGAAATTAAGCGGTTTGGCAATCTCGACGATGCAGTGTCGCAGTATCAGGCACTTCCGAACCATTACATGAAAGCCTTGGGTGTGGAGAAAAATCCTGATCCTCTGCCGGGTTCACTGGATATTTTGCAGTGCAGGAACGGCATTGACACCATTGTGGAGGACTACAAAACGGTTCCGGGCTGGGATAACCCGTATATCAAGAACCATGTTGTCCAGCCGTTGCAGGAGGCGTTAGCCGTGCAGGATGTGGAGTTGGCATACGAATTGCCGGATGCCTATTTTCACATTCAGACCTGTGACGATGGTTTCGACTATACCTTATATAATAAGGACTTCACGGGACGGGATGGCGGCATCCTTGAAACGGACGGAGATAAGTCTGTGCAGGAGGCTATGACGGAGCTGTTGGGAGAGTTCGGCTGCGATGCGGCAGAGGGTAAAGTCATGGACGCGGCAGAACTGCGGGAACAGGTTGATGCGGTGGCTGAACAGCAGGCAGAGGTTTTGAAAGAAAAGCTTGCCGCAGAAAGACCTGCGCCGGAAGAAACGCTCAGCTTTTATGTTGCGGAGTGTTTAGAGTTTACGTTTGCAGGAGAGTTCCACGACCATCTGACGATGGAAGAAGCGTTGGAAGTCTACGACAAGATTCCGTCCGAACGGATGAACGCCGACAAGTGCATTGGATTCTGCATCGAGGAAGATGGCGGCTTTGTTGGAATGTATGAGTTGGTCGTGAACGATAAAGTCCAGCGCGAGAACATCAACTCCATCAACTATTTCAGGGATGATAAGTTGGTGCAGCAGGCTATTTCCGACATGGAAAAGCTGATGGCGGAACGGCAGCAGAGTAAGGAGCAGGAACGCAGTAGTACGAAAAAGTCTGTTCTGGATGCTCTGCGCAATCTGAAAGCCAAGAAACAGGAGCAGTCTGCACAGGAACAGGACAAGCCGAAGAAAGCAAAAACGAAAGGAATGGAGTTATGAGCAATGTACGCTTTGATGAACTGGAATTGATGCTGATGGCGATGTTTGA
>ERZ779876.3251-NODE-3251-length-10242-cov-2.758908_pt1 | contig 10242 bp, 8 predicted proteins | sample MGYA00511068_ERZ779876 | MGnify/ENA primary metagenome ERZ779876 (study PRJEB29588, sample SAMEA1970858) | human gut metagenome | biome: human gut; feature: human-associated habitat; material: faeces | place: Denmark | collected 2008/2010 ... | reverse complement strand
TTAAGTCTAAAAATACAAAGTTTTTTATTAGATAAAGATAATTATGAAAAAATTTCCTTAAACGCAAAACAATTGGCTTTAAAAAATCATAGTTTACAAGAGATAAGTAAAATGCTTACAGATGAGTTAAATTGTGCAATAAAAAATAAGGAGAGAAGAAATTAAAATTTGTATGAAAAAGATTACAACTTTAGAAGAGTTACATCAAGTATCATTATATATTTATAAAGATCTTTTAGATATTTGTAACAAAAATGATCTAAAAGTATATTTGTTTGGAGGAACATTAATTGGTGCTGTTCGTCATCAAGGATTTATACCATGGGATGATGATATTGATGTTGCAATGTCGAGATTAGATTATCAGAAGCTTCTTGGTTTGACTTCAGATGGTTGGATATCTAAGAAATGTAAAATTATAGACCCGGTTCGTGATGGCGAATATAAAGGTTATATTCCCGTCGTAGCATATAACAACTCTATCCTATTTTCCGGTCAATTCAGAGAACATGAGCAATTAAAAATTACAATAAGTATTTTTGTTTTCGATGGAGCTCCGAAAAGTTGGATAAAAAGGAAAATCTATTATTCTCATATGTATCTATTACGAGCAAAGCACGCTTTATGTAGAGCGGATTTTAAGAACGTTAATACAACAGCAGCAAAATTTTTTGGACCATTGTTATCGCCGTTCTTTCGATCCCAAAACGTATATAAATATAAAAATAAGATAATTAAGTATGCACAAAAGTATAATTATTCTGAGTCTGTTTATTGTGCTTCAAATTCTGACTACAAGGCGTCAGCCGAAGTATGCTTGAGATTGGATTTCGAAAAGAAAACTTGTCTTAAGTTTGAGGATACTCAAAGTTATGCATTTAGTCATTATGAAAAGCATCTTCAAAGCTATTACGGGGATTATATGAAACTTCCGCCAGAGAATGAGAGGAATCCGAAACATAGTGTAAAGGCAGAAATTGAAGATTCTTTTTTTGAGGATAATTGACAGATAAAAGTATTTACAATAAGGAGGCGCTATTCTCGATATTAAATTGTTGAGTGAATGTTTGATATGTATTATATTAATAAAAATATAGAAAATTTACACAGAATATTTGATCAAAACGAAAGAAGGGAGTATCTTCGCTTGGATTTAAATGAGAATCCCGGAGGACTCCCGGTGGATTTTATCGCGGAAGTATTGAAAGATGTCGATTCCCGTTTTGTCGCGGAATATCCCGAAACATTGCATTTCTCGACGATTTTAGCGAAGCATTTAGGCACGGATGTTTCCCATTTGTGTTTGGTAAACGGTTCGGCCGAGGGAATTCGATATATAATCCAAGCTTTTACTTCTGATGGCGGAAAGATTGTAGGGGTAGTTCCGTCGTATTTCATGTTTCAAGTGTATTCCGAAATGTATGGCCGTAATTTTGTAAAGGTACCGTATAACGAAGACTTGTCCATGGATGTTAACAATATTATTGAAACGTTGACAAATGATACGCAGTTGCTCGTTTTATTGAACCCGAACAATCCGATGGGAAACGTTTATTCCGAGGCGGAATTCGTTAAAATTTTGTCGGTTGCGAGAGAGAGAGAAGTAACGGTGTTGATTGACGAAGCGTATTATTATTTTTATCCGAAAACTTTTATCGGATATGCATTAAATCAGGATCATATTTTTGTCACCAGAACGTTTTCGAAATTGTTTTCTTTAGCCGGGTGCCGTTTGGGTTATGTTGCGGGGTGGCCGGATGGAATAAAAATTGTGCAGAAGCTTTGTACTCCTCATAATACGAATGCTTTTGCTATGAAATTTGCTGAGGCGATACTAACGACACCTGGAATGATTGACGATTTGGTCGCGAAATTTAAAGGCGGCCGCTCATATTTAATAGAAATGTTGGATATGTACGAATATGAACATAAAGGGGAAGCGGGGAATTTTCTATTTATAAAACCTAAAAAGAAGACGGCCGAATATATTGTCGGACAAATGAAAATGAAATATAAAATCTTGATAAAATCATATCCCAACGTTGGAAAATTCGGGGATTGCCTGCGTGTTTCGATAGGCGAAAAGAAATATATGGAAAAGTTCATTTCAGCTTTAATCGAAATCGAGAGGAAATAATGATAAAGGTAATTACGTACGGAACGTTTGACTTGCTTCATTACGGACATATCAGGCTGCTCGAACGGGCAAAGGCATTGGGCGATTATCTGATCGTCGGGGTAACGTCTGACGATTTCGATAAAGCAAGAGGAAAAATCAACGTCCGACAGTCTCTGATAGAGCGTATAGAAGCGGTTAAGTCGGCACATATCGCGGATGAAGTCATAATCGAGGAATATGAAGGCCAAAAAATAGATGACGTCAGAAAATACGGTATCGATATTTTTGCGATAGGGTCGGATTGGAAAGGAAAATTCGATTATTTGGATTCCTATTGCAAAGTGGTTTATTTGCCGAGAACGGAAGGCGTCTCAAGTTCAAAAATTAGAGCCGAAAAACGAAAAATAAAGATAGGAGTTGTCGGGGAAACTCCGATATTAAAAAAGATAGTCAATGAAAGCAAATATGTGAACGGTTGCGAGATCGCAGGGATCTGTTCCGAAGATAGCGATTTCATGAAATCTGAATTTAAGCTGGATTATAAAACAAATGATTTTAGTTCTCTTTTGGAAAAAGTGGACGCAGTCTATATAGCGTCATATCCTGCCGCTCACTATACACATATAAAAGAATCCTTGGAAAAGGGAAAACATGTTTTATGCGAAAGTCCAATTGCGATAAACAAAACGGAATGCCGGGAATTGTTTTTACTTGCAAAGAAACAAAACTGCGTTTTGATGGATGCAATAAAAACGGCGTATTCCACGGCTTATGCAAGGATGCTGCTGTTGGTAAAGAGCGGAGTTATCGGAAAAGTCGTATCAATTGATGCGGTTTGTACGAGTTTGAAAAAATATAAAACCGACGATCGGCTGTTTCGCTCAAAAAACTGGAACAGTATATATGCTTGGGGACCGACCGGCCTTTTGCCTGTGTTGCAATTATTGGGAGAAGAGTATAAAAGGCTTGAAATCATGTCTTTGTTTGCCGATAAAACAAAGCAATTCGATATTTTTTCCAAAATCAATTTTATTTATGACGGTGCCGTCGCTTCGGTAAAGGTCGGAAACGGCGTAAAAGCCGAAGGCGAATTAATTATTTCTGGAACAGAAGGCTACGTCTATGTCCCCGCGCCGTGGTGGAAAACTGATTATTTCGAGATAAGATATGAAGAGATGGAAAAAAATAAAAGATATTTTTATCAACTGGACGGGGAAGGCATTCGTTACGAAATCGTTGCTTTTCTGAAAGCGATTGAAAATAACAATTTTTTAGATATAATTCCTCAAAATATCTCGGAGGCTATTTGTAAAATTATAGCACATAATAAAACGGATCTCAATGATATTATAAGTTAAAAATATTGGTTGGCAAATAATTAAAAATTCAGTTTTTTATACTTGCCTTTCTATCGTCTATAATTTGATTTTTGATAAAAATTATATAGGATATTATGAAAATATTGCAAATCAATAACGTTTATAAAAAAGGAAGTACGGGAAAAATTACGTATGATATCCACCAAGAACTTCAAAGACGTGGAATCGAATCTGTTGTTTGCTATGGACGAGGACAAAAGGTAGATGAAATTAACGTACATAAAACGTGCGGAGAGTTTTATTCAAAAATAAATAATATATGGTCGCGTATTACGGGAATCATGTATGGCGGATGTTTTTTTTCAACGAACAGGCTTATCTCAATAGTTAAAAAGGAAAAGCCCGATATCGTTCATTTGCAGTGTCTTAACGGATATTTTGTTAATATTTACCGCCTTATAAATTGGTTAAAGAAAAATAAAATCAAAACGGTATTAACGCTTCATGCCGAGTTTATGTATACGGGTGGATGCGGTCACTCCATTGAGTGTAATCAATGGAGTGACCGTAATGGATGCGGTCACTTAGGTTGTCCTCGCTGGCGCTCGGAAACGAAATCGTTGTTTTTTGACAGAACTGCTACTATGTGGAAAAAGATGAAAAAATCTTTCGAAGGCTTTGACGAGAATCTGATTGTCACTTCCGTTTCCCCATGGCTTATGGAAAGGGCGAAACAGTCACCGATTTTGAAAGATAAACGGCATGAAGTAGTTTTGAACGGATTGGATACGGAAATTTTTCACCCTTATGATGTAAAAGAACTTAGAGATAAGTATAATTTAAAAAACGAAAAAGTTATTTTTCATGCAACTCCCAGCTTTAATGATGACCCGAAGCATATAAAAGGGGGATATTATGTAATAAAACTTGCGGAAATGATGAGAAATAAAAACGTAAAGTTTATCGTGGCGGGTAAATATCAAGAAGGATTGCAAATACCGGATAATATGATTTTACTCGGAAAAGTAGAGGATCAGACTATATTAGCGAATTATTACTCAATGGCGGACGTTACATTGCTTACAAGCAGAAAGGAGACTTTTTCCATGGTGACGGCAGAAAGTTTATGTTGCGGAACGCCTATAGTCGGATTTAAGGCGGGGGCGCCGGAACGGATAGCTCTTCCTAAATATAGTTGTTTTGTGGAATATGGAGATATGGAGCAATTATATAAGGCGACGATAGGTATGCTAGATGTGGTAAAACGCGTGAAATCGGAACAGTCAAAAGAGAGATATTCAGCTGAAACTATGTGTTGTAAATATATTGAAACATACAAAAATCTTTTAGATAAAAGGAAGAAAGAATGATTTATTATTTGGGTTTAATCGGAGTGATTTCTTTGTTTCGTTTAATATCTTTGAAATATGATTCAAGGAAGTCTTTAAAAAATTTTTATATTTTTTCTGTAATATTTGTAATTCTGCGGTATCCATCTTCTGTGATCAGGAAATCATCTTCCTGACGGACGCCACCGATTCCCGGAATGTAAATTCCAGGTTCAATCGTATGAACCATTCCCGGCTGAAGGGTCACTTTACTGCCGGTACAGATATACGGCTGTTCATGAATATCCAGTCCGAAGTTGTGTCCCGGACCATGTGGAATATGATAGCCTGCATCTTCTACTACCTTCACGATGATATCTCTGAGCTCGCCCATAACCATACCCGGTTTCAGGCTGTTCTGACCAGCATCCTTTGCTTTTCTGACTACGTCAAACATCTTGTAAAGCTCCGGATTTTTGGCTTTCCCTACTGCAACAGTACGGGTAATATCCGAGCAGTATCCGTGATAATAAGTCCCGAAATCAATCGTCACAAAATCACCAAGCTGGATTTTTCTATCGGATGCTGTCGCATGACAGTTTGCTCCGTTATCCGGACCAGATGCTACGATCGTCTCGAAGCAGAATCCGGAGCCGCCACGGCTTCTGAACTGATATTCCAGTTCATTTGCAATATCGATCTCTGTAACGCCCGGTTTGATCACATCAAGCAGTGCATAGAAAGATCTCTCTGAAATCCGGCATGCCTGTTCGATCGTCTCGATTTCTTCCGGTGTCTTGATCGCACGTAAAGGTTCTACATAAGACCCTTCGGAAACGAATTTGGTATCAGGCGCCTGACTTACCAGATCCTGATAATCATCAAACGTAAGATCTGCTCCACAGATTGCACACTGTTTTACCCCTGCTTCTGCCGCCAATTTACCGGTCTGGCTGAAGTAATTCAGTCCTTCACCGTAGACAACAACTTCAAATCCTTCTGTTTCCTGTGCGGCCTGGAATTCAAACCGTCCGTCGGTTACAAAATAGTTTTTCTTTTCTGTCAAAAGCAGGACCGCAACTCCATATTCTCCGGTAAAGCCGGTCAGATACTTAATGTCGCTGCCTTTGCTGATCACAATTCCGTCATGACCATTTTTCTTTACAGCATCTACAATTTTCTGTATGCGTGTATTCATTGTTCCATCTCCTACTGAATGAAATCCCAGTTGAATTTCATATTTTCATCATATGATTTGTATGGTTTTCCATCAATATCATAGATGTTTACATTATAATGCCAAGGTTCCGGAAGTGTCTTCTCCGGATAAATGTGCTTCATCAACTCATATCCTTCCGGATCATAGACCTTCAGTTCCTCTCTTGTGTTGACCGGTCCGCGGATACCATCCCATCGTCCGTCAACACCTTCCTGCATGACATTGAACCAGACGGTACTTAAGGTTGCAAAATACTCTTCGTAATTGCTGATCGCATAAGTGTCCGGCCACAAACCATTGTCGCTGGCATGCTGATATGCTTTCCGGATCATGTCTGCAAGCGTCTGGTCTTTCAGACCATTCATTCCAACCAGATGGATCGCATGTCCGAATTCATGCACAAGGATCATCTCATTTGGATAACTGGTTGCATATCTTCCAGTTCTGAGACGGATTACATTTGCCTCTGAAATAGAGGATGCCGGATTCGTCATCTCGCCGCCGTAACCTGCCACATGGCGGGTTGCAAGCAGATATCCCATTCTGTGTTCCGGGACATCATATGCATTCTCAAGCAGTCCGAACACAGATACCTCTGCGCCTCTGCGGACGAGCTCTTCTGCTACTTCCGGGATCTTTTCAAGCATCATATCAATAATTGCAAGTGCTTTATCCACTACAGCCGGTGTTGTTTTTTCTCCGGCTTTTACTACAATACCGGAGGTTCCTTTTTTGCGGACTACATAATATGGCTGATACACGGTCTGGTAAACCTTTTCATTGTCTGCCGGTCTGTCTTTTACATCAGTCAGTTTTCCGACAATCTGTACGGTAACCTCTCCTGCACATTCCGGATCAACCGGATGAACCAGGGAAAGTGTGGTACGCATGGATTCTTTCTGGTATACCGTACCATAATCCCATGTCATATCACTGGTCCAGTGTACCAGTTCCTGTACTTCCCCTTTGTATTTTACCAGATAATCGTTTTCATTATCAGCACGGCGCATCTGTTCGCCCCAATAAATCTCAATTCTTCTGTCATCGATCAGAATGACTTTTTCGACCGGTGCATAATTACAATTCTCTGACATTTAATTTTCATCCTCCTGAAACATAAACTTATTTCCTAATCTTTTATGCTTCTGCGTTCTTGTCCAGTCCCATTCCGACTGCAAGCTTTTTACTGAAGATTGCTACAACCGCACCGACTGCACATACACCCAAACCGATTGCTACGAAGAACGGAATTTCGCTTCCTTCTTTGTAGAAGTTTGTAAGCAGTGTGTTAAGAGCAGCTCCTGTAGACTGTGACATTGACCAGATTGTCATCATCTGTGTCATGAATGCCTTCGGTGCTGCAACAGCCGTGATTGAGTAACCGATCGGGCATGTAAATCCTTCACCAAGCATCAGGATTGCATAGAATAATACGATCCACCATGCACTGACTTTTGCATCTCCAGGATAGATTACATAGAGGAGTGCAATGATTAAAGCTCCAAATCCCCAGAAGATTGTTCCGATACCCATCTTTGTGGTTCCGTATGGCTGTTTCTTTCCGAGTTTTGTCCATACTGCTGTCAGAATACTTCCGATGATAACTGCAAATACTGCTGGGATTGTCTGCATAGATGCTGCAGGCACTTCAATTCCGAACAGTACACGGTTAACCTTTTCTTCATAGAAGATTGCAAGGATTGAAATTGTCTGTGTCCAGATCAGCAGGGTAACTGCGTTACAGATGAACGGCGGAACCAAGCAGAGGATTTTCTTCTTCTCATGTGGCTCTGTCTTTTTACTTTTGTAAATAACTACCAGGTATACGATCGGGATAATGATCGATACAGTACTGATTACATTTGAGAATACAGAAATACTTAATGTTCCTGTTGCAAAAAGCGTTGCAAGAACAACTGCGCAGATAACAAGTACAATGATCATCTTTGTGATGAAAGAACGTTTCTTATCATCCGGAAGCGGATCATCCGGTTCAATACCGATATTACCGAAGAACGGTTTGTATGTAACTGCATATACAACGATACCCAGGAATGCAAGGACTGCACATGCCGCGAATGCTACATGGTATCCGAGTGCTGCTGCGATTGCACCGGAAAGTACCGGAGCTGCTGCACCAATGTTGGAAATTACGTAAGAAATCGTGTAAGCGCTGTCACGTCTTCCATCGGATTCATCATAGAATTTTCCAAGAAGAGCATCCAGACATCTGCCACCGAACATCGGTCCAATTGCCAGACATCCCATAGCGATTCCATAGCCAGGAACGCCAAGTGGTAATGCAAGGCATACATATCCAATAAATGAAAGTGATCTTGCTATAAATAAAGACTTCCGGCATCCTAAGATACGGTCGCAGACAAAGCTTCCGACAATACCTGTCAGTACGACAACTGTTGAATATAAAGAGATCAGCTGTGCTGCATTTGCCTTGCTGAATCCAAGTCCTTCCGGTGCATTTGCGTATAAGTAGTAAATCAGTACCGCACTCATCGCATAGTTTGCAAAAGAGTTACAAAGCTGCATAAAGCTCAGGGTTCCCACACCCTTTGGCTGTCCTAAAAAGGCGGTTTGTTTTCTTAACGCCTCATCATGTTCGTTCATTATTTTTCCCTCCAAAATAACCTTTTGTATTCATTCAACAAAAAACAATCGTTAATTATTTCCCCATCCTCAGATGTCTTCACTCCTCCTTTTTTCATAATTTTTAACTTTTGTTTTTTATTTTGAACATACAAGTATCTTACTTTTTTTTGTTAACTTTGTCAATATTTTTGTCTGTAAATATGAATTTTTGTTCACATTCATAAACATTGACAAAAAAAGAACGCAAAAAACGTTTTTTGCGCCCTTTTTTCGTCATTTTTATGTATTATTTATTTCTGGTTGCGGAACTGTACCGGTGTGATATTGTACGCCTTCTTGAAAAGTCTGTTGAAATGCTCTACATTCTGATATCCAACGGTCAGTGCAATATTTTCAACGGTCATGCTGCTGCTCTTTAACAGGGCACGTGCCTTTTTCATTCTGACTTTTTTGACAATATCCCCGAAAGTCATTCCGGATTTTTCTTTGATATATTTAGAAAGATACGGTTTGGACAGGAAGAATTTTTCTGCCAGATCATCTAAAGATACATCCAGATAATTTGCCTGGATATAGTTCATGATCTCTACCATTCTTTCATCTTTACATTCATTCACATTCTTCAGTTCATCGATCTTATTGACAGCAACTGTCAATGCCTCAATAGAAGCTTTGATGATATCGGCATCAATTCCGACTCCCCAGTAGGTCTTTCCATTACAGATGACACCTACATAAGCACATGCCTTGGAAGAAGAACCACGTGTCAGGGAATGTTCTTCGTAGAAGCTCAGTTCATAGCTGATACCAAAGTACTGTTTGATCGCATTGCTGACTGCGTCAAGACGTCCGTTACCGCCTGCTGTTACCACACGTTTTCCATTTGCATGGGAAATGGTTGCATCTGCTATAATACCATCTTCCTGTTTGAAGTGGCATTCATCGATAGAGAAGATTCCTTTGTAATTTACATAATGATCTTCAAAAATGTGGTATACCCAGTCCGGAGTCAGCTCCTTGTGTGCTTTATCGGATACATCTTTTACCATGTAGCCGACTTCTTCACGCATTTCTTTCGGAACGCTGATGCCAAAGTTCTGCTTCAGAATGTAGCTTACACCGCCTTTTCCTGACTGGCTGTTGATACGGATAACATCTTTATCGTAAGTTCTTCCGATGTCCTTCGGATCGATTGGCAGATACGGTACGGTCCAGTGATCTCTTTCTTCCGCTTCACGCCATGCCATACCTTTTGCGATCGCGTCTTGATGAGATCCGGAAAAAGCCGTAAATACAAGTTCTCCTGCATAAGGCTGTCTTGGAGAGACATGCATACGCGTCACTCGTTCATACACTTCACATATATCACTCATATTTGAAAAATCTAATTCAGGATCTACACCTTGAGAAAACATATTCATTGCCAATGTAATAATATCAACATTTCCGGTACGCTCTCCGTTTCCGAATAACGTTCCCTCAATACGGTCAGCTCCTGCCAGAATTCCAAGTTCCGCAGTTGCAACACCACAGCCACGGTCATTGTGTGGATGAAGACTTAATACAACATTATCTCTGTATTTCAAGTTCTTATCTACATACTCTAACTGGCACGCAAATACATGTGGGATCGCATTTTCAACGGTTGTC
>ERZ779876.3247-NODE-3247-length-10251-cov-3.523146_pt1 | contig 10251 bp, 8 predicted proteins | sample MGYA00511068_ERZ779876 | MGnify/ENA primary metagenome ERZ779876 (study PRJEB29588, sample SAMEA1970858) | human gut metagenome | biome: human gut; feature: human-associated habitat; material: faeces | place: Denmark | collected 2008/2010 ... | reverse complement strand
ATACGGGAAGCAAAAATTATAATTTAGATATATGTTACTGTAAGAAGCAACAAGGGAATGGAGGAATTACAATGGAAAAGAAACAGATTGACTGGTCAAGCATAGGATTTGGTTATATCCCGACCGAAAAGAGATATGTTTCAAATTACAAAGATGGAAAGTGGGATGATGGATGCCTGACAGAAGATGCCAACATTGTATTGAATGAGTGTGCAGGTGTTCTGCAGTATTCCCAGTCAGTATTTGAAGGTATGAAGGCATACACAACAGAAGACGGACGCATCGTTGTATTCCGCCCGGATATGAACGCAAAGAGATTTGCTGATTCCGCAAGAAGACTTGAGATGCCGGTATTTCCGGAAGACCGTTTTGTAGATGCGATCGTACAGGTAGTAAAAGCCAATGAGGCTTATGTACCACCTTACGGATCAGGGGCGTCCCTTTATATCCGTCCATATATGTTCGGAAGCAATCCGGTTATCGGAGTTAAACCTGCTGACGAATATCAGTTCCGTGCATTTGTAACACCAGTAGGACCATATTTCAAGGGCGGCGCAAAGCCGATCACAATTAAAGTCTCAGACTTTGACCGTGCAGCACCGCATGGAACAGGACATATCAAAGCTGGTCTTAACTATGCAATGAGCTTACATGCAATTGTAACAGCACATGAAGAAGGCTATGCAGAGAATATGTATCTGGATGCAGCAACAAGAACTAAGGTAGAAGAGACAGGTGGAGCAAACTTCATCTTCGTCACAAAAGATGGTAAAGTAGTTACTCCGAAGTCAAACAGTATCCTTCCATCTATTACAAGACGTTCTATTCTTTATGTGGCAGAACATTATCTTGGACTTGAGACAGAAGAAAGAGAAGTATATCTTGATGAAGTAAAAGACTTTGCAGAATGCGGACTTTGCGGAACAGCAGCAGTTATTTCACCGGTTGGAAAGATTGTAGATCATGGTAAAGAAATCTGCTTCCCAAGCGGAATGGATGAGATGGGACCTGTTATCAAGAAATTATATGAAACACTTACCGGAATTCAGATGGGACACATCGAAGCACCGGAAGGATGGATCCAGGTGGTTGAATAATGGATAAATTCGTTACAAAGCGAAATGATCTGCTCGCTGAGCAGGTGATAAAGAATTTGAAGTCCCGTCAGATGGAGGGACATTATGTACAGACCAAAGAAGAGGCACTTGCCCTTGCACTGGAGCTGATTCCGGAAGGAAGCAGCATCAGTTGGGGAGGGTCTATGAGCATTAAGGCAATTGGTCTTCCTGAAGCACTTCATAAAGGAAATTATAAAGTGCTGGACAGAGATCTGTGTGCGACACCGGAGGAAAAAGCAGAGATGATGCATCAGGCACTTAACTGCGATTATTTTCTGGCAAGCTGTAATGCAATCTCGGAAGATGGGATACTGGTTAATATAGATGGAAATGCAAACCGTGTGGCAGCTATTTCTTACGGACCGGAAAATGTTCTGATGATCGTTGGCATGAACAAAATTGTAAGAAGTGCAGAGGATGCATATGCCCGTGCAAAGTATGTGGCAGCTCCGATTAACGGACAGCGTTTTGAAGGGCTTCCGTGTGCGAAGACAGGTGTCTGTTCCAACTGTAAATCTCCGAAAAGTATCTGCTGTCAGACACTGATTACAAGATTCAGCCATGTTCCAAACAGAATAAAAGTGATTCTGGTGAATGAAGAACTGGGATTCTAAAAAATGCGAAAAGAATCAGGGAATTTCCCCTGGTTCTTTTTGCGTCTGAAAAAGAAAATGCGTTACTGGTCACAGGTATTGTGAACAGTAAAGAAAATTCCAAAAGGGAAAAGTTCTCATCAGAATATGACTTTCCTAGAGGAAAATCCTGTGTTATACTATAAAATAATCTGGATGTCAGGATGCGCAGCGGAGTGGTCCGTGGACATCGGTCAGTGCTGCTTATGGGCATTGATGGCGAATCGAAAGAGAGGAACAACAGAGTATGGAAGCGTATACAAGCTTTGCACGTGTATATGATACCTTCATGGATAATATTCCCTACGAAGAATGGTGTGAATATCTCACCGGTCTTATGAGAGAATATGGTGTCAGGGATGGACTGGTACTGGATCTGGGGTGCGGTACCGGGAACATGACAGAATTGCTTGCAAAGGCAGGATATGATATGATTGGTGCGGACAATGCGGAAGAGATGCTGGAGATCGCAATGGAGAAACGAGACAAATCCGGTCATGATATTCTGTATCTTCTGCAGGATATGAGAGAGTTCGAACTGTATGGTACGGTAAGAGCTGTCATCAGTGTCTGCGATTCGGTCAATTATATTACAGAGCCGGAAGAACTTCAGGAAGTATTCCGCCTGGTCAACAATTATCTGGATCCGAAAGGTGTTTTTATTTTTGATTTTAATACACGTTACAAGTATGAAGAGATTCTTGGGGATCGCACAATTGCGGAGAACCGGGAGGAATGCAGTTTTATCTGGGACAACTATTATTACGAAGATGAGAAGATCAATGAATATGATCTGAGTCTTTTTATTGAGACAGATAAGGACAGTGGGCTTTATCGCAAATATGAGGAGACGCATTATCAGAGAGCGTATACGCTGGAGGAGATGAAGGAACTGATCCGGAAGTCGGGGCTGGAATTTGTGACAGCATACGATGCATTTTCAAAGAATGCGCCGATGGACACAAGCGAGCGCATTTATGTGATCGCAAGAGAACAGGGAAAATAGAACAGGAGAGAATTGTTATATGAAAGATTATATTGTAAGAGCAACTGCGGGAGACGGACAGATCCGTGCATTTGCCGCAACAACCGGAAATCTGGTGGAAGAGGCAAGAAAGAGACATGACACAAGTCCGGTAGCAACAGCGGCACTTGGAAGACTTCTGACAGCAGGAGCAATGATGGGAGGCATGATGAAGAATGAGACAGATGTGCTGACGCTTCAGATCAAAGGTGATGGACCACTTGGCGGAATTACGGTGACTGCAGATGCAAAAGGTGACGTGAAAGGATACGTCGATCATCCGGAAGCAATGATGCCGCCTAAGAATGGCAAGCTGGATGTTGGAGGAGCTGTTGGAATCGGTCTTTTAAATGTTATTAAAGATATGGGACTGAAAGAACCATATGTTGGACAGACTATTCTGCAGACAAGTGAGATCGCAGAAGATCTGACGTATTATTTTGCAACCAGCGAACAGGTTCCGTCGTCTGTGGGCCTTGGAGTATTGATGAACAAGGACAACACTGTACACTGTGCAGGTGGATTTATTGTGCAGGTAATGCCGTTTATATCGGATGAGGTGCTGGATAAACTGGAAGAGAATATCAAGAAGATTTCTTCTGTTACCAGTATGCTGGATAACGGACATACACCGGAGCAGATGCTGGAGCAGGTACTGGATGGCCTGAATGTGGAATTTACAGATACAATGGATACACAGTTTAAATGTAATTGTTCGCATGAGAGAATCGAGAAAGCCATCATCAGCATCGGAAAGAAAGATATCCAGGAAATGATCGATGACGGAAAAGAAGTAGAAGTAAAATGCCATTTCTGCAATACGGCGTATACATTTAGTGTAGAAGAGCTGAAACAGATTTTAAAACAGGCAAAAAGATAAAGAGGTAAACACATGAAACAGGGATTTATCAAAGTTGCAGCGGTCACAGTTGATATTCGTGTGGCGGATGTCTGGCACAACTGTAAGGAAATCTGCAAACGTATGAAAGAAGCTGAAAAGGCTGGTGCAAAGATCATTGTTTTTCCGGAGCTTTGCCTGACCGGGTATACTTGCAGCGATCTTTTTACACAGGATATACTGTTAAAAGAGGTGCGCAGAGCACTTGCAAAAGTTGCAGAAGAGACCAGGCATACAGAAGCACTTGTATTTGTTGGACTTCCACTTGCAATTGATGGAGAGCTTTATAATGTTGCGGCTGCATTAAATGACGGAAAGATCCTTGGCTTTACAACCAAGACATTTCTTCCGAATTATGGGGAATTTTATGAGATGCGTCAATTCCGTCAGGGACCGAAAAAAGCAAGAGTGATTTCTTATGAAGGGGAGGAAATCCTGTTTGGGCCGCAGATCCTGTATCAGGCGGCAGAGATGGATGATCTGGTCGTATCGGCAGAGATCTGTGAGGATGTCTGGTCACCAATCCCGCCGAGCATTGAGGCGGCAAGAGAAGGCGCGATCATCCTGGTCAACTGTTCAGCAAGTGATGAGACGATCGGAAAGGATAGTTACCGGGAGGAACTGATCAAGGGACAGTCTGCAAGACTGATTGCAGGTTATGTCTATGCAAATGCCGGGGACGGAGAGTCTACAACGGATGTGGTATTTGGCGGACACAATATTATTGCAGAGAATGGGACAATCCTGAAAGAAGCAAAGCGGTTTGCTAACGAGATGATCGTCAGTGAGATTGACATTTTCCGTCTTTTAAGTGAACGGAGAAAAAATACAACTTTCCAGACAACGGAAGAACGTCATCTTCCAAAAGTACTGTTCCACATAAGTGTGGAAGAGACAGCACTTACCAGAAGCTTTGCACAGACCCCTTTTGTTCCACAGAATATGGCAGAGAGGGAAAAGCGCTGTGAGGAGATTCTGATGATCCAGGCAATGGGACTGAAGAAGCGTCTGGTGCATACTCACTCGAGAACAGCAGTCGTTGGAATTTCCGGCGGTTTGGATTCAACGCTGGCACTGCTTGTGACGGCGAAAGCGTTTGACATGGCAGGAAAAGACCGCAAGGATATCATTGCAGTGACGATGCCTTGCTTTGGTACGACAGACAGAACCTATCAGAATGCCTGCCTGATGTCGAAGAAGCTGGGAGCCACTTTGAAAGAGGTGCCGATCGCGGATGCGGTCCATGTGCATTTCCGTGATATCGGACATGATGAAGAGGTACATGATGTGACCTATGAGAATTCACAGGCAAGAGAGCGTACCCAGGTGCTGATGGATATTGCTAACCAGGAATGGGGCATGGTCATCGGAACCGGAGATATGTCGGAGCTGGCTCTTGGGTGGGCGACTTATAATGGAGATCATATGTCTATGTACGGAGTCAATGCATCTGTTCCAAAGACACTGGTACGTCATCTGGTTCAGTATTATGCGGATACCTGTGAGGATCAGGAGCTGAAAGAGGTACTTCTGGATGTTCTTGACACACCGGTAAGTCCGGAGCTTCTTCCACCGAAGGATGGCGAGATCGCCCAGAAGACGGAAGACCTTGTAGGTCCGTATGAACTGCATGATTTTTATCTGTATTATGTTCTGAGATTTGGCTTTGAACCGTCAAAGATCTATCGGCTCGCAAAGCTTGCATTTGAAGGAACTTATGACAACGAGACGATCATGAAATGGCTGAAGACCTTTTACCGAAGATTTTTTGCGCAGCAGTTTAAGCGCTCCTGCCTGCCGGACGGACCGAAGATCGGTACGGTGGCACTTTCACCGAGAGGAGACTGGAGAATGCCGAGCGATGCGTGTGCGGCAGTCTGGATGCAGGATCTGGAAGCACTGGAGAAATAGAAAAGAATGTACAGGGGGTACATTCTCGCATAAAGTGTCAGTGATACTTATCAGGCAATGATAAAGGGAAGTCTGCGAAAGTGCAGGCTTCCCTTTTTTAAATTATAATTTTTAAAGCTTGATATTTTTAAACAGATCCCCAAGGCTGGTTCCGATTGCTTCTACTTTCGGAATTTCTACGTGTTCCAGCTCTTCCTCCTGTTCTTTTTCAGCATCTTCGGCAAGAGCCTTGATACTGAGGCTGATCTTACCGTCTTTGATACCGATGACTTTGACATCTACTTCGTCCCCAACGTGAAGTACCTGATCTGCTGATTTGATTCTCTGGGTACTGATCTGGGAAATGTGAACCAGACCGGAAAGACCGTTCTCGAGACGTACAAAAGCACCGTAGGACTGAAGCGATTCAACGGTACCTTTTACAACACTTCCAACCTGTACAGATGCAAGTTTTTTTGCATCTTCTGCTTTTTTCTGTTCTCTTAAAATCTCACGTGCAGATAAGATCAGGCGTCCTTCTGCCTGGTTTGCTTCGATCACGCGGACATCAATTTCTTTTAGAAGATAAGTCTCCAGATCTTCGATATAAGAAAGAGAAAGGCGGGATGCCGGGATGAATCCTCGAAGTCCTTCGACCATGGCGATGACACCACCATTTACGATTCCTTCTACTTTTACGTGAAGATTGGTTCCTTCTTCCTGATAACGTGCGACCACATTCCATGGATTGGCATCATCGAAATGTGCTTCGTAGTCTGCCATGCTTTCTGTCTGTTCCTGTAATTTTTCGTTTTCCATCTTAACACCTCTGTTAGTTTATTTTTCTGAACGTATGCTCAATATGTTTATTAGTATAACACATTTTTGTATAGATAAAAAGTATGGATTCGTAGTCCTGGTAACAATGATCTCCCTGATCGTATCAATGGGAGCACCTGTTTCATGGTATTGTCAAATGGGGAAAAATCACCATGTTATTAGGTATCATTACATGTTTTGGACCGGCACTTGTTATCTCAGTTGTATACGGATGTATGCCACCGGTATCCGCAAGTATGCTTGCAAAAGCAGATATTGAAAAAGAAATCATCAAATATACAGAAGGGATTCAAGGTGCAATTTTTGCATCAGGAAGAAGAAAATAAAATCAGCCTGAATGTAGGGATCGGAACCGGAGGCACGATGAATGACGCGGAAATCTGAAGATCATTGCCATTGCAGATGTAAGAAAAAGTTATATTTTCGATGCACATCAGTTGGCGGAGTGCCTGGGAATTACGGTCAGAAGTGCGCGCCGGATCATGAATAAGATCATGGAAGCCGATTATGGAAAAGTGTATGCAAAGAAGACAGCGGCAGCGGGTGGCAGACCGAAGGCACTGGTAGAGATATTGTTTAAAATTCACTGTAAGTGGTCTTTTATTCGAACAAGGGTTGACGAACAGTAAAAAAAATGGCATTCTGAAAAGTAAAGGAACAAGGGATAGTAATGGAGTAATATAAAATGGATCAGAAAAAACCAAAGAAAGTATATGTGATCGGACATAAAAATCCAGATACAGATTCTATCTGTTCGGCAATTGCATATGCAAATCTGAAAAATAAAATCACAGGAGAAAAATACATAGCGAAAAGAGCGGGCGAGGTAAATGGTGAGACAGCGTATGTTCTGGATAAATTCCAGGTAAGTGTGCCGTCTCTTCTGGACAATGTACACCTTCAGGTAAAAGATATGGATATCCGTCATATTGAGGGTGTATCTGGTCACATGTCCATTAAAGACGCATGGGCAAGAATGAAAGATGAGAATATTAAGACACTGCCGGTAACAAGAGGTGAGAAGCTGGAAGGGCTGATCACTATCGGAGATATTGCTACGTCATATATGGAAGTGTACGATAATAATATCCTTGCAACAGCGAGAACCCAGTACCGCAATATCGTCAAAACACTGGACGGAACACTGATCTCCGGGAATGAGCATGGCTATTTCCTGAATGGAAAAGTTGTCATTGCCGCATCCAGTCCGGATCTGATGGAGAATTTTATTGAGAAGGATGATCTTGTCATTCTTGGAAACCGTTATGAGTCACAGCTGTGCGCGATCGAGATGGATGCAAGCTGTCTGGTCATCTGCCAGGGAGCCAATATTTCCAAGACGATCAAGAAGATGGCAGAGGAGAGAGATATCGTGATTATTCAGACACCACATGATACCTTTACTGCTGCAAGGCTGATCAACCAGAGTATTCCGGTCAAGTATTTTATGAGCCGTGATAATCTGGAGATTTTTCATTTGAATGATTATGTGGAACATGTGAAAGAAGTTATGTCAAAGACGAAGTACAGAGATTTCCCAATTCTGGATAATAAAGGAAAGTTCTGTGGTTTCCTCTCCAGACGAAGACTTATGACATCCCGTAAAAAACAGGTGATTCTCGTGGATCATAATGAAAAATCACAGGCTGTGAATGGAATTGAAGAGGCAGAGGTGCAGGAGATCATTGATCATCACAGACTGGGCGGTCTGGAGACAATCGGACCGGTATATTTCCGGAATCAGCCGGTTGGATGTACCGCTACGATCATTTACCAGATGTATCAGGAAAGTGGTGTAGAGGTAGAGCCACAGATGGCGGGACTTCTGTGCTCTGCAATTATTTCGGATACGTTACTGTTCCGTTCACCAACCTGTACGATGGTTGATCAGGCGGCAGCAGAGGCACTGGCGCGGATTGCCGGGATTGATATGGAAGAACATGCAAAAGAGATGTTCAATGCGGGAAGCAATCTGCGTGGCAAATCCGTAGAAGAGATCTGTTTCCAGGACTTTAAGGTGTTCAATGTAAAAGATATCATGTTTGGAGTCGGACAGATCACATCCATGAATCAGGATGAACTGGATGAGGTGAAAGGACGTCTGATCCCATATCTGGAAGAGGCGAGAAAGACCCAGGGACTGCATATGTTGTATCTGATGATGACTAATATTCTGGAAGAGTCTACAGAACTCCTTTGCTGTGGTGAAAATGCAAAGGAACAGGTTCTTGAAGCGTTTGAACTGCCGGGAGATACGGAAAAAATTCTCCTGAAAGGTGTAGTATCAAGAAAGAAACAGATGATCCCTGTTCTGGTAACTTACCTGCAGCAAAAATAAAAACAGATAACTTTATAGGAGAGATGGCTTATGGCAAAACAGATCTGGAAGCCGGGAAATATGCTGTATCCACTGCCTGCAGTTATGGTCAGTGTGGCAGATAAAGAAGGCAATCCGAATATCATTACCGTGGCGTGGGCGGGAACGGTCTGCACAAACCCGCCGATGGTTTCGATTTCCGTGAGACCAGAGCGGTATTCTTATCATATGATCGATGAGACCGGAGAATTTGTAATCAATCTGACGACGGAAAAACTTGCGTATGCAACGGATTATTGTGGTGTGCGTTCGGGAAAAGATGTGGACAAATTCAAAGAGCTGCATCTGACACCGGAAAAGGCAGAATATGTGAGTGCGCCACTGATTGCGGAGAGTCCGGTCAACATCGAGTGTAAGGTGGTCAAAAAAGAAACGCCGGGGTCGCATCATATTTTCCTTGCCGAGGTAAAAGCGGTTCATGTAGATGATGCCTATATGGATCAGAAAGGGCGATTTGCATTGGAAAAGACCGATCCGATCGTATATGTGCACGGACAGTATTATAGTCTGGGTAAGTTGCTCGGAACATTTGGCTATAGCGTGAAAAAGCCGACAAAGAAGAATGGAAAGAAAAAGAAGGCCGATAATGGCCTTCTTTTTTTGTGTTCCGCTCGTGCTATTTGTGCGGTCTGCTGTTTATTGCCTTCTTTGGCGCGAGTATGCGCTATAATCGTTTTTAGTTGGTCTGCCGTATGTTTATAGGTTTTATCCGCTCGTGCACTTGCAACGCGTTCTGAGCCGATTATGAGAGTATATAGTGCAATCGGCTGTAAATGCGCTGTATTGCGTTTTAGGTGTTCAAGGTTAAGTTATACGCCTAACAGCTTAAAACGATTATAGGCGCGTTCTCGTGCGCTTATCGTTATGTTATGGATATGCGGAATAGGAGTAGGAGCGGAACAAAAGCAGAGACAAGAGCAGGACGGAAAATAGCACAAAAAGAAAACGATAATTTGTGCAATTCGCCTATTGAAATATAAAATTATAAGTAGTATATTATAGACATAACAAAACCAAGGAGAGAAACAAGAATGACTGATAATGAAATGAAAAAGCGCATTGAAGAGTTAAAGCGCAAAGTCGCGGAAATCGACAATTTAACAGATGATGAATCTTTAAGCAATGAAGAATTTGCCAGACTGAATGCAATAGCAAATGAATATGTTAAAGAGTATGGAGAGTTAGAAAATGAACTTGCTTTCCGGTCTGTAAAGACTTTAACTCATGTTTCCGACTGGTCGAAATCTTTTCTTGACTCTTTTGCTTGTGGTTCTCGTAAAGTTACCAATAAGCAAGCGAATATTTTCTATCGTTTTAATCAGGGTAAACCATTTATCTATAATGGAAGAAGATTCGACTGTTTGGGTGCAAATTATCGTGTTGGTTTCGGTTCTTTAGTAGTCACTAAAATTTGATACTTAAGTAATAAGAGAATGCACAAAGCATTCTCTTATTTTTTGTGCAATTTGCCT
>ERZ779876.3243-NODE-3243-length-10261-cov-5.063492_pt1 | contig 10261 bp, 6 predicted proteins | sample MGYA00511068_ERZ779876 | MGnify/ENA primary metagenome ERZ779876 (study PRJEB29588, sample SAMEA1970858) | human gut metagenome | biome: human gut; feature: human-associated habitat; material: faeces | place: Denmark | collected 2008/2010 ... | reverse complement strand
TCAGGCCCTGCATCATTGCCATGGCGACCAGAGCGGAGTCCATGATGGGACGCAGCGTCTTGGGCGCGCCGTTAGAGTTGTTGGACAGACCGCCGGTGGACTTCAGGCCTTCCGATGCGAACATCTTGATGGCTTCCAGAACTTCCATCTGCTTGTCCTGCATACCCTTGACGACCAGGAACAGGGGGTCGAACCACAGGTCGGTGGCGTCCATGCCCAGGCTCATGCCGCGCTCCAGCATGTTGTGGCAGTGCTTCATGCGCTCTTCGTTGTCCTTGGCAATGCCGTCGGCAGAGCAGAGGGCAATACAGATGGCGTCGTTGGCAGCGGCCAGATCAATGTTGGAAATACGGGAACCGGCATCGGCGGAGTTGACGATGGGCTTGCCGTTGGTGCGGTTGTAAACCTTGATACCGGCCTCGATAGCCCGCTTGTTGGCGGTGTCCAGTGCCAGAGGAACATTGTTGAAGTTCTCCTGCAGCAGCTTGACAGCCCACATCATGCGCTCGGGACCGTCCTTCTCGGCAGGTCCGATGTTGACGTCCAGATAGGTGGCGCCGGCAGCGATCTGCTCGGCAGCACGCTTCAGGATGGGCTCGGGGTCACGCTCGTCCATAGCCTTGCGGACAGAGGGCGCGATGCAGTGGATACGCTCGCCGATGGTGACGAAGGTCTGGGATTCGGGGTTGTAGCCCTTGTACTTGACGCCCATGTCCACGACCTTGATCTCGGGGACCTTGGTCGCCAGCAGCTCGTCGAAGGACAGCTCCTTGACTTCCACGGTGGTGGCAGCCTTGGCGGCGTTTTCGGCGGCGGCAGCCTTGGCGGCGGCCTCGTATTCCTTGTCCTTCATGTACTTGGGCAGCTGAACCGCCTCGGTGGGGCCGACAACGACGTTCCAGCCGGGCAGCTTCTCCTGAATCTCGCCCTTCATAACGGCGACCTTGCCGGGGATAATCAGGGTGCGGTTCTTGATCTTGTTCTCGATGTCCAGCGTCTCGAAGGTCTTCTTGACGGTGGAGGAGGAGAACTTACCGGCAGCCCACGCGGTCAGAACGGACATGCCGGAAGCGTCGGTGATGATCAGGTTCACGGGCTGGTTGGAACGCTCCAGTTCGCCGGAAACCAGGAAGTAGGTCAGAGCGAAGTCCACGGTCAGGGCGCAGGGGCTGTTCTCGTCGGCGCCGTTCAGCGGATAGATCTTGCTCTCCACCTTCATGGGCTTCTGAGGATCGGTGAAGATGTTCTGACGCAGGCCGTACAGAGGCAGCGCCTGGGCGTAGGTCATGTTCTCCATGACGATGATGGAGCCGTACTTCTCGGTGAACATGGAAGCGTAGGCGGTCTGCAGATGGTCATCGCCGCTGGCGATACGGGCGACGTTGACGATGGAGGGATAGCCGAAGCTGCGGTCGCCATCCTTGATGGCGGTGCGGCGCACCAGAACGGCGTTGGCCAGCGTCTCCTTGGCGGTCTTGCCGGTGACATCCAGAACCAGGTTCTTGTTGCCGGCGGCTTCCAGCTTCTTCACGGTGTCGTACAGGTCGGAGATGGTGTCGGCGTGAACGCCCAGAACAACACCGGCCTCCTTGGCGACAGCGTTCATAGCCTCGTAGTTATCAGGGGTAGCGCCGTCGAGAATGACGTTCTTGCCCGCGACTGCCAGAGCAGCCTTGGCGCACTCCACATCCCAGCACTCCAGGATCAGGTCACGGCCGGTAGCAGCGGCCTTCTTGACCAGCTCCGCGTAGACAGCGGGATCGGACTGCTTGTTGGCGACGAAAACGAACTCAACGTACATTCTCTCGCCGATACGCTCGTAGTCAACCTTCTGCAGGTCGGCCAGCTTCTTGTCGGCTTCCTCAGCGGACATGCAGGTGCAGACGGAAACTGCGTACAGGTTCTTGTTGACCAGAGTCTTCTCGTGACGGAAGAGGACAGTCTCGCCGCCCAGCTTGTGATCGCCGACGGTGATGGTCTTCATGGGAGGCGCGGTCTGCTCGTTGAGCATCGCCTTCGCGTCGTCAGAGAAGTAGGGGCACTTGTCGATGGACACAGCACCCTGCGCCACCTTCATGCAGAATGCCATACAGGTGGGGCTGCCGCACTCCTTACAGTTCTTCTTAGGAGACAGCTTAAAAATGTCAAGACCTTTCAAAGCCATTGTATGTATCCTCCTTCCGATTACACGAGATCCGTGATGAACTTCTTGATGGTGGCAACGGCTGCGGGATGACGCATGATGACAGCGTCAGCGCCGCCGGTCAGGTTGGCAGCGGCGGTGGAGACTTCCATCCCGATCGCGCGCTCTTCCCGGCTGCCCCATTCGGGCTCATCTTCTTCGGAAGCGGTGGATTCCTTCACGGCCCAGGCGTCGGGAGACACAGGGGACATGATGGGCATCTGCAGGTCGGCATCGGACTGCGCCAGAGCGGCCAGGCGGACACGGTCCAGAGTGGAGGCCACGTACTCGAAGCCGTAGCCCACGGCGGCGGTGCCGATGTTCATGACGATGTTCTCAGGGTTGATGGAGAGGCCCTTGAGCATGATGTTCAGCTGCTTGGCGAGGTTGATGTCGTCAGCGGTCTCAGCGCCCACCTTCTGGCCGTAAGCCAGAGCGACGGAAGCACCGACGGTCTTGTAGTCCTCGTTCCGGGCGGACAGAACCAGAATGTTCTTGCCCTGCAGCGCCTCAGCGATCTTGCTGAACAGCTCGCCGTCCTTCTCGATGTTCTTGCAGCCCATGACCACGATGGGCATGGTGGTCGCCTCGGCGACAGCCTTGGCGTCGGCCACGCAGTCGGCAACGGAGCGGTTGGCGCCGTTGGGGTCTGCGGACTCAAAGTGCAGGCACAGGAAATCCGCGCCGGGCATGGTCTCTGCCTTCTTGGCAAAGTCAACCATGGTGGTGCAGCCGGCGTAGAACTCCTTCAGAGCAGGAGCATCCCACTGTGTTGCCAGATCGGAAATTTCAATACCGATCTTGGGCGCGTGTTCGATGGCAGCATCGAAGGTGTAAAACGGCATCACGTTCTGACCGCCGATGACGATTGCCTTGTCACCGGTGCCCAGCGTCACGGCATTGATCTTGCCGCTGAAGGGTGCCGTTTTAGGAGTGAAAGCCATAATTTGTAATCCCCCTTGATATATTTTCCACACGCGGGGCGGAAACCGCCCGGCGCAATTATGGATGTGTTTCTGCCGCGGAATGCCGCCCGGCATCCTGCGGGTTTACCGGCTCACAGGCCGATAGACTGCATAATTCCCCGCAGCGCGACCTTCATGGGGTCGCTGTCCGGGAGCTTCGCGGACGGATTGCCGTCGCAGTCGCAGCGGTAAACCGCCTCGTCGTGAGGCAGAACGCCGAAGAGCTTGAGACCGTGCTTTTCGATCTCGGCACGGACGCCGTCGTCCAGCTTTCCGTCCGGCGCGCGGTTGATGATCAGGCCCATCTGTCCGGGGTTTAAGCCCATCTCGTCGATCATTTCGGCGATTCTCGCCACGGCCTGAACGCCCCGGCGGGAGCAGTCGGAAATCAGAAGCATGGTGTCCACATGGGGGAGCGTCCCCCGGGCGATATGCTCCAGCCCCGCCTCGTTGTCCATGACCACGTAGGAATAGTTGGGCAGATACTTGCCAAGCTGAGATTGCAGCACGCCGTTGACATAGCAGTAGCAGCCCTTGCCCTGGGTGCGTCCCATGACCAGCATGTCGAAATCGTCGTCCTCGATCAGGGCGTCGCCGAACTTCATTTCCGCGTAGTCCGCCTTGGTCATGCCCTTGGGAATGGTGCCTTTCAGCTCCGCCTGCGCCATTTCCTCGCGAATCTGGCCGAGGGAGGTCTCAACCTCCACGCCCAGAACTTCGTTCAGGTTGGAATTGGCGTCGGCGTCCACCACAAGGACGGGGCCGCGCTTCTTTGCGCACAGGTAGTCGATAATCATGCCGCAGGTAGTGGTTTTACCCACGCCGCCCTTTCCGGCAACGGCAATGGTATGAGGTGCCATAGTCTGGTTCTCCTTAAAAGTGATTTTGCGTAACGCTGGTTCGGAGCGCAGCCCCTCCCGCGTTTTCTCCCTTCCGGCGAAAGCGGAAAAGGAGCGGCCGACAGGTCGGAATTTCGTCCATACAGGCCGCGTCACCACGCGCACTCATGGCTCGGGAGCCGTTTTTGACTGCGGATGGTGACTTTGCCCTACGGGCGCACTTCGCCCATATCGGTACTAACTTATCGTATCACATATGCCATCTAAATTCAACCCATAATTTGCGAAATTTTTTCAGAAAACTTGCCCAACTCTCATTTATCCGACGGCTGCAAGTGGATATTTTTGTTACACCGGCGTGAACACGTACTTCTGGATCAGCCCGTCCACCACCGCATGGATGGTCACACTGCCGCCCGCGCCTTTTTCCGTGGAAAATTCCACGGTTTTCCCCTTCAGGCGGCCGCGGAGATAGGCCTCCGGGTCATCGCATTCCACCTCTTCAAAGAAGACGTCCCGCATCTGGTTGTTGCGGCAAAGGTTCTTGATCTCGTAAACCAGCTCATATTCTGCCATAAGCGCTTCTCCTTACAAATCACGGCTCTGCCCGGCATTTTGCCGGGCTGTCCTTTTTCCTTAATATAACACATCTGATGCTTTTCCTCAACCGGGATTCCCTTTTCCGACAAAAAAAGGTTGCTTTTTTCCGGCGGCTCTGCTATAATGCACCTGTACGCAGGATTCGTACATCGGTAGTACAACAGCTTCCCAAGCTGTGAAGGCGGGTTCGACTCCCGTATCCTGCTCCAAAATAGCAGCACGCCCCGCCTTGATTGGCAGGGCGTGCTGCTTTATTTATTGTACATGGCTTGCAGGACTCCGACACGCTTAGGGCAACACCGCAATGGGGACACGGTTCCCTTACTTGCGGAAAGGAACCGAGCTTCCGGATTGTGACATATCCTCTCGCGAAGAAAATACTGTCAAATTACAGAGAAATTGAGGCGCCTTGTGTGAAAGGGTGGGGAATATTGCTTGTTACAGGGTATTGACGAATCCGGTAAAATACACTATACTAGTCTTAAAAGATATCACCGCTTTGGTAAAACTGCTCATTCCCGGCTTTCCCTTTCGCAGTTTTCAGTAGCTGACACTGCGGGTGAGCCTTTTCTCTTCTCTAAATCCGGGCATTTCCGATACGTCCTCCAGAGTCTCCTGCGCAGAAGCGCATGGATGGCGGGAATGCTTCGTCTTATTTCCGGAGGTGGGAAATAATTAACAAAAATAAAGCTGAAAATTCGTTAATTCTGACACACAATATTCGACGATCAATGGTTGCATTTACGTGTTAAACGTGATATCATTTGTATTAAGAGGTTGGAAACGATTCCAATTCCCGTATATCACCGGGAATCAGGTCTTTTAGCTACATTGTGGGAAGGATGGGCAGGAAAATGACCGCTGCTTTTTTCTGCTTTCAGCCGTAAGCGCAGATTGGAGGGAAGTCGGATGACGGATAAGGAACTGAGACGGTTAAGCCGGAGCGAGCTGCTGGAAATGCTGATTGCGCAGACGGAAGAAAACCGTCAATTGAAAATCAGGCTGGAGCGTGCGGAGGCGCAGCTCCGGGATCGCAGAATAGCGGTTGAAAAAGCCGGTTCCCTTGCGGAGGCGGCGCTGCAGCTGAACCGTGTGTTTGAGGCCGCGGACAAAGCCGCGCAGCAATATCTGGAAAACGTGCGTCTTATGTCGGAAAAGGGAAGCGGAGAGTTATGAAGTCGAAATCGTGGAAATCTCCCGAGCCCCCGACTCTGGAACAGCTGGAGGCGGAGCTTGGCAGAGAAAAATACAAACGGCGGTATAAACGCGTTCTTCGCAGCACCGTCTATACGCTTGTGGTTGTTGCGGCTGTAGCCGTGCTGGTTGCTACCATCTGGATGCCCGTGCTGCAGATCTACGGGTCTTCCATGACGCCCACGCTGAAGGAGGGGGACATTGTCCTCTCCGTCAAGGGCTCAGGCTTTGAACCCGGCGACCTGGTGGCGTTCTACCTGGGAAACAAGATTCTGGTGAAGCGCTGTATTGCCGGCCCCGGCCAATGGGTGGATATCGACGAAAGCGGAAATGTATCCGTGGACGGAAGGCTGCTGGAGGAACCGTACCTGACGGAAAAAGCGCTTGGAGAATGTGACATTACGCTGCCTTATCAGGTGCCGGATAACCGTTACTTCTGTGTGGGCGATCACCGTTCCACCTCGGTGGATTCCCGCAGTACCGCGGTCGGCTGCATTTCCGATGAGCAAATCGTCGGAAGGATCGTATTCCGGGTCTGGCCTCTGCCGGACTTCGGCGCGTTGAGATAGGAAGGATGGTGAAGGGATATATGAAGTATGATGTTCTGCGGGGTGCGGAAAAATACACGAAGGTGCATAAGAGGAAGCGCCTCCGGCATCGGGTAGTGACCGTGCTTGCCGGTGTGGTGGTATTCTGTACCACCTATGCGCTGATTCTGCCGGCGATCACACTGGAAAAGCAATGTGACATCCCGGAGCACACCCACACGGACGCCTGCTATGCGCAGGTGACGTCGGTTGAGAAAAGGGTTCCCGTGTGCAGCGCGAAGACGCTGGAAATTCACCGGCACACGGCGGACTGCTATGATGCCGACGGAAATCCAAGGTGCGGGTATGCCGATTTTGTGGTTCACAGCCATGATTCCCGCTGCTATGACGAAACCGGGAATCTCTGGTGTCCGCTTCCCGAGATTGAGGCACACCGGCACACTGCCGGCTGCTATGCCCTGCCGGAAGAACATACCCACGCGGAGGGCTGCTATACGTCGGTGCGGGGCGATCTGGTCTGCGGGGAGCATGTCCATACGGATGCCTGCTACACCGAGACCGCCGTGCTTGCCTGCGGCCTGGAAGAATCCGAGGAACACCAGCATGACGAGAACTGCTATAAGACGTCCCGGGAACTGACCTGCGGCATCGACAGCGACCATAGTCATACCGATGCCTGCTATGAATGGGAGCAGGTTCTGAGCTGCGACCTGCCCACGGATTCGGCGGAAGACGCTCAGCCGGTGCTGGTCTGCACGAAACCGGAGATCGTCCTCCACCGTCACACGCCCGACTGCTTTGACGCTGACGGCAAACTGATATGCGGACAGACCCAGGTTCTGGAGCACCAGCACTCCGACGCCTGCTTTGAGACGGTGGCGGAGCCGGTGGACACCGGGACGCTGACCTGCACCGATACGGCGCACGTGCATACCGCCCGGTGCTACGGCACTTGGGAGCTGGTCTGCGGACAGGAAGAACACACCCACAGCGAAGCTTGCAAGCAGGAAGAAACGGTATTCTGCGGCAAGGACGCCCATACCCACGGGGAAGCCTGTCGGGATGAAAATGGGGAACTGGTCTGCGGGACGGAGGAGCACACCCACAGTCTTGCCTGTTACGCGGACCCCGGCGCGGACGTGGAGACGGCGGAGCTATGGGAGCAGACCGTTGCGGGGGTGACGCTGACCGGGAATTGGCGGCAGGATACCCTTGCCATCGCCGAAACCCAGCTGGGCTATGCCGAGAGTACGAAAAACTACGTTGTCGCGGAGGACGGCGAAACGGTTAAGGGCTACACCCGCTATGGCGCGTGGTGCGGGGAGCCTTACGGCGACTGGAACGTCATGTTCCTGACCTTCTGCCTGCATTACGCCGGGGTGGAGGGCGTCCCGCCGGACAGAGACTGCGGCGGCTGGGTCACGTCCTGGGCGGACGCCTTTGAACCGGCACAGTCCCACACCCCGGCGGTTGGAGATCTGGTGCTCTTTGACCGGGACGGGGACGGCACGGCCGACCGGGCGGGTCTGGTGGCGCAGATCACGGATTCCGGCTTCGCCGCCATGGAAGGCGACGCGGAGGACGCGGTGGGTCTGCTGACCTATGGGGCGGACGACCCCGGGATTCTGGGCTATATCAACCTGCCGGAGGGGCCGAAGGAATTTACCCTGACGGCGCAGACCGAAAACGGCATCACCGTGACCATCACCGGCGAGAGTGCCTCCCTGCCCTATCCGGCAAGGGAAATCACGGTAACGGTGACCGAGGTGACGGACGGGGAGCGTCGGGCGATTCGCGATCAGATTTTGGGAGAAGAACAAGCCGAACCGGAGCGGAGCTACCTGCTGGACATCACCCTGTGGCACGGAGAGGAAGAGATCGAGCCAACCGGCTCCGTGACCGTGACCTTCAGCGGCATTGACACGGAGGGGCTTTACCCCAAGGTCTACCACATTGATACGAACGCCCAGACCGCCACGGACATGGAAACGAAAACCGGAGAAAACGGCGACGTGACGGTAGACACGAATCACTTCTCTTACTATGAAGTACAGCTTCTGTCCCTCCGAACTCTGTCCGGCTATGTCGGGGACGCGTTCATCAACGGCGGCGAATTTCAGCTGACCGGCGATGCCTGGACGGCGGACAACGGCAGTAGCGCGAATTTGAGCATTACGCAGAACACTACCATCGATTTGAACGGGCATACCCTGACGATCAGCAAGGCCAATCAGTACTTTGATGTGCACGACGGTGCGAAGCTCACCATTATGGACTCGTCCGACAGTATTCAGGATACCGAATCTACGGTCACTGGAAACCTGTACGGCAATAAGGCGAAACTGGAAAATGATACCCTGACGTATTACATCACAGAATCCACACCCACCGGTACCGGCACCACGGAAACACTGGTAAAGCATACCGTCCCCCTCACCGGCGCAGGAAAGATTCTGTGTCAGGAGGCTTCTGAACAGGTGATTCTGGTCAAGGGTACATTGGAACTACAGAGCGGTGTACTCCAAAACACCGGCGGCAAGCATATTGTCTTGGTGGACCGCGGAACGCTGGACATAAATGGCGGCTATATTGTGGGCGGCGGCAGTGACGGCACGCCCGGCGGCGGTATTTACGTTGACAACGGAACGGTGAATATCCAGGGCGGTGTCATTGCGGCCAACCGTGGCAGTTCCGGCGGCGGTATCTTCTTTCAAAACGGAACGCTGAACATCTCCGGCGGTGCGGTGACGGGCAACGAGGTCATCAATGGACATACGGACAACGGCGGCGGTATCTACGTCAACAGCGGAACGCTGAATCTGTCCGGCGAGGGCTATGTGACCAACAACTATAAGGCATGCGACTGCAACGACTGCCGGAACGATGTCAACAACACCCACGGCGGCGGCGGCATCGCTCTGGCGAACAGTTCCGTTATGAACATGACCGGCGGCTATGTCACCGGCAACTATTCCGGTCTGGCAGGCGGCGGCATTTACGCGGGCTTCTTTGGCAACAATGTCGGCTTTACCATGAACGGCGGAACCATTGCCGGCAACTGCGCCGAACTGGGCGAGGGCGGCGGTCTTCGTATCGCCGGCGGCACCAACGGCGTGATTCAGGCAACGAGCAAGGTATACATTACCAATAACATAACGAATTCCAACAATGACTGGGGCGGCGGCGGCATTTTCGTTCAGGAAAAAGGCAACCTGTCGATCATGAATGCGCTGATCAACCACTGCGATCGCGTCAAGATCGCGTGCCAGGCGCAGCTGGTCAACCATCTGTCGCTGTTCAACTGCGCCAAGGGCGGACGCAGCTGGCGGCAGACGATCTTCTATCCCTTCCTGCACGCTTCCAAATACGGGCGCGGAACGGCGCTGCAAACGTCGATTCAGTGCGCGAGCTACGAAACCGAACGGCATGGCGCGGTTCCGATGCTGGATGCTTCCGCGGTGCTCAGCGAGGATGGCCGCGCGCTTACGCTGTTCGTCATGAACAGAGACCGGGAGAACATCCAGTCGCTGGAATGCGTGCTCAACAGCTTTGGCGAGGCGTTTACGCCCGTGGAGCACATCGCCTATGAAGGCTATGATCTCAACGCCAAAAATTCTCTTGCCGCGGAGAACGTCGTTCCCACGACCCGAAACGACATTTGCATGAAGAACAATGCGGCGACGGTCGATCTCAAGCCCGCGTCGTGGAATGTGCTTCGCTTTACCCGGTAGAACCCATTTGGATTGAATGCGGCGATTTCTTGAAGGCGCCCAAGATTCAGCCGTATTGATCGTTTCGAATTCCCAATAATCTAAGGAGGTAAAAACATGAAGAAGGGTATATTAGCTACCAAAGTCGGAATGACTCAGATCTTCAATGAGGACGGAGTATTAACTCCAGTAACAGTTCTTTTAGCCGGCCCGTGTGTAGTAA
>ERZ779876.3234-NODE-3234-length-10285-cov-2.117009_pt1 | contig 10285 bp, 6 predicted proteins | sample MGYA00511068_ERZ779876 | MGnify/ENA primary metagenome ERZ779876 (study PRJEB29588, sample SAMEA1970858) | human gut metagenome | biome: human gut; feature: human-associated habitat; material: faeces | place: Denmark | collected 2008/2010 ... | reverse complement strand
GCAAAACATAATTTTCGGTCAGCGGTCCCTTGAACTGGTAATCCGCCTTCAAAAGAATTGCGGCATTATCGATTCCTGCCATGTGCTTGAGTAACCCCGTATCAAAAACAAAGAGCTTGAACTGATCGGGTTTATCGAATGCAGACAGCGGGTGCTCCATTTTGGATACATTACAGACACGGTTCAGCATTCCTGCCGACACGAGCCATTCGATTGCTTCTTCAAAATCCCGTGCTCTGCCGCCTTCACGGACAGCGCCGTACATAAATTTTTCGTTCGGTTTTGCAAGCTGAGAAACGATGCTGCGGAAAACCATCAGAATCCGACCGCTGTTGACCTTCCCGTTATGCTTTGAAAAGTCGTTTTCGTAGATTTCGATCAGCTCACGCTGAATTGAGGAGATCCTTTCCGGATCTTTATATTTGATCCATGATGCCACGCATTCGGGCATTCCGCCGATAATCAGGTAGTAATTATATGCCTCGGTCAGGCGGTTGTGAAAGATTTCTTCAATGATCTGCCCTTTCTCAATGCTTTCGTAGTATGAAAAAAGAACGGGATCGGTCGCATCAAGAAATTCGTCAAAAGTCAGTGGGGCAATATCAAGCAGGTTTACCATGCCGACCGGGTAGGATTTGGGCTGGGCAAGCAGTGTGCCGAGCAGGCTTCCCGCGGCAATCACATGGTATTCATTGGCTTTTTCTCTGAAATACTTCAGCGTATTCAGGGCTTCCGGACACTCCTGTATTTCATCAAAAATTATCAGCGTTTTACCCGGTTGAATTTTGCTTCCGGCGATCATGGAGAGAAGCTCGACAATCCGTGCCGGATTTTTGTTAACTTCAAAGATTGATTTCAGCTCATCTTCTTCGTCGAAGTTGAAATATACACAGTTTTCATAATACACCCGACCGAATTCCTTCATCAGCCAGGTTTTTCCGACCTGTCTGGCACCGCGCAATACCATCGGTTTGCGTTCCGGGTCATCACGCCATTTTTTCAGATCTTCAATCGCTTTTCGCTTCATACGATCCCTCCTTTTTCCGTCTGATATAGTATAACACATTTTTCGAAGTTTTGCAAGAGCAATTCAACACATTTTTCTTTGAAATCTGCGAGCAAAAAACACATTTTTTGAAATTCAATAGAATGATATCGGTATGAGAGTGAATGTTTCAGCTGATTTTGGGGCAATCCATAAATCTGCCGCAAATTTGCTCTGACACATCTTTTTTCTTTGGATTTTCGCTGGACTTCTCCGACCTTCTGTGGTATGGTATTGTACTTACAGGTACGGAAGGGAGCAAGAGCATGAAAAAGCAACGATACACTGTTCAATATACGCCGCATTTTAAAAGAGCGATGCTTTGCCGGATTGCCGGAGGGTGTCGCTCTTTCGTTCCCTTGAGATATTCATAAAAACGCCGGAAGAGGCTATAATAAGGCAAAAAGGAGCGTTGAAAAAATGACGACAAATGAATTGATGACAGCGTGGCTGGACCGATGCGAACGGGAAAGGGTAAAGCCGCGGACATACAGCCGGTATAAGGGATTGATCGTTCAGCACATCCTGCCCGAACTTGGCGACACGCAGATTGACGATCTCGGCAGGCGACAGATTTCCGAATTTCTGATCGCACATCAGGCGGACGGAAATCTGCGCGGCGGAGAGGCACTTTCGGCGACCAGTACCAATCTGATGCTGACCGTTCTGAACGCCGCATTCACCTATGCGTGCGATATGGAATTACTCCCGGCAAATCCCTGTGACCGTATCCGGCGTGTACCCGGTCCGCCGTCGCAGGTGGAAGCGTTTACACGAGAGGAACAGCGGCGATTGGAAGAAGCCATTGCGGTAAGTGAAGACATCCGGCTCTGCCTTTATACCGGACTGCGGATCGGGGAATTGCTTGGATTGGAGTGGCAGGATGTTGACATGGAAAAAGGAATTCTGCACATCCAAAAGACGGTCTACCGCGAAAAGAACGCCGAGGGCGAGTGGCAGTTATTTGTGGATCGACCGAAAACAGCCGCATCCGAACGCATGGTTCCTTTGCCGGGCTATCTTGCAGAGGATTTACGCATCTATAGGAGAGGCGCGCGGAGCGGGTTTGTGATAGAAAACAAAAAAGCCGAGCGAATGTCGATCCGCTCGTATCAATATCTGTTTGAACGCCTGACCGGGAAAGCGGGAGTCCGGAAACTGAACTTTCACGCTTTGCGACACACATTTGCAACCCGCGCACTGGAATGCGGAATGGATATCAAAACCCTATCGGAACTGATGGGGCATAAAAACGCAACCATCACTCTCAACCGTTATGCGCACAGCATGATGGACACGAAAATTGCCGCCATGAACAAATTGGAAAAGCTTTTTTGAGCAAAAAACTGCATCGATTATAACATTCGGTACATAATAACATACTTATATACTTTATTATAACACACCGCAAGGCACTTTTCAACCCCGAGAAAGCACTTTTCGGACGCATCTTGTCAAATTTTGACACTGATGCGTCCTTTTTTCTTATCTTTTCTGCATCGAATGTTATATTCGGTGCAGAAAGGAGCGTCGGATGGAGAAAAAACAGGTCAAATCCCGGGAGCGGGTCGCCGCACACGGCGAGGTCTTTACCGCCGAGCGGGAGGTCAAAGCGATGTGCGATCTTGTCAAATCCGAAACCGAACGCATCGATTCCCGCTTTTTGGAGCCTGCTTGCGGGGACGGCAACTTTCTTGCCGAGATTCTTACCCGTAAGCTTGCCTGTGAGCAAATAAGAAAGTACCGTAAAAGCAGCTACGATTGGGAGCGCAACTCACTGCTCGCTCTCGGCAGTCTGTATGGGGTGGATATCCTCGCGGACAATTGCGAAGCCTGCCGTGAGCGGCTGTACGGACTGTGGGAGGAGGAATACCATAAGGTCTGCAAAAAGGAGTGCAACGACGATACGCGGGCGGCGGCAAGATTCATTCTTGCCCGCAACATTGTCTGCGGCAACGCTTTGTCCCTTATGTGCGTAGACGAAAACGGCAAGGACACCTCCGAACCGATCGTATTTTCGGAATGGACTTTCCCGTTCAATGACGGGCGTATTCAGCGCAAGGACTACACCTTTGACGAATTGGTCAATGCAAAAGACGAAAAGAAACCACCCGCAGAGGACGGGCAACTGTCGTTGTTCGGAGAGACGGTGCGACCTGACGAAGAAGGAAAATTTCTGAAGCAGTATATCACAAATTATAGGAGGCTTGCCGATCATGAGTAATGCGCTGTTTGAAAATGTCTACAATCCAGATGTGCTGTCCTGTCTTGCAAACCTTTCGAACGATGAAGTTTTCACCCCGCCGGAAATGGTCAACAAAATGCTGGACATGCTGCCGCAGGAACTGTTTCGCAATCCCGATACGACCTTTTTGGATCCCGCGTGCAAGACCGGGGTGTTCATGCGCGAAATCGCCAAGCGGTTGATTATCGGACTGGAAGCGCAGATTCCCGACCTGCAGGAGCGGGTCGACCATATTTTCCATAAGCAACTTTACGGCATTGCCATTACCGAGCTGACAAGCCTGCTTTCCCGCCGCGGGGTGTACTGCTCCAAATACCCGAACAGCGAATTCTCGGTGAGCCGCTTTGACGATGCACAGGGGAATATCCGCTATAAACGCATTCCGCATACATGGGGAAAAACGACTTACGACAGCAACAGAAAGCCGAAAGCGTCTTGTATTTGGTGCGGCGCGTCTAAGAGCGAATACGACCGTTCGTCAGCGCTGGAAACACACGCATACGAATGGATTCATACGCAAAATCCGGAGGAAATATTCAAGATGAAATTTGATGTGATTATCGGGAACCCGCCTTATCAGTTGAGTGATGGGGGAAACGGAAAAAGTGCAAAGCCAATATATCAGTTGTTTGTTGCTGCGGCAAAAAGGATGAATCCTCGATATTTGAGCATGATAATTCCCTCAAGGTGGTTTACCGGGGGAAAAGGATTGGATGAGTTCAGACAATCCATGCTAACAGATCACAGAATACGCAAATTAGTTGACTTTGAAAATTTTAAGGATGTCTTTCCCGGAGTTGATCTTGCCGGTGGTGCTTGCTATTTTCTTTGGGATAGAGATTATGAGGGAAATTGTGAAGTGGAAAATTTCAGCACCAACGGATCAATAATCTCACACCGACCGCTTGATGAATACGATATATTCATTCGTCAAAATTTGGCTGTTAATATAGTTAAAAAGATCGATAATGGGTATAATCATTTTCTCGATGAACGAGTATCTGCGAGAAAGCCATTTGGGTTACAAACAAACTACATACCAAAGTCGCAAGGCATTCCATGCTGGTACATACAAAAAATCGGATTACAGTTTGCTGATAAAAATGATGTCGATGATTCCAAAGGATATTTGGAGAGGTGGAAGCTATTAGTTCCCCCTGCACCGATTGCTGGGCAGACAGATTTTTCAAAGCCAGTGGCGTTCTTCTACCAAGGTAATGTCAGAATAGCAAAGCCGGGAGAATGTTGCACGGAATCGTGGATAATTGCGGGTGCCTTCAATAGTGAACAAGAAGTGTTATCATATAAAAGTTATTTGTTTACAAAGTCAGTGAGATTCTTGCTTCTTCAAACTGTTGTATCACAACATGTCACAAAGACAAACTATCGTTTTATTCCTGATTTGCAAATATATAATACAGAATACACAGACGACTATTTGCGACAGTTGTGGAATATTACAGATGAAGAATGGTCTTATATTGATTCAAGAATTGAAAGTATTGATTGAAAAGGGGGAAATTAAATGCGCACCAAGTTAATCTGTTCAAGCCAAGAAGATCATATCGGCTATGGCGCCGGGAGTGGTGATACTGAACGATATGAATATGAATGTCCCTGTGGCAAAGGAAAGATCATTGAGGAACACGACAATATCCCGGGATTTCGGGATCACGATGTGTACATTGCTTGCGATGCTTGTAGCAAAAAATATCGTTTGGATACTTCAAAGGGCGTGCGCGGTTGGGAGCTGATCCCGCGGGAGGACGACCATGTCAACTGATTTCTTCATCCAACGCCCCGCTGTTACCCCAACAATTTATGTTTACACGCTTCCCGGAGTTGCGTCTCACACCGGTTACATCAAGGTTGGATATACCGAACGGGATGTTGAAAAACGCATTTATGAGCAGACGCACACGAGCGGTGTAAAGGCGCAGATTCTCCTGCGTGAGTCTGCCATGTGTCCCGACGGTTCCTGTTTTACCGATCACGATATCCACCGTATTCTGGAGCGCCGCGGATTCCGTCGGCTGAACGCAGGAAGTGACCGCAACGAGTGGTTCAACTGCAAGGTTGAGGATGTCAGGGCGGCGATAACCGAGCTGAAAACCGGAATCCGGTCAGACGGCGAGCGCACGGCGACCTTCCGTATGCGCCCCGAACAGATGCGTGCCGTGGAGCGCACTGCGGATTATTTCAGAAAAACCCGGTCGGACGAGCCGGGGCGAGTCCCGAAATTTCTTTGGAATGCCAAAATGCGTTTTGGCAAGACATTTGCTTCCTACGAGCTGGCAAAGAAAATGGGACTCTCCAGAATCCTTGTGCTGACCTTCAAACCCGCAGTTGAGTCGGCATGGCGCGAGGATCTGGTGACCCATGTAGACTTTGACGGTTGGCAGTTTGTCTCCAACAAGGATGCACATATGGGCGACATGAACATAGACCGTCAATATGAAATGGCGGACAAGTCCCGTCCTATTGTGGTATTCGGCTCTTTTCAGGATCTGCTCGGGACGAATGAAGCGGGCGGTATCAAGGCAAAAAACGAATTCATCCATACCACCAATTGGGATCTAGTGATTTTTGACGAGTATCATTTCGGCGCGTGGCGTGAGAATGCAAGGAAACTCTTTGAAAATCCGGACGAAGAGGAGTCTGCCGATTTCGATGCCGAAAAATACAGTATGGAAGAAGCGGGAAACGCCTACAATGAAACCTTTTTGCCCATTACAACAAGCTATTATCTGTTTCTCTCGGGTACGCCTTTCCGCGCCATCAATTCGGGCGAATTCATCGAAGATCAGATCTTCAACTGGACTTATTCCGACGAGCAACGCGCCAAGGAAAATTGGGTAGGTTCGGGCAATCCGTATCTGTCCCTGCCGCGCATGGTCATGCTGACCTACCGCATCCCCGACAGCATCCGTCAGATCGCCATGCAGGGGGAATTCAATGAATTTGACCTGAATGTTTTCTTCTCCGCAAAGGGGAAGGGGGAAGACGCACGGTTTGTTTACGAAAACGAGGTGCAGAAGTGGTTGGATCTCATTCGCGGATCCTACCTGCCCTCCAATGTAGACGATATGAAGCTTGGTCAGGATCGGCGTCCGCCAATGCCGTATTCCGATACACGCCTTCTGAATGTTCTGTCGCACACGCTGTGGTTTTTGCCGAATGTTGCCGCCTGTTTTGCTATGTACAATCTGCTCATGCAGAAGCAGAACGCATTTTATCACGATTACAGGATCAATGTCTGCGCCGGAACACGCGCGGGGATCGGATTGGATGCGCTTGCACCTGTGCTGAAGTCGATGGGTGATCCGCTGAAAACCAAAACCATCACACTCTCCTGCGGAAAACTGACGACAGGGGTCACGGTCAAGCCGTGGACGGGCGTTTTCATGCTCCGCAATCTCAAATCCCCCGAAACCTATTTTCAGACCGCATTCCGTGTGCAGTCCCCATGGGAAATCACCGACGAGGCGGGCAACAAAACCATTATGAAGCAGGAGTGCTATGTTTTTGACTTTGCGCTTGATCGTGCGCTCCGTCAGATTTCCGATTACTCTTGCCGATTGGATGTCAATGAATCCAATCCCGAAAAGAAGGTGGCGGAATTCATCGGTTTCCTGCCTGTTCTTGCCTACGACGGCAGCACCATGCGGCAGATCAACGCGCAGGATGTGTTGGATATCGCAATGGCGGGTACCAGTGCAACGCTGCTTGCCAAGCGTTGGGAGTCGGCATTGCTTGTCAATGTGGACAACGGCACGCTGAGCCGCCTTTTGGCAAGCAAAGAGGCACTTGATGCGCTGATGAACATAGAGGGCTTCCGCTCCCTGAACAGCGATATTCAGACCATCATCAACAAATCCGAAGCGGTGAAAAAGGCAAAAAAAGAAGGCGAAGAAAAACTCACGCCGAAGGAAAAGAAGGAACTATCCGACGAAGAAAAAGAATACAAATCCATGCGCAAGCAGATTCAGGAAAAACTAATCAAATTCGCAACGCGCGTACCTGTATTTATGTATCTGACGGATTACAGAGAACGGTCGCTCCGCGATGTAATCACGCAACTGGAACCAGGGCTTTTCAAAAAGGTAACCGGGTTGGATGTAAAAGACTTTGAACTGCTCTGTTCGCTCGGCGTTTTCAATGCAAGTCTTATGAATGATGCGATTTTCAAATTCAAGCGATATGAGGATTCCAGCCTGTCCTATACCGGTATTGACAAGCATCAAGGCAGGGATATCGGCGGTTGGGATACCGTTATTCGCCGCGAAGAATATGCAAAGCTGTTCTACAATCAGCAGGCGACGATGGAAAATGACCGTCCGCCGGAAACGCTGCCGGATGATAGCGAACCGGAGGAAGATCCATCTCCCGCTGCACCCGTGTCTTTTGCCGCTGTAAGGAAAACGCCGTCCCTTGTCACCGAGCAATACGAAGTGAAGCCTGTGGAAAAGCCTGTCGTGAAGCCGATACCGTCGCAAGCGCTGAAAGAAGAACCATATGTCGCTCCGGATGTTCATAAAGGGGATGTTGTTGTACATAAGATTTTCGGAACAGGAACCATCACATGGATCGACAAGACAGGGAAACACATCCGTGTAAACTTTAATGCCGGAGAAAAAACATTCATTTTCCCGGATGCTTTCAAAGCGGGATTTTTGAAAATGTCCGTGGTAGCGGAGTCGTAAGTACATATAAACTTGACAAAATACAAGTATCATAAGCAATTTGCGCTCAACCAATCTCGGTTGGGCGCTTTTCTTGTTGCCGTTTGCGATACTGAGCGATGCCAAATTGTAACAGAAAAGCAGAAGGAAAAAGTTTAGGATTGCATGAACGAGATGTACAGCGTGACTGAGCGTGAAGCCTTTTTCTACGGCTTCCGCTTGGGTGTGCGGTTGATGGCCTATCTAAAATGGCTGGTAGAAGATTAGACTCATACAGTCACTCAAAAAACGCTCTTGTGTCGTTTTTTGTGTTGAAATTTTATCAGTTGAACGCTTTATTCCTCACTATTATGCATTAACCATTGCTTTTTGTCGAATAATATGATACAATAGATACGATAATACTAAGCAAGGGAGAAATGAATATGGAACAAATTCCAGAGCGTTGGTTTTCGACAAAAGAAATGTGTGCATATCTCGGAGTTACACGTGACACATTACTTACGTGGATAAATGAAAAAGGAATGCCTGCCCATAAGGTCGGACGCGGATGGAAATACAAGCCCAGTGAAGTCGATGAGTGGATAAAAAGTGGTAAGGCTGCAGAATAAGAAAGGCGAGCAATATGAAAATTTTATTTTTACATTTAAGTGATTTGCATATAAAATCGGATAAAGCGTATTGTGAATTTCAGATCAAGAAGATTATTGACTCCTTGAGAACCGCAGGATCTTTTGATAGATTGCTTTTTGTTCTTTCTGGCGATATTGCATTTTCAGGAGAAAGAGAACAATACCGCGTTGCTAACGGAATATTGAACAAAATGTCAATAGAATTGAAAAAGAAAAAAATATATACCAGCCCTATAGAAACCGTATGTGTTCCCGGAAATCATGATATACAATTTGAAAATCCGCCTCGTACAGCCGAAGAGTTAAACCAAATATACACCGATTATTCGTACAAGAAGTATCTTGAAGAAGAATTATCCAAACAGGCAAATTTCTTTAATTTTGCTAAAACCAAGAAGTGTTTTATCGATGACACAATGTTTTCTCAGAAAATCATTGACTTTGATGGCTTCAAGATAGAGATCAACATGCTTAACACCGGTTTGTTCTCTCTTAAGAGTCAAGAAGATAAAGGATTGCACTATATTGATCAAAGCTGTATTAACAAATTGAATACTCCAACTGGAGCAAATTTTGTAATATCAGTTATGCACCATTCCTATGATTGGTACATTGATTCACTAAAGGAACAATTGGAGCAGGCTTTACTATGCAAGAGCTCTTTGATTTTCTTGGGGCATGAGCATAGAATTGCAACAAAACAAAGTTCACGCAATCAGCAATCCGCGGTCATTCATGCTGGTGGCTCTTTGTGTAATGATGACGACTGGACGCAAAGTGCGTATGAGTATGGTGTTTTAGATACTAATACATATACGTATACAATTTACCCACATAAGTGGGATTCTAAAGCAGCGCAATACAACAACGATTCTCCAATAGTTCAAACCCTCACACCCAAGCCTTCAATCGAAAAGAAGTTGACGGTACGCGATGAATATAAAAACAACCTATTAAGCGATCCGTTACGTAGTTTGTCAGCCGATTTTACAGATTATTTTGTGTTTCCGCGAATTGAAACAGAAACATACAGAGATGAACTCAGCAAGGAATTCCTAAATATTGACCCTTTTATTGAAGAATTGTATTCACAAAAAAGAGTGTTGATTGCCGGCGCAAATGGCTGTGGTAAAACATCACTTCTCAAAGCACTATTTCTCAAGTTATCCGAAGAAAAATGCGTAATATATTGTGATATTGATACAATAAAAAACAAGGAAAGCAGTAAAATCGTTAAATCCAATTTTGAAGAAATATATGGAGATGACAAAGCATCTTTGGTTCGATATAATCAATTGCCTCCCGAGAATCGAGTTCTGATTATCGATGATATTGACCAAATAAAGCCTCGCGATTTTGATCGCTATATTTCCAGTTTGACTGGAGAGTTTGGACTGATGATTTTCGCGACAAAAAAGGTAATTGACCTCGATATGTTGGAACGAATGAAAACCGCTCTAAAAACCGAGACTGCTATTACCAAGTATAAAATCGCTCCATTCTTCTCCGATAAACGCAAAGAGCTTGTAGAAAAAGTAATTCTCATAAAGCAGAAAAAAGACGCTTCGCTTGACGCACATGATCTAACCGAAAAGTTATGCGAAGCTATCAAGCTCCAAAAGAAGTTCATTTCTTTGACCCCGGATTTCATTATTGATTTTGTTGATTATTACTGCAACAA